>ERZ824473.63-NODE-63-length-179113-cov-7.032085_pt1 | contig 179113 bp, 185 predicted proteins | sample MGYA00519874_ERZ824473 | MGnify/ENA primary metagenome ERZ824473 (study PRJEB31778, sample SAMEA3449151) | human gut metagenome | biome: human gut; feature: human-associated habitat; material: faeces | place: United Kingdom | collected 2010/2012 ...
ACGGCATCTCTTATGTAACTAGTACCAATTGCTAAATCAAGCCTATACGCAATTAGCACAAATAATAGGGTCATGCCCTTCTTGCATAACCCTTTCCAACCTGCTTTACTTTCTAATGCACCTGATGATGTTTTCTTGCTATTGTGGAATATACCTGCAACAACAAGACCTGACATATAGTCAATAGCCATAAATAAACATAGTGTTACCAGAGCAGTATCCCAACCACCAAACAACCATGCAAAAAGTCCACCTACTGCACCAATAGCAGTACAAATCCATTCTTTCATCTTAATTCTCCTTTTCCGTATCTGTTGTGACATCTTCAAAGTCACTATTTGAGTTTTCTGTATCTTCGTTAGTTGTTTCAGTTTCTTCAGTTGAGTACCAACTTTCGATAGTCAGCATATCTTCATCTGTCAAGACTGACTTACTATACCAGCTTAGTGCGTATGCTCTGACTTGGTATTCATCTAGTCTGTTTCGCATTGTTGACAAAGTTTTGATTACAAAATCGTGTAGATTAAACATTATTACATCACCTCACTTTCGTGTGCTACTAGTGCAGTAGCGACTTCAAGGATTTTGTTGTCAATGTAGTTTTTAGTATCAGCAACATATTCAACTTGACAATCACAGTCTGCAATAATAGTTGTATTTGGATAGTAAGTATGTAGTGATATTATTTTATCAACTTCATTCTTTGACAAATTAACTGTCATAGGTTTTGACCGTGGTGCTACAACATACACTTCATTGTCATCAAGCCACCTCTTAAAAGATTCAATATCCCCATCAAATTTATTCATTCTTATTGCAATTCCAACACCACTAGCATTAATCCAACCTATTGAATTATCAAAAGCAGTATTCTTTTCATTTTCTCCTACACAAAAGTGAGTACATAAAATTAAAGGTTTGCTGTTCTCTGTGCTAAATGAATATGAGTAGTCATTTCTAAAAAATCTATGGGTTGTATTAGAATAACTCCATTCGAAGCTGGTTGGCTTTCTCTGTGATGTGATTCTTTCTGCAAATAATCTTTGTGTTATGTAGCCTGTACCGTCAGCATTGATTGTTAACGTATCGCATACACCGCCTACACCTTTTAAAATTGCATTCGTTATTTCGCAATTTTGAGAACTTTTATATTCTTCATAATCTGTTGCTATATCATTGACTTCAAGCATTACATTTTCTAGTGTGATTTCGGTTGCTACACTCTTATAAACGTAGAAACATATTGCCTTATTTCTATTTGTTTCACTATCTACGTAAGGAGATGTAATTGACACTCTTTGTTTTTTGCCTTTAGCTAATTTAACTTCTGTTGCTTGATAGTTGTTAAATTCTGTTGTCAATCTAAATGTACAATCTGCTGTTGATGTAACATCACAAGATATTGTTATGTTTTTTCTATCTAATTGTGAAAAAGGCAAGTTAAGGTACATCAATCTTAAATATATACCAATCAGATAATCGTGTTCGATTGTTGTGTACTTAATAGCATTATCTACTTTAGTTACCGTAACACCACCAGCTATGTTAATACCTAGATTGTTTTTTAATACATTAAAATCAAAAAGATTTTTGCCCGCTACAAAAATGCTTGGATTTTCAACATCTTTAATGTCGGTAGGCTCGTCTAGGCTTGGTGTTGCTTCTTGGATTGATTTTCCATACATTGTTAATGCTCTTATACCTTCATTAGAGCAATCATATACAACACAACTACTACTTTTTTCAGTTTTGTTCTTAATCGCTAAATCAGTTATCTTTTGTTCTTTCTTTTGCAACTCTTTTTGTGTCTGAATTGAAAGTTGATAAACACCATCTGCAACATTATAAGGTAGTAGGATTTTGTTTTTATCATCTGCCATACACAAGCAAGGGTACATATATAAGTCAATTGGTTCTGTATATGTACCTGTTTGTACAGATAGCAAAACATACCTTGTTGTATCATCAACAATGAATTCACTATCTGTATAGTACTTAGTTCCATTATTATTATCTGTTATTGCAACTTGTACATAACAATTGTCTGTATTAGATTTGTTACTTGATACATAGTACTTACCCTCTTGAAGCTTAATTCTTTCGTTCATTAAAGCAACATACTTATTAGTTGGTGTGCCTGTGATGTGATAACTACCATCTTTCACCTTAACAGCACTTAATCCACCTGTGCTCTTGCCATCTAGTTTACTCCAGTCAAATAAATTATGACTTTGTACTAAATTAGCTTTATTAGTATCAAGCAACTTGATATTATCAGCATTATCTTTGACTGCTTTGTCTGTTACAGTTTTGTAAGTGTTAAAATCAGTAGTATCCACTTTGCTATTAACTGCATTATCATTACTAGTTTTATAGCTATTAAAATCAGTCTTATCAAGCTTACCGGATTTCAAACTTTCAATTTCTGCAATCGCTGAGTTTTTTACTTCTTGCACTAATTCGCTTAGTTCTTTAATTGACGCCTTGTTAGTTTCGATATTAGTTTCAGATGTACTAAGTCGATTGATAATATCATCAGCACTTTCAAGTTTGTCAATGTTATCAACTAAACCTTGCACTTTGTCAGCTTTACTTTCAACATCTGCAATACTACTAAGTACATCAACCAACGCACCGTACTCCTTAGACTTCTTAATTTCAGTTTCATTAGCTATTGTAGATTGTCTAACCTGTACTGCAAATGCTTGTGATGTAACAATCTGCTGACCGTCTTGTACCGTAATCTCACAATTCAAAATACCGGGTGTGTCAAGCATAATACTCGTCAGTTCAACTACAATTACTTGACTTGTTGTATCAATAGTACAACTGTTAATAGCTTTAACTTCATTATTAATACTTGCTTTTACTATTGCCCTATAATTGCTTGTAAGGCTTAATACAGAGCCATTCTGAGTAAGAGTACAATCTATGTATCTTGACTTTTGGTCGCCCTGACAAGCCTTTATAAGGGTGTAGTTTCTTGTTTCATTAATATCAAGTACAAGGCTTTGATGTTTTATATCCATAATCTTTCCTTTCTAGTAAACTAAATCTGTGTTAGTTACCGTTATTTTAGTATTTTGTGGGTTTAACATATCAATAGATAGTTTGGTTAAATCATAAGTAACATTTATGTTGTGAGGTTTACTTATTACATTGACTTTCTTGTTAATTCTAAATGAAATAATTTGACTATCTGTAAGGTGTAAATCAATAGCAGATACTTCAATGGTTTTCTTAAGTCTGATTCCCTCAGACTGCATAAACGCTACTGCTTTCTTTAATAGTGTTTCTGTTTCCTTTTCTACACTGTCATACTTTACTATCTTTGACCTCCAGCCATATTTTTGTAAAGCTTTCTTGCTAACTATGTAATAGCCGTGATAGAACAAATCCCCATCTGTGCTAACAGTTTGACCTTCTTTATATCCTTTAGGTGTTTCACTGTTATAAGTAGGTATCCTTAGATTATCTTTTCCTAACGCAAGGACTGCTGATACCGTATCAGTTGACACCTCATCATCTGTAATATCTGTAAGGTTTTTACCAAATTCAATTACCTGACTATTTGTTTCGGTAAAGTTTTTTACATAGTCAAAATAGTTCTTATCACCAACATATCTAAGTGAAACATACCCACCTAAAGCAGAACCAAACAACTTATCCTTAACTATATCCCACAAGGTAATATAATCTTCTGAGGACCTTACAATACCACTACCGTCATCTTTTACAGTTATGTTGCCTAATGTCAGTTGTATAGGGTTATACTCAACTTGCAAATCCCCAAAATCACCTGAACAAACATTATTGTAATGTTCTACAATCATTTTTTTACAGAAGAATCTAACATCATTTTCTCCTTCTTGATATTCTTTGTCATTTACATAGCCACCGGGATATTCAAATGGAAAAGTCAATACGTCAGACAACACTGCTAAAAATCCCTCTAAAGTAACAGTAAGACTGTTGTTCCAATCTTTCTTTACTTCATAAATTCTGCCTTTAAAGATGATTTCATTATCTTCATAGATAGAAAATATAGCCGTCTTATCATTAAGAATTGAGTAATGTGGGTGAATACAAGGAAATACAAGTGTAGCAGAACCGGCAGTATTACTTTCTAAATTCACAGTAGCAGATGTTAATGCTAAATCTTGAATATTAGGGTCGTACAATAAAAATTCTCTATTATCAGCATTTGTCATTATAATTTTGTACATTACAAACTACCCTCCTGATATTTAATATCAATTGAACAAAAGTCTAAATTAGTATTTTGCTTCATACTGATTTCATTTAGACCTTTTTGCAACACAAAGTCATTAAATGTTTTTGTGTTTCTTGCTGATAAGATATTATAGATGTTATTAAAAGTTATTCCTATTACTCCACTAGATGTATTAACAAAGGTTGGGGACACCGGCATACATTCATTATTACAATATACTTTAATTGTAGAACCGTTAGCAGGTATATTATTAACACTTACAACTGTTAGATCGTGCTTTAATTTGTACGGTTTGAGAGTTGCCTTAATAGTTATCTTATCTACTGGATATTCATAGCCATATGCACTTACTGTAAGTCTTCCTTGCCAGTAATACTCTGGGTCTTTCTCAACAATAATGTTGCAATAAAGTCCATTTAAAGCATTAGAAACAAGTCTTTTTGTAAGTTCAATGTCATAACCGGGTTTTGTTGTAAAAACAAACTCAGCCTCTCTCATTTGGTATCTGACGCAACCAAGTGCCTCAGTCAAATCAAGCTGACCGTCAGCACCGGGTATGTCAACATAGTTTGTTTTAGGAGCAGCAGGAGGAATATGTACTGATGATAGGATAAGTCCAAAGTCATCATAGCTATGATACTTTCCGAATCTAATACCATTTATCATACTGTTATACCTCTCTTCTTTCTCTTCGCTAACTTGTCTAACTGTTTATCCATTTTAGGTGCAATTTTTGATACTAAAGTATCATCATCAAGGATAATACTACTGTCTTTACCAAGTAATTCAGGAAAAAACTTACTTAACATTGTTAGTAGTGTGTCTAGTTTCTTATCTATATTGGAAGTGAGAGCTGTCTGTGTATTCACTGTATTTTTCTCTTTCTTCTCGCTAGGTAAGTCCTTAGCTCTATCAACAGATAAATTCTTAGCATCTAATGTAAACTGATGTAGCTGTTGTGCAACCTTTCTTATCCAACCTGTATTATTTTCAAGTGGTACAACTGCCTCTGCACCGTCTTCACCAAATACTGCCGGAGTAGGCTTATCAACAACTGTACCTTTAGCCAATTTAGGAATTTTAGGAATATTGAAACCAAACTTCTTACCACCAATGACAGGCACCCAATCAGGCACATCAAAACTAATTTTATTAACACCACCAATAAGGAAATTAATGCCCTTAATGATAAGATTAATAGGTGCTTTAACTATTGAAACGATACCGTCAAAAATTTTCTTAAAGAAACTCGAAACACCTGAAAATACACTCTTAATACCATTCCAAGCACCTGTAAAGATATTACTGAACCATTTCCCAATACCGGAAAACACATTCTTAATTCCTTGCCAAATACCTGAGAAGAAATTACCTACACCGTTCCATACTTTCTTAATGCCTTTCCAAGCACCTGAAAATACATTGCTAAACCAACTACCAACACTTGAAAAAGCACTCTTGATACCGTTCCATACTCCTGAAAAAATCTTGCTAAAGAATTTTATAACCGGTTCAAATATCTTCTTAATATTTTCCCATATGGTTGTAAAGTACTTAGCAATCCTTGAAAAATATTTGCCAAAGAAATTTGAGATAACTTTCCAAATTGATTTAAATATATTACCTACCATTGATACTATACCTGTAAGCAAAATGGGAAGTGATTCCCACAATCCTTCAACAATACTTTTAAGAATAGTAGGTAGTGCCTCAATCAAGCTAATAATAATTTCCGGTAAGGCCTGTACTAGTTGTATTACAAGTTGTATAGCACCCTGAATAAGTATTGGGAGATTATCCATAAGAGAATTTACAATGGATATGATAATCTGTGGAAGATTATCAATTAAAGGCTGAATAATCTCTGTAAAATGTGTCATTAGGTACAACACCATACTTGTTATACCGGCTATTAGTTGAGGTATAAGAGTTGGTAAGGCATTACATAGTGTTGACATCAATTGTGGTAGTGCATTAACTATAGCCGTAAAAACTTGATATACACCATTTATCAAAGACGGAATTGCACTTAGTATAGCTTGTATTAACTGTGGTAATGTTCCTACTAAAGCATTAATAAGTGATACTGCACCACTCACTATACTAGGAAGAAGTATGGTTATAACCTCTGATACTTTGCTTATAAGTTTTGGTACTAACTTAGTAACCAGAGATGGAACTCTTTGCAAAACCTGTTGTATTCTAGGGATAATGTTATCAGCAACAGTAACTACACTATTAAATACATTAGTAATTAAGCCGTCTATATTTTGGTTACCGTCAGTTAAACCGGCAAGAAGGTTTTGCCAAGCACTTTTTGCTGATGAAAGAGAACCCTGAATAGTTGTACTAGCCTCTTTTGCCGTAGTACCTGTAATACCCATTTCTGTTTGTACAACATGAATGGCATCTACTATATCGGCATAGGAAGATATGTCATACTTAACACCTGATATTTTCTGTGCATCAGAAAGAAGTCTTTCCATTTCCTCTTTTGTGCCACCATAACCAAGTTTGAGGTTATCAAGCATTGTATAGTTTTGTTTTGCGAAGCCCTGATAAGCATTTTGTATGTCTTCCATAGAAGTACCCATTTTATTTGCATTATCAGCCATATCAGTTATAGCAACATCAGACTTCTTAGCAGCAGCAACGGTATCCCCACCTAAAGATTGAAGAAGAGATGCAGAGAAACCTGTAACAGTTTCCATGTATTCATTAGCTGACATACCGGCAGTTTTGTAAGCTCGTGAGGCATTCTGTATTACAGTATCCGAACTATCTTTAAATAGTGTTTCTACACCACCTACAAGTTGTTCATAATCACCATAAGCAGAAATAGCATCTTTACCTATCTTACCTACTGCCACACTAGCAACTCCTAAACCGGCAACAATTACTTTACCGGCTTTTGCAGCAAAAGAACCCATCTTGCTAAAAGCACTAGATACTTTACCACCGGACTTCTCACCTTCATCACCAAAAGACTTAATATCCTCTTTCGACTCTTTTGCTTTATCTGTGGTTTCATCAATAGATTTATTTGCATCAGAATTATCCACTGCTATGCGACCAAGTAGCTTAAATAATTCCAAGCGTTCTACCTCCTTTCCTATGAAGGTTCAAAACTGTTCAATATATCAAATGAATTACTAATAATTTTTTCTGCTTCTTCAGCAGATACTTCTTTACTTTCTAAACTTTCTTTCCACTCACTGTATGACTGTTCACCTATATATTTGTGTAAGAAAAATTCCCACAAAATATCTTCATCATTAAGATTAATCAGTTTAGTAACAAAGTCAGAAAAACTATTAATAGCAATCATCTGTTCTATTAAAAGGAATGGACTTGCATACCGTTTAAATAGCAAGTCCATAAAATCAATAATATTTACTTGAACAATTTTGACACATGCTTGAAAAAATCCTTAAATTCCTCTTTCTTTACAAAGCTGATAATCATATCAGAGAAAGTAACTAAGTCGAGTTCTTCAACTTCCTTGTATGATAAATCACTGACACTAGAAAGAAGTTTAAAGATTTCATTTTCACAGTCTGCAATATGTGAGATAACAACATTTGCAAAGTTAAGTGCAACTGTTACACCTGCAAGTGCAGTTAAGTCTTTTGCACCTTTCTTCTTTGTTAGCACATCAACAACATCTTCTGACTTAAAAGTCTTAGCAAAGTTGTTTAGTCCGATTTTACTGATAATTGAACAAATGGGTGCAATGTCACTTGCATTTAATGTTCTGAACTTATATTCTTTCATTATTATTCTCCTTGTTCTACACTTGATGTAAGTGGATTAGCTTTTGACGGATAGTAAATGTGGTACGGTGCTATATTTAAATCACCGTCAATGCTCTGATAACATTCAAATGTTGCCTTAATTACTGCATTTTCCTTGTTCTTTGATTCAGACTCAAAGCCTGTTGTACAAAGAGCATTATCAAGGATAGCAATGATAGGTGTACCGTCTGTTTTCTTCCCTACGAAGGCAATATTTTCGTAATAGTCACCATCTTCAATAGTTGCCTTTGACTCAATAAGGTCATAACCCTCAATATCAGATTCAGCAATCTTGCCAAGTGTTGTTGACTTAATTGTTTCAGGTGTAAGTTCTGCAAAGTTAGTTTCCAGTTTAACACTTTCACCTGTTTTCTGAGTTAAACCCTTAACCTTAACTAATGCACCGTCAAGTTCAATGTCCTTAACTTCCGGTGTAATTGTTAGCTTACTGCCACCACTTGTTGAACCGATAAGGCTTTCTGCAAAGTTCCATTTCTTTTTAGAATTATCATACTTTAGTCCTTTGTGGATAGTACCTGCACCAAAGAGAATATTTTTCGGTGTATCTTCTGTGATACCATGACTTTTAATTTCTTCATATGCCATATTCTTAGTTTCCTTTCCATAATTTAATACTTAATGTTACTTGACACTTCTTTAGGTCATCATCTTCAAGTGGAATGTTAAAAGAATTGTCATAAAAAATAACCATTGCAGAACCCTTTTCAGTTAGTACCGAAACAGAGTGTCTGTAATGGTTAATAATAATTGATTTCTGCTTTTCAAGTTCAAAGAATGAACCTCTTGAAAAGCCAGTTAAGATAACAGAAATGTTTTCTTGTCCGTCTTCTGTAGTACCTTGACTACTGGTATAATCCCCCACCCAATAAGGATAAGTAACCGGTACTTTAGTCATTCTGCCGAATTCATAGTTTAGTCCAAGTTCAGTAAGGTGTGAATCAATGGTTGATAAAACTTCATCCATAGCTATTTCAGTCCTTTCAATTTCTGTTCAAGAGCCTTTGGTACTTTTGTCTTTAGCTTTTCATGAGCATTAAATAAGGCTCTGTTAGGCTTTTTACCATAAGTAAAGTGACCTTTACCGTCCTTATCAACATAGTACCAGCCATCTTTTCTGCCGTTGCCCTCTAAGGCATACTCACCGGTACCAACTTCTTCCCAAATAGCATTTTCCATTGGTGAACCAATGATACCTTCAAGTGCGTTTTCATCAATAGCAAAGTCCCAAGAACCTTTTGTCTGACCTGTATCAACTCTTGTATTTCTTGCAGTTTGTGACTGATATTCCCCACACACTTCATACAAAAACGCTATTACGGCATCTTGCATTTCTGCATTGACCTTTAATCTGTTATCTTCAAAAACAACATTGTCAGCCATTTTGACCACCTACATATTTTAGATAGAACTCCAAATGCTGATGAAGTCCCATAGGGTCATCAATAAATGTGATTTGGTACATCTGATTATTGATAATCACTCTTGAATTTTCACTAGTGAATGAAATAGGTTTGTAGTCACAAATAAAGATATGTGTTGATTCCTCAATTTTGGCATTATATGTAGTGTATTTTGTACTCTGTGTACTTAAATCAAGAAACCCTATTGTAGTGAGAACATCTGACCATATATGTTCTACTTCACCAATAGGGTTTTTCTGTTTACTGCTTTTCACTTGAAAAGTAGCAGATATATTGCCACTAATCATACTAGAACCTCGCCTTCATATATGGCTTTAAAAAGCCTAGTAATGATATTGGGTAGCCCATTACCTGATTACTGCTATCTTGTGAAAAATATGTTACAGAGTGCCTAGAGATTGTTTCTGATTGTATTCCCACCTTATCTCTGTTTCTTACTTCCCATAACAGTAAATTTATAGTACCTTCCTTTACTGCACTAGGATATTGAACTTTAGTTACAAGGTTATAGTCACAATCAATTAAATCCTTGTTAAGAACTGTTCTATCGTTCTCCATATCCACAATCACATACAAACCGTTATTAACAGAATCAGTAATCTGTATTGTGTCACCTACACTAAACCTAGTATCTGAACCCATAAGGTCATTGCCTAAGGCTTTGGCAAAGAACCTTTTGCTACGGCATTGAAAATTGTTGTTAGTATATGCTCTAATCATATCTTCAATGCTTTCAAGTTTTCTTTTCACAACAGCCTCAGGCATAGGGCTGAATTCAGGCATCCACATTACATCATTTAGAGATACAATCATTTCTTTAGCTTAGCAAGTACAACCTTGCTTTCGTTAGAAAGGGCAACTGTGTAGTGCTTATCTGCTGAAACAATAGTCTTTCTTGCAGATGACACTCTGTCAGTTTCTACTGTTGTATCTCTCTTTAGGTAAATTGTTAGCGCAGGAATTTCATCTTCTGTTTCGGCATCCTCTTCAAGCTTAATGATAGGACACTGATAGAAAGCACTTGTACTGTCAAGAGTTACTTTCTTTGACGGTACAATACGGCAATTTGCAATCTTACCGATTTCACCTGTCATAATAACATTGCCGGGATACTTATCAGCAGAAATAAAGTTAGGGTCCTTACGAAGCTGACCAACCTGTAAAGGATTGACAAACATAACCTTTTCTGTATTGACCTCTTCATTGAATAGGTCAATAGCTGATACAATCTGTTCATAGCTGATAATCTTGCTTGAACCGTCATAAATAACTTTTGCACCCATTAGTGCAGTAATTGCGTCATTATCAATCTTTGCAGCTAGAGAAAGTGCAAGTTGTGAATTTGTAGCACCTACAGGGTCACCATAACCTGATAGAACTGCTTCATCAGTTAGTTCAACTGCTTTCATTGCTTTCTTAACTGTTGCAGTAGTTGAGGATGTTGTCAGCTTAGCAGTACCACAAGCGACACCTTCTGCAACATCTTCTGCATCACCAATGTAACTATACTTAGGTACTGTAATTGTGTTACCCGGTACACCTACCAGAGTATCATCCACCTTTGCAAATGGGGCCACTACAATTTTCTTACTAACCTTTGCTGAAATCATATCAGCCATTACCTGAGGGTTAATAAGGTCTGTGATTTTTGTTGTTTCATTAGCCATAAATTTTACTCTCCTTTATTTAATGTGTTATACAATTCCGGGTTATCTGTGTGTAGTTTTAGTCTGTCACGATAACCCATTTTGTTAAACTGTTCTTTTGTGATTTCACTACCACTGTTATCATTTGTATTAGGTAGCTTTTTTTCTTCAATTTTTGTACTTGTGGTTGATGTAAACTGTGTTGGGTACTGGGTCTTTAGTTCACTTAATGTATCGTCAAAGCCTTTAATTTTGCCCTTATCATCAAGTTTAATTTCGCCTTTTTCTTTAAACTTAAAAGCCATATAGTCCACATCAACAACATTTGCTTTAATCAGTGCATTTTCAAGGGCTGAATTTGCCTTGCTCTGTTCAAGTTCAGCTTTAAGGTTACTGATAGTAGTTTCATATTCTGTAACCTTTGCTTGTAGTTCAGAGTTACCGGCATTATCCTTTTTCAACTGCTCGATTAAAGCATTTGCCTCATTCTGTTCCTTTGACTTACTGTCAAACTTACCTTTTAAGTCCTTGTATCTGATGTCAAGATTTTCTTCACTTGCAGTAAAAATCTTGTTTTGTTTCATTTCACCGGTTACTTTTTCGATTTGTTCATCAGATAAGCCCTGACTTTTTAGAATTTCTTGTAGTGTCATAAATTTTCCTTTCTTCATTCAATAGAATTTTTACAAGTTATCTCTTGACTTGAACTAGTCATTTTACATCTGACAAGATGAATTTAAACAGTTTAAAGCCTTGTTCAGGGCAATAAAAAAGCACTAACTTTTTCGTTAGTGCCTAATGACAATATTAATTTTTGTAATTACATTTACCATTGTAAAATGCACCACACTCAGCTTTTACACATTTCATTGGCTGATGAATGGTTTGTACGATAGTATCTATTTTTGTACATTGTTCAGGGTTATCATCATTATAACAATAAATTTCTTTCTGCACAGTGGTTTCCACTTTATCTCTATACGGACACATCAACATATCACCTAATTTCTTTTAAATAAAAATAGCACTTCACAAATTGTAAAGTGCTACTTAATTAGTCCTGCTAAAGAAAAGCCTAAATCTTTCATATGTTTTAAAATGTTCAAGGCTTTCTTCATCATTGAATTTTCTTGTAGGAACGCTATTCCTATTGGTGTAATCTCTATCATCTCATCATACTTAGGATAGGGTTTAACACCGTCAATTTCTATTATAGTATCTTACAAACAATCACAAAGTAATCGTCCTTAGCCATTTAGCCACCTACTTTTAGTATTCAATTATTTTATCCCATATGTTTCTTTAATCAAATTACCGTCACAGTCACATTCTCTGATGACAAAAATTGTTGCTTTTTCGGCATCAATAGGATTTCTGTTATCATCAAAGTAAAAGATTTCAGAATATTCACCACCACAAGGGGTTTTTTCATTTACTCTCTCATAGTTTGCCATCATATCACCTTCATAATAATAGATTTTATTATTTTTGCACGATTTGGAAATTGTCTTGTGAATACTGTTTCATCTTTGACAAATTCAGCAACACTCTCAGCAAAATCTTCAACACAAGAGTTTTCCCCATATGTTGTAGGAGATTTCTTTCCACTTGTAATTATATCATCCTTCATAGCGTTTGTCCACAGATTTTCTTCTGAAAATCTGTTTCCCTGTGTGGAAAGGGCAGTATCAATCAAATGGCTTGCTTCGTGGCAATAGGTCCTAATTACATAATCATCTTGATGGGGATGGTCATACCTATAGAAAGTTATTTTATCCCCACCCGTTGCATAAGAGTGTGGAAAATTTTTATATTTCTTTCGCCAATAAGAATCAGCTGGATTATAATAGTCAACAAATTCTATAGTCTTTTGGGCTTTGCTTTGAATTTCGGCAGGAACTTGATACCAACATCTGATTGCTTGTTCAGGAGTCATTTGCTGTTGTGTTTTGTTATATTTTTCAGGGAAAATGAATTGTGTTCCATCAGGTGTTTCATAAGTCACTGCATTAATCGTCTTTTTAATCCCACCATAACCATCATGAAAGCCAAACATTCCTTTTGTCACAGTACACTCAATTCCTTCAATAATGACAGGTGGATCAATCAACTGATTAGTTGCTCGCAAATACTTCTGCTTGAATTCTTCAAAATCCTTTGCCTTATCAAGTCCGAAGTATTCTGCTCTGTCTTGCAATGTTTTTAGTTCTTCATCATCTAAAGCCCATTTGGCTCTTTGAAGTAAGCAACATCTGCAATTACAATCCATATATGGGTCACCAAAGCCACCCGGTCCTTGTGCTGAATATCCGTCAACTTCAAAATTCTCATCAATTTCTCTTATCTGTCCATCTAACTGCTTATGTTCCGGTCTTGTTCTGCCGTCTAAGGTACTATCCCACTGCTTTACAATGTTAGCACCTTTCTTTTTGGCATTATTCATACAGTCCAGTTTAGCCTCAGACTGTATCCTGTGACCTTCTGTTCTTGCAATTCTCATTGAACGGTTAAGGTCAGCTTGTCCATAGTCGCTGATACTTCTTGCCATTGTTTCATAAGGTAATGCGGAGGCAAGTCCTCTTTGCAGTTCTGACTTAACCTGTTTCTTTAGTTCTTTGGTATTGCCACCTAGCTTTTCACTTAGTTTAAAGTCATCACCTGTCTTTTGTACTGCCTTAACTACTTGATTTTCATTCATTGGTAAGATAAGTGGTACACCTTGACCGTGCATATCATACAAATTGCCTATATAACTATTTGTGTAACTGTTTTGCAGATACTCTGCAATAGAATTGAAATTACTACCTTGCAATGTATCAAGCACACCTGAAACCATTGTTTCTAACTGTTTTTGATATTCCAGTTGATATGCTTTTGATTGTGTCAAAGGGTTAGCTTGTAACTCTCTGATATTCTTCTTTATATCTGCTAAAGCAGTAGTATAGTTATCTGTTAAGTCTTTAAGCACTGCCTTTTCATCAGCAAGGGACTGCCCTATTACTTCCTTTTGACGGCTATTCATTCTGTACCACCGTATTTGCAAGTGTTTCTGATGCACCGTTTAAATCCGGTTCAGCACTGCTTTCTACAAGTTCCTTGACTTCTTCATAGTCAAGTTCAAGTTCATCACAAATAGCCTTTAGCACAGTATCATTATCAAGCCTTGCAGCAGCATTAAGAATTGTTGTAAGTACAATCTGTTGTGTTTCTGCTTTGGTCTTTTCAATCTGTGCATTATCAAGTGCATTAGTCATAATCTCTCTTGATAGGTCAAAATACACATCACTTTCCTTATAAGCAGTGTTTAGCTGATTATTAATATCAGTTAAGGCAACCTTTACTAATCGCTTTAGAAAGGCTTTTAAGCGTATTTCAAGCTTATTGCACTTTAAGTCAAGAAGTGCATACCTTGAACGGATAACAATATTGGTTATGTTACCGTCACCTAATTGTGCAGAATTAAAACCCATACCAAAACGGTATATGTTCTTTTCGTCAATATCAAGCTTAGCTTGTCTTGCCGTAACGGGAATGTCAATGGTTTTAATATCTACCTCACCATTTTCAGGTACACCAATATGTTTTTTAACCCTGATATTTTGCATAAGTTCATCAAGACTGTCACCCTCAAAACCTTTCACAACATATAGTGCATCTGACACATCTTGAAGATTATTAGAAAGTCCACAAGCCATAAGGTCATAATCATCAATAAGAGCCTTAATAGGTTCTAGGTGACTTTGTTGTTTTCTGTTGTTGTCAATTCGGAAGAATGGAATAAAACCGAAACTATCACCAAACTTTCCTTCTTCTTGGTTTTTGGTAAATACAATATGTGGTCTTGGGTTTATTGGTTCTTCTTTGTCAAGTTCAATCTCACTGTCATTTACCTGAACATAATATGTAACATTGTTTTTATCCCACACCTGAATTCTTTTAATTACCTTTTGTCCTTTATCTACTCTATCAATATACCAATAGATAACATATTCTGTATGGTCATCAGTATCCTTTGCTCTTACTTCCACAACACCCATTGAGTCTGCATACTGAAAAGACACCCTATGATTAGCACCCATATATGCGTACATATGACCGAAACCATTTACACAAGTATCTGTCATAGTGTCAGATAGGTTACTTCTAAACTCATCATCAAAATACTTGTCCAATTCTTCTTGAAGTTTCATATCATCACTACAAACAATTCTTTCCTTGTTTGATAGAAGATACTGCACACATTGGTCAACAAGTTCAATAAAGAACGGATGTGATATTTTGATATTTGAACGGTTTTTATCTTCTTGCAATACACCGTCTGCATCATAGTAGTAAAGTTTATAGTTAAGAATATCGTGTTTACCTTCATAATACTTCTTACCTATTCTTGCTTTTCTCTTTTGCTCTGATGTAATGTCATCATTAATAAAACTTTGTATTTCTGTTGGCTTTAGCACTTTGTCACCTTCTTAAAACAGCCATTTATTACCCTTAATATATTTTTCAAGTCCATAACGCATTGCGTCCATTAAATGGTTAAAATCATCAATAGGCTTGTTTATTTTGTTACCAAATTTGTCTTTATCCCATGTGTAGTTACTTATCTCCGTAAGGAAGTTTACACATCTTGGATGAATTATTATTTTAAAGTCTTGTATCCATTGAACACCGTTGTTTATACTGTCTTTACCCTTTGATGCACCTTTTACATGAAGTCCTAGGGTACATAGTTCATCAATAGATTTAGGTTCAGCAGAATCAGCAGTTATTCTTTCTTTTTGGTATCCCATTTTCTTTATCCTATCGGCTATTGCTTTATTTGACATACCCTTTTCGTAGAATTCATCCCACACATATATTTCTTGACTTTCTATATTTACAAAGCCAACAAAAAAAGCACTTGGGTCATTGGTATAACCAAAGTCAAGCCCAAATGCTGATTGACATTCTTTTATTGTGTCTAGGGTAAATTCTCTTTCTTCAAAATTTTCATACACCAAACCGTCAACAATGCCCCAATTACCTAATCCGGCTACTTGATAACGGCGAGGGTTCTTCTCTTTCATATTCTCAAACACCTGTAAGTCTGACTTATCAAGCCATTCATTACAAGTGTAATTTGTTGTTAAGGCTAACACCTCAGGATTTTCACTGTCAAAAAACCTTTTCTTTAGCCAGTGATGTTCATTCCAAGGGTTAAATGTTAATGTTATTTGCTTAAATAAGTTCTTTGGCACTTCACCTCTGATACTTTCGTCAAGTGTATCAAAGTCGCTTTCTGAGGTTATCTCATAAGCTTCTTCTATCCAGCACCAGCAAAGGCTACCAACATCAACAGTAATTGATGTAACCTTTAACGGGTCATCAAGTCCTCTAAAATAGATATGCTGTCCTGTCGGCTTGTAAATAGCCCCTAAGGGACTTTCCTTGAACTGCCACAAGTTATCTACACATAGTCGTTTTACTGCCCATTTCAGTTCCTTATAGCAACTATCATGTAATGTACGATAGGTCTTTCTGATTACAAGCAAATTAGCTTTATTGTACTGCATAAGTTTGTAGATAAACCATAGTGCAGTAGTCTTTGACTTTTTACTTGCTCTACTACCCTTCACAACTCTGTATCTGCCCTTAAAATTCCAAAAGCTTTTATATCCTTTACCTACAACAGAGGGTAAATTAATTGTATTAGTCTTCAAGACTACTTTCACCTTCAAAGATAGGTAACGCAAGATCAACCTGAGCTTTATCTGTAAAGATACCATAGGTCTTGCCCAGAAGTTCAGCTGCTTTCAGTTTCTCTTTTTCGTCAGGAGCTTTTTCAACTCTCTTTGCCATTGAACAACCTTCTCCGACAAACTCAGTAACAACAACTTCCGATACAGATTCACCACGCATTACTGAGGTTAAGTACTCAACAACTTCTTTCTCATCAGCAGTCTTTTCATTATGCAATTTTTCAAGTTCATCATCTAATGCCTGTTTTAAATAAGGCTTATATGGTAGATGTCTTTTTGTTGTAGAGTTTTTTAGAGTTTCCAGTAACCACTCATAAGCATATTTTGCAGTTGACTTCTTGTATCCTGCCTTTAGTGCTGCTTGATAAGCACTACCTTTGCAGATTATGTATTCCTTAACAAATATTTTTTCTTTGTCATTAAGTGCCACAAAACAACACCACCTTTCAAAATTTCATATGCAACAAAACCCACCTAAGTGATTAGGTGGGCAATGCTGAATTTTTACAAGAGGAATAGTAGAAGTGAAAATCATTCTTGCAATCTTATCTATCTCTTTCGGTTTTCCATTTTTGGTTAGTTTAATGATAACATATTTTGACTGTAATATACAAGTCACCTAGCTGTCACTTAAATGTAACATATAGGTCACATTTTTATAAAAATTTTTCTTCAAATTGTTTCAATGCTTTTATGTGCATATTTCTAATATAACCATAGCTATAATTTTCTGACTTAGAATACTCTGCTAAATTCATACCATGAATATACACCATAAACAATAATTTTCTATACACAAAGTTATCAAGCAGGTTAATTTCTTCCATCACCATTAGTCTAAAATCAGAACATTCTCTCATCAATTTTTCAAGTTTCTTTTCTTCTTCACAGATTTTTGAAAAGACTTTCGCCATTGGGTCAGGTTCCGGTGAACTCTGTACAACTTCTTTGTCATACCTTACTCCTGCAACATCAAGTGTTTCTTTCAACCTAGCTATGTAGTCCTTTTGCCTTTTAACCTGTCTTTCTTTCTCTTGTACCTGACTTAAATACTCTTTAGCATTCATTGTTTCACATCCTTTAGTTTCTGCATTTCATACTTTAGGTCTGCACAATCTTGTATCATCCTAGAATTCCAACTAACCAAAATATGAAATGCCACTTCTTGTGGACTTGTTTCTCTGTCAATTACTTCAACACCATCTCTCAAGGCATCAAGAAATGTATAATACTCAGTTTCAGAAATATCTCCATAGCCAAAAGCCTCTGCCAATTCATCTTCTGATGCATATTCCAGTACCTTCTTTTTGCGTTCCTCACGATTAGCTTTAATTCTTGTGATAGTTTTCTGTAATGCTCTGATTGCAGTATCAAGCTTTTTGATAACTATTTCTCGACCCTTAATTTCAACCTTTAAATCTTCACTTGTCATATAGCAATCTCACCACTTTCAATCTTAGCTCTATACTGACCGTAGCTTAGCCTTGTACCGTTTTCTTCGTTGTACTTATGCAGGTTATACAAAGTACGGTTAAGGTTATGTTCTCTTGACTGCTTTGGTGTTTTAGCTTGTTCTTGCCTTAGCCTTTGGTTCTTCACTCTGTTGTGTGTCTTTATACACTCATAACTGCAAAACTTTGCATTGTGGTTTCTTGCAGTAAACTCATTTCCACATACTGCACATACTCTCTTAATTTCCATATTCTTCTCCTTTACTTTTCATACTTTGCTTTAAGGGACTTTAATAAGTCCTCTTGTACATTTGCTTTACCTTGTAAACTGTTCAAAACTCTTTCATCACAAGTGCCTTCTGTAATCAGATGATGGATAATTACTGCATTCTGCTGACCTTGTCTATATAGTCTTGCATTAGCCTGTTGGTAAAGTTCCAAACTCCATGTTAAGCCATACCACACAATAATATTGCCACCGGCTTGTAAGTTAAGTCCATGACCTGCACCGGCAGGATGTGCTAAAAGTAATGGAATTTCTCCATTATTCCAACTTTCAATATCTGCTGAACTTTCCAGCTTTTTGGCAAACTTAAACCTTTCCCTAATTCTTTCAAGGTCGTGTCTGAAACTGTAAAAACATAAGATAGGTTTACCGTTTGCAGTATCAAGTAATTCAGAAAGTGCATCTAACTTCTGATTATTAGCCACCACATAACTGCCATTTTCCATATACATAGCACCGTTGCTATACTGCAACAGTTTGTTTGTTAAGGTTGCGGCAGTAGTTGCATTTACTTCACCCTCTGCAAACTCTATGTAGCTATCATGTTCAAACTTTTCATATGCCAGTTGTTGCTCAGGTGTCATCTTAACGCTGATAATCGAATCAATCCTTTCAGGCATATCTAGCCAATCTTCTGCTTTCATAGACACGCATATGTCTGAAATTTTATCCATAATAGCTTTTTCTGAATTTTCCTTTAACTTGTAATTGAAAATGGTTGTTTGGTTTCTCTGATTAGGTGTGAAATATCTTTCACGATAACCTGAAACAGTTTTACCTAACCTTTCGCCACTGTCAATAAGGTACATCTGACTCCATAAATCGATTAATCCGTTTGGTGCAGGTGTGCCGGTAAGTCCAACAACTCTTTTACTTCGTGTAATGTACTTTCTTAATGCTCTAAACCTTTGTGCCTTTGGTGACTTAAAGGAAGAAAGTTCATCAATAACCACCATATCAAAGAACCAACCGTCACCAACGCTTGAAAGTTCATTAGTCAGCCACACAACATTTTCACGATTGATAATATACACATCAGCCTCTTGTGCTAAAGCTAATCTTCTTTTCCTAGGTGAACCTAAAATCTTTACTACACTTAAATCTTTTAGGTGGTCCCACTTTTCGCACTCTCTGCTCCATGTATCTTCTGCAACTCTTAAAGGTGCAATAACTAAAACCTTTGATATTTCAAATTGATTGTAAATTAGGTCCTCAATAGCTGTTAATGTTATAACTGTCTTACCAAGTCCCATATCAAGAAAAAGTCCACATCTTGGTGTGTTGTAAATTTTCTCTATTGCCATACTCTGATACTTATGAGGAATAAACTTCATCAACAACACTCCTTACCTTTTCTTTACTATCGGCAGTATAAACCTTTGTACCCAGAGAAGAAAAAAGTGTATGTACTCTTGTCTGTTCCGGTCTTGGCTTTTTGCCCTTTGCCTTTAGTTCAATAAAGAAGATCTTACCTTGTGGAAGTATTACAATTCTGTCCGGCAAACCTCTCATACTGGCAGATATGAACTTTAGGCATAGCCCACCTTTATCTTTCACATATCTTATTAGGTATTTTTCCACATTTGCCTCTTGCATTTCTATAAATTCCTTTCTTTTATAAAAAGTTGTGTACCCTATTTTTCCCATTCTAATGGGGTTTCTAGGTATTAGGTACACAAGGTACACAATATTTATATAAACTATCATTGAATATAGAATTTATGGAATTAAATAGCCCCCAATAATTTCTATAATCTCTATAATTTAATATAGTTACACATATAAAGTGTGTACCCTGTGTACCTTTAGCATGTAGTTCCCATTCCAATGGGATTTTTAGGGTACACAGTTCAAATAATTATTGTGTACCTTTTATTCGTCTAAAACCTCTTTGTCTGCCATAAATAGGACCAAACTTAAAGGCATTTTTCACCTGCTCCCATTCTCCTGTACGGATAATAATGTCCTTGATTTCTTTACTTTTCTGATAATTAAAATCTTTTCTATCTCCACCAAAAGCCTCACACCACACTTCAAGTGGGCATACCTTATCCCTTACAACTGTGCCTTCTTCTTTAACACCAAAGTCATTGCCGTTAAGGAATAACCGTCTGTCGCTTAAGTCCATTTTTCCCAAATTCTCAGGTAGTAAAGTGTTGAGATACTTAACCACATCACCGGTTAGAGGACTTTCTTCAAAGTGCTGATTCTGTTCTTGTTCTGATAGTTTTCTTAGCTCATCAGTATCCATATACAGTTTTTCACCTTGCTTATAAATCTGTACAACCTCTGCCCATATCTGGTCAATTTCATAGTCTGTTAAGTCATCAAAAACATTTTTTACTGCCCTATCAATATGAACATCAATAGGAAAAAATCTTCTGTTACCTGTTGTATCTCGTAAAAATTCGTGTTGGTTAGTTGTGCCAACAAAGATACATTGCCTTTTCCTTACCTCTGTATGGTGTCCGTATGCCGCACGATAAGCGTCCTCAGACTTTGCAGTAAAGTGCTTAACTGCCTCTACTTCGTTTCTTCTAAGTGCAGAAAGTTCAGCTATTTCAATAATCCAAAAGCCTTGTAACTGTTCATATGCCTCTTTGCCTTGTACAGTTGTCAAAGTATCACTAAACCAATGTTTCCCAAGTTTTCGTATAATGTAACTTTTGCCACAACCCTGTGGACCTACTAACACAAGAACATTGTCATACTTAACACCGGGATTAAAAATTCTTGCCACACCGGCAGTAAGCATTTTCCTAGTTGATGCCCTAGTGTATAAATTGTCATCAGCACCTAGGTAGTCTATAAACAAGGTTTCTGCCCTATTTATACCGTCCCACTCTAGGCTTGATAAATAGTCCTGTACCGGATTGTACTGATTAGCCATACTAACTAAGGTCCATGCGTCCTGAATAGCAGCTTTACTTTTAATACCGTATAGGCTTTCTGTATAGTGCCTTAGTCCTGCATCATCTGTATCAGTCCATTCTCTCTGTTCATCTGTCTTGTCCCATGGCAATATACCTAAAGCCGTATGCCTTCTTGTAAAGGAGTTGTATGCCATTTTACCCTTTAACCGACTGTCATTCTTAAAAATCTTTAGGCAGTTATCTATTGTGGGCAAGTTGTTGTTCTTGCTATCTGTTGCAAGTTCAAGTATCCAATCATCATTACTTTCTTCACTTTCCACTATACCCTTAAAGTCCTCTGTGCAAGACTGTGTTCTCTCTTTGTGCATTAATAATCTTACTTCTTTATCCTTAGAGGCAAAGTCCTGCATAGCTAAATATGAAGGCAATTTTACTGTAGGAGTACCCTCTTTTGCATTATCATCTAAGTCTAAAAACTTATGTAGCCTTACAAGGTCAAAGGCATTGCAAAGTGTTCCACCACTTGGGTCCGTTGCGTGATTTGAATAGGCAAATTTTCCACCTTCATAAATAACTAACCCTGCTGAGGTACTACCATTAATGTAGGTATATCTGTCCTGATTTTCACAAGGTGAATACACATCAGGTAAAAACTTTTCTATTACATCTCGCACATTATAGGTTCTGCAAAATGCACCTATTACACCCTTTTTTGTGGTTGGGTCTTCTTGCTTTTTTAATAATCTTTCTTTGTTCTTAACTGTTCTTGATGAATAAGGCCACTGTGAAACATCTTTCCAATCTGTGTAGGTGCTTAGTACCTTATCAACATCAAGTAATTTATTTTCCGAATGTTTAAATACATATTCACCGTCAATGCTTGTACTTGCCCAGAACATTAACCTTTGAGGTTGGTATGTAGTATCGTCAAACATATCAATACCAATATCCTTTGCAATGCACCTTGCGACTGCCTCATATTCGTCCGGTGTACAATCTCTTGACAGTGGAATAAGTAATCTTAATCTTGGTTTTTCCGGTGTATGCTTATGCGTGGAATAAATACAGTATGTGTATTCTGCAAACATATCAACTGTGTCACAAAAATCTTCACTTGCAAAATCTGCGTCAAGGGTAACTATTGAACGGTGGTTTACATTTTCTCTTTTTCTTCTGCCGTTCTTTAGGTTACCGGCTACAAAGCCACCAACATCCTTAATACTGTCTTGTTTTGACTTAGGTAAATTTCTATATTCACCTTGTGTTTCAGGTGTTCTGGTGGTTTTTTCAAGCCTTTTTAGTAACTCATCCCAGGTGATAGTACAGTTCTTCCACAACTTTGTATTTACACTTAAACCGGTTGCAATACTGAATTTTCTAATATCTACCACTCCTAATCTTTCTTATAAAATGGTGTTTCATATGCCTCAGCTTTTAGCAGTAAGCCTTTAGCCCATGGGATAGGTTCGCCCATTATATCGGCTACTTCTTTTGCTGATGAAACACCTATCGGAACATCCAATATAACTTCATCATGAACATGGAAATTGCACTTAAAACCTCTGTCCTCCAGCCTGATTATAGATTCAGCTAAACAGTCCCTTGCAAAGCCTTGTACTATATTCTCCACTAACTTTCCACCAAAGGTTTCCAGCCTTTCCCAGGTGTTTTTAGTTTGGTTCATACCCATATATGTAATTGATGGACTGCCAAACTTGTTTTCTCCTATTTGTGGCTTGACATATGCAAGTTTTCTACCTGAGGGTAGTCCTACAAACAGAATTCCTGACTGCTTATAAAATGACACACCACATTTTAATTTTTGTGGTTGTTCCTTAATTGCTAACATTGCAGAGGTTTCGCACTCTTTCCAAAATGATGTTATGTGTCTGTTGGTGTTTCTCCACATATCAACCAAAGGTTGCAGTTCTTCTTCCTTTAGTCCCATTTCTAAAGCACCCATAGATTTTAATGCACCTACAGAACCACCATAGCCAAGTGCAAGTTCTGCGATTTTGCCTTTCTGACGAAGATGACCGTTAACACCATGCTTAACTACAGGTACTTTGAACATCTGACTTGCCGATGCACAATAAATATCCCCACCTTCTTCAAACACTTTCATTCTCCACTTTTCACCTGACAGATAGGCTACTACTCTTGCCTCAATAGCTGAGAAGTCAGACACAATAAATCTGTTGCCTATGCTAGGTACAAAAGCAGTTCTGATAAGTTCTGAAAGAGTGTTAGGTACATTGTAAAGAAGTTCAAACATTTCATAGTCGCCGTCAACTACTGTCTGCCTTGCAAGTTCCAAATCTTCAATATGGTTTTGTGGCAGGTTCTGAACCTGAACCATTCTACCTGCCCATCTACCGGTACGATTAGCACCATAGAACTGAAGAATTCCCCTTATTCTGCCGTCAGAACACACACCATTAACCATAGCCTCATACTTCTTTGTAGAAGTCTTTGAAAGTTCAGACCGTAAAGACAGAACCTTTTTAAGTAGTGGGTCATTACTTTGTGAAAGTATTTCTTTTACTACCTTTTTGTTAAGGCTTTCGTAGGTGTTTCCGGTACGGTTTTCTATCCACTTTTTAAGTTGTGCAACTGAATTAGGATTTTCAAGTCCTGTTAGCTTTCTTGACAGTTCAAGGCATTTTTCCTTATGAAGTGTACTGTACTGAATAGCATTCTTAGCCATATTTACATCCACTCCAACACCTCTATCGGTAATTCTTTGGTCATACTCCCACAACCTCTGTTCATTAGGATGTAGTGGGAATTTATCAAGTTTCCTTTTAATTTCTCTTTCAACCACTACATCCTTAATACAGTAGTTCTTGAATATTTCCCACTTTTCTGTGTTGTGTTGTGGCAAGTTTCTTGTTCTGCCACCGTTTGATTTTGTAGCCTTGCAGGGTTTAGAAAAATAGTCAATACAAGCCTTACCGGTTCTATCCTTCTGTTCTTTAAGCCCCAGCACCTTTGCAACACCGGCTAATGACTTTGGAAGTCCAAGTTCAGCACTTTGTATCATTGTGCAATGCCATTGACTAGGTGGCATATCTATGCCTAGATACTTCTTTAAACAAGTTCTTTCAAAGTTAGCATTAAAAGCAGTTTTGATTATTTCTTTATTCTGCAATGCTTTAATAATTTCATCAGGGATTTTCTCGCCACAAGCAGTATCTACAATCTTTACTTCTTCATTGTCAAAGGCGTAAGCAAAAAGCAAGATTGTAAAATCAGGTGCATCTGCATAAGCATACACACCTGATTTTAGTAGATTAACACTGCTATAGGTTTCTATATCAATGCTCAACTCTTTCATATTAATCTAGAAAATCGTCTTCATCCTCTGTGATAAGGTTGGCAAAGTCATCTTCTGCTCTACTTCTGCCACCCAGAGGCTCACCGTCATCTGTTTTCATAAGGTTGTTAAGACCACAGGCAATACCCTTGTTTCCCTTTGAATTAAAGGCATAGAAGGTAATAGATGCGTAACCATAGCAACCACTGTAGAACTCTGTTGGGTCAATAATAGGTCTGCCCTTACTGTCAACAAGTCCCGGTTTTGTTGTTGCGTTAGCATTAACAAAGTACTTGCCCTTGTAGTTTTCGTCATCTTCTCTTTCTTCGTCACCATCTCTTAGTGGTTCTTTTAGCTTGGCAGGAATTTTGCCACCAAACTTTGAAACACCTGCCTTCTTTGCACTCTCAATAGCCTTCTTAATGCTATTGATTGTCTTTGTGTCGTCCTTATCAATAAGAAGTGACACACTGTACTTTTCAGTACCGTCATCATTCTTTCTTGGTTCAAAAACATTTGCGTATGAAAATCTTACCTTACCTGTGATTACCTTTGTTTCGTTATTGTTAGCCATTATTTTATTCTCCTTTGTTTGTAATATTCTTAAAATCTTCAACTGCATTTGCAGTTGAGTTTATAGCCGGTCTTTTGTCGTCACTATGTACAAGGGTAGGTTTGCCCTGTGGCTTTACAACATAGTCACCTAAAATTTCATTAAAACCTTTTTTGCCCAGTAGCTTTTCCATATTAGATATAGTCTTTATTGACTTATTGAAAATGTCGCTTTCTTGGTATCCTAGGCTCATTAGGTGGTCGCCTATTTCTTCATCAGACTTTGAGTATTTACGAATACTTCTGCCCTCTACTAATTTAAAACCCGGTATTTCTACACCATGGTTAAGTGCTTGATCTAGGGCATAGTCACTAACTGTCTTTACCCATTTGCTGATTTTGTCTGCTTGGTCAATAATATCTGCTATTTCTTCAATAGTAAGCTTTGCAGGTCTTTTGAAGTCATACATTGCAAGTCTTTGTCTTTCTTCGTTATATGCTCTGCATACTGCTCTAGCCTTGCAAAAACCTGAATCACAATGAGGACCTGCAACACACTCCGTTACATTATCGTTATTGGCCCTCTCTGCCCTTGTCTTGACTGCTTCACCCCAAGCCATTAAACATTCAAAGCTAATAGTTTCTGTGCTGATATTGTCAATTCTAGGCTGATATATAGTCATTCTTATTTGCTTAATATCATAGAGAAAGTCAAAGGCACTAACTGCACCCAGTGCATAAAGTTGCATTTGTGAATTGTCCCTAGCTGACACCCTTACACCCGTACCATACTTTAAATCAATAATTTCAAGCGTACCGTCGCCAATAATTACTGCGTCACCTGTACCAAAGCCTTCAGGAACCCACAGAGAAAAGTCAAGTTGCTTTTCAATATAGATTTGTGCATCAGGTGTCTTTCCTTTTGCCTCGTTAAACCTTTCAATTACAAAGTCCTTGTAACTGTCTGTGTAATCGTCCATATCCTCTGTAATTTCAAGGTTCTTAATAGCATTGTGGTACTTAACTCTGTTGTACTGATTTAGTGCAAGTCTTAGCTTTGCCTCACCTAGAGAATGAGCATTAGTGCCTTCTTCTGCAAAAGCTGATGTTTTGTCAGGAAACTCTGATTCCATCTGAATTGAACCGGGACAGTTCAGCCACTTCTTACTGCCTGAGGCTGAGAGCCTTGTGTGTACTTCCGGCATTTTTATCCCTCCAATACTTTCATAACTGCGTTGTAGTCATCTTCTTTTAGTTCTGTGACTTTATGTGCGTTAAACTGTGCTAAAATCTCCTTAGCCTTGTCCTTGCCTTTAGCCTTTGCAAAGGTTGCAAAAGCAGTTCTGATGTCCTCAATCTTGTATTGAGGTTCGTCCTTTTCTGCCTTTGGCTCTTCTTTTGGTTCTGCCTTTGGTGTTTCAACCGGCTTTGGCTTGTCCTCAACTTTCTGTGATCCTCTTGCTACCTTCTTAGGGTCTGTCTTAACTGCCTCTATCGGACCTACTGATAAAGCAAGGTTGTTGATAGATTCAGCAAGATTGTTATTGTCAACAAGTAATGCCTCGGCAAGGTTATTGATAGCACCTGCCAATTCATCAGCTTGTATCTTTACTGTAATTTCCATTACTTTTACTCTCCTTTGTAATAAAATTCTTGACTTTTCAATTTCAGTATTTTAAAATGAAGTTGATGTTTTTTCTGAGTGTTCTGTTATTAGAACACCTTTCTAGTCACTAGGGAATTGCCGTTCCTTAGTGGCTTTTTTATTGTGCCAAATATAATTCTTTAGCTTTTTCTAAAGCTCCTGCAATCACAGCGTCCAACATTGAGTCTTCGTATCCATTTTCTAATATCGATTGAAACAAAGCTGCAAGAAGTGTACTTAATTCTTCTGCATCTTCAGCACTAATTGCAACAATGGACTTCAACATAACATTGTCTTGTCTTATACCAGTAGTTACAAAACAAGCATCTGTCTGTTCAACAATTTTTCTAACTGAATATCCTATTTCGTTCATTTTCTCTCATCCCCTAAAATGTTACACATATATTAAGAACTGCAGCTGCAATCCAATATGTTGCCATTTTGAAATCTTTACCTATTCCATAGACTATTGCAGCACCTACATCTAAGATAATCAACAATAGTGGAAAAATGTACTTTGTGTTCATACTTCTTCGCCCTCTAGAGTTGTTACAACTTCTTCCGGTTTTGTGCCTAGTGCTTCCTCAAAACACCTTGTCTGATAATCGTCTTTAGTTATACAGAGGTTCTCCCTGCTGTACGTAACTTTGAAATCGTCCATAATATAAGACAAAATGCGAGGCACAATGTACACAAAACCAAAATACAAAAACGGAAGAAGTAAGAAACCACCATACTTTGATAGTAAATTAATATGTAGCACTAAGGAAACAATGATTGTAACCACTATTGATACTGCCAGTCCTACTGCCTTAATCTTTTCTTTCATCTTCACTCTCCAACTTTCTCAAAAGTCTTGCTATCTGATTTTGGTTTTCCCTAATCATTTCTAGCAAGTGCCTTTGCTCGTTCATCACTTCGCTCCAGCTATTCTGTAGCCACTTGGTATTGTCAGTGTGAGCCTTATTCAGACAACCTATAATGGCAATAATCAGTACCACCAAAGTTAAAACAATGATTGCAAATGCCATACTTCCCACTTTTTTTCACTTCCTTTCATTCACAACTTATGTTGTTTTATCTGATACAAGGTCCATTACTGTTACTTTACCTAGCCTTGCTATCATCATTAGCTGACCTAATGTAAAGTAAGACGGATCCTTGTAATACTTGTTAATTGTCGGCTTGGACAAGCCTAGTAGCTCTTGTAATTTGTTCTTGCTTATGTTCTGCCGATTAAGACAATCTTCAATATTACATGTAATATTGAAGATTGTACTTGTCTTCCGGTCTTGCCAATAGCTTAGGCATTTATTTCACCTCATATCTTGTAAAATTTTTATATATTCTTGTATTATTTCGTTTCAAGTGATAAAATTTACTAAAAAGTATTTACTTTAAATACAGAAAGGAGTTATCAATGCAAAGAACCATTAAAAACTCAAAACCAATAAATGGTGAAGGTAGAATAATTAATTTTAATATTGATTATCCTTCAGTATGCCCACACTGTAATATGTCGTGTGTTCCGGATTGCTTAGATGCACACTATATAAGTGAAAATGGTATAGTTAATAAAATTTTCTGTACCTTCTTTTGTAATAATTGCGAACGAACATTTATAGGCAATTATTATTGTTCCGGTAGTAGTGTATATTTGAGTTCAATTCAACCTAGAGAAAGAATTGACAAAAGAGAATTTCCGGAACATATTAAAGAAGTGTCAAATGATTTTTGTACTATCTACAATCAAGCATATGCGTCACAACAATACGGCTTAAATGAAATATCCGGTATGGGCTATAGAAAAGCATTAGAATTTTTAGTAAAGGACTATGCTATATTCCTAGAACCTGAAAGTGAAGAAAAAATCAAAAAATTAGCACTTTCACAATGTATTTCAAATCACATTGACAACAAGAGAATCAAGGATTTAGCACTAGCCTCAGCTTGGATTGGTAATGATGAAACACATTACCAAAGAAAGCAACAAGAGTATAATATTGATGATTTAGTTGAATTTATTAATGCAACAGTATCATTTATAAATTCGGATATATCAGCAATTAATGCTGCAGAAATGATTAAGAATAATAAAAAGTAGTTAATCATTTTCTCCATCTGAAAACTTAAACTTCAAATCAAAGTACATAAGCTGACTAATTGTTTTTCGTAATTGGTCGGCTTGTTCTTCTGCCTGATTAATAAGTCTGTGGAACTCATTAAGGTTTGTTGCTTTTAAATACAATGTTCCATCAGACGGACTGTAACAACCCACCATCTTTTCATCTTCTGACAATTTTCTCACCTACTTTCTGATAAGTCCCAATTATGGGACAGTTGATTTGGTATAATTACTTGTGGGTAATTATAAAGTTGATAACAATGTTTCTTTTAGGAAACCATATCAGCAAAAAAAATTGACATAATTTCATCTTGATTTAATTCAAGGACCTTTGAAATTAAGGCAATTTCTGACTGTTTGAAGTCGGTATGCCCATTAATACGAGAATACATAGTCTTTTTATCCATATTAATAAGCTTTGCCAACTGAGGAACAGATAAATTCTTTCTAGCAATTTCTGCTTTCAAGTTTGCTATGTTCATTGTGTCACGCTCCTTTCTGTTTCCTTTAGGATACTTTTATTATAACAAAATAAATTGCCTTGTCAACCCCTAAAGGAAACTTTTTTATTAATTTTTGAAAAAATAGTTGCTTTTTTGAAACTTCTATTATATAATCAAATTGTCAGATGACATATTTAAATATGGTAAAGGTAAATGACTATGGAAATAAGTAAATTAATAAGTGATAGAAGAAAAGAACTAGGACTTACTCTTGAAGAAGTCGGAAATATTGTGGGTGTAAGCAAAAGCACAGTTAAAAAGTGGGAAGATGGCTATATATCTAATATGAAAAGAGATAAAATTGCCCTATTATCTAAAGCATTAAAACTAAATCCTGTTGTCTTAATCACTGGTGATGACACTACTGACGATACTACTTCACAACCTACAATAGATACCAGCAGTATTCAATATGCTGCATATCAGGAGTTAGAGGGTGAATCTGATGAAGTAGTTAAGGATGTTATCAATTTTATCAAGTTTAGAAAGTCACAGGAAAAGAATAACGAATAAAGGGATAATATGACACTTACTGAGGTATATAGAGAAATAGACAGAAATGGTATTGATGTGTATTACTTTCCTATGGAAAGTAACGCTAAAGGAATAGCCTTGCCGGATGGAAGTATTGCTATTGATACAGATAAAATTGAAAATGATATAGAAGAAAAAGAAGTTGCATATCACGAATGTGCACACATTAAAACAGGTAGTTTCTACAATCTTCATTCCCCTTTCGACATTAAGGAAAAGCAAGAAAAAAGAGCTTGGAAAGAAACTATTATAACACTTGTACCACTTGATGAATTTACTGAGGCTATAAATAGTGGTATTACACAGTGTTGGGAACTTGCAGAACTGTTTGAAGTATCTGAGGGCCTTATGCAAAAAGCTATGGAAATGTACTACAATGTAGTTAATAATATAGAATAAAAAAGAATAAAAAAAAGAACCTCAACTACCTTTTTGGTACTTGAGGATAAAATATAAAGGAGATTTTAAAAATGATTGATTTTCAAAACGGCACATTTGTTAAACTAAAAATGGTAAACAGATCTGACGGTGTTAACCTAGTACAACCATTACTTATTGATGGTGAGGGTATTATCTCAACTTACAGAGGTATTCGTGATTATGTTATTTTCACTAATAAGAGAATTATCTCTGTTAATGTTCAAGGTATGACCGGTAAAAAGAAAGACTTTACTTCTTTACCATATGCAAAGATTAGTGCTTTTTCTGTTGAAACTGCAGGTCATTTTGACCTTGATAGTGAATTGGAACTATGGTTCAGTGGTTTAGGCAAGGTTAAGTTTGAATTTTCCGGTAATTCAAACATTGTTGAGATTGGACAAATTATTGGTTCTTTTGCCCTTAACTAATAACCCGTATGACCGAACAAGTCGTTCTGTCAGATTAAGGGAGTAGCAAAATGCGACTCCCTAACAAAAGAAAAAGCACTACCTTGATGGGAACAAGATAGTGCTTATATGAAAGTAAAGAGTGGTTGTTTCACTTTCAAAATTATTATAATACATTTTGGCATTAATTGTCAATATGAAAGGGGCTAACGATATAATGGACTTTATCGACCAAGTAAAACAATTTTCTAAGAAAGCTGTTATTATGAAGGACAATTTACAAACAGAAGAGGCAACAAAGATGTCTTTGATTGTACCATTCTTTGCAATGCTGGGTTATGATGTTTTTAACCCAGAAGAATTTGTACCTGAGTACACAGCTGATGTAGGCATTAAGAAAGGTGAAAAAGTTGACTATGCAATAGTACAAAACGGCGAACCTATTATCTTAATTGAGGCAAAATGGTGTGGTGAAAACTTAGATAAACACGGTTCACAGCTATTTAGATACTTTGGTACTACTTCTGCAAAATTTGCAGTATTAACAAATGGTCTTGTTTATAGGTTCTTTACTGACCTAGACAACCCTAATATGATGGATGAAAAGCCATTCCTTGAAATTGATGTACTGAATTTAAAAGAGGCTAAGGTTGCTGAACTTAAAAAGTTTTGCAAGTCTAACTTTAACCTTGATGAAATCTTTAGCACTGCATCAGATTTAAAGTATTCTAATGAATTTAAGAATGTTATTGCAGCAGAGTTACAGAACCCAACTGATGAGTTTACAAAGTTGTTTCTTAACAAAACATATTCAGGAAGACAGACACAAAGTGTTGTTGATAAGTTTAAACCGGTGTTAAAGAAAGCGCTTAACAACTACATTAATGAACTTATGAACGACAAAATCAAGGCAGCCCTTAATAATAGTGATGATAGCGAAAAAGTCGTTGAAACTGATGTGGCAGAACCACAACCCGTTGAAGTTGAAGAAAAACCTAGTTACGAAGATAGAATTGTTACTACTGATGAAGAACTAGAGGCTTACTTTATTATAAAGAACCTACTTAAAGATATTGTACCTATGAATGAAATTACTTATCGTGATACCATTTCATACATAAATATTTTATATAAAGATAATGGCAGAAAGTGGATTTGTCGTCTTGTGCTTACTGACAACAGAAAAACTCTAATTCTTCCACATGAAGATAAAAGCAAAGAAAAGATTGAACTTAGTGACATCTATGAATTAGAGAAGTATAAGGATAAGTTTGTAGAAATTCTAAATAGATATATCTGAGGTTAATATAAAAAAAAGCAAACCAAAGAATGTTTACAATAGCCAATTCGTAAATTCACCCTATTTTTACGAATTGCCTAAAAAATATAATAAAAAATCGCCCTCTGGTGCTGGAACACTAGAGAGCGACACCATTACACAGGGTGCAATGATACTATTTCATAGCAATTAATATTGTATCATACCCTTGTAAATTTTTCAATATAATTTACAAGGGATTTTTGCACCCTTTTTAGAAAGGATGCGTAAATGTATGGCAAAGCCTAAGAAAATGCCTAGTGGTAAATGGAGAGTTAGAGTGTATGATTATACAGATAGTGACAATAAAAAGCACTACAGGTCTTTTACTGCTCCAACAAGAAAAGAAGTTCAGTTCCTCGCAAATGAATATCTACTAAATAAAGATAGTGATACATATGAAGATATGACATTAAAAGAGGCTTACAGAAGATACATCAATAGTAAGTCTGCCGTTTTGTCACCATCAACAATAAGAGGGTATATATCAGTATCAAAGAATTCTTTTCCTAAACTAATGAATACTAAGTTGTCAAAATTAACCCAATATGATATTCAATTAGCAGTTAATGAGATTTCAGTTTCTTTTTCTCCTAAAACAGTAAGAATTCGTTATGGTTTACTTACTGCTGTACTTAATATGTATCGACCACAATTAAGGTTACATACTACATTGCCTAAACCACAGAGACCAAGGAAGGAATACATAATACCTACAACTGCTGAGGTTAATAGATTACTTGCTAAGGCAGATGAGAGAATCAGAGTTCCTATACTTCTCGCAAGTGCCGGAAGTCTCAGAAGGTCTGAGGTGTGTGCATTAACTAAAGAGGATATAACAGACTTTGGTGTGTATATAAACAAAGCCATGGTTATTAACAGTCAAAACGAATATATTGTGAAGCATACTACTAAAACTAAAGCCGGTACAAGGTTTGTACCTCTACCTACATCAATAATTAAAGAACTAAGAGAATGGAAGTATTTTGGATGTACGCCAAAGGATATTCAAAGATGGTTTAAGAAATTAAGGGATGAGGTTGAAATAAACACAACATTCCATAAACTTCGTCACTACTTTGCTAGTGAGTGTCACGCAAATGGAATACCGGATAAGTATATTTGTGAAATTGGTGGATGGGAAGATGTTGCAGTTTTACAACAAATTTATCAACATACACTTAAAGACAAACAGTCTGAATTTAGCAAAAAAATAGTCACACTTTTTAATTCAAATCTTGAGAACAATAAAAAGTATGACCCAAAGTATGACTCAAAAAGGGAAAAAGCCCATTAGAATGGGCTTTTTATGGCGAAGGGTTGGAGATTCGAACTCCAGGCTTTACTTTCGTAAAACACGATATTTCGAGTATCGCACCATTGACCACTCGGACAACCCTCCAAATAAATAGGAAGTGCGTTAAATTAACGCCACACTTCCATTTTATTATACAACTTTTCTTAATTCAAATAATGCAATTATAGAATTATTATATCTTTTTATACTTTTTCTGCATTTTCTTATTTCTAAAAGTATGACCTTTAGTATAAATGATTATCAGTATTGCAACTATAATAATTACTGCAACAACAATGTACCAAACATATGACGGAATTGAATTTAGATTAAAGCACCTTACATTAATCCACATTTGGTTCATTCGTTTATTTTCATCACTATTAAAGAACATCATTACTGCACAACGTTTTAAAATATCTTCTGTAGGATATTGAGTAAACAGTTGTCTTTTTGTTTGGTCTTTTGTAGTCTTTACAATATAATCTTTATCCTTGGAATTACCTGTAAAGAAGAAACCTACCGGGTAATCAACAGTTTCTTCATCTTCTTCTGCACCGTAGTTCCAATTAATGTATTCAAAAATTCTGTTGTCATCACCACCGGAAATGCAACTTGTATAACCGATATAGTACATATTACGAATTACATTATCAGGTCTTGAAACAAAGTTAATAAATGACTCAGCTACTTGTTGCTTTTCTTTATCGCCGTTAATACCTTGCTTTAGCATAACCCAACCGTCACACCAAAGGTTTGAACATTCCTTAGGCACTGCATATTCAAGGTAACAATTGTCTTCTTCTGCTTGGTCAAGGCTATATACTGCATCTCCTGACCATTGGAAATTGGCAACTACTTTACCTGACACCATATCAGACTTACCACTATCAGTTTCAAATGAATAAACATTATCCTTGATACCCTGTAATCTTTCTTCTGCTTTATCAACTGTTGATTGTGAGGTATCATTCATTAATTTAGTTATTTGCTCATTATAGTCCTTAGAATTCTTAAATTCATCGGTTGACATTTTATCTGAATTTATAAGACCTAAAACTGCAAAATAACTATCTCTAACGCTATCTTTAATAGTGATTTGTCGGCTATACTTTTTATTTTCAAGTATCTTCCATGTTGAGGCATCTTCTGTTGATACAACATCAGGGTTATATACAAAACCCATTGTACCCCACATATAACCGGCTGAATAGTCACTCCACTTTTTGTTATCAATCTTAGTGGTATCCATTAAGTTTTTGATGTATGGCGATACACCTTTTGCATAATAGTTATACTTGTTGCTAGTATCGAAAAATTCTTTTGACAAAGGTACTAGCATATCTTCATCAATCATTTTCATACCCATATAATCAGATGGACAAACTAAATCAAACTTATCACCTAGAGTAATTTGGTTATATAAATCCTCATTTGTACCGTAAGTTGAATATTCAACCTTAACCTTTTTGCCATAGGTTTTATAATACCAATTTTCAAAATCAGTAATCATAGAATTTTTACCGATTATATCACCACTATCAAGGTCAATGGTATCATCTTTGTCCCAATTACCCTCATCAATATATTCTTCGCAATTTGAAATTCTAAGGGTAATAACATCCTTATCTTTAGCAGATACTGACATAGGTAAAATGAAAATAGATGCAGTTATTAAAAGCATAATTAAAATAGAAATTAATTTTTTCATCTACTTTCACCTACCTTTTTGTTTGTTCTGAAATAATTAATCAAAACAATTGCAATAACGATTGCAAAGATAATTGTAGATAATGCCCATAAGGCTGTTTTTATGTTTGTTTGAGCTCCTTTTGTAGCATTTACTACATAGGTACTAATTGTATTAAAGGTAGCAGGTTTTGTGTATGTTGTAACAAAATAATCATCAAGTGAAAGTGTAATTGAAAGCATAAAACCGGAAACTATACCCGGCATAATCTGAGGAATTACAACCTTGAATAGTGCTTTTGATGGTGTAGCTCCTAAGTCTAGAGCTGCTTCATAAAGATTGTTATCCATTTGTATAAGTTTAGGTACAACAGAAAGATATACAAATGGTGCACATAAAGTTACTTGACCTATAACAAGTGGAATATATGTGCTTTTATCAATACCAAATGCAACAATTAGCAAAATACAAATTGAAAAGCCTGTAACTACATCTGCATTAACAACAGGAATTTGGTTAGCATTTCTAATAAATGCTTTCGGTAATCTCTTTGAATAAAATGCACCGATTGCACCACTAGTGCCTAATACAACTGCCAGTATAGCAACAACTAATGCCAATACTAATGTATCTACAATCATTTCTAACAATTCTTTTGTAGTAAACAATGTTTCATAATTATGAAGAGAAAAACCTCTTATTGCACCGATTGTGGTAGAATCTGTAAAGCTATATATTGCCAAAATAATAATTGGCAAATAAATTGCTAACAGTACAAGAAATACCCAACTTGCTGAAAATATCTTTTTTATCATAGAGAAGCACCTCTGCTTTCTCCAACACCATCACCAAGTCTGTTGGTAAATATTGTTACAATAAAGATAATAACCAGAAGTACAATGGAAATCATTGAACCATTGTGCCAATCATATGCATTAAAGTAACTACCGATTAAGCTACCCATAATATATGTGCTATTGTATAGCATATCAAGTACAACATAGTTTGTCATTACAGGTAAGAAAACCATAGTAACACCACTGATTATGCCAGGCATCGAAAGTGGTAATGTTACCTTTAAGAAAGTAATTCTATTATTAGCACCTAAGTCATTAGATGCCTCAAGTAGTTTCTTATCAATCTTTTCAAGTGTTGTATATAAAGGTAAAATCATAAAAGGTAAGAAGTCGTATGTCATACCGATTATAGTATTTAAAAATGGATGGCAAGCAAGGTTACCCTCTATTGCAGTTAGAATTTCTTTTAATGCAGTAATTCTTAATGTGAAGTTAATCCACATAGGCATAATAAAAAGCATCAAAAGAACTGATTTTCTTTTTAGCTTAGAATTCGTAAGGATTAATGCTACAGGATAAGCAATTAATAAGCATACTACTGTAGTAACTAAAGCAGTAAACATACTATAAAGCAAAGTGCCTATAGTGTTACTGTCAGTAAAGAAATCTGTAAAATTAGAAAGTGTAAACTGACCCTCGCCATTAGTTAAAGCATAATAAATAATTACAAGCAAAGGTGCAATTACAAACAAAACAAGAAACAATCCGTAAGGAATACAGAGTTGTTTACGAGAAAACTTAAACATTTTTCAACCTCCAAAATGATGATTACTTTAATTTCAATGAAATATTTTCTTTAGGAATAATCAGACTGACAAAGTCATTTTCATTCCATAAGTCTTCATCATCAAATATGAAGTCATATTCGTTTTCTGTTCTAACAATATACTGATAGTGGTCACCTTTATAAATAAGTGAAATAATATTACCGGTAGTTCCACCCTTATCAGCATCATCACTCATTTCAATTGAACCAAATACAGGGATAGAAACTGAAACTTCTTTTCCTATTACATCAATTTCATTACCCTTTTCGTCAACAAGTACATCATCAACATACTTTGAATTAGGATAAAGCTGAGTAAGGTCGCATTCAAATTCACCATCAGCAAATTCAACTGTATTGTACTTTGTAATAATACCCTCAAAGTCGTTTGTAGTAAGGTTATTTTCAATCAAATGAATACTATCAGGATCAATATCAATAGAAATTGTGTCACCTACAACTGCATTGTAAATTGAGTGAATAACAATTTCATTATCACCTGAAAGAACAGTAATTTCATAATGAACACCTTTAAATACAACAGAGTCAACTACAACATCCATCATACCCTCGCCCTTAGGTTTCATTACAATATCTTCAGGTCTAACAACAACATCAACCTTAGTTCCAATATGGAAGTCATCAACACAGGTAAATGTATGGTCACAAAACTGTACTTGTAGCTTATCAGTAACTTTACCGTTAAAAATATTACTTTCACCGATAAAGTCAGCTACAAAAGCATTCTTTGGTTCATTATAAATTTCTTCCGGTGTACCAATCTGCTGAATTACACCATCAGACATAACAACAATTTTATCGGACATTGTAAGGGCTTCTTCTTGGTCATGGGTTACATATATGAAAGTGATACCAAGTCTTTCATGCATTGCTTTAAGTTCAATCTGCATTTCTTTACGCATCTTAAGGTCTAATGCACCTAAAGGTTCATCAAGTAAAAGAATCTGTGGTTCATTTACAATAGCTCTTGCAATAGCAATTCTCTGTTGCTGACCACCTGACAAAGTATCTACAGAACGCTTTTCAAAGCCCTCAAGGTCAACTATCTCTAAGGCTCTCTTAACCTTTTTGTCAATTTCTTTTTTAGAAAGTTTTTCCTTACGAGTGATAATCTTGCCATTATCTTTCTTGTAAGTAACTTCATTAGTTTTTAGCTTTAAGCCAAAAGCAATGTTATCATATATATTAAGATGTGGAAAAAGTGCATATCTCTGAAATACTGTATTAATAGGTCTTTCATATGGAGGAAGTTTACTTATGTCCTCACCTTTTAAAGTGATCTGACCCTCCGTAGGAATTTCAAAACCTGCAATCATTCTTAGTGTAGTTGTTTTACCACAACCTGATGGTCCAAGAAAAGTAACAAACTCACCTTTCTTTACTTCCAAATTAAAATCTTCAACAACCACAACATCATCAAAAGATTTTCCAACATTTTTAAGTTCAATAATATTCATTGAATTAGATACCTTAGACATAACGACCTCCTTATTTATTACCCGCCTAAAAAAACAGAGGAAAACTCCTCTGTTTACGTTTAAAATTATACACAAATTTCTACTTATAGTCAATGAATATAAAAGATAATTAATGTAAATTTAATATAAAAATAAAAGCACAGAGAATTCTCTGTGCTAATAGGACAATATGTGACAAGAAATCAGGAATTTTTCTTATCCCAATTTCTAATATGTACGAAGTAGAATACTGCACCAACAAGTAACATACCACCAACAATATTACCTAAAGTAACATAGATTAATTGGTCTGTACCTGCAAAGTGCTTTAAATTTTCACACTGCTGAGCAGTAATACCAAATAGCTCTTTAGCCTTTGCAACATACTGTGGGTTAGTTGTTGCTAAAATACCTGAAGGTAAATAGAACATATTAGCAACACAATGTTCGAAGCCACAAACTACAAACAAACAAATTGGGAAAAATACAGCAAAGATTTTGCTAATTACTTTCTTAGCAACACTAGACATTAGGATTGCTAAACAAACAAGAATGTTACACAAAATACCACTGACAAAAGCAGTAGATGGAGCAAGTGAAGTTTTTCCAATTGCAACCTTAATTGTATAAGCACCTAGGCCACCACTTGATAGGTCAAACTGACCTGAATAGAAAATCAAGAAATCCATTATTAGTGCACCAACAAGGTTTGAGAAATACACAATAACAAGATTACGAATCATCTTAGACACTTTAATTTTCTTATCAAGTGCACCCATTATCATTAAACAGTTACCGGTAAAAAGCTCACTACCGGTAAACACAACAAGCATAAGACCTACAGGGAAAATCACACCGGCTAACATCTTTGCAACACCGGCATTATCAATACCATGAACTACAACATTACTTGCTGCACCACCAAATGCAATAAATGCACCTGCCATCATACCCAAAATAATCATTTTTAACAGTGGTAAATTTGACTTTTTAACTCCGGCATTAATATTAATATCAGCCATTTCAGCTAACATATTTGAAGTTCTTCCCAAAGTTTCTCCCCCATTTCAAATTGACATCAAGGATTATTTTATCATAAATACACCTATTTAACAAGTAAAGTACATTATATAAAATAATCATAACATATAATCAATATTGATATAGAGAATTTCTATAAAAATTATGTGATAATCAATCAAATTCTAAATATTTAATATTAAGTTCACTTTCACTACCAACAATTGTTTCAATTTTAGATATAATTTCTTTGTAATTATCAGAATAAATAAAAATTTCAGTATGACAAGTTGCTTGTAAAATCATATTATACTTTGGCAAATAGAAATCTATAAACGAAAAGTATCTAAAATTATTTTCGATTATGTAGTCAATAATTTCATCATTATGGTTAATTTCATAATTTCTTTTCTTGTTAAACTGCTCATTTAAATTATTAAATGAATCGTAGCACTTCATATCTTTCCAATGTGCAAAAAGGTCAGACTTTTCCCCTATGTCCTTTCCGATAATAGCTTTATCACCAAACTGATAAATTATATTTTTCAGAACATCACTATACTTCTTGGCATAGGAATAGAATTGTAGTTTTTCATCAAGTGAAGCATCTATATCATAACCACCATCCCAATACTTTTCACCGGTTATTACATAAACACCCTTTTTATGATATAGCTTTTTGACTTTTTCTATATCTTTAAACTTAACTTTATTCATATAATCAATCCCATATTTTTGTAATAATGGCATTAGGAAAAAATTCTTTATTTAGTTTATCTTTTAACTGCCCTGTATTATCATCAAAGTAATCATTTTTTGCACATCTGATTTTCTTATTATAGAAGGTAAATTTAGTTATCATTACATTTGTAAAGATTTTCTTACAATCATTTCTATTATAAGTGTAGGTCTTATTCTTAAATTGAAACACAATATTATCATTATCAAAATAAACTTTATAAGCAAAGGTTGAAAAATAATGGATTTGTCCTATAAACATACCTATTAAACAAATCTCTACACCTATAAATAATATAAAATTACCTACTGTAACATCACCTATACAGAAAGCAAAAATCATAATTAAAGTTACTAGTGACAAAAAGGATATAACGAAAATTGAAAAAACTTTCAAATATTTATTAAACCAACTCATTTTCATGAGAACACCTCCATTATTTTCAATACTACTTTCAGCACTAATACTAAATATTACTTCTTTATAAAAGCTAAAGTTTTACCCATAAGATAGCTATACTCTGCATTATTCATCTTATTGATTTTTACATTCAGTACACCATGGTAATAATCATATTGACCAGATGCATAATTATCAAAATCACTATATTTTTCACCGGTTTCTTTACCTGCAAAAACACTTTCTTTTCCAATAGAGATACTTCCACTATTATTATCCATTTTAAAATCAACTTTGTTCCCATCAACATATGTATTAAAGCAATGTGGTTGTCCATACGGAAATAATTTATTACTACTAGTAAAACTGATGTTATACTTCTCGTTATACCAATCAGTGTTATATTTAGAGCCAATATCATCGTATGAATAGGCTACTATTAAAATATAAGTTAATAACAATATTACTATACTGACAAAAATACACGCAATAACTATAGTAGATTTTTTATGTTCTTTCATATAATAACTACCTTTTATATAAAGAATTCTAAATATAAATAAGAAATTAGTAAAATAATAGCTACAATTAAGCCAATGGTTGCATTTTTAATTTTAAAATTTACTTTTTTCGACATATCCAATGAAGCTATCACATAGCAAATTCCAAATAAAATCAAGGCTATAATACCAATTCTTAATGTCACATATCCGTTTAATATTTATAGAAGTACTTATTGGATTAAATACACCAAGCGTATAAATCGCTCCTATCCTCTAATTATAGAAACCATATGAATGAGATAAGCGAACCGATATAGAGAAATACTCTGTTTGTATAACTCTTTATACGCAAGGAAATGTTCCTCCGTATTTTTTGAAAATTTTCTCTACTTTACTGCGTTCTGAATTAGAAATATTAAAATACTTATCTTTAAATTTTACAATACCACAAGAATCACAAGCAATACAGTAATAGTCATTATCAAACTTAATAGAGATATTTTTATCAAAACCACAAGATGGTTCATCATTACATAGTTCTTTCTTATTAAATATATCTTTGACTATATTACTCTCAGCCTCAGTTAATGTTACTGATATGTGTTTATTGTCATAATTATAATTTAATTGTCCAATAGAACTATCAGCGATATTAGTTGTATTATTACAAGCGCATAAGAACATCATAAAAGGTATCATTAATAACAAGGTTATAGTTTTAATATAGTATTTTTTAATCATATTATTATCCTTCGAGAGAAATTGTTTTTATATATAATTCTTCAAATTATTATCATTCTGTACTTAATTCTACAAGCAATAAATATACAGAATTGAACTACTATTACGGTCTTATGATAAGAGAAATCATTAAAATATATCTTTTAAACTACTGTTCATTTAAAAAAAATCGGTTCAAAATTCATTCTAGGATACCTTTTAATGAGAAAATCATAAACTCTTCGACTAACAACCCAATATGGCAAATGCATTTCATATTTTTCATATGTTGCACTGTCAGTCTTTTCAGCAATTAGGTTATTATTACTATCATAATAATAGTTTGTTACCTTAGAACCTACTCTCATTCCATTTGCATTGTAACGGTATGTTATCTTTGTTCCATCACTTAAAGTAGTTGTTGACTACCATCTGCCGTTTTTCTATTAGACAGATATTTCACTACGAAAATTTAATCTATAGCTAAATTTTAGTAATACAATGCATTTTTATCACCCTACATAAATTCCATATTTTGGTATATCAGAACCAATATCATCATCTGAATAAATTCCTTTAATCTCACTTTCATCTAAATTGTTGTCAACTATGCACAAATTCCACACGCCTACATTTAAATCATCATTATCATCATTCGAACATATTTCTATAGAAATATCAAAACTCTTATTCGCTTTCTTTATAGTTACATCTCCACCTGTAAATGTTATGGTCATGCCATCTTCAGTAGAATCGGAATCACCAGACCAACTATATTCAACTTTTTCCGACTTTATTGTGTAGTACTTGAAAGCCTTATCTAACTCTTTATCAAAGTTTTTATACTTTTTTAGTATATTTTTAGCAAATAGTGATTTTACCATCTCTTTATCTCTGTTATCAAAAGCTTTAACTACCTTTTTTAATGTATCAATGGTAATTTTTTCAGTTGATGCAAAGAAAGAATAAGGTAGAGCCTTTAGGTCACCACCAAGAATATTACATCCTGTTAGTGAAAAAGTAAGAAACAATAAGGAAACAACAATACAAACTAATTTTTTCATATTTCACCTCCATACTAAAAACTCAAATATCCCCTAAATTTTTTAGTGTTAAATTTCCATTTTTTTCAACCATTAGATTTCGTTTTCTTCTTGATATATGTATTACTCAAATTGCAATAACTTTCCGTAAACAACTTCGCTTATTTTTCATATAATTACCTACTTTATTTTGAAAAAATACTTTCCGGTTTCAATAGGCAAATATGTTTTATTGAAGAATCCAGTAGTTCTCCTATATTTATATAAATTACCACTAATTTAACAACAAATATATTATTTGTTAACTTAAAATAGAATAATAATCATATCCATCAACAATTGTATCACATACAGTTACACTATAAACAATCCATTTACCATTATCATTATGAAGTTCAATAATATGATTTCCATTTGAATCGTTTACAACATTATTTCTGTTGTCATATGACCTATAAATATATCTGTACTCAGCAATAGCTACACCATTATGTTTAAATACTTTACTGACTTTTCCACTATTTTTCTCATTAACAATATTATTCACATTATCCCGATAATTCATTTCGCTAAAGTCTTCTCTTGAAATTATTCCATTAAATTTAGTGTCAAATCGACCATAGTTTTTATACGCACTATTTTCTATTTCATCTACTAAAGAATACACTTCACCTTTAATATTAATAGGATTCAAGTAAAAGAACATCGTAATAAAATTTGACAATAAATAAGAAAAAACAAAAACAATTATAAAACATACCTTTTTCATAATATTCACCTCATACTCAATATGTAAACACATCTATTTTTCATCTTTTTATTAGTAGTTCCTCTTAACATTTCATATTTGTGTGGATTAGTATGGACTGCATAAAAGATTTTTATATTTACCTTACTAATAATAGTAGCGTGAATAATGATACCATTACCATTATCAAAATACATTAAATCTCCCATTTTTATTTTATTTTTTTAATAAATTTTAGGTGCTTATCATCTGCTATTAGATTATTATTACTATTCATAAGCTATTTGTTCATATGCTTTGTCTACAACAAGGCTCATACCTTCATATTTATATGTTATTTTAGTTCTACAAGGTTCAAATAAGCTACCTCCACCTGATACAATTTTTCCATTAGCATCTCTAACGTCATAAATGTAATAATGATACACAACAACCTCATTCCACACAGGTATAGCAACATATACGCCGTAATATGATGTATCGGTATCAGCTCTATCACCACTAAAATGCATTTGATTATAATACTCTTCGTCCTTTATATATTGTGAATATTGGGACGATTTAAACTCATCATAGCTTTTAGTTGAATTTATATTTTTTACAATTTGGTATGATAACACGCAAAAGAATATTGAATAACAAATAAATGCAAATGCTATTACACATAAAACAATAATAACTTTTCGTAAACAACTTCTCTTATTTTTCATATAATCACCTCATCATCAAAATCATAAAAGAAGCATTCTTGTTATCATAACTGTAAAGAGGATAATCTCTTCTGTCTTTTGTATGCGCACAATACTTTATTCCTGCATTAACAGATGAAATTATAGCGGCATGTGTATACACTCCGTCCCTATCAAAATCAAAATATAACAAATCTCCTACTTTTATATTATATTTCTTTATAATATTAATTTGAGATGACATATTTGTTTTATGTAAATTAAAACTCTTATGTTTTCTGACGTATTTAGAACGATAAAAATATGCCATATTTTGACTTGCTACAGACCAATAGTTAGAATGCTTCCATTTTTTATTTCTAGCAGAATAAAGATAGAACCAATCATCATTCATCAATATCCCACCTGCATGTAAACATTGTGACACAAAATTAGTACAATCTCCTCTTATAAACCAAGGGTATTGATTATTACGCAAATAAACCCATTTTCTAGCTGCAAACTTTCTATTGTATTTTCTCTCTTTTTTTCTCCAATCTTTATAAAATCCAACCTATATTCACTATTAAAATGTTTTATATTATCTTTAATATCAAAGTAACATGTTCCTTCAGCATCACTTCTATTAACTGGTTCATTTTCGCAATATGTATAAATGCTATCACCAATAGCCGTACCAGAAGAGCTAATAAAAACAGTATCATCAGCATTAATAAATCTACCAGTAGTTGGGTCATAGTATCTGGTTTGAAGATAATAAAGAGTGGTATCTTCATCATATACATAACCACGATAACGAAGTGGATTAATTGAAGATAACTCATCTTCTGACTGCGACAGAATATTACCCCATGCGTTATATACATAACTAGCTTTTTCATTTCCATCTTCGTCAAGGATTTTTACTATATCTCCTTGCAAATTCTTTACATAGTAGAAGATTTTCCCAAAATCTCCCCTACCCGATTTTTAAATGAGTAAGGGAGATTTAATTGATTGTAACTACTAGGCAATTAGACTATTGTTTCAACAAATCCGTTATAAGTGTCATAGTAGAAGAAAAGTGTTGCACTGTCAGTTTTTTCAGCAATTAGGTTATTATTACTATCATAATAATAGTCAGTTACCTTTGCGCCTACTTTTTTCTGACTTCTCATTCCATTGCGCAGTTGATTTAAGAAATACACATACATCATTTATTTTGACTCATCAGGAAAAATTTCTTCTGTCACACTCGTAACTTTCCATTGCCCTGATTTCTTCTCTAACTCAACAAATATTGGTATCGGTTCATACCAAGTGCCACTACTAGACACCAATTGATCATTTTTATCATAAGATGTATAATGATATCTAAATTCAGCTTCCGCTTTATTGTCAGTTATTTTAATGTCAGATATATAACAACTATTTGTTTCTCTTTTTACGCTTTCCCTATCATCTCGATAATCCAAACTTTTGAAATCATCTTTTGATATAAAACCAGTGTACTCCTCATTTAACCTTTCACCATATGTATCATAAGCATTTTCCATAACAAAATTTAGTTTTAACTTTAAATATTCTTTTTCAGCATCAAAAGAATATGTTTTGTATAAATTCAAACCCAGCAATAACAAAATAGCAATTAAAATCCCATACTTTATTACTGTTTTCCATTTCACCATCATTCTAGACCACTCATTTCATTTGTAATATACTGACAGTACTATTCCTTTTACCTTTATTTTTTTAGGATTCTTTTTATCCTTATTACTTAATAATTTTTATTGAAATTGTTTACAGTATGAGCTGCATAACAAATTATTTTTTACCTTTTACTTTAATTATTGAACTAATTATCGAAGCGTGCGTATAGATTCCATCACCATTACCATCAAAATAAAGCAAATCACCTTTTTTAATACCGTATTTATTTATAATTTTGTGTTGAATGGTATTCGTTAAATTTTAATTATCCCACCATCCAAATAACTACAATTACCTGTATAATAATATAAGTTTATTGGATTATTCTCACAATACACAAAGAACTGATAAAAGCAGTATCATCAGCATTGATAAATCTACCTGTTGTTGGGTCATAATATCTACTTTGAAGATAACACGTTGCAGTATCTTCATCATACACATAACCACGATAACGAAGAGGGTTTATAGAAGCTAATTCATCATCTGATTGAGATATAATATCTCCCCAAGCATTATAAACATAATCAGCTTTTTCTTGACCGTCTTCATCAAGAATCTTTACTATGTCACCTTGCAAGTTCTTTACATAATAGAACATCTTACCGTTATAAGTCATTGCCACCGGACTGTTATTGGAATCATAATATCAGCAATTAGATAATTACTACTATTATCTTACATTAAAGATTTTTTTAATGAATAGAATCATTTAAATAGTTCTATTTGTTTTTCTTAAAAATCAAGGTTTTCCCTTTGAGGTAGTTGTATTTCTTATTCTCAACTTTATCTATTTTAACAGTTAGTTTTCCCCATGAGTAATCATAAGAAGATGCAGAAGCATAACTTTTAAAATCAGTATATTTTTCACCATTTTCTGTAACTGTATAATATTTTCCTATATAAAAGCAATCGTACTCAACCATAACATCTACCTTATGATTGTTAATAGTTGCATTTTTACATTGATCTCCTCTAGCTTCAGGAAAATTTTTGCCGTAACTTGAAAATGAAAAATTATATTCCTTACAATACCAATTTTGTTTATATTCTTCACCACTATCTAAATATGTATGCATATTATAATTTAAAAAACTAAAAAATACTGTTAATAAAATTAAAAAAACAGAGCCAAAAATAATAACTTTAGTTGATGTTTTTAAACGCTTCATATTTACCTCGTCAAAATGTAAAACCAATTATAAAATTGCTTTTTTCTTTTTTAGCAAAAGACTTAATATTGATTTTTGTTTTATAAGTACTATTAACATCTTTGTTATATGCATTGTACTTTTTGGATTTTTTATCATACTCAATGCAATAAGTATGAATACCATTATAAAAATGATCGTTCCAAAGTGAAATAATAGCAATTTTTGCTTTTTTAATTGACTTTATAAAACGATCAAAAGTTGACTCTCCTTGGTACATGCCTCTTTTTATCTTATGAAAATCAAAATATCCTGCAATACTTAACGGGCTTGTACCCCAAAGCTCACCAAGCATATCCATATCATTCATTTCAGCCTCAAGCATAACTTGATAGAAATATTGAAATTTTCCTAAACGCTTTAAAGTGTTATAGATCGCAATAAGTTCACAACCTACACCTGCAACCGTAGCATTATTAGATCCGTATTTTAAATTTTTAACTTTCTTGTTTTTTGTCCATAGATATACCCACTAAATCTACCTAGAGCAGACCGATTGTCTTTATATCTTTTTTTAAGTTTATTATATCTTGTACAAAATGCTTGCCATGCATCAGGATAGCCCTCATACATTTTCTTATGAGCTTTGTAATAAGAACTCAGATTATGATACCATTGACCAGTATAATCTACATTGTTTACAGGATCATTTTCGCAATATGCATAAATGTTATCACCAATAGCCGTACCAGAAGAACCAATATACGCAGTATCATCAGCATTAATAAATCTACCGGTTTTTGGGTCATAGTATCTACTTTGGAGATAGTACAGACCTGTATCTGTATCATACACATAACCACGATAACGGAGCTTGTATATTACCCTCTATTTTAATACAAACTTGTTTTGTCTTTTAATCACCTAAATTCAGCCTATCATATTGTTAAGACATAGAAGATAAAGCTGTAGTAGATAATACTGTCAACTCTTCTTTTATTACAGATTTTTATAAGTCAAACACTTGCGATAAAAATAACTTTGATTCTATATAAGGTAATTAAAATCAAACTCATATATTTGTCTTTTGAATATAAATCTCACCTTTTTCATAAGAATACCCAACATAATAAAAATCAAAAATATCATTGAAATTGATTTCTTCATTTGTTTTATTATTGGGATAGTCACAGAGAATGAATACCGTGTCAGTTGCAGGAGATAATCTCTTGTTTAACATACCTCCAAACGCCTTTTCTCCGGGTGTAGTTTCCGAACTCCATAAGTAGTTGTAAATTTCGCTTTTTTGCTCTAACTTCATCCACCTGTCATCTAAATTGTTTTGAAATTTTTTATTTTCTTCATTATTTAAAGTGAGTATCACTATTATGTCTCCGTCACCATGAAAGCCACCGCCATTCTTTTCGAAAAACGTGATGTCATTATAAGGAATAGATAGTTTCAGCGTTTGATTTATTTCAGTTATGACAAATTGCGCCGAATTATACTTTCTCAAAAAAATAATTGTTGTCAATAAACCAAACACGCATATTATAGATGTAATTATTATTAATATCTTCTTTCTTGCAATCATTAATAATCACCTTTTAGCATAAACAATAACATAAATTTTATATGGAACAATAATACCTTGATTTTGATCAGCCAAAGCCATATTATTTCCAACTTTAATTGCCCAATTTCCTGAATAGTTCTCTAGTTTAAAATCATACTTATCTTCTAATAAAAACTGAAAATATCGACAACCATTTATCCACATTTCATTCACTGTTACACTGATGTTGTGAAACGCCCCTAACAAATCTCCGGAATTATATACTAACGAACACGTATAATTGGATACCCATTTATTTTTATGTTTTTTCCTCACTTTTTTAACTAAATTTTTGAATTCATTTGTTTTTTTTATTTTTTTTGATAGAGCCGTATAAGAATTATACCAAAGATTTGATGGCTTATCGCGTAGACTATGTTCTAAGAATGTTGCTGAATATGTCCATTTCTTTTTCTTTAATGTAGATACAACCCAGTTTTTCCAGAATTTACGTCCTGCTTCTTTTTCTTCTTTTAATAGCTGACCATTGTAATCCGTAAACATTATCGCATTATTCTCGCAATAGGTAAAAATGTTTGCACTTAAAACTGTACCGGTAGCACCAATATACGCAGTATCATCAGCATTGATAAATCTACCTGTTGTTGGGTCATAGTATCTGGTTTGGAGATAATAAAGAGTGGTATCTTCATCATACACATAACCACGATAACGAAGAGGGTTTATAGAAGCTAATTCATCTTCTGACTGTGATAGAATATCGCCCCATGCGTTATATACATAACTAGCTTTTTCATTTCCATCTTCGTCAAGAATCTTTACTATATCACCTTGCAAGTTCTTTACATAGTAGAACATTTTTCCGTTATAGGATAAAGCTACAGGGCTATTCTCAGTATCATAGTAGAAGAAAAGTGTTGCATTGTCGGTCTTTTGAGCAATTAGATTATTATTACTATCATAATAATAGTCAGTTACTTTTGAACCTACTTTTTTCTGAGTTCTCATTCCGTTGGCATTGTAACGGTAAGTTACCTTTGTACCGTCATTTAATGTTGTTGTTGAAAGCCATCTACCGTTTCTCCATGTAAATGACATACCGTCACGATAATTCAATGGATTACCGATTTCATCATAAGTAATATAACCGGTATTATTGACTCTAGTTAATTTGTCGCACCATTGTTTATCTTCATAATAATATACATTACCATGAACGCTACCGGTAGGATGTTTATCCGAATCAAGTGCTTGAGTATTAAAAGAATGAATATTACCGTTACCATCTAAAGAATAATTTATATAGTAGTTATTTACACAGTCATATTCCTCAGTTAGCTGATTCTTTTTATCATACTTGTATCTATGTGCTTCTTTACCATCTTGTTTAATAGAAGTAATATTACCGTTGTTATCATATTCATACTCATATTTTGATACAACTCGACCATCAAATAACACTCTTTATTTATTTATATTCCTTGATGATAAGGTATCAGTAAAATTAGCATTAACATTATCTTCATCATCAAAGTTTTCATCACCAATATACTTATTAACAACATTTAGAGAATGCTTTGATTTAGTTAAGACAGATGTAACTCTACCAAATTCGTCTTTTTCTTCTGTTGTTTTTAGTCCGTTATAATCTACAAATGATTTACCGTCACTATCAGTACCACTTGTTATTGTTCTCGTGTTATTTCCAATTTCTGTTTTTTCTACAGTATTGCCATTTTCATCGGTTGTAACACTATTTGCAAGGGTACTGTCTTTACCAAGTATAAACTGACTCTCTAAGTTTCCGTTACAATCATAGTAATAATAAGTTGTTTCTCCACTTTCGGAGTCATCACAAACAGAAATTTGACCATTCTTGTTATAAGTATACTTAGCGACAATATTGTCGTTACATTTAATATTTGTAACATTATTATACTCATCATATGTATATGAGATTACACTACCGTTTGCATATGATACTTTCAATAAATTTCCGTTATATGGACTATATATATTAGAAACTATCTGTGAATCGCCAACATATGTTGATAAGAGTTTGTTGTATTCATTGTAATTAAACTTAAAAGAAAAGTTATTATGTGATATTGACTCAACATTACCTTGATAGTCATAATCATACCTATTACTTGTTCCATCAGTTGTAATAGAAGTGGCATTATCAGAAGAATCATATGTATATGATGTTTCTACATTATTACCATTAGTTACGGATGATTTGTTTCCGTTAGCATCATATGTATATTTTGTAGCATTACCGTTTTCATCAGTTTCTTCTGTTACATAGTTACCTTTTGAATCATATGTTGACTCTGACTTAATATATGATTTTGAAGTATCTAATTCTTCAGAAAGCATATCGCCATATTTAACTTCACTACTTGCACTTGTTGTTCCTTGGGTATTATCATCACCGTTAGAAGAAGATGCACTATCAGTTGAAGTTGTGCCAGGTGATACCATAACTTTTAACATGGCATTACTTGGTATCATTGTATTACTATTATAACCATAAACAAATGCATAGTCAACACATTGTACGAGCTTTTCACTATTCTCCGGTGTTACTGACAATGATACTGACTGTACAGAGGTTGTATTAGAATTAAATGATTGATAATGACTTTCAGGAGTATCTTCTCCTTGATAATAAACATTTAGTGCTATACCAAAAGTTCTATTTTCATTTGATAAAGGAACTGAAATACCTTGTGCTTGTCCTGTTAATACAAATGAAACATTCTTAGCATTTACATTTACTCTCTGATATATATACTTATTAGCTAAATAATTTTTCTTATCAGTATTTTCTTCACTTGTAGTATCTTCTGAATCACTATCATTACCGGAATTTTCTGAATTATCAGTATCACTATATACTTCATATACTCTGTTATATACACCTTCTACTGATTTTACTACATTTCCGTATGCATCTGTAGTGTCAATCACATCATGTTCACTAACTACAGTAGTAGATTGAACAGATTGTGTGGTTTCCTTAACAGTAGTACCGGTTGCATTTTCTGTAGTTGAATCGGTAGTATCATTTTCATCACTATTCATTTTCAAATATGTAGGTGCACCAAAAATATATGGTCTGCCATATGTAAATGTAAATTTATTGTTACTATTATCAAACCAATTATTTGCACTAGTGAAATCACTGTTTTTCAATGCATTATAATCATTTACAGTTTCGCCTTCTTCTAACTGTAAACAATCAAACCATGTAGTATAATTCTTACCGTTTGACTTTAAAAGAACCTTTACATCAGTTGCTGTTGATGGAAGCTTTGCAGTTACACTAATTCTTTTCCAATTAATCTCGTCACTTACTGCAAAACCATCAATAGTTTTTTCTTCTGAATTATCTTTATACTGAATAGCCAGATTTACTTTACCTGTACCGTTATTTTCGCACATTGCCTTAACATATGCAGAGAATGTAACATACTTACCTAACAAAGCTTTTTGACTAATATTGTGATAAATTACACTATCCTTGTCTTGTTTATCTTTGTTATAGATTTTAATAGCATTTGTACCAAAGTATTTTGTATCGGTATCTAAACTATACTTATTATCAGGATTTGAACTTTCGCTATAGTAATAGCCATCATTGTTTTTAATACCGGAAAAGTCAGATGTTTCATCAAGATAATTCTTGATAAAGTTATCCTTACTTTTAGTTACAGTAAGGTCGGAACTTTGACTATTTGAAATATAACCATTTGCATTCATTGTTGAAACTTTTGTTCCATCATTATCAAAAGTATATGTTTCTGATGAACCGTTTCTATCTGTAACTTTAGTTGTATTATCAGCTTTGTATTCAAAGTTTAGATAATTACCTATTTTATTTTCTGAACTTCTTTCAGTAATATTAGTAACTTTATTACCGGTATTATAAGTTAATGAATATGAAGAACCTGTTTTTACTTCTGAACCGTTTTCTTTTGTATATTTTACTGAAATTAATCTACCTAGATTATCATAAGTATAATTTGAACAACTATTATCAGGTAATTTTACTTTAGTCAACAGTACTTTTCCGTTTGACTGTGTATATGATAAATTTACCTTTCTAGAATTAGGAAGATTAATAGTTGTTATATACTTCTTACTGTTAATAGTGGTTGTTGTAAAAGTAGCTTGTGTTTGGTTTGTAGAATCATAAATATAGTTTATATATCCATCACTACTATTTCGACCATACCCTATACAATTCTTAGAATTATCCAACTCAGTAATTTTGTATAATATTCCTCTACCATTATTTGATTGGAAATAAAGCTTTTCTGAATCTTTTTCAAGGATATATCCACTACTTGTTTTAGTTAATTTTAAACCTAAATCTTCATCATCTTCCCATTCAGTTGGTGCATTGCCTTCACCTCTAAGATAATGTTTTCTTCTATCTGACTCAATATATACATATTGATATGGATTATCACTGGTATTTAAGTTAGTATCTGTAATTGGTTCAATGTATTGATTAAAAGAAAAATTCCAACCATAACCAATCATTGAATCTTGATAACATTTATCATAATCAAAACTATTATATGTTGCTGAAAGTGAAAGTGGCATTCTTGCTGCTTTGCTTTCGTAAAAGTTCTGATTTACTACTAAATTTCCAAGATAATCATTAATATTTACATCAGCTTTACTACCGGCAGAGACAGTATGATATGATAAACTATCTTCTTTACCTGTAAAGTCTTTATAAACCATTGTAAACATTGGCTTATGATGAGTTTTATCACCGATTGATAGATTTACGGTTCTTGTTTTTGCACTATCTTTAGCTTCCAAAATAAAGCCATTATTTGAACTTTCACCTGTAGCCCATGAATTTACTAAAGAAGTAATATCAAAAGATACATTATCACTTGAACCGGCTATTGCTGAATAATCTTTTACTATACTATCATAATAAGGTGAAGTACTTTTATAATTATGTAACTTAATAATAAAAGGATTACTTTCTGATACATCACCTATAATTTTGTCAATAGAATATGAATATGTAGCCTTAATTACTTTTTGAGAAGAAGTAAGTGTAGGTAATTTATTTATAACCCATCTAATATATTCAGAAGATGATAAAGTATATGGTGGGTTATACTTTGGAGATGATGTACCATATCCTACATATGAATAATTAGTATTAGATACTTGACCGGAAGATATTTCCGGATCAATAGTTACAGGATATTCAATATCTGATGATAATAGAAAATCCTTATCAGCTGTTAGTTTAACCTGCATAGTATCATCTTTATGATTTAAAATTTCTAAAGATATATTCTCACTATACTTTTCATTTGCATCTACCATATATGGTGCTGTAATTGTATACACAATATTCTTTCCATTATACAAATCAATAGTATTATCATCTTTTAATTTTGGAGTTAATTTTCCGATATTATACGAAATAACATACTCATTATTTGCATTTGGGCTATTTAGAACAATATTTTCTTTTACACCTTTTGTTGTAACATTGCACTGCAAGTCAACATTATTATAAATATTCTTATATTCAGCATTTGAAGTAATATTATCTAAAGTAGTATCATTTTTATCGTCATTAGTTTTTCCGTTCTGAACTACAATGTTACTTTTATTAGCGTCATCATAATTCCAACTAATTTCGTGTTTGTCATTTTCAACTGAAACCAAACTATCACTACTTGTATTTTTTGAAAGGTATACATTTACATCACTTTCTTTATTACTGTATGTTGAATTGTCATCAGACTTTACAAGGGTATTATCATAATCTACCCATTCATTTTTACTGTTTTTATAATGAACAGGCTCACCGTAATCAACAAACATTTTTGTTCCATCATCTAACAAGAATGTTTTAGAATTCTCAGTTCTCTGCTCACTATCTTCACTGACAATATCGCCTATTTCGTCCGTTTCACTTTTAACATTACTAAAGTCGGCACTATTAGATTCTGAATTTGAATTCTGACTACTGTTATCCTGAACTAAAGCAACAACATTCATTGGAATTAAATATATCATTGCAAAGCATAGGATGATAGAAACAGTAGATAAACATTTCCGCATTTTACATTTCATTTTAAACCTCCGTTTTAATTTTTTATCATATACTCCTCGAAATATGATATTTTATTTATATTTTTCTGCTTTGACTAATTTCTTAAACTATCACCTCATTATCATTATTAATTATTTAATTTTCATATCTTCTTTATCATCTCCAGACTGTGTATTTACACCATATTTCTTCCTATCGGAAATAAAGCCCATCTTATATGTTAGTTCTTAGTGTTCATTTAGAACTACTAGTGCATTACAAGTACCCAATAACACTAAAAGAAAATTTTTCATAACTTTTTTGAATGGAAATAAAAAACTTCGCCCATACGCCCATAATAAAATAAATAAAAACAAATATTAATTCATTTTACTTAATGTGTTTATATACTGACAATTAATACGCATTCTATGCGTATTATTATAGAGTTTGTTTAATTTTGTCACTTAATGTAATATTATTCTACTATAATAAAAATAAAATGTCAATATTAATAATAATTTAATTGTATAGTTATTATTACTGTTGTATTTGACGATTTGATGGTATAAAATAGCTGCTAGCAACTTGCTAACAGCTTTGATTAAAGATATGATTTTCTATTATAGACTTCTTAAGGAAACTTATAATGTTCTATAACGATTTGTATATCTGAAAAAGGGTAAATAGTAGGTTAAGTACAGACTAATTTAGCGTATTATTTTTATTATACCAATAATTATAATACAAATTACTATAAATTCACTTAATTAGTTTACACGACGGGTTATCGTGTATTGCATTTACCTTTTATGATTATTTAAGTCTATATTATGCTATATATCAACTTCAATTATTGGTATTTTCTCTATTAATTATGTAATTTTATATATTATTGTAACAAATATTTTAAATGTTAGAAAACACTCTTTAGGAAAGTTTTTAAAAACTCTTTAGGAAAATCAAATTTTGCATACAATATTTTAGCCACAAAAGTAAATATCGCACCATAACCAAAACGGCTAAAAGTGCGATAAATACTGGGTTTTTGATATATCACTTGGCGGAGAGCAAGGGATTCGAACCCTCGAAACCACTTTAATGGTTTACACGATTTCCAATCGTGCTCCTTCGGCCATCTCGGACAACTCTCCACAACGCTACTAATTATAACTTGAATTAAGAAAAAAATCAAGTATTATTTTAAATTTCTTAAAAAAATACACCTTTTCAAAGGAAAAGGTGCTTATATTAATATAAATATTGAATTCTAGTAATTGGAAGAATTACAAACTGTGCTTTACCAATAATATTCTCTTCATCAATAAGTCCGATTTCTGAGTAACGACTATCAAGTGAATCAAGTCTATTATCACCCATTACAAATACTTTGCCTTTAGGTATTACTGATGGAATTTCTGTATTACCTTCTTTTAGTTCAGAGCTAACATAAGGTTCATCAATTAATGTACCATCAACATAGACCTTCTGATTTTCAAAATCAATTTTAAGACTTTGTCCTTCAGTTGCAATTACTCTCTTAATAATAGGCTTATCATATTCCTTAGCATGGCTGATTACAACAATGTCGTTATCCTTAGGTGTGTAAATAAAATTAGTAACTATTACCTTATCATTATCAAGAAGTGTATTCATCATTGATCTGCCATCAACATTTACAATTCTTAAAAAGAAAGTAAGAATAATGATAATCACAACAACAGCCATTATAATTGCTCTTGCTAAGTAATAGAAAAATCCAACTGTAGGGTTATTGTTGACTACTATGTAATCTTCTTTATTATTAACTTTTGTTTCCGACTGCTTCTTAGACTTGTCAAAATACTTTTCTTTTTTTCCGCTTTGCATAGTATCACCTATCAGTATAAGTATTTTGCATGGTTGAATGGGAATAATGTAAACTGAGCTTTACCAATAACATCTTTCACATTAATTAATCCTACTTCAACATATCTACTATCTTTAGAAACATATCTGTTGTCACCCATTACAAAGATTTTACCTTCAGGTATAACCTCAGGAATCTTAGAATCACCGGGTATTAATTCTGATGATACATAAGGTTCATTAAGTTCTTTACCGTCAACATAAACCTTTTCTTTGTCAAAGTCAATTTTTAGAGTTTGGCCTTCAGTTGCAATAACTCTCTTAACAATAGGTTCATCCAAATACTGACCATGGCTGATAATAACAATATCACCATCAGTAGGTGTATATAGAAAACTTGAAACAAATAGTTTATCACCATCATAAAGAGTACTGTACATTGATGTTCCGTCTACATTTACAATTCTAAAAAAGAAAGTAAGAATAATCAGAACAACAAAAATTACTGAAATAATTGACTTAGTCCAATCATATATCCAATTAGGTGCTGATTTTGTCTTAATTGTATAATTATTATCCATTATATCTCTCTTCGTCTAATTTCGTTTAGATAGTAAAAAAAGGGACGTGAAGTCCCCTTTAATTACTTTTTGATTTGTTCCTTAACCTTAGCAGCCTTACCTACTCTATCTCTTAGGTAATATAGCTTACTTCTACGAACCTTACCGTATCTAACAACCTTAACGTCAACAACGTTTGGTGAGTGTACTGGGAATACTCTTTCGATACCAACACCGTAAGAAACTCTTCTTACTGTGAAAGTTTCAGCAACGCCACTACCCTTCTTAGCGATAACAGTTCCTTCGAACATCTGGATTCTTTCTCTTTCACCTTCACGAATGTTAACTGATACCTTTACTGTATCACCAACATTGAATTCTGGGAAAGATTCTTTCATTGAAGCTGCTGCAATAGTTTTTAATGCGTCCATTTTATTTCCTCCTGTAATTTCAGATATTCTTGCCTATGTAGCAGAGGAATACCCGCTTCAAATTTTCGGTCAATGACCTCGATTTGACTCCTATCGTATAACGACAGATTCCAAATGCCTATATATAATAACACAATAATTTGTATTGTGCAAGTGTTTTTGCGAAAAATCTCACAATTTATTGTTGAATTTCTTGCAAAAATTTACTGAAGTATTCCGGAAGTTCTGAATTAAACTCCATATACTCTTCTGTTCTTGGATGAACAAAGCCAATAACCTTAGCGTGTAGGCATTGGCCCCTTAGCTTTGTAATAACTTTCTTAGGGCCATACACATCATCACCTGCTACCGGATGACCGATTGAAGCCATATGAACCCTAATCTGATGTGTTCTGCCTGTTTCTAAGATACATTTAATATGAGTAAAATTACCATAACTCTGTATAACCTCATAATGAGTTACTGCATTCTTAGAATTTTCATAGGTAATACACATTTTCTTTCTATCTTTTTTACTTCTGCCAATAGGTGCATCTACTGTACCGTTTTCTTTAACATTGCCATAAACAATGGCTTGGTATTCACGCTTAAAGCTATGTTCCTTAATTTGTTCAGCAAGTCTATTATGAGCAAAATCATTCTTTGCTACAATCAAGAGTCCACTTGTATTTTTGTCAATTCTATGGACAATACCGGGTCTTAATACACCATTGATACCTGATAAGGAATCTTTACAGTGATAAAGCAGTGCATTTACTAAAGTACCTGTATAATTCCCCGGTGCAGGATGAACAACCATACCCTTAGGTTTATTTACTACCAACAAATCACTATCTTCATAAACAATATCAAGTGGTATTTCTTCTGCCTCAACAGTATACTCTACAGGGTCAGGAACAGTAAATTGGACTTTATCACCGATTTTAAGTTTATACTTTTTGTTTTGAAATTTATCATTAACCAACAGTCCACCATCTTCAATAATTGATGCAACTGATGACCTAGACATATCTTCTATAGTATCGGAAAGGAACTTATCAGCTCTAACTTCTTGATTTTCATTTTCAATAATGTAATTAAGAATGTTCAACCTTATTCTCCTTCTTAGAACTATCAGACATAAATAGTAGATAAATTACAAGCAGTACTGTACCAACCGTAACTGCATAATCGGCAAAGTTACATACCGGACTGAAAAAAGAAAGTTGCAAATAGTCTATTACATATCCATAAAGGACTCTATCAATTAAATTACCTATACCACCACCAATAATCAATGCTGATGATATTAAAAACATTTTAGACTTAATCTTTTTGAAAATGATTATATAAAGTAGGATTACAATAATAACTGAAGTTAGAGCAACAAAAATCCACCTCATATTTTCAAACATACCAAAAGCAACACCACGATTTTCAACATAATTTAAATCTAATAAATGTGGAATTGCAGTAACAACACCGGCTTGTGGTAAATACATAGCTACAAAATATTTAATAACCTGGTCTATAATAACAACTAAACCGGCTATAGCAAGAGATAACGCTACCAACTTTTCACCTCATTAATAAAAACGGTGCACACCACAACAGAATGTGCACCGTAATTAGTTATCTATTATTTAAGAACATTTACACATCTCTGACAAAGAGTTGGATGTACAGGATCAGCACCAACAGTAACTGAATGTTCCCAACATCTTTCGCACTTTTCACCATCAGCTAGTTCAACATCAATCTTAGTATCTGAACCATTATCTACTACTTCTACACCGGAAACAATAAATACATTCTTTAGTTCAGGTTCTACAGACTTGATAAATTCAAGTTCATCATCACTGGCATTAAGAATAATCTTAGCATCAAGTGACTTCTTAAGTTTCTTTTCCTTAACTGCTTCTTCAAGAGCTTTCTTAACATCATCTCTTAAATCGTGAATCTTGTCCCACTTAGCCATAAAGTCATCTGAAACATTAATTTCAACAGGCTTTGGCATTTCGTTAAACATTACACATTCACCATCATCAGATGCTCTATGTGGAATATACTTCCAGATTTCATCAGAAGTATAAGCTAGGATAGGAGCAATCATTCTTGTTAATGAATCAAGAATGATATAGATAGTTGTCTGAGCAGCTCTTCTTGAATGACTTTCTTTCTTTTCTGTGTATAGTCTATCCTTAAGAACATCTAGATAGAAGTTAGACATATCAACAACACAGAAGTTTCTTACTGAATGATAAACCTGATGGAATTCATAGTTATCATAAGCATTTGCTACCTTGTTAATAAGTTCATTTAACTTAACAAGTGCCCACTTATCCATTGGTAATAGTTCATCAATAGCAACAGAATTTTCATCAGGGTTAAAGTCTGAAATATTACCTAGGATATATCTTGCAGTATTTCTAATCTTTCTGTATGATTCAGAAATCTGCTTTAGAATATCATTTGAAATATGAACATCAGACTGATAGTCGGTAGAAGCAACCCAAAGTCTTAGTACATCAGCACCGTACTGCTTAATAACATCTTGAGGGCTGATACCGTTACCAAGTGACTTACTCATCTTTCTCTTTTCTTCATCAAGAATCATACCATGAGTAAGAACTGCCTTATAAGGTGCAACACCATTTGTTGCAACAGAAGTTAGAAGTGAAGACTGGAACCAACCTCTGTACTGGTCATTACCTTCAAGATATAGGTCTGCAGGGAACTGTAGGTTATCTCTCTTTCTAACAACAGCAGCATGAGAAGAACCACTATCGAACCAAACATCCATAATGTCTTTTTCTTTATCAAATTCAGTACAACCACACTTCTTACATTTTGTACCTGCAGGTAAAATTTCAGCAGCAGTATGATTATACCAAGCATTAGAACCTTCTTTTTCAAATAGGTCAGCTACTGCATACATAGCATCCTTATCAATATGAGCTTCGCCACATTCTTTACAGAAGAAGATTGGAATAGGTACACCCCATTTTCTCTGACGAGAAATACACCAGTCTTTTCTTTCTCTAACCATATTTGTAATTCTGTCACGACCCCATGAAGGAATCCACTTAACATTATTAATAGCTTCAACTGCTTCATCCTTAAAGTCATCAACAGAACAGAACCACTGGTCAGTAGCTCTAAATAGGATAGGAGTCTTACATCTCCAACAGTGAGGATACTGGTGGATAATCTTCTTTAGTGCGAATAGAGAGCCTTGTTCATCAAGGAACATAGCAATCTTCTTATTAGCTTCATCAGTTGTTAAACCTGCAAACTGACCTGCTTCTTCAGTAAGAACACCGTTAGAGTCAACAGGACAAATTGTAGGAATTTCAGGATAGTTCTGACATACATTAAAGTCATCAACACCATGACCGGGAGCAGTATGAACACAACCTGTACCACTTTCAAGAGTAACATGGTCACCGACAATAACAAGAGACTCTCTGTCTAGGAATGGATGAGCAGTCTTGATGTATTCAAGTTCACTACCCTTTACTGTAGCTACTACTTCATAATCTGTAACTTCAGCAACTTCCATTGCATTCTTATAAAGTTCAGTAGCCATTACAAGATATTCATCACCTGTTTTGATGATAGAATATTCATATCTAGGACCAACACAAATAGCAACATTAGCAGGTAATGTCCATGTTGTAGTTGTCCAAATAACAAACTTAACCTTTGATGGGTCAATTCCCAAGTTTGAGAATACACCCTTATCATCAGTTACATTGAATTTAACATAAATAGAATGACAAGGATCTTCAGCATATTCGATTTCAGCTTCAGCTAGAGCTGTTTTACATTCAGGACACCAATATACAGGCTTTAGTCCCTTATAGATATAGCCCTTTGTAGCCATATCAGCAAATACTCTAATCTGTTCTGCTTCAAATTCATGCTTTAGTGTAATATATGGGTTATCCCATTCGCCGATAACACCTAATCTCTTAAACTGTGTACGCTGGTCATTAATATAACCTGTAACGAATTCTTCGCACATTTTACGAAGTTCAACAATAGAGATTTCTGCTGAATTACCAACACCGGCCTTTTGTCTGGCCTTTAGTTCTGTTGGAAGGCCATGAGTATCCCAACCCGGAACATATGGTGCTTTGAAACCGGCCATATTCTTTTGACGAACAATAAAGTCCTTAAGAATCTTGTTTAAAGCATGACCTAGATGGATATCACCATTTGCATATGGAGGACCATCATGCAATACGAATAATGGCTTACCATCATTTTTCTTCATTAACTTGTCATAAATCTTGTTATCTTCCCAACCCTTTAGAGTTACAGGTTCACTCTTTGGAAGTCCTGCTCTCATAGGGAAGTCAGTCTTAGGAAGATTTAAAGTCTTATTGTAATCCTGTGACATTCTACTTCTCTCCAATTTATATTTTAATTATTCTTCAACATCATAATTACTACCAAACTTTAAAACACCAAACTTAGTAGTGCCTTCAAGAGCCGGGTCAGTTTTCTTTTCTTCCTTTACTTTTTCAGCAGGTTCTTTTTTTTCAACTTCTACCGGAGGTTCAGCAACCTTAACAGGCTCAGCCTTTGGTTCAACAACTTCTTCTGCTACTGCAGGTGTAGGAAAATCCTTAGATAGCTTTTCCTGAATTTCAGCAACAACATTATCAGTTGGTAGTGCATCAACAATATCAATGCAACTCTTAACTTTCATTAGTAGTTCTGTTCTCATTTCATTAGCAAGTTTCTGTAAAGCAACTAGGGAGTCTTTTTCTTTCTTTACTTCTGCCTGTGCTTGTGCAATAAGTTCATCAGCCTTTTTCTCAGCATTCTTTACAGCAATTTCAGACTGTTCGTTAGCTTCCTTAAGTGTAGAGTCAGCAACTTTCTGAGCTGATAATAGAGCGTTACGAACTGTTTCTTCATCAGAACGGTACTGTTCAATTCTTGTAGCAAGAATATCCATCTTGTGTACAAGTTCAGCCTTTTCGTTATTTTTCTGTTCAAATGTTTCTATAACATCATCAATAAAAGAATCAACATCTTCAGCCTTATAGAAAGAACCACCTCTGTTAGTTCTAAACTTGACATCCTTGATTTCATCAATAGTTAGCATCTTTATATCTCCCCTATATATATTGTTTTATTTTAATTTTTTGTCTGCCTTTTTTAGTTAAGCCATTAATATCATCAAGAATAAATTTACCATACTTTCGTATAGAAATAATGTCGTCTTGTGATACTTTGTCGCTTATATTTGTATCTTCTATATAGTTCTTAAACACATTACCTGAAAGCATAAGTGTCCTTACCTTTTCTCTGCTAAGACCGGTTATAGCAGCAACAACTGCATCCAGTCTAAGAGAAGCAACTGTATAGTCATGATACTTAAATGTTGGTGTATAATCAAAGTTATCAAGTGTAACTATTTTTGACTTTACTCCAACTTTAGCAATTCTATTTATTTGAGATAAAATATATTCTGCTTGATTTTCTAACACAAAAACATAAGTTTTGCCTTCCATACAAACAATGTCACCTATAACATTTCTGTTAAGTCCGGTAGAAAGAATTGTACCAAGAAACTGTCTATGTGTTAATTTATCTTGCTTTCTATATTTGTATTCAATAATTGATATTGGATATTCCTCTTCCTTAGCGAAAAATCCAAGTACCTTCCTTTGGCTGTTTTCATAGCCACCAAAGAAATAGTAATTAGTGATACCAAAGTCCTTTAATGCTTCAATACAAATTGAAATTTCACTTTCATTAAGGAAAGAAGTAAACTCAGGTTTGTTCCTTTCCATAGAAAGATAATAAAGGTCACTTATTCTGGAAATCAGAATATCCTTTTCATCTATATTTTTACTCAATTAAAAAATAACTCCGTTATTTTCTAGTTCACCAAGTAAATCATCACCGGTGAAATCCACATTTTCAGGCATAATGATAAATGTAGCATTGGCGATTTTCTTAATCTTACCCTTTTTAGCATATGTAACACCACTTAGAAAGTCAATAATTCTTCTTGACATATCCTTATTAGTGTCTTCAAGATTAAGTACTACAGTGCGATTCTTGTTGATTTCATCTGCAATACCTCTTGTTTCGTCACCAAAACGCTCAGGCTTAAATAGAATAACCTGAATTTTTGTACTTGCATTAATGTTAACAACCTTGTTGCCACTGTCACTATCTGTATATGAGTCAGAAGTATATCTTCTTCTTTCTGATCTTTCCGATCTTCTTACTTCACGCTGATGTTCTCTTTGTTCTTCGTAAGAATCTTCATCATCATATGAATCCTTGTTGTTATCCTCATATGAGTAGTCATCATACTCATATTCATCATCTGGTGAATCCCACATTCTCTTAATCTTATCTACAAAACCAGCCATATCTGAACCTCCAAATTATTTATATATCCTATTTCCAAACAAAGCAGAACCGATTCTTACCATATTGGCACCTTCTAATATTGCTTCGTAATAGTCACTAGACATACCCATAGACAAAATGTCCATAGAAACATTATCTAATTTTTTTGATGATATGTCAAGGAATAATCTATTCATTTTTTCAAAATATCTACGAATTTCGTCTTTTTTTTCACAAATAGGTGGAATAGTCATTAATCCTTTAACATTTACAGCAGGTAAAGTGCTAATTTCTTCCACTAACTCCTCAAGCATTTCCGGCATAACACCGGATTTGTTTTCTTCTTTTCCGATATTTACTTCAACTAAAATATCAGAAGTAATGTTATTCTTTAAAGAACACTTAGAAACTTCTTTAGCCAGTTTCATTGAGTCGATTGACTGAATTAAATCAACCTTACCGACAATCTGTCTTACCTTGTTACTCTGCAAGTGTCCAATAAACTGCAATGAACAATTTTCAAGGTTGTACTGGTCATACTTTGAAAGTAGTTCCTGAACCTTATTTTCTCCAATATAGGAAAGTCCCAGAGAAATTGCATAGTTGATATACTCAGGTTCAACAGTTTTTGTTGCTGAAAGAAAAGTAATATCGTCCCTTGTTTTTCCGGCTTTCATAGCAGCCTCTGCAATTTTCTCATTGATAAAATCATAATTATACTTAATATCAGTTAATGATCTTTCCATCTTTTAAGTCATTCCCCTTTACTACAATATTATCATATAAAGAAATCGTTTCTCCATTATACAAGTTTGTATTATCTGAAGAAGGATCACAAATAACAAAATCTGAACCAGAATAAATAATATTTACTTGTTTAAACTGAAGTTCATTGCCGTATAGTACATATACACCCTGAACTTTCTTCTTAGTAGTTTTCTGGTTACCCTTACTATCTTCTGTAATCTTTGTAACATAATCAGTATGAAGAGCATCCTTATTAACTCTTATACCTTCATAAGTTTTTAGACAAATTTCTACATTTTCTTTTCTAACGGAAGCCAGTTCTGAATTCATATAATTACACTTCAAAACAAGAATACTGTCTCCACCCTTTTTATCTTGGTTGATAGATTCAATAGATGCAGGGATTGTACTTGTTGAAGCATAAGGCATATTTACTGTAATTGAATCGTAGTTAGTTGACTTTAATGTTAAAGCCTCTTCCTTAGAAATTGGACAGATTACATACCAATTTACTCTAGTAACAAGTTTACCGATTGTATCACTTGACACTTTCTTAGGTTTTTGTTTAAGTAATTTATTGTACTTTGTAATCGTCATTGACTTTGCATTTTTATACTTATAAATTGACTCATAACCATCAGCAGAAGACACAAAACAACCGGCTTGTGAAGCCTTTACAGAACCTACTGCTTTATTAGATGTGTTCTGTAGTTCCTGTTTCTGTGACTTTAAATCGTTTAATCGGCTTGAAATGTCAACATTCTTACCTGCTACTAACATTCTTTCTGTGATTAAATATGTAATATCATCAACATAATTTTCACCGTCAAGAAAGTTCTTATCAGCAATACGGGAATTAAGTTCTGTAATAGAATTATTAATCTGACTATTAACAGTATCAATACCAACATCACCGTTTGATGCAGTAGAACTTAACTTCTTAAGTCTAGTGATTTCACTATTAATATCTTCAAGTTTGTTGTTATTTAGTACATCATCTTCTGAACTGTAAATATCAGCTACCTTTTCATTCTTTGCAACTTTGTCACCATCATCACAAGAGAAAGAAATAATACCGTCTGTACTGTTTTTCACTAACTTTTCATCTCTAACAATAATTGCATCTTTATAAAGAGAGTCAGTTGCAGTAATCTGTGTTGCTACTTCGGTATCTACACCGTTAAGGTCAAATACAGAACTAATGAAAACATAAATAACATATATAATTATAAAAATACATATTGCACTAATAATAATTCTTTTTGTCTTTTTATTAATCATCTTTTGCCTCATCTATATATTCAAAAACATTCTTTATTAATTCTTCACTGTTAAGTTTACATATATCAAACCATTTAATGTTTTTATCTCTTTTAAACCAAGTTAACTGTCTTTTTGCATATCTTCTTGTGTTCATTTTTAATGTTTCAACACAATTTTCTAAAGTATCTTCACCATTTAAATAAGGGAAAAATTCTTTATAACCAATGGCTTTTTGAGCAGTTAAACTAAGGTTACTGTTCATAAGGTTTTTAGCTTCTTCTAAAACACCTTGTTGAACCATTATGTCAACTCTTTGATTAATTCTATCATAAATAAACTGTCTATCCTCTGCATATAATCCTATTTTTATCGGTTTATATGGTGATTCAACCATCATTGCCTCTTTATCAACTTGTGACTTAGGTTTGCCTGTAAGATAATATACTTCTAATGCTCTTGCAATTCTCTTATGGTTGATTTCTTTTGATAGTTTATCATAAGACTCTTTATCTACCTTTTCAAGTTCTAGGAGTAATTCTTCATCACTCTTAGAATTCAAATTTTCTCTTAACTGTTCATCAACCTTTTGCTCAGTAAACTGAACATTATTAAGTAATGAATCAACATAAAGACCTGTACCGCCAACAAGTATTGGCAGTTTATTTTTATCTAAAATTTCTTTAATTGCACTATTTGCATCTCTTACATAATCTGCTACTGAATAGTTAGTTGATGGTGGAAGAAAGTCCATCATATAATGCTTTATTCCATCCATTTCTTCCAAAGTAGGTTTAGCTGTTCCAATATCCATATATTTGTAGATTTGCATTGAATCAGCAGAAACTATTTCGCCATTATATTTCTTTGCAACTGCAATAGAAAGGCTTGTTTTGCCGGAAGCAGTAGGTCCAATTATTGAAATAATTTTTATCTTATCCATTTAGTTATGCCCTTCCAAATTGTTTTTCAATTTCATATTTAGAAAGTTCAATACATACAGGTCTGCCATGAGGACAATATCTTATACTGTCATCAGAAAAAACTGTTTTCGCAATATCTATCAGTTCCTTAGCAGTACTACTGTCACCTGCTTTTATTGCTGAACGGCATGAAATATTGTGATAAATCCATTCCATATGTTCACTCATAACATTCTTTCTGTTTTCAGCTATGTAACCACAAATTTCAATAATAGTATCTTCAATATCATCATTTCTTAGGTATGATGGTGCACTTCTCACAATCAAAGCACCATTACCAAAGTCCTCTACATCAAATCCAACATTCCTGAACATATCTAAATGTTCAATTGCTACAGTATATTCATTCTTTTCCAGTGTAACTGTAATTGGAATTAACAATAGTTGAACAGAACCTGTTCCTTTTTCACGCTTTAACTTTTCAAAAATTATTCTTTCATGAGCTGCGTGTTTATCTATTAAAACAAGTTTATTGTTATCAGTTTCTACAATGATATATGTATTCATTGCTTCACCGATAAACCTAAAACTTTGCTTGTCTTCGTCAATTAATGTTTTGATTTCAATATTTTCGGAAGAAGAATTAGTTTGTCTTTCTGTTGGTAACACAACATCAACATCACTTTTCTTTTCTTCCGTAGTAATTTTCTCTAGTTCAAGTTCTTCAAAAGGATTAACCTTTTGTACTTCTTGATTTAATGAAGTATCTTCTTTTACTTCATCCATTTTTGTTTCAATCTTACTTTCGGTTGAAACATTATTTATTACATTATTATCTATATTATTACATACAGTATTGTTTGTAGTTTGATTGTTTTCTGATAGTTTCTTGTTATTCTCCAGAAATTCCATATACTTCTTTTGAACAGAAGAACTGTCGGAAACTTTATTTACCTTATTATATTTTACAGTTTTTATCGGTAAATCAAGTTCATCAAAAATACTTCTTTCTCTTGGCTTTACAGATGCTTTTTGAACCGATTTAGGTGGTTCTTTATTAATAACCTTATTTGCCAAATTAAAAGGATTTAGAGGCTTTATATTTACAGTATTGTTGTGGTTTAGTACTGCTTCCTTTCTACTGTCTCCACGAAGCAAAGCTGACTTAACACCATGATAAACTGTATCAAAAACAGGTCTTTCATTAATAAATCTTACTTCAATTTTAGACGGATGAACATTTACATCAACTGCTTCAGGACTAATCTGTAAATTAAGAACACAAGAAGGAAACTTACCAATCATAATTGAGCCTTTACAGGCTTCTTCTAGTGCAACAGAAATTGTCCTTGACTTTACAAAACGGCCATTAATAAATGTGTTTTGCATATTTCTATTTGCTCGACCATTTGTAGGTCTGCTGATATAACCGGTTAACTTCATACCATTAAGTTCATAGTCAACAGGTATAAGTGTTGATGCAAAATCTCTGCCATAAACTGCATATATTGATGACATTAATTTACCGTCACCGGCAGTTTTTAGAACTCTCTTGTTATCCCTAATAAAAGTAATTGCAATTTCAGGATGTGACAAAGCAATCTTGTCAATTACACTTGCAACTGCATTACCTTCGGCAACATCCTTTTTAAGGAATTTATATCTAGCCGGTACATTGTAGAAAAGATTTCTCATAATAAAAGTTGTACCATCAGGACAACCGGCATCATCAAAAGAAATTTCTTCCCCACCATCAATTTCATAAGCTGAACCTATATTTTCTTCTTTAGCTTTTGTTATAAGTTGAACCTTTGAAACTGATGAAATTGATGCTAAGGCTTCACCTCTAAAACCAAGTGTACCTATCTTTTCAAGGTCACTGTCAACTGAGATTTTACTGGTAGCATTTCTCCTAAAAGCATTGCGTACATCTTCTTTAAGGATACCACAACCGTTATCTGTAATACGAAGATAATCAATGCCACCATGCATAATTTCAACTGTAATTTGAGTAGCCCCTGCATCTATAGAATTCTCAAGTAATTCTTTTACAACAGATGAAGGACGCTCTACAACTTCACCGGCAGCAATAAGTTCTGCCGTATGTTTATCAAGTACATTTATTCTACCCATAGCGTCCACCACCTTTTAAATCATATTTTTTAGTTCATATAGTAAATTCATAGCTTCTATCGGTGTAAGTGTATTTACATCAACAGATTTTAATTTATCGGTTACTGCATTACTTGCAGTATCTAGGAGATTTAATTGCATATCATCTTCACTACTATGAGGTGATATATTAGCAAATGTTTCCTTATCATCAGTCTTACCGGAAGTAAGTTCTTTTAATATTTCTTTTGCTCTTTTAATAATCCAATCAGGTAGTCCTGCAAGTTTAGCAACTTCTATACCATAACTGTCATCAGCACCACCGGGGATAATTCTACGCAAGAAGGTAATATCGTCACCACGCTTTTTAACTGCTATGTTGTAGTTTTTAACTCCATCAAGGAGATTTTCCATAACAGTCAGTTCGTGATAATGTGTTGCAAATAGTGCCTTAGCACCTAGTTTTTTCTTATCAGCAACAAATTCAAGAACTGCTCTAGCAATACTCATACCATCATAGGTACTTGTACCTCTACCGATTTCATCAAGAATAAGCAAAGAATTTTTAGTAGCTTTCTTTACAATGTTTGCTACTTCATTCATTTCAACCATAAATGTCGATTGACCTGATGCTAAGTCATCGGATGCACCTACTCTTGTAAAGATACTATCAACAACGCCAATCTCTGCATAACTTGCAGGTACAAATGAACCCATTTGAGCCATTAGTACAATTAGTGCTACTTGTCGCATATATGTAGATTTACCTGCCATATTAGGACCTGTAATAATAGCAACTCTGTTACTATCGTTATTAAGTGTTACATCATTAGGAACAAATGGTGCACCTGAAAGAAGTGCTTCTACTACCGGATGACGAGAGTCTTTTAAAATAATTTTACTTGATTGATTAACTTCCGGTCTAGTGTAGTTATTATCACTTGCAACATTTGCAAGGCTAGTTAGTACATCAAGTGTTGCAATAGCCTTTGCAGTTTTTTCAATCCTATCAAGGTTATTTGCTACTACTTTTCTAATATCATCAAATATAGCATATTCCATACCGAATGAACGGTCTTTTGCACCTAGAATTCTGCCTTCCAGGTCTTTTAGTTCTTGGGTAATATATCGTTCACAGTTAGTTAAAGTCTGTTTACGGATATATTCTTCCGGCACTTTATCTTTATAGGAATTTGTTACTTCAATATAGTAACCGAATACTCTATTGTAACCAACCTTCAGCTTAGGGATACCTGTCTTTTCTTTTTGTTCAAGTTCAATTTGAGCAAGTAAAGAAGTACTGTTGTTCATATCAGAACGAACTGCATCAAGCTCTTCGTTATAGCCCTCTTTAATAAGTCCACCTTCTCTAACAGAAAATGGTGGTTCTTCTTCAATAGCAATATCAATTAACTGATGAATATCCTCAAGTGGATCTATGTCTTCAGTTAGCTTTCTCATAAGACTTGAATCAAACTTACTGATTAAATTCTTTATCTGTGGTAAATTCTCAAATGCACCACATAGAGAACGAAGTTCCCTGGCATTGGCATTACCGTAAACTATCTTTGTCATTAATCTTTCAATATCAAAAATACCGATTAATGACTCAGTAATTTCAAGTCTTTGAACTGTATCATCTACTAAATCAGCAATAGCACTTTGACGGTTAAGAATTGTACCAATATTAAGTAATGGGTGTTCAAGCCAATATCTAAGTAGTCTTTTACCCATTGCAGTTTTTGTTTTATCCAGTAACCAAATAAGAGAACCTTTCTTCTCTTTATTCATCATAGTTCTGGTAAGTTCAAGATTTCTCCTTGTGTTATAGTCAAGGTTCATATACTGATTTTCGTTATACACTTCGAAAGTATTGATTCTTTCATAACCGGTAATCTGAGTAACCTTTAGATAACTTAACAAAGCACCAACAGAAGAAACCATTTCTTTTTTATCTTTGATACCATTTACATCATTTTCTTTAAACTGATTTTTCATAGCATCAAGACAAATAGAATAACCAAATTCATCATCAGTCAGCATTTCCACAGAAGCAGAAAGTTTTTCTTTAATAAAGTTTGGCAAGGTTTTGAAATTAACAATTTCTCCACCTATTAAAATTTCTCTTGGATTGTAACTGATTAATTGGTCTTGTAGTTGGTCTTGCAAGTCTTCACCGGATATTTCTGTAATGAAAAGCTCACCTGTAGAAATATCACAGAAAGATAAGCCAATCTTTTTGTTAGCCATAAAGGCTGATGAAATAAAGTTATTTTTACCTTCATCAAGCATACCAGATTCAATAACAGTACCCGGTGTAATAACTCTGATAATATCTCTCTTTACAAGGCCTTTAGCTTTTGCAGGGTCTTCTGTTTGTTCACATATTGCCACCTTGTAGCCTTTTTGGACAAGTCTTGCAATATAACTTTCGCAACTATGAAATGGAACACCACACATAGGAGCTCTTTCTTTTTGACCACAATCCCTGCCAGTGAGAGTTAAATCCAGTTCACGAGAAGCAAGTTTTGCATCATCAAAAAACATCTCATAAAAGTCACCTAGTCTAAAGAACAGAATACTGTCTTTATTCTTTTCTTTAATTTCAAAATATTGTTTCATCATTGGTGACAATTCAGCCATACTCTCACTTCCTTTCTAAATAGATATTAATTAGCCACAACTGCTACAACCACTACAGTCACCACTGCAACCTTGGTGTACATCTGTTGTTTCAGGATCTTCACCATTAGCTGAGTTTGTAATAATAGCAGCTACTCTACCTACAATCTTATCTAGTTCAGACTTTGCTTCATTGTAAGCAATCATATGCTGATTCTGCATAATCTTGCCGTAGATTTCACGCATTTCATTATTGAAGTTCTGAATCTTTTCTTGGTCTCTGTCTTTCTTCATACCTTCTTCATTAATGGCAATTCTCTTTAGGTTAAATTCACCGATTAAATCTTGAAGTTCTTTATCTGCATCAGATGCAATTCTTTCACTTTCCATCTTAGCGTAACATTCTTCTTCCTGAAGAAGTTTACCGATTTCTCTTGCCATAGAAACAATTTTTTCTTCCATTGTTATTCTCCTTTATATTAACTTACCTTTTAAAATCCAGTTTCTAGCTTCAGTAATTTCAGCAATTTGGAATGTACCGATTAAGTTTTCATCACCGTCACATTCAACAATAATATTGCCTGAATTTCTACACTGAAGTTTGTTATTCTTCTTGTTTACACTTTCAACAAGAATCTTTTCTTTCTTACCTACCATTGAGGCGCAACGCTTTGCAGCAATCTCTTCTTGAACTGCAAGTAGTTCTTGAAACCACTTTGACTTTTCCTCAGCAGGAATAGGGTCATCCATTTTAGCAGCAGGTGTACCTACTCTTGGTGAGTAAATAAAAGTAAATAGTGAAGTAAATTCTACTTCTCTGATTAATGACAAAGTTTCCTTAAAATCTTCGTAAGTTTCTCCTGGGAAACCTACAATAATATCACTTGTCAAAGAAAGATTAGGAATCTTTTCTTTAGCATAGTTGATTATTTCTAGATACTTCTTTCTGTCATAATGTCTGTTCATCTTCTTTAGAATTCTGTCAGAACCACTTTGGAACGGTAAATGAAGATGAGTACTGATATGTTCACCACTAGCAATAGTATCAATTAGATCCTTTGAACAGTCCTTAGGGTGACTAGTCATAAATCTTAACCAATAGTCACCCGGGATTTTGTCAATCTCACCAAGTAACTTTGCAAAAGTAATATTTTCTTCAAGACCTTTACCGTAGGAATTTACATTTTGACCTAATAAAGTAATATCTTTGTATCCGGAATTGATTAGTTCCTTTGCCTCAGAAATAACATCAACAGACTTACGACTTCTTTCTCTACCTCTAACATAAGGTACAATACAGTATGTACAGAAATTATCACAACCATACATAATAGGCAACCAACCCTTGAAAGTGCCATCTCTCTTAATTGGAATACCTTCATAAATCTTCTTATCGTCATTATCTCTTTCGTAAACTCTCTTACCTGAGAACAAGGCTCTGTAATAAAGTTCAGGGAAATTCTGTAAAGAATGAGTCCCGAAAACTAATGAAACGAATGGAAAGCTATTGTACATTCGTTCAGCAATATGCTTTTGTTCCATCATACAACCACAAACTGCAATCATAATCTGTGGATGTTTCTTCTTAATTTTTTTTAAAGCGCCAACATTACCGAATACTCTATCCTCGGCATGTTCTCTAACTGCACAAGTGTTGAACAAGATAAAGTCAGCATCATCAGGACCTTCTACAAATTCAAAACCTGCCTTTGAAAGCATACCTTTAATTTTTTCGCTATCAGCAACATTTTGCTGACAACCATATGTGTGAATATACGCCAGAGGTACTTCTCCTCTTTTTCTGATATTCATAAGTTCAGAAATCAAGTTAAGATAATAATCTTGATTTTCCAAGAAATTTGTGTTATTTAAGTCACTTTTCTCCAAAGTAACACTCCTATCCATTGTTATATCATCTTATTTTATCACAATATATATGTTTTTTCAACAGATATTTTTCTAATTTACTTTTGGATAGAGATAATCAGGTGTTTCACCAACAATAACAGTTTCACTAATAGCAAATTCATTTCGTATTTTCAAATTTTCCATATATGATTGACTGATAAAAACAACCTCAGCATCAACAATCATATTTACCCTATGTATTGTTTGATTTACACCTGTACTTTCAAATGAACTTTTCAGTTCAACATCAACCGAACCTGTCATATCATATGAAAATTTTATCCTAGGTCCTAAACTTGATAGCATAGTAAGGTTTGTTAAGTCACCTAAAGGTACTGAAAAATACTGAGTGTTAAGGTCATCCATTTTATTCTGGAACACATCAGAAAATTCATTTTGAATTTTATTAACTGCCGGTGTATTTACACTTAGGGATACTATTCCACCGGTTTTGTTTTCTTTTTTTACAAGTAATTTATCGTAATCGTAATCACTGTTAGAAATTACATCATCAGCAATTTTTGATACTCTTTCTTCTACAAGACCTCTGGCTTCATTTTCCATAATTTTGTCTTGTAGTGGTTTCATATAGCTTTCAAACGCAATAGTTAATAAAATACATATTGCAATGAAAATTACAATAAACTTCATAAATTTTCTTTTCTTCTTAATTTTCTTAATAAGCAAAAAAACACCCCTGAGATATATTATCCCAGGAGTGTAAAATTGTTAAATTAGAACTTAAGATCCCTGTTCTTCCTCGTCATCAGCAATACCGTCTAAATCAAATTCAAGAACAGCATTACAATCAGGACATTCAACTTCGCCTGTTAGAAGTTGATTTTCTGAAACTGCAATTTTCTTGTTGCACTGAGGACAAGTTACTTCGTACATAGGTACATCAGCCTCATCAGAAGAATCATTATCCTGTGAAGTACAACAGCCCTTGCAACCTGTTGAACAAGAGAACTTATCTAGGTCTTCATCATCGTCACCATAGACTACATCTTCAAGCATTGATAAATCGTCGTTAAGTGTATCAACAATATCAACTGATTCATCATAACATTCTTCAAGTTCTTCTACTTCGTCAGCTAACTGACCAAGGAAATCAATAATTTCATTAAGAACCTTTACTTCGTCCTTGTTTTCGTCTAGGTTTAGACCTTCTGCTAATCCCTTAATATAGGAAATTCTTGCTGATAGGTTCATTATGCTCTACCCATATATTCGCCAGTTCTTGTATCGATCTGGATAACTTCGCCTTCGTCAATGAATAGTGGTACTTTAATTTCTGCACCTGTTTCAAGTGTAGCAGGCTTAGTAGCATTTGTAGCTGTATCGCCCTTGAAACCGGGATCAGTCTTTGTAACCTTTAGTTCAACAAAGTTAGGTGGTTCAACACCGAATACATTGCCCTTGTAAGAAAGAATCTTACATACCATATTTTCCTTAACGAACTTAAATGAGTCGCCTAGGATGTCAGCACTAATAGGAATCTGTTCCCATGTTTCTGTATCCATAAAGTAATATAGGCCACCGTCTTCGTAGCTATATTCCATATCTTTTCTTTCGATAAATGCTGTTGGGTACTTATCATTTGGGTTGAAAGACTTTTCAACTACTGCACCTGTAATAACATTTTTATACTTTGTTCTAACGAATGCTGCACCTTTACCTGGCTTAACATGCTGGAATTCAATAACCTGAACTACCTGTCCGTCAAGTTCAAAAGTAACACCATTTCTAAAATCACCTGCTGAAATCATTGGTAATCCTCCTTAAATTTTATAAAATGCGACTACTCGCACAATTTATCACTAATATTATACATACAAATGGAATAAAAAGCAACCTCTTTTTACAGAATTGTTAATTCTTTTGGGAGGGACACAAAACTTTTGTAACCATTCTCTGTAACAATTACGGTATCTTCTATTCTAACACCAAAATTATCTTTTATGTATATACCCGGTTCAATAGTAACAATCATACCTTCTTTTAGGATAGTATCACATCTTGGGCTTACTGTTGGGTATTCGTGAATATCAAGACCTACTCCATGACCTGTTGCATGACCAAAACAACCTTCATAGCCTTTAGAATAAATATAGTCACGAGCAATCTTGTCAATATCAGAACACTTCATACCGGGCTTAACACTTGCCATTGCCATTTTGTGGGCATCTAGCACAATGTTATAAACTTCTTTCATTTTATCGGTAACACTGCCTACTGCAACGGTTCTTGTCATATCACTATGATAACCCTTATATGTTGCACCAATATCAAAAGTAACAAAGTCACCATTTTTGATCATATCATTACTAGGCACACCATGAGGTAAAGAAGTTTTCTTGCCTGTAATGGTGATTAAATCAAAAGATACACTTTCTGCACCTAATAGTTTCATCTGATATTCCAATTCTACAGATAAAGTTCTTTCAGTTGTACCTACTCTTATTAGTGGTACAATTTTGTTAAAAGCTTCTTCTGTAATATCTTGAGCCTTTTGCATTAACTGTAGTTCATAGCTATCTTTAACAATTCTTAGGTCAAGAATAATTTTGTCAAGAGTATTTTCTTCTGACAAAGTAACATTTAGCTTATCGCTATATGTTTTGTACTGTTCCATAGTCAGTACATTTGTTTCAACATAAAGTTTAGTAACATTATCATTTTTTAGAACATTATTAAGTTCATCAAAAAGTTTATTAAAAACAATAACATCCGCTGAATTTACAGTTTTCTCAGCCACTTCACCATAACGGAAATCAACAAAAAGATAGGCATTTTCTTTAGTGATAAGTAAATATCCATTGCTGTCCCAAAGTCCTGTAAAGTAATAAATATTCTTATCATTTGTTACTAAGAAAGCACCATTTGTAATTTTTGATTTGATATTATTTATTCTATTCTTGTAAATATCCAATTAAATCAATCCTTTTAACGCTTCAATACCAAGTCTGTAGCTGTCTTTACCAAAGCCACAAATTACTCCGGCACATACCGCTGAGATAACTGACTTATGGCGAAATTCTTCTCTTTTATGTACATTAGACATATGAACCTCAATAAACGGTACAGCAGTCACAGAGGCAATAGCATCTCTTAATGCGTAGCTATAATGAGTTAAAGCACCGGCATTTAGCACAACACCATCATATACACCTAAAGTGCTATGAATTTTATCAATTAAGTCACCCTCATGGTTTGACTGAAAAATATCACATTCAAAACCGGCATTCTTTGCAAATGACTTAATATCTTGATTTATAGTATTGGCATTTTCTTCACCGTAAATATTTTTTTCTCTTGTGCCAACCATATTTAGGTTTGGACCTAGCATTACTAAAATTTTCTTCATAGTAAAAACCTTTCTGGATAACAAAATACGGACAGTAAAATATTACTGTCCGTTTTTTATAAGCATTATTACTTATACTTTCTCTTACGAGCTGCTTCAGATTTCTTTTTACGCTTAACGGAAGGCTTCTCGTAAGCTTCTCTCTTACGAACTTCAGCAATAACGCCAGCTCTAGCACACTGCTTCTTAAATCTTCTTAGTGCACTTTCAAGAGATTCATTGTCTTTTAATCTAACTTCTGCCATTGTATATTTCCCTCCCATCTGCCACTTGGCATGGGTAATTTTGCTTAATTGCATAAATGATTATACTACAAAAACCTAAAGATTGTCAAGTAAAATATAAATTTTTGTTGAAAATTGTATTTTAAGGCTTAACAACTATGTTAACAAGTCTTCCCTTAACATAAATTTCCTTAATAATATTCATACCTTCAACTGACTTCTTTACATTTTCATCAGCCTTTGCAAGGGCAATAACTTCAGCCTGTTCTGCTTCTGCAGGAATCATAAGCTTAGTCTTAATCTTGCCATTAACCTGAACAGCAATTTCAATTTCATTTGCTTTGCACTTGCTTTCATCATATTCAGGCCAAGGCTGATCAACAACCATACCGTCACCTAAATTACAAGTTGACCAAATTTCTTCTGTTACATGAGGAGCAAATGGATTTAATAGAATTGAGAAAATTGCATATTCTTTCTTATTGATTGAACCAACTGCATTAATGTCATTCATAAGTGCCATTAATGATGCAATTGCCGTATTGAACTTAATATTTTCAATATCTTCGGATACTTTCTTGATTGTCTTATGAATTGAACATTCCAGTTCAGGACGAACTTCATCACCGTCAATTAGCTTTTCTTGTAGGTTATAGTATCTTTCTACAAATCTTCTACAACCCTTAATGCCCTTGTCATTCCAAGGTGCAGCCTTTTCAAAGTCACCAATGAACATTTCATATAGACGCATAGTATCAGCACCATACTGCTGTACAATATCATCAGGGTTAACAACATTACCTCTGGACTTACTCATCTTTTCGCCGTTTTCACCAAGAATCATACCATGGCTTGTTCTCTTTGCATATGGTTCAGGAGTAGGTACTACACCAATATCATATAGGAACTTATGCCAGAAACGGCTATATAGTAAGTGAAGTGTTGTATGTTCCATACCACCGTTATACCAATCAACAGGTGACCAGTAGTTAAGTGCTTCTTTACTTGCTAATGCTTCTTTGTTGTGTGGGTCCATATATCTTAGGAAATACCATGAAGAACCTGCCCACTGAGGCATTGTATCAGTTTCTCTATGAGCCTTACCACCACAACAAGGACAAGTTGTTTCTACCCAATCGGTCATCTTAGATAGAGGTGATTCACCTGTATCTGTTGGTTCATATGAATCAACCATAGGTAATCTTAGTGGTAGTTCACTTTCAGGAATCGGAACATAACCGCACTTATCACAATGAACGATAGGAATTGGTTCACCCCAATATCTCTGACGAGAGAATACCCAGTCTCTTAGTTTATAGTTAGTTTTTGCTCTACCTACTTTGTTTTCTTCCAACCAAGAAATCATCTTTTTCTTAGCTTCTTCTACTGTTAAGCCTGTTAAGAAATCAGAATTAACCATTACACCTGTTGCACAGTCTGTAAATGCTTCTTTCTGTACATCTTCGCCACCCTTAACAACTTCGATAATAGGTAGATTAAATTTCTTTGCAAATTCCCAGTCACGAGTATCATGAGCAGGAACAGCCATAATAGCACCTGTACCGTAAGAAACCAGAACATAGTCAGAAACGAAAATAGGAATTTCCTTACCGTTTACAGGGTTGATAGCCTTAACACCGTCAAGCATAACACCTGTTTTTTCCTTAACTAATTCTGTTCTTTCAAAGTCAGACTTCTTAGCAGCCTCTACCTGATAAGCCTTAACATCTTCAATGTTCTTAATCTTGTCATTCCACTTTTCAATACAAGGATGTTCAGGTGAAATAACCATATATGTAGCACCAAATAGTGTATCACATCTTGTTGTGTAAACTGTTAGTTTATCGCCCTCAGTTGTGTTGAAATCGACTTCAGCACCTGTTGACTTGCCAATCCAGTTCTTCTGCTGAGCCTTAACTCTGTCAGGATAATCAACTAAATCAAGGTCCTTAATAAGTCTATCGGCATATTCTGTAATCTTTAGCATCCACTGTGACTTAACTTTTCTTACAACTTCACTGCCACAACGCTCACAAACGCCATTTACTACTTCTTCATTAGCAAGAACACACTTACAAGAAGTACACCAGTTAACTGCCATTTCTTTCTTATAAGCTAAACCATGCTTAAATAGCTGTAGGAAAATCCACTGAGTCCATTTATAATATTCAGGATCGGTTGTATTGATCTCACGACTCCAGTCAAAAGAAATACCAAGTGACTGAATTTGCTTTTTAAATCTTGCAACATTATTTTTTGTTACGATTTCAGGGTGAATGTGGTTCTTAATAGCATAGTTTTCTGTTGGAAGACCAAAAGCATCCCAACCGATTGGATATAGTACATTATATCCCTGTAATCTTCTCTTTCTGGAAACAACATCAAGTGCAGTATATGGTCGTGGATGACCAACATGAAGACCTTGTCCTGATGGATAAGGGAATTCAATTAATGCATAGAATTTCTTTTTGTCGCTATTTTCTTCTGCATGGAAACAACCCTTTTCTTCCCATGCTTTTTGCCACTTAGGCTCTACTACCAAATGATTGTACTTCAACTGTATTCCTCCATTAATCTACATCGTCAAACTTAACAACAGTACCGTCTTCCCACAATCTTTCAAGGTTGTAGTATTCACGGGACTTGTCATCAAATACATGAACGATAATATCAATATAATCAAGTAAAATCCAACCGTTACCACGGTGACCCTCAACATGACTTACAGAAAAACCTGCTTCGTCAAGCTGATATTCAACCTCATCAGCCAGAGCTTTTACATGAGTTGAACTAGTACCGGTTGCAATTACAATATAATCAGCAAGAACTGAAACATCAGAAATTTTGATAACTTCCACATCTAGTCCTTTTTTGCTTGAAAGTGCTTTGGCAATTAAATGTGCCTGTTCTTTTGTATCCATTTTATTCATCCTTTAAAATTAATTCATTATAACAAGACAAAGCATTAGGGTGAATTGTCAATGCTCTGCTTGAGAGATCTTGTATAGTAAACTGTAAGCCATAAATCATAGCTTCTTCAAGACTTCTTAAAGCCTTTTCTCTCATAATATCAACACCATCATAATTTCTTTCATCACCGGTAAAGTCAGCTACAAAAATAATTTTCTCAAGCAAAGACATATTACTTCTACCGGTAGTATGAAATCTAATAGCATTGATAATATCAGCATCATTAATATCTAAATATTTCTGAATATATACCGAACCTGAAATTGGATGCCACAATTTTTGACTTGATTTTTCAATCTCATCCAAAATTATACCACCCTCTGTTATAATTTTCAACTGTTCATCAAAAGGTGTTTCTTTTGTTACATCGTGAAGGATACCGGCAGTCATTGCTTTCTCTTCATCACAACCATAAATTTTCGCAAGTTTTTGAGCTTGTTTTGCAACATTTACAGAATGAATATATCTTTTTTCTCCCATTCTGCCTTTGATTATCTTCTTATAAGACTCAATACTCATTACTTCACCCCATATAATTGATTATTTCTGATATATTCAAATACATTCTTATCAATTAAATCTCTTTTAAAAGCCTCATTCACATCATCTCTTACAATGGTTGAAGAAAGTTCCATAATAGGTTCTTTCAGAATTATTGACTTACCATTATGCTGTTCCAAAACTTTTGAATATTCTACTAAAGAATTATAGTCACCATCATCTCTTGGGCAAGTAATCAGTGTAGCTAAGCTGAAAATTTCATCAGGATTTTTCCATTGTAAAAATGTTAAGTACATATCAGCACCTGTAACTAAAAATAAATTATCATTAGGATAAAGTTTTTTCAGTTCTTCAAGGGTTCTGTATGTGTAACTTTTGCCTTTGAAATTTTCTTCTAAAGTTGAAACAATAAAATTATCATTATCTTTAGTAGCTATTTTACACATATTCACTCTGTGTTCAAAAGGAACTGCATATTGCATACTTTTATGTGGACTGATGAAAGTCGGTATAAAAATAACCTTTTCTACATTACACTCCTTTAAAACATTTTCTGCAAGAGTTGTATGAGCTTTGTGAATTGGGTTAAATGCACCACCAAAAATAGCAATATTCATTACTTATTTGCTCTTGGTAGTTTGATTACAGGTTCATCAGGGTTAGGCTTGTATAGAACAAATTTTGAACCGATAACCTGTACTACATCACAATCAAGTTTTTCTGATAAAATATCAGCAACTTGTCTTGAATTGATTTCACAATTTTCAAGAACCTTACCCTTAATAATTTCTCTTGCATAAAGTGCATCTTCAGCCTGTTTAACAACTTGGTCTGTGATACTGCCTTTACCAACCATTAAAATTGTATCAATTGAATTTGCAATACCTCTTAGGTATGCTCTCTGTTTACTTGTTAGCATAATTACTCCTTAAATATATTTTAACAACTTTTCTCTTAATATTCTTAGTGCATTACCTCTGTGACTGATAGCATCCTTTTCTTCGGAAGTTAGTTCTGCAAAAGACTTGCCACTATCAGTAATGAAAATTGGATCATAACCAAATCCCTCTGTACCATGAGGTTCATATGCAATTTTACCTTCACTATAGCCCTCTGCTGTAATAACTGTACCATCTTCAAGAATACAACAAATACTTGAAACAAATCTTGCAGTACGCTTGTCTTCCGGTACATCTTTCATTTCTTCTAGGACTTTATTATATCTATCTTCATCAGTTGCATTTTCACCGGCATATCTGGCTGAATATACTCCCGGTCTGCCATCTAATGCATCAATCATCAAACCTGAGTCATCGGCTACTGAAGGCATACCTGACTTTTCAAAAGCTGACATAGCTTTAATTTTAGCATTTTCGGCAAATGTAGTGCCTGTTTCCTCAACATCACCTAGGTCAATGTTACATTCCTTAGCAGTAACTGCGTGAATACCCAGTGGATTTAGAATTCGGTTTAGTTCTACAACTTTGTGTGCATTATTAGATGCAATTAAAAACTTTCTCATTCTTTATCACCAAAATCAAACAGTGCTTTTGCAAAATCTTCCGGAACAAATTCTTGTAGGTCATCAATCTGTTCACCAACACCAATATACTTAACCGGAATACCTAGGCCGTTCTTAATTGCAAGAACTACACCACCCTTAGCAGTACCGTCAAGCTTTGTAAGAACAATACCAGTAATGCCTGTTGCTTTACTAAACTGTTCAGCCTGATTAACAGCATTCTGACCTGTTGTTGCGTCTAGTACAAGTAGGTACTCTTTATCTGCATCAGGAAGTTCTCTGTCGATAACTCTACCGATTTTTGCAAGTTCATCCATAAGGTGCTTTTTGTTGTGTAAACGACCTGCAGTATCACAAATAATTACATCTGTGTTTCTTGCTTTTGCTGCTGAAATAGCATCGTATATAACTGCTGCAGGGTCAGAACCTTCATTCTGCTTAACAATATCACAACCACTTCTGTCAGCCCAAATCTCTAACTGTTCAATAGCTGCTGCTCTAAATGTATCCGCTGCTGCAAGTAGAACACTCTTGCCCTGCTTCTTTAGGTTATTAGCAAGTTTACCGATAGTTGTAGTCTTACCTACACCGTTAACACCGATTACAAGAATAATAGATGGCTTAGTAGTAATTTTTAGTTCTTCATCACCTCTAAGCATATCTGCAACTACTTCTTGTAGAAGTTGTGTGATTTCTTTAGGGTCTTTGATACCTTCTTTTTTAACTTTGACTCTTAATTCATCGGTAATCTGTTCTGCTGTTTGAATACCAACATCACCCATTACCAGTAGTTCAGTTAGTTCCTCAAAAAGTTCTTCATCAATCTTTGTAAAAGACTTTAGCATTGAGTCAATTTGACTTACAACACTATCTCTTGTTTTTTTAAGACCTTCTTTAATCTTTTTAAATAGTCCCATTGTTTTACCACCTTAAATTAGTTTGTTTTCATTCCAAGCTTTGCTGCAACTTCTGATGCACGAAGTTCAAGTAACTTAGAAATACCCTCATCTTGCATTGTTACACCGTAAAGAACATCAGATTCTTCCATTGTGCCTCTTCTGTGAGTAATGGTGATAAACTGAGTTCTGTCTGTCATTCTTCTCATATACTGAGCAAATCTGTCAACATTAACATCATCAAGAGCAGCTTCAATTTCGTCCATAACACAGAATGGTGCAGGTCTAACTTTCATAATTGAGAAGTATAGTGCAATAGCAACAAGTGCCTTTTCACCACCTGAAAGTGCCTCTAGATGAACAACAATCTTTCCGGGAGGATGAGCGATAATATCAATACCACTGTTTAGAATATCATCAGGGTTTGCAAGTTCAAGAGAAGCGGTACCACCACCAAATAATTCTTTGAATGTTTCTCCAAAGTGCTTATTGATTTCGTGGAAGTTCTCAATGAAAGCATCTTTCATTTGTTTAGTTAAGTTATTAATAAGTCTTTCGATTTCATTCTTAGACTTTTCTACATCAGAAACCTGAGCACCTAAGAATTCATATCTTTCGGATACTTCCTTATATTCTTCAATAGCTGAAACATTAACAGAACCAAGACCTCTTATTGATGACTTAATTTCATTAAGTCTTTTTCTTGCAGTTGAAACATTTTCAATTTCAATAGAAATTTCTTCTGCTTGTCTTTTTGTAAGTTCATATTCATCCCAAAGTTTTGCAATAATATCATCATACTGCTTTTGTAGGTTGATTTTTCTTTCTTCAAGACGAGCAAGTTCTCTGCCGGAAACCTCTCTTGTAGAGTTTAGGTTCTTTTCTTTCTGTCTAAGTTCTACACTTTTCTTTTCAAACTTTTCTTTATCGCCATTTAACTTTTCAATAGCGTTATTGAATTCAGCAATTTTATCTTGATAATTGTTTGAAATATTAGTGTAGCTTTCAATCTTCTTATTAATTATATCAATATTTGAATTTACAGAAACAATCTGATTACGCAAGTTCTCTTTTCTTTCAGTTTGATGCTGACTGTTGTATTCGGATGTTCTGATTTCACTGATTAAAGCCTCTTTGTCCTTTTCAAAAGTAACAATTTCAAGTCTGATATTTTGTAACTTTTCTGAAAGTTGTTCTCTCTTTTCAGTTAGTGCAAGTCTGTTACCTGTAAGGTTAGAAGTTGTTTTTTCGATATTTGCAATTTCTTCTTCAAATGCACTAAATTCTTTATCGGCAGTTTCTTTGTCTTTTTGTAGATTAGAAATTTTATTTTCACATTCTACAATTTCATTCTTTGTAAAATCAATACTGCTAACTAAAGAGTCATATTCATTTTGACAAGCCTTATATTCAGTTCTTAATCTAATAAGTTCTTGTTGTTCGGTAGATAAATCTCCTCTAGTACCTAAAATATCAGCTTCATACTTTGCAAATTCTTGCTGACTGTTACTGTACCGTTCTTTAAGTTCGTTTGCTTTATCTGCAAGGGCTTTAGCCTCTTTACGGTACTTTTCAATTTCACTTGCACGAGATAACAAGCCTGTTCGTTTATTTAAAGAACCACCTGTTAGAGAACCACCGGCATTTACAACCTGACCATCAAGAGTAACTACCTTGAAACGGTATGAATACTTCTTAGCAATAGATACTGCTGAATTAAGATCCTCGGCAATAACAATCTTACCAAGCAAGTTTTGTAAAATACCTTTGTACTCATCTTTGCAATCACACAAATCGGATGCTACACCAACAAAACCAAAACAACTGTCAATACCATTTTCATTTAGGTATCTAGGTTTAATTGTAGCAATAGGTAGGAATGTTGCTCTACCACCTTTGTTTTCCTTTAGTGTGCGAATTGCTCTCTTAGCATCTTCTTCATTGCCTGTAACAATGTTCTGCATTGCACCACCTAAAGCAGTTTCGATAGCTACAGCATAGTCTGTTGGTACTTTAATTAATCTTGAAACAGGACCATGAATACCACCGATTTTGCCATGTCTTGAAAGGTTCATTACAGTTTTTACACTATGAGCAAAGCCCTCAAGGTTCTTTTCTAGGTCTTCTAGGATATTGGCTCTTCTTAGCTTTTCATTAGAATCAAGAGTTAATATGTCAATCTCACCTTTAGAATTTTCATTTTTTGCCTTTAGGTTATTGATTTTAAGTTCCAAACCCTTAATAGAATTGGAAAGCATTTCTACCTTTTCGGCAGAGTCTTTACCCTGTGCCTTATAATCTTCAAGCATTTTAGAAGTAGTTTCTAAATTGCTTTCTTTTTCTGACAATGAAGAATTTAGACTTTCTATTCTTTCATTAAGTTCATTAATTGATGAATCACTTGTAAGTAAGACTACCTTTGCATTAGCTGATTTTTGGGATAATTCAGCTAATTTAGAATTTAGTTCTTGAATCTCATCACCACTACGGGAAGCATCAACACTGATAGTATTTAGGTTTTCGGATACTTCATTATATTCCTTTTGCTTTTCTTCAATGTTTAACTTTAGCTTTTCAACATTTTCTTTCTTCTCTTTAATTTGAGATTCAATTTCAGTAAAGGAATTATCAATTTGTTCAATTTCGGTTTCAAGTCTTGTTATAGCTTCTTTGTTATGCTCAATGTCGTTATTTGCAACAGAAATAAGGGCATTGTTGTTACTAACCTCAGACTCAAACTGAGAAATATTTCTTCTTATGGTGTCAATCTTTGAAGTAATTTCACCATTTTTTAGATAGATAGATTCTGTTTCTGAACTGATATTTGCAAGTTCTTGTTCAGCATTTTCATACTGTGCTCTTTGAATATCTATTTTATCGTCTTGTTCTTTGATAATGTTTGCTGAATTGTCAAGAGTATTTAGCCATAAAGCAATTTCAAGACCTTTCTTTTCTTCAGAAAGTACAAGGAACTTTTGTGCTTTTTCTGACTGTTTCTTTAGTGGACCGACTCTGTCTTCAAGTTCACCAACAATATCTCTAAGTCTTACAAGATTTTCTTCTGTGCTTTTTAGCTTTCTTTCAGCCTCAGTTTTTCTATATCTATAACGGGAAATGCCTGATGCTTCTTCAAATATTTCTCTTCTTTCTTCACTTTTTGATGCAACAATACTGTCAATTTTACCTTGACCAATCATAGAATAACCGTCACGACCAAGACCTGTATCCATAAATAGTTCATGAATATCTCTAAGTCTTACTGTGGCTTTGTTAATCATATATTCACTTTCGCCACTTCTGTAATATCTTCTTGTAACGGCTACTTCGTCACCATCAAAAGGAAGTATTCTGTCTTTGTTATCAATAGACAAGGTAACTTCTGCATAGCCTGTCTTTTTTCTCTTATCTGTTCCGTTAAAGACAACATCTTCCATCTTAGAACATCTTAGAGTTTTGGCAGACTGTTCACCCAGTACCCATCTAATTGCGTCACTTATGTTACTTTTACCTGAACCGTTAGGTCCTACTATAGAAGTAATACCCTTATCAAAGGATAGCTTTATTCTATCGGGAAAAGTTTTAAAGCCATGCAATTCCAATGATTTTAGTAGCATAAGTCACCTCTTTCTTTAATAATAAACTGAAAGTCCTTAAGGGCATCACTTTGTTTAAAAGTAACTATGTATCCCAGTTCTTTAAGGACTTTAATATTTGCCTTTTTCTGTCCAATAGCTTTTGAAATAAACTTATTACCTACAATAACAGAAAATTCGCCTTGCGGGTATTTTTTTATTTCATTTACTAACATATCAAGAAACATTTTGCTTTCACATAATTCTCTAAATGCAGGGTGATAAAAACCTGCTACAGAAGTACTTACTAGTTCATCTGAATAATGAAGTCCTACTCTAATAACATTAATTTTTTTATCATAAAACATTTTAAGAATTTTTGCACAAGTATTTATTGTTGTTTCTTTACTATATGGAACATATTTTTTATCGTTATAATACTTTTCAAGTAATGTGTCTTTCATAGTTATTGTTGGATAAATTCTAACAGTATCAGGAGAAAGACTGATTAATTTCTCAGCAGTTTCTATATCCTTTTCAGGTGTACTGCCATAAAGACCAATCATCATTTGTAGTCCTAAAGAAATGTTATACTTCTTAATAAGATTAGAAGCATTTACAACATCAGTAACACTATGACCTCTTTCATTAAGAGAAAGAACATCATCACACATTGACTGTGCACCAAGCTCAATTGAAGTTACACCATAACTTTTAAGCAAAGTTAAAACTTCATCATCTATTGCATCAGGTCTTGTTGACAACCTAATACCATAAAAGTCATTTATATATTGCTTTGTAGCATTAAGTAAAGAAACCATATAATCCCTATCGATGGCAGTAAAGCTACCACCAAAGAAAGCTATCTCTGTATTCTTCTTATCAACACCACTTTTAATTGCAATTTCTATTGCAGACACTACATCATCTTGAGTTGGTTGATATGAATGACCTGTAATATTTCTTTGGTTACAAAATACACACTGGTGAGGACAACCGTTATGAGGCACAAAAATGGAAATATTAGAATGTTTAATATCCCATCAACTCCAAAGCCTCTCTTGCAGCCTGTTGCTCTGCATCCTTCTTACTTCTTCCTCCACCTTTGCCGATTACATTACTGTTTAGGTGTACTTCAACTACAAAATGTCTGTTGTGGTCAGGACCACTAACATCAACAACTTCATACTGTAAAGTTTCTCCAGGATTTCTCTGGATAATTTCTTGTAGTTTAGTTTTGTAATCTTTAAAGTTCTTACCTGCTGTATGGTTCTTGATTTCAGGTACAACAAAAGAAAGTACAAACTCACTTGCCTTTTCCATACCACCATCAAGATAAATAGCAGCAATAACTGCTTCAAAAGCATCAGAAAGGATTGATGGTCTTTCTGCTCCACCACCTTTTCTTTCGCCGTTGCTTAGGTAAATGTACTTACCTAGGTTAATCTTCTTTGCAAATACAAACAAGCTCTTTTCACAAACTAAAGATGCTCTTAACTTTGTAAGGTCACCCTCAGGTAATTGTGGACAATTGTTAAAAATATAATCAGAGACGGAAATTGAAAGTACTGCATCACCTAAAAATTCCAATCTCTCATTATATTTAAGGTGTTGCTTCTTATGCTCATTAGCATAAGAAGAATGTGTTAGTGCCACCTTTAAAAGTTCTTTATCTTTAAATGTATAGTTAATTACTTTTTCAAATTCTTCCATTATTTTATTCCTTTTAATTTATTAAATGAGTCTTCAATAACCTGTGGTACATTTGCGTTTATGTAATCAATAGTTAGTCTAACTGCATTGAAAATTGTTGTTGCGTTAGAACTACCATGTGCTTTAAATACCGGTTTTTTGATACCTAGAATTGGAGCACCACCATAAACATCTGTGTTCATAGTTTCCTTAAATTTCATTAGGTCACCATATACAAATAATGCACCGATTTTATTCTTTACACTTTTCTTAAAAATATCAGTAACTGCATGGCTTAGTGACTTTGCAACGCCTTCATAATTCTTTAGTAGAATATTACCTGTAAAACCATCACAAACATACACATCACAAGCACCGTTGGAGATTTCTCTGCTTTCTACATTACCAACAAAGTTAACAGGACTGTCCTGTAGTAAAGCGTAGGTATCTTTCTGTAAGTCTCCACCCTTATGACTTTCTGTACCAACATTAGCAAGGGCAACCCTTGGGCTTTCTCTGTGCATAACTTTTTCCATATATACAGAACCTAAGATACCGAATTGACGAAGAATCTCAGGTCTGGCATCAAGGTTTGCACCACCATCAATAAGCAAAAATGATGAACCGTTAAATGTAGGTAAGATTGGTGCAAATCCGGGTCTCTTGACACCCTTTAATCTTTTAACAATTAAAGTACCACCTACACATAAAGCACCACTGTTACCGGCTGAAACAAAACCATCTGCTTCATTATTTGCAACCATCTTTAGACCTAGTGCCATTGAAGAATTGTTGTATTCTTTCATAATAGCATTAGGCGTTTCATCAACAGGAATAACATCTTCTGTATGGTTAATTTCAATATTTGAAATATCTATATTATTTTCTTTTGCCACTTTCTTGATAATATTCTCATTACCTGTTAGGCAAATTTCAATTTTAAAATGCTCTTGAGCTTTAACTGCACCTTTGATAATTTCTAAAGGTGCATTATCTCCACCAAATGCATCAATTACTATCTTCATCATAAACCTCTTGAATTTATAAATTCTGTTAGCTTTGCAAAGGACCTATCAGAATAAGCCTTTGCCCTCTCTTTCTTATCCCTTGGTCTTTGTTCAAGTTCAGGTAACACTCCTAAATTAGCACCCATAGGTTGAAATTTAGAAACTGTTTCATCACTGATATATCTTGACAAAGAACCTATCATTGTATATTCAGGTAAAGTTACAGTTTGTTCTCCAATATATCTCATAGCTGCATTTATACCTGCCATTAGTCCTGAAGATGCTGATTCCATATATCCTTCAACACCTGTAATTTGACCGGCAAAGAAAAGATTTTTATTTTCTCTTACAGAATAATCACTATTAAGAATTCTTGGTGAGTCGATAAAAGTATTTCTGTGCATTACACCGTATCGTACAAACTCAGCATTTTCAAGTCCCGGAATCATTGAGAATACTCTCTTTTGTTCAGGGAACTTTAGATTAGTTTGAAAGCCTACTAGGTTGTACATAATACCGGCACTGTTCTCTTTTCTTAGCTGAACTACTGCCCATGGTCTATGACCTGTTCTTGGGTCTTTAAGTCCTACAGGTTTCATAGGGCCAAAACGAATAGTATCATGACCTCTTTGTGCCATAACTTCAATTGGCATACAGCCCTCATATACCTTTGGATTCATTACATCAAAGTCATGTACAGGTGCTCTTTCTGCTGAAACAAGTGCTTCATAAAAATTGTCGTATTCTTCCTTATTCATAGGACAATTAATATAGTCATCACCGTCACCCTTATCATAACGAGATGCAAAGAAAGCCTTGTTCATATCAACTGTATCAAACTTTACAATTGGTGCAGCTGCATCATAAAATGAAAGGCTGTCACCAAACATAGTTTTGATTTTGTCAGAAAGCAAATCGGAAGTAAGTGGTCCTGATGCTATGATAGTAATGCCATCAGGAATTTCGGTAACTTCTTCATTTATTACAGTAATATTAGGGTTATTATTTATTTCTTCATTTACCAGATTAGAGAAAATTTCTCTATCTACTGCTAAAGCACCACCAGCCGGTACTTTGCTTTTATCGGCACACTTCATAAGAAGAGAATCTAACATTCTCATTTCTTCCTTTAGCATACCGGCAGCACTTTCTTTTCTGGCTGCTTTTAGACTGTTTGAGCATACAAGCTCACATAATTTATCTGAATGATGTGCCGGACTTTTCTTGTTAGGCTTCATATCATAAAGGTTTACCTTTATGCCATGCTTAGCAACTTGATATGCAGCCTCACATCCTGCAAGTCCACCACCTATTATATTTATACTCATTGGTCTTTAGTATAGCCACAACCCTCAGTTGCACAGAAGATTGTCTGCTTTTTGCCCTTCTTTTTATATAGAATCTTGCCACACTGTGGACACTTTTCATTTACAGGTTCATACCAAGACATATAGTTACAATCAGGGTAGTTACTACAACCGTAGAACACTTTGCCTTTCTTGGTTTTACGAGTAATAACATCTCCACCACATTCCGGACATTGAACACCGATTTTCTCTACAAACTTCTTGATATTCTTACATTCAGGGTATCCCGGACAAGCAATGAACTTACCGTATCTACCAACTTTGACAACCATCTTTCTGCCACAGTTCTCACATACAATGTCAGTTTCATCTTCTTTAAGTTTAATCTTGACACCTTCCATATCTTCTTTAGCCTTTTTCAAGGTCTTATCAAAGTCAACATAGAAATTATCAAGTAGTTCAACCCATTGTTCGTCACCGTGTTCAACCTTATCCAGATCTTCTTCCATTTGTGCAGTAAACTTAACATTTACAATTTTAGGGAATCTTTCTTTTAATAGAGTTACAAGTGCCTCACCAAGTTCAGTTGGTACAAGGGACTTTGCTTCTCTCTTAACATATTCTCTACTTGTAATTGTTGAGATTGTTGCAGCATATGTTGATGGACGACCGATACCGTTCTCTTCAAGTGCTTTGATTAGAGATGCTTCTGTAAATCTTGCAGGTGGCTGAGTAAAGTGCTGGTTAGGTATAATTTCTCTAACCTTAGCAGGCATATTCTTCTCAAGTGGAGGAAGTTGCTTTTCCTTTGTACCTTCAGCATCATTACTGTCAACATAAAGTGTTGTATAACCGTCAAAGTCAACTCTGTAACCTGATGCCTTAAAGATATAGTCATTAGCATTGATTTCTGCCTGAGTTGTTTTGTGGATACAATCAGCCATCTGACAAGCAGTAAATCTATCCCAAATCAGTTTATATAGCTTATACTGTTCAATAGTTAAACTATCCTTAACCTTATCAGGTGACAATGATGGAATTGATGGACGAATAGCTTCGTGACCATCCTGAGCATTTGAACGAGATTTAAATACTCTTGGCTTTGGTGGTAAATATTCAGGTCCAAAGTTATCATTAATATACTTTGTAACTTCTGCAATTGCATCATTTGAAATTCTTAATGAGTCAGTTCTCATATATGTGATAAGACCTGTTGTACCATAACCCTCAACATCAACACCTTCATAAAGTTCCTGAGCAATCTTCATTGTTCTTCTTGATTGATAGCCAAGTTTACGAGATGCTTCCTGTTGCAATGTTGAAGTTATAAATGGTGGGTATGGTGACTTTTTACGAGTACCGTTTCTTACTTTTGTAACAATAAATTCAGCATCTTTGATTTCTTCAAGAATCTTGTCAGCTTCTTCTTTATTATTAATCTTAATCTTTTTGCCGTCAGGTCCAAGTGCTAAAGAGGCATTGAAAACTTTTCTGCTTGATTTTGGAGAAAGTTTTGCTTCAATTGACCAATATTCTTCAGGCTTAAATGCTCTGATTTCATTTTCTCTGTCTACGATAATCTTAAGAGCAACAGACTGCACTCTACCGGCAGAAAGACCTCTACGAATCTTTTGGCTGACAAATGGACTTAACTTATAACCAACTAGTCTGTCAAGAATTCTTCTTGCCTGTTGAGCATTTACAAGGTCAATGTCAATAGAACGAGGATGAGCCATACCGTTATTGATACCTGTCTTAGTAATTTCATTAAATTCAACTCTATTTTTATCTTCTAAATCAAGTCCTAAAATATATGCTAAATGCCAAGAAATAGCCTCACCTTCACGGTCCGGGTCAGTTGCAAGATAAATCTTGTCACTGTCTTTTGCAAGTGACTTTAATTCATCAACTAACTTTTCTTTACCTTTGATGATAGCATATTTAGGAGTATAATTTTTCTTTATATCAACAGCAAGTCTAGCCTTTGGTAGGTCACGAACATGACCCATTGATGCTACAACTTCATAATCTTTTCCAAGATATTTTTTGATTGTTTTAGCCTTAGCAGGAGACTCCACTATTACTAAATTTGACATTTATCTATCCTCCGATAGTTACTTTATTTTATACTGTTTGCCCGGTAAAACTACTATTAAATCCATAAGTTCAAGATTTGTTAGTATTCCGGATATTTTATATACCGGTAAGTTACATTTATCAGACAAATCATCTATATGTATAGGCTCATTTCCGATAGCATAATAAACCTTTGATGAATTTTCATCAAGTTTTACATCATATCTATGACCCTTTATAAACTCTTTTTCAGGTTTTACATTAGACTTTTTTGCAGGAATTTTCAGCACTGTACTGTCAGGAATATCATACTCATCATCTTCATAAACTTCTAAATTGTTAAATTCATTATAGTAGTTTAGAATATCAAGATAAGTAGTTACAGGAATAGCACCATCCTTAATAAGTTGGTTTGAGCCAACAGAATAGACACTATTGATGTTTGCCATTACGGCAAAAACATCTTTGCCCTGTTCTTTTCCGGCAATATCGGCTGTGACTAATGCACCACTTTTCTTACCTGCTTCAACAACAAGAACACCTCTTGAAAGTGCAGAGATTATTCTGTTACGAGATAAAAAGTGATGTGGCAAAGGCTCTGTATCCGGAGGATATTCAGAAATTAAACATCCTCTGTGTGTTATAGCCTTTCTCATAGGCTCATTTTTCATAAGGTAAGGATAATTGATACCACAACCTAAAACACAAATTGTAATACCATCAGCGTTTAATGCACCTGTGTGTGCTGAACTATCAACACCCATTGCACCACCACTAATTATAGTTACCTTACATTTTGAAAGATTATGAGAAATACTGTAAGCCACCTTTTTGCCATAAGTTGTAGCTTTTCTTGTACCTACAATAGCAATAGTTAAAAGATTATCAACTCTAGGTAAATATCCACTAACATATATAACTGCAGGTGGAGTATCTATATTACGCAAACAGTTAGGGTATCTGTCGTTATCTATAGCAAAAATAGAATAACCCAGACTTTCACATTTAGATATAATTTCATCAGCCTTTTCAATTGGAGTTTCTTCTAGATGGTTAATTTCCTTTTCGGTAAAAATACCACAAAATCTCCATTCAAAGTCCTGACCATTATAAAATACAGAAATATCCCTATACTCTTCAGTTTCGTAAAGTCTTTTAACTTTTGGATTATCATAGCCAAGAGCTAAACTTAGCCATATCCAATAACGATTATTATTCATTATTTGACATTTCCCACATAATTATACTAGCTGCTACTCCGGCATTTAGAGAATCAATCTTGCCCTTCATAGGTACAATAACTTGGTAGTTACAAGCATTAATAGTCATTTCACTTAGTCCATTAGCTTCGTTACCTATTGCAACAAGTGCATTCTTTGAAAACTCAAAATCACCTAAAGTTTTGGCAGTATCTTTTAAACAAGCAGCATAAGACCTACCATGCTTATTAAATTCACATTCAATATATTCTTCTGCATCATTAATAATATAGAAAGGTACACGGAAAATTGCACCCATACTACCTCTTACAACCTTAGGACTATAAATATCACAAGAATCTTTTGTGATAAATACACCTTTGATTGAAAAAGCATCAGCAGAACGCAATACTGTTGCAATATTGTCCGGATTTTGCACATTGTCTAAAAGTACAAACTTACCATTATAATCAATTTTATCAATATCATCAGTTTTGTCAAGTGTTTTAAGTACAAGCATTACACCTTGAGGTGACTTTGTATCGGACAAAACATTGAAAATATTGTTAGGTACAACTATTGATTCATCAGAAATTGACTCAAGTCTATTGCATAATTCAAGATTTCTGGTATAGAAATTTTCGCTACAAAGTAGCACATCAATATGAATATTAGAAATTAAAACATCTTGGCAAGTTCTTAGTCCTTCTGCAACAAACTGTTTATTCTTGTTCCTATACTTTTTCTGCTTTACTAGTTTATGAATATGCTTTAGAGTACCATTTTCTCTACTTGTAACAAACTTCATATAATGACCTCTTTTTTAGATAGTAAAAAGCGTTTGAGGTAAGAACCTCAAACGCATAACACTTAAGCTTTTGTAACTTTTTCAACAAGGCTAGCAAAAGCTGCCGGATCAGAAATAGCGATTTCTGAAAGCATCTTTCTGTTAAGGTCAATGTTAGCCTTCTTAAGACCATTCATAAATGTGCTGTAGTTTGTGCCGTTTAGCTTACAAGCTGCAGAAATTCTTGTGATCCAAAGTCTTCTGAAATCTCTCTTCTTCTGCTTACGACCAATGTATGCATAGTTACCAGATTTCATAACTGCCTGCTTAGCCATCTTAAAGTGCTTACTCTTTGCACCGTAATAACCCTTAGCAAGCTTTAATGTTTTGTTTCTTCTTTTGCGAGTCATCATCGCGCCTTTTACACGAGCCATTCTATATTTCCTCCGTTATTTCGTAAGTTAAATTCAAAAAGTTAATTATTTGTAAGGGATTAATCTCTTAATCTGAGCTGTATTTGTCTTATCAGCTACACAAGTCTGTCTTAGACCTCTCTTACGCTTTGTGTTCTTCTTGTTAAGAATGTGCTGCTTGTTAGCATGAGCACGGATAACCTTACCATTCTTAGAAAGTTTAAATCTCTTTTTTGCACCACTATGTGTCTTAATCTTTCCCATTATGAAAATCCTCCTTAAAAATTACTTATTTGGCTTAGGAGCTAGAAACATTAGCATATTTCTACCTTCAAGTTTTGCTGGTTTTTCGATAACAGCAACTTCTTCACAAGCTCTAGCAAAACGGTTCATTGTGTCATAACCCTGTTCTGGGTGACCCATCTCTCTACCTCTAAAGCGAATTGAAACCTTAACCTTATCGCCTTTCTTAATAAACTTAAGGGCATTGTTAAGTTTTGTGTTGAAGTCATGCACATCAATATTTAGTGAAAGTCTAACTTCCTTAATATCAAAAGTACGCTGGTTCTTCTTATTTTCTTTTTCCCTTTTAGCTTGTTCAAAACGATACTTGCCATAGTCCATTACTTTGCAAACAGGTGGCTTTGCCTGTGGAGCAATCTTAACTAAGTCAAGGTTACTCTCCATTGCTATATTGAAAGCTTTTTCTGAAGACATAATACCTAGCTGTTCGCCTTCGGCACCAATTAGTCTTACTTCCTTATCACGGACTTCTTCGTTAATCTGTAGTTTCTTGTTGCTGATTGTCGAGCACCTCCAAAATAAATTAAAAAAGTGGACAGATAAACTCCGTCCACTCTAATACGCATCAGTAAAAAAACTGTAAGTATTAACCCACGCAGACGGCACCCCGTAGGTGAAAGCATAACTGCCTTTCTTTCTTTTACTCAATTATTATATATAAAAGCATTTAATTTGTCAATACCTTTTTGACAATTAATTAGAAATTTGATAATATGATACTAACGAAAGTCGAGGTAGACAAAATGAATAACTTTTTTCAACAACAATTGTACCACAATTATCAAATAAATCAAGAGAAAAAAATGATAAGAAAAGAAAGCAACAAACTTTCCTTTATGCTGTTTATTGCAATTATATTTATGAATATTGCAGCTACAGTACTATTTATGTTTATAAGTTTTTTCAGCAAAGATACTTCTCTTACTGCTACAGGAATACAAAACAGTTATTCTTCTTATGACTACATTATTAATGGTTTAGGAGAATTTGCCGGTTTCTTTGTTGTACCATTTGTATTTTGCTTAATATTTCGTTACAAATTCAGTGAAGTTATTCCGGTTAACAGTAATAAGAAATATAATCCTTTATTACTGGTATTAGGTGGATATGCAATTTGTACTGTTGCAAATATTGCAATTAGCCTACTGAACAATAATTTAAGTATATTTGGATTGACAAATACAACCGGTGTTGAATTTACAACTAAGACACCTCTTGACCAAGTTATTTACTTTATATGTATTGCAATTATTCCTGCTTTAACTGAGGAATTTATATTTAGAGGTGTTATCTTAAATTCATTTAGAAAATTCGGTGATGGCTTTGCAATTTTAATATCTTCTCTCCTATTCGGGTTTATGCATGGTAACTTTGTACAAATTCCATTCGCATTTATTGTAGGTTTAGCTTGTGGATTTATAGTTGTAAAGACAAATTCAATTTTACCGGCTATGGTTTTACATCTACTTAATAACGGTACATCGGTACTTATTGATATTGTAGCTAACTATGTTGGTGACAATTTGTATTCTGCGATTTCTTCGGTAGTTATTTTTACACTTACACTACTGGGCTTCATTTCAATAGTTTTACTTGTAAAAAAAGGTCTTAACTTTAAATTTGGAAATAAATCTATTGTAAGTTTAGGTGCTAAGGATAGAATAGTTCAATTCTTTGCTAATCCAGGTACTATAATTCTTCTTTCATTCTTCATTATTGAAGCATTTATTACTTTATTAGGTTTTTAATTATGTATAATGAAAAGTTTATGGATATTGCACTAGAGGAAGCTAAGTTGGCTTTAGACGAAAATGAAGTTCCAGTTGGTGCAGTAATTGTTAAAGATGGTGTTGTAATTGCTAAAGCTCACAATACAAGAGAAAAAACTAAAAATGCACTTCATCATGCTGAGGTTATTGCAATAGATAATGCTTGTAAAGAGTTATCCGGTTGGAGACTTTGGCAATGTGAAATGTATGTAACAATGGAACCTTGCCCTATGTGTGCCGGTGCTATAGTTAATGCCAGAATACCTAATGTATATTTTGGTGCATATGATAAAAAGTATGGTGCTTGTGGTTCTGTTATCAATATATTTAATATGAAAGAAAATTTTAAAGTTACTTATGAAGGTGGCTTTAAAGAAAAAGAGTCACTTGAACTTTTTGATAAATTCTTTAAATATTTAAGAAACAAAAGAACATAAAATCAGTCCTTAACAAATTGATTGTTAAGGACTTTTTTCTGCTTATTTTACTGTTAAATCGTAGCTAATATCAATTAAAGAAAGTATTTTTTCATCGTCAACAGAACCATCAAGGCATATTGTTATCCAATGTTCCTTATTCATATGGTATGCCGGATAAAAACCTTTTTCTTCTAAAAGTGAACCCAGCATTATTGGGTCACACTTAATATTAACTATATCTACTATTCTATCGGAATATTCACCTAATCTATTCTTAGGGATTTTCATTAATAAAGCAAACCATTTGTTATTGTTACTATGCCTAAATACAGTAGAAACATTATCATTTTTAAATGGTTTATCAGGTTCTTCACTAAATATTTCTGTAATAGATTTAACTAAACTTTCAAAATTCATATTACTTATTTTTCTTTAAAATTTTATTTGCTGCAATAAGCACACCTGTCTTACCACAATGGAAGTTAAATGAACCTTGCATCCATACTGCAAAAGGTTCTCTAAGTGGTGCATCAGCAGAAAGCTCAATACTTGAACCTAAAGTAAATGTACCGGCAGCCATAATAACCTTGCTATCATATCCCGGTAAATCATCCGGTACAGGTGTTACATAACTATCTACCGGTGAACCTGCTTGAATACCCTCACAAAAGGCAATAAGGTTTTCTTCATTTTCAAGAAGAATAGCTTGTACAATATCTCCTCTTTTTTCATTCATTGTTGGAGATACACCGTAACCCATTAGAGTAAATAGTGTACTTGCAAAAACAGCAGTTTTCATAGCTTCACCTGTAATATGTGGTGAGTTAAATGCACCTAGGAACATTTCTCTCTTTGTGCTGATTGTAGCACCAAGTTCTCTACCTGTACCCGGTGTTGTAAGTCTGTAACTACAAATTTCAACTAAATCTTTTCTACCAGCAATATAACCACCTGTTGGAGCAATACCACCACCGGCATTCTTAATTAAAGAACCTGCCATAATATCTGCACCAACTTGAGTTGGTTCTAGTTCTTCAACAAATTCACCATAACAGTTATCAACCATAACAATAGTTTCAGGTGACTCTCTCTTAACTATTTCTGCAATTTTCTTAATATCAGCAATAGTTAATGCTCTTCTTAGAGAATAACCTCTTGAACGCTGAATATAAGCCATTTTAGGCTTTGACTTTAGCTTTTCAACTAAAGCATCATAATCAACTTCATTATCCTTTAATGGTACTTCATCATAATGAATATCAAAGTCCTTTAATGAGCCTGAGTAATTACCCTCAATACCGATTACACTTCTGATTGTATCATAAGGAATACCTACAACAGAAAGCATAGTATCTCCGGGTCTTAGCATACCAAATAAAGCAACTGTTAATGCGTGAGTACCTGACTGAAAACTTTGTCTTACTATTGCATCTTCAGCACCAAAAGCAGTGGCATATACTTCATCAAGAACTTCTCTACCTCTATCACTATAACCATAACCTGTACTATCAGCAAAGTGACTTTCTGACACACCACAGGTTTGAAATGCCTTTAGCATTTTGTTCTGGTTATATTCTTGTATTCTCTCTATTTCTTGGAACTGAGATTTGCACTGTTCCATTGCTTTTTCAGATAGTTCTAGAATTTTACTATCTAAATCAAAAAAATTCATCTATGTATTTCCTTCCATTTTCCTATTATATTAAAACCCATTTTGGTATAACATTCTTTTAAATCATCTTCACAAAACAAATATAAGTTGTCTTCTTTTACATTATTTAAAAGGCTTTTTGCATAATCATTATTTCTATACTGAGGTAATGTTGCAATTGGTGAAATTATTTTACTGTATTCATCACCTGTTATTATTGCACAAGAAACTATTTTATCTTTTAGCTCAAGTGAATAAATTTTACTGCAATTTACTCTAACTTTGGAATGTAAATCAGTTGCAAAATACCCATAATCAGCAATTTTTACAACAGTTGAATTGCAGGTATTAAAGAAGTTAAAAACATCTTTATATTCATTAACGGTAGTAAAAATGCAGTTATTTTCTTTTACATTGTTATTAATAAATTCTCTTTTCATAATTAAGCCTGTTTCTGACTTAGAAGAATTAAAATTCAGAGAATATTTTTCATTAAACAAAAGATGAGAAAACCCTAACACATTGAGAAATTCTTCAATTTCCTGTATGTTAGAATTTTCTGTTAAAAATAAAATAAACTGATTATCTAACCTTGAAATCAGCGAAACATAATCTTCATTAAAAGACTGATACCATATATCAAGAAAGTCACAGTTAAGCCCATAAGATTTATACAATACATTTATTCTGGTGAAAAATACATCCTTATCTTTTAGCTTAGCTGTAACATTCTTATATTTTGTGTCATTAGACAGATATTTTATCATTTCAATTCTTTAACAAGGTTCTTGAAGTGAATACCTCTCTCCATAAAGTTCTTGTACAAATCAAAACTTGCACTTGCAGGAGAAAGAGATACAATATCACCCTTAACTGCAACTTCAGAAGCCTTTTTAACTGCTTCTTCCATATTAGATACACGATAAATTACAGGGTTACCCTCACTATAGCTAGGTGCTTTCTTAGTTGAAGTTTCAATTTTATCAGCAGTATTGCCCATTAAGATAAGAATTTTAACCTTCTTACAAATAACTTCACCTAGTTCATCATAATTAAGGTTTTTGTCATAACCACCGGCAATAATAATAATCTTTTCATCATATAGAGAAAGTGTACCTGATGCAGTTCTTGTAGGACTGGATGCAATAGAATCGTTGTAGTACTTAACGCCATTAAACTCTCTTACAAATTCTGCTCTATGTTCTACACCTTGGAATGTTTTTGCTACTTTAACAATAGTATCAACATCAACAATACCCCATACAGCTGAGATAGCAGCCATATAGTTCTCTACATTGTGCATACCCGGAATGAAAATATCTTTAATGTCAATAATTTCTGTTTCCTTACCGTAATCAGAATAAACTATCTTGTTATCCTTTAGATATGCACCGTTAGTAACAGTATTTCTTCTGCTAAACTTAACTAGTTGACCACGAACTTCACTTGAGAATGAATTTGAAATTTCATTATCAAGGTTAAGAACAGTCTTTGAGAAAGCATTTTGATGAAGAAGAATATTCTTCTTGGCATCAACATATTCTTGCATATCCTTATGTATATCAAGGTGATTTGGTGAAACATTTGTTACAATAGCAATTTCAGGACTTTCTTTCATTGAGATTAGCTGGAATGAAGAAAGTTCAACAACTGCATAATCATCCTTAGTAATACTTTCAATTTCAGGTAAAAGTGGCTTACCGATATTACCACCTAAAAATACCTTTTTACCGGCAGCTTTTAGAAATTCTGAAACAATAGAAGTTGTAGTTGTCTTACCGTCAGAACCTGTAACAGCAATAATATGACAGTCGGCAAGTTCAATGAAAAGTTCCATTTCTGAAGTTACAACAACACCACGACTACGCATTTCAACAAGTTCATCCATATAGTACTTCATACCAGGTGTTCTAAACACTATATCAACATCAAGATTCTTTAGGTAATTATCACCTAAAGAAAGTTTAACACCAAGTTCTTCTGCTTTCTTAGCATTATCTCCTAGGTCCTCAAAATTTCTTCTATCACAAGCAGTAACATCAATGCCCTTGTTTACGAACATTTCCATAACAGGAAAGTTACTGATACCAAGTCCACAAAATGCTACTTTCTTATCCTTTATACTTTCAAAAAAGTTATCAATTTTTGTCATAAGGTTCGACCTCCTAAATACATACTATATTATTATACCAAATGTAAAGAAAATTTCAATTATTTTATGCAAATAACGCAAAAAAAACGGTGACAAAGTCACCGTTCTACTTAAAATTATTCTCTGCCAAGAAGTGAGTCAACAGAAGTTTCCAAAATATCTGCTAATGCAACAAGTTCAATATCTGTTACATAACGGATTTGACCTTCCAGCTTAGAAAGACCTGATGCATTCATATCCACACCGTTAACCTGCAACTGTGCAAGAAGTTCCTTTTGCTTCATTCCCTTCTTTTTTCTAGCAGATTCAACACGAGCACCAATTAGGTTTCTGTCGCCTAAGTTTTGTTTTCTTAGCCTCATAATATTCTCCCCATTTACATAATTATTTTTCTTTAAAGTAATTCTTTTGAATAATTCTAATAAATAATTCTTTTAAAATATTCTTTAAAAAAATTCTTTAAATTCATTATGAACATATTATAATACTATAAAAGAAAAAAAACAAGACCTTTTTGTAAATAAATTTAAAAAAATGATACTTTTTATCGAATTATATTACAAGATAGTGATATTTTGTAATATTTTTGTAATTTTCTTATAGAAAATTATTTAAAAGAAATATAAATAGCAAAAAAATAAGGGTCATAATGACCCTTAGCAACCAAATCTATAAGCCGAGTTCTGTCGTGAATAGCCATCTATCTTGGCAGTGTGTTACCACAACTGCTCAACGCCACCTCCCCAGGACTGCCGAGCAAGCATTATGTCCCTCCACGGTGTTGCTCCAAATAGGGTTTACACGGCTAATATGTCTCCATATTACCGGTGAGCTCTTACCTCGCCTTTCCATCCTTACCACATAAGTGGCGGTAATTTTCTGTTGCACTATCCCTAGGGTCACCCCCGGCGGCTGTTAGCCGTTATTATTGCTCTATGGAGCTCGGACTTTCCTCGGATAGTCGCTTTCGCTTCTAACCGTAGCTATTCAATCTAGTTGCTACTATATTTTAATAGAAAAATAATATTTTGTCAAACATATTGAATGAATTTATAATAAGTTGTATAATATAATAAGATTTTAATGGAGGATTACAATATGGATATTAGACAAGAATCTTTACAAAAGCATTATGAATGGAATGGCAAAATCGAAGTCGTTTCCAGAGTTAAGGTTAATAGTAGCAAAGATTTGTCACTGGCTTACACTCCCGGTGTTGCTGAACCTTGCCTTGAAATTAATAAGGACTACAACAAGTCATTTGAACTAACAAGAAGAAACAACCTTGTTGCAGTAGTTACTGACGGTTCTGCTATCTTAGGTCTAGGTGACATTGGTCCTGAGGCCGGTATGCCTGTTATGGAAGGTAAATGTGCATTATTCAAGGAATTTGCTGATGTTGATGCTTTTCCTATTTGTGTTAGAACTAAAGATGTTGATGAATTTGTAAATACAGTTTATCTTATCAGTGGTAGCTTTGGTGGCATTAACCTTGAAGATATTGCAGCACCTAGATGCTTTGAAATTGAAAAGAAGTTAAAAGAAAAATGTGATATTCCTGTATTCCATGATGACCAACATGGTACTGCTATTATTGTTGCAGCCGGTTTACTTAACGCACTAAAGGTAGTTAAGAAAAATATTGAAGATGTACAGGTTGTAATTAACGGTGCAGGTTCTGCCGGTATTGCTATTTGTAAGCATCTGCTAAACATTGGTTTTAAGAATGTTACAATGTGTGATATTAACGGTATTCTTTGTGAAGATGATGATACTCTTAAGGATGCACATAAGGAAATTGCAAAGGTTACTAACAGAAGTAAAAAGACAGGTAACCTAGCTGATGCAATGAAAAATGCTGATGTATTTATCGGTGTAAGTGCTCCTAACATTGTTTCTGAAGAAATGGTGAAGAGTATGGCTAATGACCCTATTATCTTCTCTATGGCTAACCCTACACCTGAAATTATGCCTGATAAGGCTAAGAATGCCGGTGCTGCTGTAGTTGGTACAGGTAGAAGTGACTTCCCTAATCAGATTAACAATGTACTTGCTTTCCCAGGTATCTTTAGAGGTGCTTTGGATTGTAGAGCAAAGGAAATCAATGAAGAAATGAAAGTTGCTGCATCTTATGCAATTGCAAACTTAATTTCTGATGATGAACTAAATGCTGAGTATATTCTACCGGAAGCATTTGATAAGAGAATCGGTAAGGCTGTTGCTGAAGCAGTTATTAAGGCTGCTAATGAAACAGGTGTAAGTCAGATTTAATTATCTGTTACAATTTAAATAGGCAAAAATTTAGGAGATGCTAATGCATCTCCTTTTCTTATTTATATTACATTTTTCCTAACATATTGAAGTAAAATTTCTTTATCGTTAATTAAAGTATTTTCAATAACTTTATTAAGCAAAAGATTAAGTGTATCCCCTATTATTTTGCCTTTTGACATTCCACAACCCATAAGGTCCGAGCCATTGACTTTAAGATACTTTAAGCTAAAACATTCGTCATTATCCATAATATCACGAAAGATACTATTAACTTTATTCAGTTTATCAACCTTTTCTTGTTGATGGTATGAGGACTGAGAAAGTACATCAGCCATTTGAATTTTCATAAGCATTGAAAAATTATCTGAACCGATATTTTTCAATACTTTCTTAATTATAATTCTGTCAGGCTGAATTCTTAAATCGTGAATTGAAATTAAATTAACCACAGTTTCAGTAAAATCTTTTGGGTAACGAAGTCTTTCCAAAATTATCTTTGCAATACCTGCACCGGTTTTTTCGTGACCTCTAAAATGAGAAACACCATTCTCATCTTTATTTTCTGACATAGGTTTACCTATATCATGAAGTAACATTATCATTCTTAAGATTGGGTCTTTGTCAATATGCTTAACGCAAGAAACTGTGTGTTTCCATAAAGTTTTGTTATGGTGTGGTGTGTTTTGGTCATAATGAAACATTGTAGAAATTTCAGGAATGATAACTGCAAATACATCTTTAAATCTTCTGAGAATATAACTACAATTTTCACCACACAAAGTTTTTACAAGTTCTGTTGCAATTCTTTCTTTAGAAATATTATTTAATAGTTCTTTATTCTTTGCAATTGCGTTATATGTATTAAATTCTACTGAAAAATTGTAAGTAGATGCAAACCTTAATGCTCTTAAAATTCTTAATGCATCTTCCTTAAATCTTTTATCCGGTTCACCAACACATCTAATAGCCTTATACTTTAAATCTTCTTGACCGTTGAAATAGTCAATTACACCTTCACTTGGGTTATATGCCATAGCATTTACTGTAAAATCTCTTCTTGCTAAGTCTTCTTTTAGTGAAGTGGTGAACTCTACATTCTTAGGATGACGGTTATCTTCATAATCTCCATCAATTCTATAGGTTGTGATTTCATAAACTTCATTATCAATGATTACTGCAACTGTGCCATGCTTTATTCCGGCATCAATAATTTTGTAATCTTTGAATATTGAAATAATTTCATCCGGTTTTGCATTTGTGGTTAAGTCATAATCCTTGGGTGTTAAACCAAGTATCATATCCCTTACACAACCACCTACTGTATAACATTGAAAACCATTTGACTCCATTTTTGAAATTATATTTAAAACATTTTTAGGTAAAGTAAAATTCATATATATCATCTCAATTATTTTTATATTTATTATACCACATTAATTATGTATAAAAAAGTTAAATTTAAGTCAAAAATAGCACAACTTCATGTTGTGCTATCTTGTTATATATTAATTTTTGTCAACTATCTTTTTCTTAATAGCATTTGTAATGAAAGTAAGAATAATAAATACTATTATTGTAAAAGCAAATGAACATAATAAAAACATAGAAGAATTATAATTTAGTGGTACTGTACCTAAAATTTTGCCACCAAACAAGAAACCTAAAACTAAGCAAACAAAAATAAATATTGATAAAGAAAGTCTTAGTTTATTAAACGGTAAAGAAATCTTCACTACTAGTGCAAACAATGCAAAAGCAGTTACCATAATACAGACAGTTTCCAAAGTTTGAGTATTAAATCCAAGTTGATAACCTAAAGTCATAACCAATATAGAATTTAGAGTAACCGTTAAACCTGCCGGTATTGCACCACAGATAATGTTAATGAAGAAGTTTCCTGTAATTCTGTTATTGTTATATTCCATAGCTAATATAAATGACGGAATACCGATGGTAAGTCCTCCGACAAATGAAAGTTGAATTGATTGGAATGGATAGGACATACCAAAAATAATAACTAAAACAGAAAGTAAAATTGAAAAAATATTTTTAACTAAAAACAGTGATGAACTTCTTTGGATATTCTGAATTGTTCTTCTACCCTCAGCAACAATATACGGCATTGATGAAAAGTCATTATCAGCAAGTACAATTTGTGATACACACTTAGCAGCCTCACTACCTGATGCCATTGCTACCGAACAATCAGCTTTTTTTAAAGCTAATACATCATTTACTCCATCACCTGTCATAGCTACTGAATGACCATTATCGTGTATTGATGAAATCAGCTTTTCTTTTTGTTGAGGAGTTACTCTACCAAAGATTGTATATTCTTCTGATGCTTTTTTAATATCTTCATCAGTTTTTAAAGTGCTACAGTCAATAGCTTTATCGTAGTTATCAATATTAAAAGTTCTGGCAATATTCACAATAGTATTTACTGAGTCACCTGAAATAATCTTAATATTAACTCCTTGTTTTTTGAAATACTTTAAGGTTTCTTTTGCATTTTCACGAAGTTTATCTCTCAATAAAACATTACAAATAGGTGTTCTTGTATCACCCTTAATCATTACAAATGTTAGAACTCTGTAGTTATTTTCATATTCCTTAATATCGGTTAAAATATCATTTTCATCATCATTAAGGATAAATTCACCTGCACCACAGAGAATCTTCCTATCACTAAAAGTAACAGAAGAACATTTCTTTTCAGAAGAAAAGGCTTCTACAGAAACTGCTTTTTCGTAATGGTAACCATCAATTTTATCCCTAACTGCATTCATTGTACTGTTGTAGTCAATGCTATTATTTGCAAAATCAGAAAGAATATTTAGCACATCATCATAAGTATAGTCACTAAGGGGAATAATATCCTCAACAATCATTTCATCACAAGTAAGTGTTCCTGTTTTGTCAAGACAAAGAGTATCTACTCTTGCAAGTGTTTCAATACAATAAAGGTCTTGAACAAGAACATTTTTCTTAGAAAGTCTTATAACAGAAACAGCAAGAACTGTACTTGTCAAAAGTACAAGTCCCTCAGGAATCATACCTATAAGTGCTGCTACAGTTTTAACAACTGCATCTTCCAATGAAACATTTAAGAATAATAACTGATGTAAAAACAGTATTGTACCCAGTGGAACTAAAATACAAGTTACTACTTTAATAATTTTTTTAATAGTTCTGAAAATTTCAGAATTATTTTCTTTATAATACTTAGCAGAATTATTTAGCTTTGCAGCATAATTATCGTCACCTACTGCAACAACCTTTGAGATACATTGTCCTGAGTTGATAAAGCTACCGGACATTAACTTGTCCCCAACTTTTTTCCTAATTAATTCACTTTCTCCTGTAAGCATACTTTCATTTACAAAGCACTCACCGTCAACAACAACACAGTCAGTTGGAATTTGATTACCTCTGCTTAATGAAAGCAAATCATCAAGAACAATATCTTCATTATTAATATCTATTGTTTCACCGTTTCTGATAACCTTTGAATTGTTACCGGAAATAATAGACAGTTTATCAACTGCTTTTTTACTACGAATTTCTTGCACAATACCGATTATTGTATTGAAAAATACAACACCGATAAAAAGCATATTCTTGTATGAACCAACAAGAAAAACTGCTAAAGCAAGAACAACATTCAACAAGTTAAATAATGTACAAATATTTTTAAATAAAATATTTCCTAAGGTTTTTTCCGGTTTTGAGGTATCAACATTAACCTTACCCTCTGAAACTCTCTTGTCAACTTCTTGGGTAGTTAAACCTGTAAAAATTTTTTCTTCACTCATATAGCACCCATTAAATAAAAAATTTGGAACTTCTGTACTGAAAATCAGCACTAAAAAAATAATACTACCAAAATAATATTTTATCAATACTATTTCCAAACTATTATACTATAAAACAAGAAAAAATAATAGTATGACATATAAATAAAGGTGAGATTATGAAAAAAGTTATTTCTTTTATAATAGCTATTGTGGCTATATTAGGAGTATATAATACTATAAATCCATCAAATGCTATTGCGACAAGTAGTGACTTAAAAAATAAAACAGTACAAATCGGTGGACAACCTTTTGGAATTAAATTTTATTCAGAGGGTGCTTTAGTAACCAAAGTAAGAGAAAATTCTCCTGCTGATAAGGCCGGTATGAGGGTTAATGACATTATAATAGGTATTAATAATGAGAAAGTTAAGGATAATGAAGTTGTAAGGAATAAAATTGAAGAATATAAAAATCAAACTATTAAGTTTACTATTAACAGAGATTATGAAATTATTGAATTAAACATTAAACCTGAAAATCACAATGGTAATTATACAGTAGGTATTTGGATAAAAGACAGTTGTGCCGGTATAGGAACTATAACTTATTATGATACAAACAATAATACTTTTGCTTGTTTAGGTCACGGTATTTGTGACAAAGAATCAACTAACCTATTGCCTATGGCTGAGGGTGACATTTGTCCTGCAATTATTCAAAGTGTTGATAAAGCAAAAAGTGGCTATGCCGGTGGACTTAACGGATATTTCTTAGATGATGAAATCGGTAAGGCTTATTATAATTCAGAATATGGGCTGTTCTGTAATAAAGAAATAGAAACTTCCTACAAAGAATATAAAGTTGCTACTAAGGAAGAAGTTAAAAAAGGAACTGCTTATATTTACACAACTGTTGAGGGTTCTAACCCTAAATTCTACAAAGTATATATTAAACCGGAATGTCACTTCTTCTTTGACAAAATGAAAGAAATTACAATTGAAGTTACAGACAAAGAGTTACTGGAAAAAACAGGTGGCATTGTACAGGGTATGAGTGGTTCACCTATAATACAAGATGGTAAACTTATTGGTGCAGTTACCCATGTATTTGTCAATAATCCTGAAAAAGGTTATGGTATTCTTGCTGAAACAATGATAGATGAGTCAAAATAAAAAATTGTAGAAACGGCATATTATTGGGGTATTTTGTAATATAGTGGGTAGTGGTGACACAATATGTTGAGATTTAAATTAATTTTTTGGAAAAAATTTAAGTGTAAACCCTTGATATATTTACCATAATATGGTATGATTATCTCAACAAATTAACAAGGGAGAATTTTCATGGAGAATAAAATCAAACTACTTCTCACAGAAGAACCAAATGAATTTGATGAGGAAACACTCCGTTTTCTCAACAGTAAGAACTTTTCAGTTCACTACTCTGCTAAAGATGGTGAAGAACTACTAAACAAAATTAACGAGATACACCCTGATGTGGTACTGTTCGACTTGTTCCTAACAAGACTAGATGGAATAAGCGTTATGCGTCACATTAGAAATGAAAGCAACTGTTCCCCACTTTTCATTGCATTTTCTAACTATAGAAGTGCTTTGCTTGAACAAGAGGCTATGAACAATGGTGCATCTTACTTTGTGTTAAAGCCTTACAACATTAACGACCTTACTGAAAACATTACTATGTTAATGAACACAAAGAACATTATGAACAACCAAGGTTATCAAAGCAACCTTAACATTGAAGTAAAGGTTACTGAGATTCTTCACCAAATCGGTGTACCCGCACATATTAAGGGTTATCACTACCTAAGAGATTCAATACTTATGTCTATTGAAAAGCCTGAAATCATCAATGCCGTTACTAAGGAACTGTATCCATCAGTTGCACTAAAGTATGAAACAACTTCCAGTAGAGTTGAAAGGGCTATTAGACATGCAATTGAAGTTGCTTGGGACAGAGGTGATGTGGATGTACTTAACTCCTACTTTGGATATACTATCCACAACTCAAGAGGTAAGCCAACTAACAGTGAATTTATTGCTATGATTAGTGATAAATTAAGACTACAACTAAAGAATGCAAGTTAAAAAATTATGGGTACTGATTTTCAGTACCCACTTTTTTATAAAAGAAAACTGCTCTCTAATTTAATAGAAAGCAGTTTTATAATTAAATCAATAAATTTTCTTAAAGAAACAACTGTGGTTACCTGTATGACAAGCAGCACCTGTTTGTTCTACTGTTACTAATAAAGTATCATCATCACAATCGGAATAAATTTCAACAACCTTTTGAAGATGGCCTGATGTTGCACCTTTATTCCATAGTTCCTGACGACTTCTACTCCAAAACCAAGTATAGCCTGTTTCAAGTGTTTTAGCCATAGATTCCTTGTTCATCCAAGCAACCATAAGGACTTCACCTGTAGATTTCTCTTGAATTACTGCCGGAATTAAGTCTGACTTAACAAAATACTTATCTAAGTTATTTTTCATAATTAACCTCTTGTTAGTTTAATAGCCTTTGGTAAATTAAGTGTACCTTCATAAATTGACTTACCACAAATTGCACCAAAAATATTAAGACTCATTAAATCCTTAATATCTGTTAAATCTGATACACCACCACTTGCTACAATGTCAGCACTTACAGAATTACTTAGCACTTCAAGCTGGACAAGGTTAGGACCTGTTAGCATACCGTCACGGTTAATATCGGTAAAGATAAACTTTTCTACACCAACATCTTCCATTCTCTTGGCAAGTTCTGTGTAGTAAATATCGCTACCGTCAATCCAACCCTCTGACTTTACCATACCGTCCATTGCATCAATACCAACAATAATTTTGTCACCAAAATTCCTAACTGCATCAATAACAATCTGAGGGTTCTTAACTGCAACTGAACCTAAAACAACTTGGTTGACACCGTTATTTAGATAATATTCAATAGCCTTTAGGTCACGAATACCACCACCAACATCAACAAGCATACCACAAGACTTTGCAATATCACAAATTAATTCGGCGTTTTGCATTTTACCGTCTTTTGCACCATCAAGATCAACCATATGTAGGTATCTTGCACCGGCATCTTTAAATGACTTAGCAGTAATATATGGGTTTTCAGCAACTTTTTTAACTGTATTGTAGTCACCCTTTTGTAGGCGAACACAGTTACCGTCTTTAATATCAATAGCAGGAATAATATACATTAAACATCAATCTCCTTACTTATTAAATCAACAAGTTCTTCAATTTGTTTTTTGTGTAGTTTTAGACTTGCAACATTAGCAATTAATCTTGCTGAGATTGGACAAACATCTTCAACAACTTCAAGTCCGTTTTCTTTTAAAGTTGAACCTGTTTCAACAATATCCACAATTGCATCACTTAAACCGATAAGTGGACCAAGTTCAACAGAACCTTCAATTTTGATTACACGAACATCCATATTTTTTTCTTCAAAGAATGATCTTGTAACATTAGGATACTTAGTAGCAATTGTCAGTGCTTTGTATCCACCGTAAAGGTCTTTACCCTTTTGTGTTGCTACTGCAAACTTACATCTACCAAAACCTAGGTCAAGTAGTTCATAGAAACAATGACCGTTTTCAAGAATTGTATCTTTGCCAACAACACCAAGGTCACAAACTCCATTTTCAACATATGTAATAACATCGGCTGCTTTAGCTAGGACAACTTCGATTTCGCCGTTACCAATTGGAAGGATGAGCTTTCTGCCCTTGTTGATAACTGCATCACAGTTGTAACCTATCTTTTGAAATAATTTTATTGTATCTTTTTCAAGTCTGCCTTTTGTTAAGGCTATTCTTAATGGCTGCATATCATTCACCTACAACTAATAGTTCATTTACTCTGGTTTTGTCTGCATACTGTTTAGCTTCTTCAATTGTTTCAAATACGCTAAACACTGCATTTTTGCCCTGATTAACAAGTTCTTTTGTTTTTTCAATAGCTGTGATTTCAAAGCCATCTTTTGCACAAACAAGAATTTCCGGAATAGGAGCTTCGTCTTTGTTGCTATCTTTTAACTTAATTTCAACAAGGTCATCTACATTAACTGCAAAACCGGCAGCACCTGTAGGAAAATCAAAGTTTTCCATTAGTTTGTCGTATCTACCACCCGAAATAACTTCATCACCGATACCGTTTACAAAAGCTGTAAAAACAATACCACTGTAGTAGTTAGTCTGTTGAACAATACCAAGGTCTATAATAATCTTGTCACCAAGGTTAAGTTTTGATAAATCTTCAAATATTTCTTTTAGGTAGTTTAATGCTTTAACTGCCTTTTCATCATTACATAGATTTAAGGCTTCATCAATTACTTCAACACCACCAAATAGTCTTGGTAACTTTCTAATAGCTTCAACATCTGAACTTTTAGGAAGTTTATCAAGGATAGTATTTAGGGCTGAATAATTCTTGCTTTCAATACTTACTCGAATAGCTTCAGCAGTTTCAGCAGTTACATTTAGTCTTTCTACTAATGCGTTAAATACATCAGCGTGACCGATTTCAATACGGAAATCATCAACATTAGCTGACAGACAGTCAATAGCAGTAGTTAAAATTTCAAGGTCTGCCCTCTTACCTGTTGCACCGATAAGTTCAACACCCATCTGCATAATTTCGTTACTTCTACCACGCAAAGTAGGATTGTTACGATAAACGGACTGACCGTAATAAAGTCTTAGAGGCAAATCATAATTCTTTAGACGAGTTGCTGCCATTCTTGCAATAGGTAATGTTGAATCGGGACGCATAACCATTAGTCTGCCTTTATTATCAGTTGTCTTAAACATTGCTTCTTGTGGATAACCTGAGTCCTCCAAAGAAAACAAATCATAAAATTCAATACAAGGAGTATCTACCTTTGAATAGCCCCTATTTACAAAACAATTCTTAATCTTTTCCTGTACATCGCAAGAGGTGATACATTCTTCAAACAAATAGTCCTTTGTACCCTCCGGTGTAATCATTAAATTCTTTCTCATAAATTACCTCGTACTTTAGTGTGCTAATATGTTAACACACTAAAGAAATTTTGTCAACCTTTAATTTTCTTTAACTTTCTCAGACTTTTTGCTTTTATCTAAAGGTTCTTTAGAAATATACTCTTTATTTCTAAGAAGTTTCTTGTTTACATCTTTGCCAAGTAGGTTGTAAATTACAACGAAAGCAGGAATACCCATCAGCATACCGGCTACACCGAATAAACCACTACCTACAATAACACTGAATAAAATCCAGAAACCTGAAATACCGATTTTGTCACCGATAACCTTAGGACCAATAACATTACCGTCAAGTTGCTGTAAAAGAACAATAATAATTACAAACCAGAAACATTCTGTTGGGTTAATCATTAGTAGAATAAAACCACTAGGAATTGCACCAAGGAATGGTCCAAAGAATGGAATAACATTTGTAATACCAACTACAACTGCAATCAGTAAAGCGTAATCAAAGTTGAATACAAGTAAAATGATATAGCAAAGTACACCAATAATTAAAGAGTCAATTACACGACCGATAATAAAGTTACCACATACTTCATTTGACATATGAGTTACTTCGAAAATCTTGTTTTGCCATTTCTTAGGAGCATAAGCCATAGTAAGTTTCTTTATTTGACCACACATAAGTTCCTTTGATGATAGGAAATAAATTGATGCAACAATACCGATAATCCAGTTATATACACCATAAGAAACAACCTTTGCAGTAGAAAGAATTTCAGGGAAAATACTGCTTAACAGTGACTTAACAGTATCAAGAATATTACCACCTGAGAACATCTTTGTAAACTTGTTAATAAAGTCAACAAGACCGTTATCCATTTGTAGTGATAAACCGAATGTTGCATTTGCCCAATCTATAAATTGTGCAGCCAACTGTTCAAACTGTTTACCATAGTTAATAATATTTTTAGATAACTCTGCAAAGCTATCTACCAAGCTAGGTATAATAATAACCATTAAGAAAGCTATTACAGAAATGGCTATTACATAGGTAGTTATAATAGCAAGTGGTTTTCGCATTACTTTACATTTTTCATGTTTCTTGCCTATGCCTTTATAGGCTTTTTCGTAAAAGAAGTTATATGGGAACTTTAATATATAAGCAATAATAAAGCCATACATAAATGGTGTTAATACAGTAAAAATTGTAGAAATAATACTTACTACTTTGTTAAAATTCATAATCAAAAAGCAGAATAAAGCTGCAACTGCTATTAGGATTATACCTCTTTTTAGTCGTTTATCTTTCATATATTCCTCCTTAGAACAAAGACATTTGTGAACTTTCAGGTAAATTGTTTAGACAACCAACATTTTTAAGTGTTTCAATAACTGCTCTGGAAACTTTAGTTTTAATAATCATTTCTTCTATTGAAAGATACTTATTTTTCTTGCCACATTCAGCAAGAGAAATTGCAGCAGCTTCACCTATACCTGAAAGTGACATAAACGGTAGCCTAATCTTACCATCTTCTATAATAAATTTCTTAGCTTCGGATTTGTAAATATCAACAGGTAGGCACTCAATGCCTCTTGCTAACATTTCGTTTATAATTTCCAAAGTAGAAAATTCTGTTTGTTCTTTAGCAGAAGCTTCGTTACCCTTTTGCTTGATAATCTTCATCTTCTCTCTAACTGCATCTCTGCCTTTCATTACAGTTGCCCCATCAAAATCTTCACCACGAACTGTAAAGTAAGCAGCATAATATGCAAGTGGCTTATGCACTTTATACCAACCATAACGCAAAGTAGAAATCATATAAGCAGCAGCATGAGCCTTAGGAAACATATACTTGATTTTCATACAAGAATCAATGTACCATTCTGGAACATTGTGACTACGCATAGCCTCAAAATGTTCTTCTGTAAGTAACTTTGTGGCATTACCTTTACGGACAATTTCCATAATCTTAAATGCCATACCAGGTTCAAGACCTTTGTGCATTAAGTAGGTCATAATACTGTCACGAGTACCGATAACTTCTGAAATTGTACAAGTACCGTTTTTGATAAGTTCTTGAGCATTACCTAGCCATACATCAGTACCATGGGATAGACCTGCAATCTGCATAAGATCGGCAAAGCAAGTTGGTTTTGCATCAATCATCATCTGTCTTGTAAAGTTAGTACCACATTCAGGTAAGCTAAGAGTACCTGTTTGACAATCAATATCCTCCGGTGTAACACCTAGTGCTTTTGGTGAAGTAAACAATGAATAAACATCAGGATCTGACATTGATACTTCCATAACAGGAATACCTGTAAATTCTTCTAAGTAATGATAAACTGTAGGAGAATCATGACCAAGTTCATCAAGTTTACAAATTGTATCATGGATAGAATGGAAGTCGAAGTGAGTAGTAACATTATCAGACTTCATATCATTTGCAGGATGTTGTACCGGACAGAAATCATAAATTTCTTTACCCTTAGGAACAACAACCATACCACCGGGATGCTGACCTGTGGTTCTTCTAATACCTGTACAACCACTGGCAAGTCTTAGTTCTTCGGTTTTGCTATAGACTCTACCCTTTTCTTCTTCATATTTCTTTACATAACCAATAGCAGTTTTATCGGCAACTGTTGCTATTGTACCGGCTTTAAACACATTATCGTGACCGAAAAGTTCTTCTGTATATCTATGGGATTTACTCTGATACTCACCACTAAAGTTAAGGTCAATATCAGGGACTTTGTCGCCCTTAAATCCTAGGAAAGTTTCAAATGGAATTTCGTGACCGTCTCTATCCATCGGTGTACCACACTCAGGACAATCCTTTGGTGGCAAGTCAAAACCTGAACCATAACTACCGTCAGTAATAAATTCACTGTGCTTACATTTACTACATACATAGTGAGGAGCAAGTGGATTAACTTCTGAAATACCTGACATTGTAGCAACAAAGGAACTACCAACAGAACCTCTTGAGCCTACCAAATAACCATGAGCTTCACTATCAGCAACCAGCTTTTGAGCAGTCATATATAGAACAGAGAAACCGTATGTATTGATAGAATTAAGTTCCTTATCAAGTCTTGCTTTTACTATTTCAGGTAATGGGTCACCGTACTTTTCCTTTGCTCTTTTCCAAGTAATTGAGTTAAGTTGTTCCTCAGCACCTTCAATAAATGGTGGGAAATTACCCGGTGGAATTGGACGTACATAATCGCACATATCAGCAATAGCATTTGTATTTTTAACTACAATTTCATATGCTTTTTCTTCACCAAGATAATCAAATTCCTTTAGCATTTCTTTAGTTGTTCTAAAGTATAGTGGTGCTTGTTGGTCAGCATCTGCAAAGCCTTTTGATGCTTGTAAAATCTTACGATAATCCTTATCATGAGGGTCTAGGAAGTGAACATCACAAGTAGCAACAACAGGAAGATTAAGTTCTTCACCAAGTCTTACAACAGTTCTGTTATACTTGATTAAATCTTCTCTGGTAGCACTACCGTTTCTAATCATAAATTCATTGTTGCCTAAAGGCTGAATTTCTAGATAATCATAGAATGATGCAATATCCTTAAGTTCTCCCCAAGGTTTACCGGAAGTAATAGCTCTGAAAAGCTGACCGGCTTCACAAGCAGAACCGATAATTAAGCCTTCTCTATGCTTAATAAGTTCAGACTTAGGAATTCTAGGCTTTCTATAAAAATACTTTAAATGAGCATAAGAAATAAGTTTATACAAGTTCTTTAAACCAACCTGGTTTTTAACAAGAATAATCTGATGATAAGCAGGTAGTTTCTTTTGGTCTGCACCGTTAAGGTGGGTATTAATATCTATAGTTGACTTAACTGCATAGTCGTCCATTAGTCTATCGCATAGACTAATGAAAATTCTTGATAGAATTTCAGCATCATCAGTTGCTCTATGGTGATTAAAGTTACCTAGTCTTAAATATTTAGCAACTGTATCCAGTTTGCAATTCTTAATATCCGGTAAAATTGAACGACAAATTGCAACTGTATCAATAGAAGTTAGGTTGTATTCTACACCCATTCTATCGCAAACTACTCTAATAAATGATGTATCAAATGGTGCATTATGGGCAACTACAACAGCACCATCTACAAATTCTAGGAAGTCTTTTACTGCTTCTACATCAAGTGGTGCATCCTTAACCATACCATCATTGATACCTGTAAGTTCAACAATCTTTTCAGGAATTGGCTTTTCAGGATTAACAAAAGTTTCAAATGTATCTACTACAACACCATTTTTAATTTTTACTGCACCGATTTCTGTAATCTTCTCTTTTTGTGCAGAAAGTCCTGTAGTTTCTATATCGAAACAAACAAATGTACCATCAAGACTTTCATCCTGAGCACCTTTAACTGCTGAAACAAAGTCATCAACAAAATAGGCTTCGCAGCCATAAATAACTTTGATTTTGTTTTCGTCTTTATTAATTCTTTCAGCTGTATTCATAGCTTCAGGGAATGCCTGTGCTACACCATGGTCAGTAATAGCAACTGCTTTGTGTCCCCATTTATATGCACGATTAACAATATCACTTGCAGAAGAAATACCATCCATATCGGACATATTGGTATGCATATGTAGTTCTACACGCTTTTCGTCAGCGTTGTCTTTTACATCAATTTTTTCAGTAAAACCAATAGAACGAGCATTTAGTACAAGTTCACCGGCATATCTATCATTTTCAATATCACCATCGGCAATAATTGTTTGGCCTTTCTTAATTTGGTCAAGGACTTTTGTAGAGGCTATATCACCGAAAACTTTTACATTTACAGAACCTGAATAGTCAGTACATAGAATATTGAAAATATTTTTATCTCCGGAACGAGTAACCTTCTTTTCAACACTAAATACATCACCCCATACTGTGATTTTACCTGTATCATAGGCAATATCACTCATTGGTGAAGGTGCTTTCTTGATAGTTCTACCGTAAAGTGGTCTGCACTTTTGTAAGTTAACTTGAGGATAAAGGAACTTACCCTCTCTAACTTCTACAAAGCCTTCTTTGTTCTGTAGTCTTTCCTCTGCATTTTCTTCAAGGCGTTTTTCTTCAATAGCATAAGTTTGAACTACTTGTTGAACTTCTTGTCTTACTGTTGTTTGCTCTACAGTTTTCTGTTCTTCAATATAAGATTCATTTTCAGCATCCATTTCAAGGACACCATCAACATTTACTTTTATTAGCAAACCAAATCTCTCTTGTACAAGGTTCTGCAACTCATGGTTAAAATTCTTTGCCTTTAGTAATGCACCACCACCATGCTTGATAGTAATGTTAAGCAAATTGTTTTCAAAAGTTACTTCACAATCTTTGAATGTACCGTTAAGAGTTGGAATTCTGTTTCTCAACTCATTAAGTAACTCATCAAAACAATCAGCAGAAAATAGTGATGAATTAAACTTTGGTGTAATAATTACCTTGCTTAGTGCAAGTTTAGAATTCATCAATTCACTGTTTAGGCTAGAAAGTTCTGTATCACTAAAAAGCCTATCACAATGAATTATGAAAGACAAAGTTCTTGTACCTTTATTTATTCTTAAATTTTCCACTTGAGAATGTACTAGGCTTTGGTCTAGTACATTCTCACATATGTAGTCTGAAAAAATTTCTTTAACTGAACTCATTTATACTTCTCTATTTCTTACAATTTATCAATTTCTTCTACTAATCTATCAAGTAGTTGGTCTTCCGGTACTTTGCAAATAATTTCACCTTTTTTGAAGATAAGTCCAACCTTATCACCACCGGCAATACCAATATCAGCTTCTCTTGCTTCTCCCGGACCGTTAACAATACAACCCATAATTGCAACTTTAATATTCTTCTTACAATCCTTAAGTCTTTCTTGTGCTTCATTTGCCAAAGCTATTAAGTCAATCTTTGTTCTGCCACAAGTAGGACAAGATACAAACTGGATGCCACCATCATACATATCAAGTGACTTTAGAATATCTTTAGCTGCATAAATTTCCTTTACAGGGTCTGCAGTAAGGCTGACACGAATTGTGTCACCAATACCTTGTACTAATAAAGCACCAATACCGGCAGCAGACTTAATAATACCCATTCTCTCAGTTCCGGCTTCTGTTACACCTAGGTGAAGTGGATAATCACATTGCTGAGACGCAAGTTCATATGCTTCAACCATATTCTTAACTGAAGAACTTTTCATTGAAAGAACAATATCATTAAAATCAAATTTTTCTAAAAGTGAAGCATGATATAGTGCTGAGTCACAAAGTGCTTGTGGTGTAGGACTACCATACTTTGCAAGAATTGACTTTTCAAGTGAACCTGAATTTACACCGATTCTAATAGGAATACCGTTATTTGCACAAGCATCAGCAACTGCCTTAACATTGCTATCATCACCGATATTACCCGGATTAATACGGATTTTGTCAACACCTGCTGCAACTGACTCAAGAGCAAGTTTGTAATTAAAATGAATATCAGCAACAACAGGGATTGAAATATTCTCCTTTAGTGCTGAAATAAGTTTAACTGCTTCCATATCAGGTACGGCTGCTCTAACAATATCACAACCTGCCTTTTCAAGAGCCTTTGCTTGTTTTACACTATCTTCAATATTATGTGCCGGTACATTTAGCATAGATTGAATTGCAATTTTCTCTCCACCGCCAATAACAACATTACCGGCTTTTACTTTTCTTTTACTTGCCATAAAATCACCAAATTAATTTAAAAATATCATTAGCAGTAATTAAAATCATTAATAAGATTAGTAGTCCCATACCAATTCCGTTAACAATTGCTTCAACTTTTCTTGGTACAGATTTACCTCTAATTGCTTCAATTATCAAGAAAACAAATCTACCACCATCAAGGGCTGGGAATGGCAACATATTAAATAAACCTAAGTTTACTGTAATAATCATCATAACATAGATTATACTATTTACAGCACTCATAAATCCTGATGATAGGCTTTCTGATGCAACAGTAGTAACTGCTGAGGCAATACCGATAGGACCTGACATATCCTTTAGTCCAAACTTACCGGTTAACAATCCACCTAAACTTGCATATATCATCTTACAAGTTGAGATAGTTTGTTTAAATGTTTGAGAAATGACTGAACCAAAAGTCTTTTCAATAGGCTTTACATAAAAGTCAATTGAAACCTGTGGGTCACTGTTATCTTTAGTTGTATAAGTAAAGAACTGTACATTCTTTAGTAGCTTTTCTTCACCGTTTCTCTCAACTAAAATATCAGCAGTGTAACGCTTACGGGTTTCTTTCTCTACAATTTTTTCAACCTTATAATCCTTGATACCACAAGCATCATTTATTTTCTTGTAATAATTTTCGTAAATAGAAAAGGCATCTTCTTTACTTTTTGCCTTTACTATTTCAATAGTTGACTTAGAAAGTAGTTCATTAACTTTACTTACTTGTTCATCACTAAGTTTATTATTTTTATCTTGAACCAAACTAACTGCCATATTATAAAGATTGTTGCCACAGTCCTCTTTATAAATCTCTAATGTTGAACCGTCAACAGTTTTAAGTTCAGCAGTAGAAATTGGGTAGTTAAAATCCATACTAGTGGATATTCCGTATCCGTTAATTTCCTTAATCACATCTCCTGACTGCAAACCTGTGCAAGAAGAAAATGATGTTGCCGGAAATGACTGTACTTCAGTTGAAGTATATGCATCCTGTTGTACCACTACAACAAACATCAGCACAAAACCAAGAATAATATTCATAACTGCACCGGCAATTACAACTATCATTCTTTTCCAAACCTTTGCATTATTGAATGCTCTAGGTTCAGGTGACTCTTCATCTTCGCCTTCCATAGCACAGAAACCACCAATAGGAAAAATTCTCAGTGAATATTTAGTTTCACCTTTTCCAAAAGAAAAAATCTTTGGACCCATACCAAGTGAAAATTCGTTAACCTTAATTCCACTTTTCTTAGCAGTAATAAAGTGGCCGAATTCATGAATAAAAATAATTAATTCAAATAGCAATACACCAATAAGAATTAATGCAATAGTTGTTAAAACAGAAGTAATTTTAATCTCCTCCAATTACTTAACAGAATCTAATACATACTGTCGTGCAGATTTATCAGCACTTAATACATCTTCTACTCTCTTTATCTCCTGTACTTCCACATTATTTAATGCATCATACACAAGGTCACCAATTTCTAAGAATTTAATTTTGCCATCTCTAAACATCTTGTTGGCAACCTCATTTGCACCATTTGCAATAGCCGGTGCAGTTTTTCCAATTTCAATAGCCTTTTTACAAGCTCTTAAACACTTAAATGTATCATAATCCGGCTTATAGAAAGATAAATTGGAAATCTCTGTTAAATCAAGTTCTTTAACAGGACTTTCATATCTGTTTGGATATGTAATAGCATACTGAATAGGAATTCTCATATCAGGTAATCCCAACTGTGCTATAACAGAATTATCCACAAATTCAATCATACTATGAATAATTGACTCTCTATGAACTACAACATCAATCTTATCTTGTGGCATATCAAATAGCCAACTTGCCTCAATAATTTCAAGACCTTTGTTCATCATTGATGCTGAGTCAATTGTAATCTTTGCACCCATAGACCAGTTAGGATGATTAAGTGCATCTTTAACTGTAACATCCTTTAGGTCATCAATTTTCTTTCCAAAGAACGGACCACCTGATGCAGTAAGAATTAGCTTCTTAAGTTCTTTCTTTTGGTTCATACCTTGTAAACATTGAAAGATAGCTGAATGTTCACTATCTACAGGGTACATATTTACATTATTCTTCTTTAATGCATCCATTACAAGGCTACCACCTGCAACTAAAGTTTCTTTATTTGCTAAAGCAATATCCTTATGTGCATTAATTGCAGCTAAAGTCGGTGTTAAACCAACCATACCAACAACAGAGTTCAGAACCATATCTGCTGAAGAAATTGTAGCTGCTTCAATAAGTCCATCCATACCCGAAAGGACTTTTGTATCAGTATCGGCAATTTTTGTTTTAAATTCTTTTGCCTTATCTTCGCAAAAAACAACAGCAAGAGAGGGTTTAAACTCTCTCACCTGTTGTTCTAAAATATCAATATTACTATATGCAGTTATAGCTGATATATTTAAGTTTAGTTTGCGAGATACATCAAGAGCCTGAGTTCCGATTGAACCTGTTGAACCCAAAATTGATATATTCTTAACCATTTTAACCTCTTACATAATAATCACAGTAAATAGTGTTACTACATAAACAAATGGTGCAGTAACAATAACACTATCAAATCTATCTAGCATACCACCATGTCCCGGCATAATGCTACCATAGTCCTTAATGCCAAGAGTTCTCTTAATAATAGAGAATGAAAGGTCACCTAGCATAGATAGTGGTGTATTTACAAGTCCGATAATAATTAATGCCCAATAATTAATGTAATCATAACCGAAAATAAAGTTAAAGATTAGACCGATAATAACGGCACTAAGAATACCGGTCAGAACACCACCGGCTGCACCTTCAATAGTCTTTTTAGGACTAATTTCAGGACAAAGTTTATGCTTACCATATTTAACACCGACAAAATAAGCACCGGCATCAGCAATCCAAGGTACACCCATAATAAGTACTGCATAGAAAGCAGTATAAATATCAAACAATGTTGTTAAGTAAGTCGTTGCACCCATACCTGTTGTGATAAGTACAGTAGTAAAGAATGCATAGGCAATATTCCCTAGTCTGACTTCATGATGGAAGAACACCATCATACAAAGCATTGCAATTAGGTAAATAAAGAATGGCAAGAAATTAAATCTTGTAAATGATACCATAGGCATTGCAAAACCAAAGGCAATACTTAACAAACTGATTCTGTATTCTTTTAATAGTTTCTTGGCTGTTAACACTTCTGACACCATAAGTGCAGTAAGAAGTGAAAGAATAATTGTAGTAAATAGTGGTGAAACAAACTGACTTAATAGCAATACAACTATTACTATTGAAATACCAACACCAGCAGTAATAAGCCTTGTTTTCATATTATCCTCCTAAACCCCACCAAATCGACGGTTTCTCTTGGCATATTCAATTAAGGCATAATTCATATCATCAAAGTTAAAATCAGGCCACAACTTATCCATAATTACATATTCGGAATATGCAGATTGCCACAATAGGAAGTTGGAAGTTCTATATTCTCCGGATGGTCTAATGATTAAATCAGGATCAGGCTGACCGGCAGTATAGATATTATTTGAAATAGTATCTTCTGTTATGTCATCAACAGAAAGTTCACCATTCTTAACCTTTTCTGCTATAGACTTTGTAGCCATAACCAGTTCATCACGACCACCGTAGTTCATAGCTAGGTTAAGAACCATACCATCTCTGTCTTTACTACCTTCTTCAGCATCAATCATTAGCTTTTGTAAATCCTCAGAAAAGCCATTAATATCACCAATGAACTTTAGCTTAATAACATCATCTTGGAAATCTCTCAATGCTTCTTCAAGGTACTGTTTAAACAGTTTCATCAAAGCATCAACTTCATCTTGAGGTCTTTTCCAATTTTCTGTAGAAAAGGCATACATAGTAAGGTACTTAATGCCAATATCACTACAATAACGAATTATCTTTCTAAAGTTCTTTGCACCGGCAGAATGTCCTGCACTACGAGGTAAACCTCTTTTCTTTGCCCATCTGCCGTTACCATCCATAATAATTCCAACATGTTCAGGTAGAATAATGTTGTCTATTGAATATTCTTGTTTTTTTCTAAATAAAGCCATTTTAGATTGCCATAATTTCCTTTTGCTTTTTCTCAGAAATAGCATCTATTTCTTTAGTGAACTTATCAGTTAAATCCTGAACTTTCTTTTCACCGTTTTTCTGGTCATCTTCTGTAATGTCACCGGACTTCTTAAGAGCCTTAATCTTATCAATAGCTTCTCTTCTTGCGTTACGAACCTGAACTTTAGATTCTTCAGCCATTTCCCTGATTTCCTTAACAATTTCCTTTCTTCTATCCTCAGTTAGAGGTGGGAAGTTAAGTCTTAGAACCTTACCGTCATTCTGTGGGTTAATACCAACATCAGACATCTGAATTGCTCTTTCTAGGTCTTTTAGAAGAGAAGTATCCCAAGGCTGAACAACAAGAGTTCTAGCTTCTGCAATTGAAACTGCAGCAACCTGATTTACAGGTGTTGGTGTGCCATAGTAATCAACTGTTACCTTATCAAGAACTGCAGGGTTTGCTCTACCTGCACGAATACCACTGTATTCTTCTTCCAGGTGGTTAACTCTTCTCTGCATTTTATCCTTTGTACCATTAATAACTGCTTGCATTTATATATCCTCCAAATTACTTTTCACAAATTGTACCAATATTTTCACCACATACTGCTCTGAAAATATTGTCAGGTTCGTTGACACTAAATACTAATATAGGCATATCGTTATCCTTACATAGTGAAGCAGCTGTGCTATCCATAACAGCTAGGTTATTAGCAAGAACTTCATCATATGTAACCTTATCATACTTCTTAGCATTAGGATTCTTCTTAGGGTCGCTATCATAAACACCATCAACCATAGTAGCTTTCATAATAATGTCAGCATCAATTTCTACTGCACGAAGAGCAGCAGCAGTATCTGTACTAAAGAATGGGTTACCTGTACCACAACCAAAGATTACAACTCTGCCCTTTTCAAGGTGACGAACTGCACGGTTACGAATGTATGGTTCAGCAACCTGTGGCATTGAAATAGCAGTCATAACTCTAACATCAACACCTTCTTGTTCAAGTGTGTCGCCAACACCTAAAGCATTGATAGTTGTAGCTAACATACCCATATGGTCTGCTCTTGTTCTATCCATCTTGCCTGAACTTCTGCCACGCCAGAAGTTACCACCACCAACAACAATAGCTACCTGTACACCGGCATCTACACACTTCTTGATTGACTTACAAAAAGTTTCAACTATATCAAAGTTAATACCTTTCTTTTCATCACCGGCTAGAGATTCACCGGATAATTTAAGAAGAACTCGATTATATTTCTTTTCCATGGAAATTACACTCCTATCCATAATATATATTTTTAGACACTATAATTGTACACTAAACCAAGGAAATTGTAAAGTTAATTATTAATGATTTTTAACAAAAATTATAAACGAAAAAGGCTACCTCGTATGAGATAGCCTTAAATATAAGCAAAAATCAAATTACTTAGTCATTGCTGCAACTTCAGCTGCAAAGTCGTCTTCACGCTTTTCAATGCCTTCGCCCTTTTCAAAACGAACGAATTCAGTAATTTCGATAGAACCACCAAGTTCTTTAGCTGTGTTGTTTGTGTACTGCTGAACAGAAATCTTGTTTTCCTTAACGAAAGCCTGGTCTAGTAGGCAGTTTTCCTTATAGAACTTGCCAATCTTACCCATAACAATCTTATCAGCAATTGCTTCAGGCTTACCTGAGTTAACAACTTCAGCCTTCATAATTTCTTTTTCATGTTCTAGAACTTCTGCAGGAACATCTGATTCCTTTAGATATGGTGTGTTAAGAGCAGCAATCTGCATTGCAACATCCTTACCATATGTTACGAATTCAGGCTTGTCAGCTAGGTCAGTCTTGAAGTTTACAAGAACACCGATAACGCCACCGGCATGAACATAAGCTACACAAGCACCTTCCATTAGCTTGAAACGACGAATCTGAATGTTTTCGCCGATAACAAGAACCTTTTCCTGAAGTAGTTCAGCAACTGTCTTGTCTGAACCTGATGCGTTGCAAGCTAGTAGAGCTTCAACATCAGCAGGATTATTATCAATAACTGTCTGAGCACAAGTATTTACAAATGCCTGGAAATCAGCATTCTTTGCAACGAAGTCAGTTTCAGCATTAACTTCGATTACAACGCCCTTCTTGTGATCTTCTGTAGTCATAGCAAAAGCCATACCTTCAGCAGCAATTCTGCTTGCCTTCTTAGCCTGCTTTGCAAGACCCTGTTCTCTTAAAAAGTCAACAGCTTTTTCCATATCGCCGTCTGCTTCAACTAATGCCTTTTTACAGTCCATCATACCGCAGCCAGTCTGTTCTCTTAAAGCCTTAACATCTTTTGCTGTAAATGATGCCATTTATATCATCCTTTCGTGGTAATTATATAATTTAAAATAGAATATTAATTATTCTTCTTCAGCTGCTTCTTCTTCAACAACTTCAGCAGCACCCATCTGACCTTCTCTGCCTTCGATAACAGCGTCAGCCATTGCACCGGCGATTAGCTTAACTGCACGGATAGCGTCATCGTTACCAGGGATAACATAGTCGATTTCGTCTGGGTCACAGTTTGTATCAACAATAGCAACGATAGGAATATTTAGCTTCTTTGCTTCTGCAACTGCGATTCTTTCTTTTCTTGGGTCGATGATAAATAGAGCACCTGGAAGTTCATCCATGTCCTTAATACCACCTAGGAATTTTTCAAGCTTTTCAATTTCAAGGTTTAGCTTGATAACTTCCTTCTTTGGTAGAAGATCAAATGTACCGTCTTCTTCCATAGCACGAAGCTGCTTTAGACGAGCAACTCTTCTTCTAATTGTTGTGAAGTTAGTCATCATACCGCCTAGCCATCTAGCATTTACATAGAAAGCACCGGCACGAAGAGCTTCTTCCTTAACAGATTCCTGAGCCTGTTTCTTTGTACCAACGAAAAGAACGCTCTTACCTTCTGTTGAGATTTCCTTTACGAAGTTATAAGCTTCGTCAAGTTTCTTAACGGTTTTCTGTAAATCAATAATATAGATACCGTTTCTTTCTGTGAAGATGTATTCTGCCATTTTAGGGTTCCATCTTCTTGTCTGGTGACCAAAGTGTACACCAGCTTCTAATAGCTGTTTCATTGAAACTACTGCCATTTTTAATTTCCTCCTTAGGTTAAATCCTCCGTGAGTGTTATTGATTTTAATTGCCGAAGCTAAGTTACCACCATGACAATTAGCACCCACGTGCGTAATGCGATAGATATTTTATCATAAATAAAATAAAAAATCAAGTGCTTTTGTAAGAAAAACACTTGATTTTTTATAGTTTTATGTAATTTTAAGTATTGATTATCTGTCAAAGAACCTTACATCTTTATATGTAAGCAAATAATCTTGTGATTCATGCCATTTGCTTTCACATAGTCTAGGATTATAGAAATATAAAATTCTATGCTGAACTGCTGAATGACCTTCTTCTAGAATGTACTTAACTGCTTTTCTTGCTGCATCATTTGGCTTGTACTTAATACTGCCATCATAACCGTAACCTCTTCTTACAGAATCAATAGATTTAAAGTTGCCCATTACATATGTATCTCTAATAGCCTGAGCTACAAGGCAACAACCGTAAAATCCCATTGAACCGGCTTCACCCATTACAAGTCTGCCTGCAATGTCAAGGTCTTTATCAGTCATCTTGATTTTTACACCATCATACTGATAATTAGGGTCAGGATTTTTAATAGCAATTAAGTAACCGGCAGAAAGTTGTCTTTTCTTGGAGCTTTCACTTGGTTCGGAAAGTGTACGCAACTTAGTACCCTTAACATCTTGATTCTTCTTTACATGGTAATAATCAAGTGTTTCGGTTTCGTACTCTCTTGTAGTAGTTGTTGTTTTAATCTGTTCTTCAGAACCTTTTTCTGTTGGAGTTCTGTGGTTTTTCTTAACAGCTACTTGGTATTGCTTTGTTGATGACTGAGTAGTTGGCTCAGTTACCTGCTGAATAGTTGAAGAAATTTCAGCTTCACCAAACATATCAAAGGCATTACCATAACCCATACCAACATACTCGTCACTTTCATCACTATTTAAAGAACCTTTTTCGTCCTCATAAGCAATTTCGGTTAGTGCAGTAACCCTTGGATAAAGTATAGCTAGTGGAGTTAAAGTTATAGCAACAACAAGAAAAACAATCAATAATCTTACTTTCATTGATTTACTCATTAAAATTCCTCTTTAGTTTTTAATTTGAAGAAAAAACCTTCACTAATTATTATATTACTTTAGAATATGTATTTCAACGGATTTTTGCACAAGATATTGTGTTAATTAGTGTGCAACATTACCAAATGAATGGCTATTTTTGTCTTCTGCGTTTAAAACCTCCAAACATTTTCTTAGGTGGTGGTGTAGGGATGTTCCAATCTACAAGGATAGTATCCTCTCCTATTAGACCGATTTTTGACCAAGGAATGATAAAATCTTGCTTTCTGCCTAACAAACCAAAGCACCTAAATCCTCCATAAATTATAAGTGAACAAAGTGTAGCATTACAGGTATCAATCTCTAGGTCATCAACATAACCGATTCTACAACCATTTGAACGATTAATCACCTCCTTATGACGAAGTTCATAAAAACTACAATTCATAGTAACCTCCGTTGACTTTTTAATTTGCCTTTGTTATTATTAATATGTATATAAATTTATTAATATAACCCGGAGGTTAATATGGATTATAAATTATTTTGTGATTCAACTTGTGATTTAACTGATGAAATTGCTAAGAAACAAAATATTGAAATTATCCCTATGCAATTTTCTGTTGATAACAAAAACTACTCTCATTATCTTGATGAAAGAGAAATGACATTAAGCAACTTTTATGCTGCACTTAAAAATGGTGCTAATGTAACAACTGCTCAAGTTCAATACGATACATTTGCAAATAGCTTTGAACCGTTCTTAAAGGAAGGTAAGGATATTATTTATATTTGCTTTACTTCCGGTATGAGTGGCACATATAACACTTGCAAAATTGCAGTTGAAGAATTGAAGGAAAAGTATCCTGAAAGAAAGATTTGTGTAATTGACTCACTTTCAGCTTCTGTTGGTGAAGGCTATCTTGCTTATCTTGCCGGTATTAAGATGAATGAGGGTGCATCATTTAAAGAACTATGTGACTATATTGAAAATACAAAGATGAAAATTTGTCACTGGTTTGTTGTTGACGATTTAGACCAGCTTAAAAAAGGTGGCAGAATTGGTGCTTTATCAGCAGCTTTCGGTAAGGCATTACAGATTAAGCCTCTTATCTCTGTTGATAATGACGGTAAGCTAATTGCAGTTGCTAAAATCAGAGGTAATATGAAAACATATTCAACTCTAATTGACAGAGCTAACAGAGATGGTGTAAACCTAAAGGAACAAACAGTTTTTATTGCACATGCCGAATGTCCTGAAAAAGCTGAAAAGCTAAAAGAAATGGTTGCTCCACTGGTTAAGGAAGTTAAAATTGTTAAAGTCGGACCAATCATCGGTTCTCATGTTGGTCAAGGTATGTTTGCCCTTACATTCCAAGGTGAAAGAAACTTATCATAATTTTTAATTAATTTTTACAGAAAGAAATCCGTACTCAAATGAGTACGGATTTTTTATCTTTTGTTATGATTCGAAGATTGCAATAAGCACATTAAAAATATTCCTATTAATGCTCCTACAAATAATCCTATAATAAAACCTAAAAGCATATTATTGTTCACCTACCCTTTGACAATTTTATATTAAGGATTATGAGATAATACTTTAGGGTGAGATAATGACTATTTATATTGACACACTAATTTTTTCTAACATTATTATTGATTACCTCTTACTAAGTATTACTACAAAAATTTTGAAAATTAATTACAAATTATACAGAATAATTCTTGGTTCACTATTCGGTGGAATTTCTTCTTTAACTATATTATTACCTTGGGGTAATTTCTTATTCAATTTTGTCGTAAAGCTAACAATAATTTCAATAACAATTCTTATTTCATTTGGTTACATAAATAAAATTACATTTGGTAAAAGAACTTTTGTACTTTTCTTAATTACAAGCTTATTTAGTGGGCTAATACTTTTTATGTTATCAATTATTAAAAGTGATTTTATTATGATGAAAAACAATATAGTTTACTTCAATATCTCCCCTATATTGTTAATTATTTTTACTACTATATCATACTTTATACTTAGTATAATTGAGAAAATTAGGATTGACAGAAAAGATTTAATACACAAAATAACTTTTATTTTCAATGATAATAAATATAGTTTTCTCTCAAAATATGATACTTGTTGCAACATAAAAGAACCATTTAGTGGGAATGAAGCAATATTAGTTGAAAAAGAATTGATAAATACAATAATTGTTCCTGAAGGTAAAATTAGAATTATTCCTTTTAATTCACTTGGAGGTGAAGGATTGATAGAAGGATTTTTGCCTGATGAACTTTACATAGACAATATTAAAATCGAAAAACAAGTTTATATTGGCATTACAAACAACATATTTAAAAATGAAGTGAAGTCTATATTTAACTATAAAAATATATGTGAGTGATTTTATGATTAGACAATTAGTAAATAAAGTAAAGTTAATACTTTGCAAGAATGATGTTTTTTACATTAACAGTAATGAGTCCTTGCCACCACCTTTAACCAAAGAAGAAGAACAAAATCTGTATAATGAAATTTCTCAAGGAAAAGAAAGCAGTAAAAACAAACTTATTGTTCATAACCTAAGGCTAGTGGTTTATATAGCAAAAAAGTTTGAAAATTCCGGTGTACCCATTGATGACTTAATTTCTATCGGTACAATCGGACTTATTAAGGCAGTAAACACATTTTCTCCTGAAAGAAGTATCAAATTAGCTACATATGCAAGTAGATGTATTGAAAATGAAATACTTATGTATCTTAGAAAAACTTCTAATATGAAAAATGAAGTCTCTATTGAAGAACCTCTCAACACCGATTGGGACGGTAATGAACTTTTACTATGTGATATTCTTGGTAGTGAAGCTGACATTGTAAACAAAGATATTGAACAGGAACTTGAGAAAAAGTTACTGCTACAGGCAGTTGACAAACTAAATTCCAGAGAAAAATTGATTATGGAAATGAGGTTTGGATTAAACAGTAAGAAAGAATTTACTCAAAAGCAGGTTGCTGATGAGTTGGGAATATCACAATCTTACATTTCCAGACTTGAGAAAAAAATAATTAAAAGACTTAGAAACGATTTAAAAAAAGTAGTATAAAAAAGAAACACGGTATTGGTATTTCCCTTAGTTTGACTGATTAGAAATACATACCGTGTTTTCTATTATTTATCTGTCCATCTGTGAAGAAACATCTTCGATACCGTCTTCAACATCATCTGCTGCATCTTTTACTGCATCTCCGGCATCTTGAACAACATTACCTGCCTCACCAATTACACCGTCATTATCATTGTTACCGTTTTTATTATTGGTTGAGTTTTCTGTACTTGAAGTCATTTCTGTTGTGGAAGTGGAAGTTTCCGTTGTAGACTCAGTTGTGGATGTAGTAGTTGAGTCAACTTTGCCCTTATCCTTGTTGCCACAACCTACAAGAGAAAATGCCAGAATAATTGCCATAAACACAGGTATAATAATTTTTTTCATTTTATCACCTCATAAAAAATTACCGTACCACAAGGTACGGTAATAGTGTGCAACAAAATAATTAAATTATTAGTTTTATGGATAAATAGTTTCAATAATTTTCTTAGCATCATTTACCCATTTAAAGATAGTGATGCCACCATCTTCTCTGTATTCAACACAAAGTCCTGATTCTTTGCCGTTTTTGAAGTTTGCAATATATGATAATTTACCATATTTATCAAATCTTGCACCTACACCCTCAGGCTTATTGTTACTCCAAGTACCGGCATGGAATGAACCATCAGATGAACGAACACCTACACCAAAGCCATTACGCTTATTGTCTTTCCATTCACCTGTATAACAAAGACCACCATTCTTATAATAGAATGAACCAAAACCATTTCGCTTATTGTTTTTGTAGTTGCCTTCATAAGCAGTTTTGCCATTTGACATTTCAGTTCTACCATAACCATCACGCATACAGTCATCATTAATATCACCGTAGTAACAATACTTTTCATTACCACTATTAATAATTAGATCGGCATTTTTGTCAAATCTTTCTGCTTGTGGTGTTTCGTTAACACTTGTAACTACCTTTGGTGGTTCATTTTCTTTACTGTTATTCATCATTGCATTTAGAACTTCACGCAAGATTTCTTCATTAGTAAAGTTTGGTGCAACCTTAGTATCATCATCAATAGAATTATCTTCCACTATTTCTTGTTGTTCGGTAGGATTTTCTTCTACTTGATTTTCTTCAACAGCAGTATTTTCGGTTTCTTCTGCTACATCAGTTTCACCGGTAATATCTTCTGTCTTGTCATCATTAGTATCGTCAGTAATTTCTTCAATATTACTTTGTTCATCAGTATTTTCGGAAGTTTCAACTTCTTCTTTTTCTTCATCAACTACTGTCTCATTAATTTCAATGTTGTCTTCAATATTTTCCTCTATAGTTGTAGTTTCTTCCGGTTCAACTGTGTTTTCTAAAGCATCATCAATTTTAGCTGAAATAGATTCTACTTCAACTGTATCTTCATTATCTAAAGCGATATTTTCTAAATCTAATGATGAAGAATCTTCAACATCATCAAATACAGATGGGTTATCTTCTTCATTAAAATCAAAATACTCAGACTTAGAAATATCAAAGGTTTGGTTCATATTTTTCTTTAGATTAAAGTCATTGTCTTTAAAATTAAAGCCTGTTTCTCTATCTTCAGGAGTGTTGTAAACCTTTGGAGCGTTTCTATCAGCTATAATAGTTTTTGCTCTTTCTACTTCTCTTTTAACACTTCTGATTTCTTCATCAGTACCAAAATACACAACACCTCTATTTGTTAGGGCTGTAACCGTAATATAAGGATTGCGTTCTGCTAAAATTTCAAGAACTTCATCGTCTTCATTAATTTCAAGAAGATGTAAGTCTGCATTAAGGGACTGACCTCTATAATAAAGCACAGGCTCATCACCATTTGTACCACAAGAAACAACAACTGTTTCATCATCTAGAGCAAAAGTAACTGTCTTGATAGTATGGTCATTAGAAAATTCAATAGAACTAACCTGCTTACCTTCATCGTTATAAGTTCTTATTTCATAAGAATTGATAGAAACAATAACAGATTCTTCAATGGTCTTTTTGTTCTTCTGAACAACCCACTTCATAGGTTTATTCTTTTCAAGATTGTATGTATATTTAATTGTAAAATCATTGAAATTCTGAACAATTTTGTCGGATTGTCTCTTGTTATGCTCAAAAAAGTTCTTTCTTATCTTTGATAGAATATCATCCTTAACACTATAAGGAATGAAAGAATTAAAAGACATTCCGTAAATTATCAAATTTTCTTCATAAAATGTGGACATAAACTTTGCTCCTTAAAGTAAAGGCACAGTTAATAACTGTGCCTTCATTTAGTAATAATCGGATTACATTGAAATTGTCTTTGCAATTTCATATAGGTGAGTATCAAATACTCTTTCCATATTAAGTGCTTCTGTAATATCGTAGTCAACAATCTTGCCGTCCTTAAGTGCAACAACTCTCTTTGACTTACCTTCTGCGAGAAGTTCAACTGCTTTGTAACCCATTTCTGAAGCAACAACTCTGTCACGAAGTGTTGGAGAACCACCACGCTGAACATGACCAAGAATTGTAGCACGAGATTCAATGCCTGTTCTTCTTTCGATATACTTAGCTAAGTCAACAGAACCACCAACACCTTCAGCAACAACAACGATAAAGTGTTGTTTGCCGTTCTTTCTTGTATCAAGAATTCTTGAGATAACATCCTGTTCAATGTTGTATGGAACTTCAGGAACTAGAATAGCAGTAGCACCACAGCTAATACCTGTCTGAAGTGCAATATCGCCACATCTTCTACCCATAACTTCAACAACAGAACATCTATCATGTGACTGTGAAGTATCACGGATTTTATCAACCATTTCCATTGCTGTGTTCATAGCAGTATCAAAACCTACTGTATAGTCAGAACAAGCAATATCATTATCTATAGTACCTGGGATACCAATACAAGGAACACCAGCCTCTGAAAGAGCTCTGGCACCCATAAATGAACCGTCACCGCCGATAACAACAACACCTTTAACGCCCATATCCATACAGTTTTGAGCAGCATGTTGGATACCTTCAGGAGTCTGGAACTCTTTACTTCTAGCAGTATAAAGAATTGTACCACCTAAGCTAATAATATTTGTAACAGAACGAAGATCCATTTCTACAAAATCTTTCTTTAGAAGTCCACGGTAACCTCTCTTGATACCAAGAACATTAAAGCCTTTGTTGATACCTGAACGAACAACTGCTCTTACGGCAGCATTCATACCTGGTGCGTCGCCACCACTAGTTAGCACTGCGATTGCATCTTTTGCCATTGTTAATTCCCCCTGGATATTAATTAATTACATTTACTTTACCATTATAATACATAAGTACGGTAATAATCAAGTATAATTTTCTGTTTTTACTTAATTACAACATTTTCTTTACCTAATATGTAGTATAATTCATCAATTAGCACATCATTTACATCAGCCCACAAGGCACGAGGGGCTTTGTACTGTTTGTTTTCATCGGTAACATAAAAGATAACCATTGTGCTTCCGGAGAAAATTTCAAGAATATTTTTTACTTTCTTAAATTTTTTACTATTTCTACTAGTAATCCTTAAGTACAGTTTATCAGGTTTTACTATTCTTTTGTTGTCGATTCTTGTTATTGGAGATAACTTTTTTTCTCTTCTACTTGGTAATTCTGTTGGAATGTTATCTTTTGGTGGTGCAGGTCTGATTTGATTGACAATGACCTTAGGGTCTTCATTTTCCCTTTTATTTACAGTACCAATCATTTCAACAATATTACTTTCAAAAATATAGTTACCATAGTCAGCTAAAGTTTTTGGGAAGATAATTGCCTCCATCATACCATATTTATCTTCTACATTAAGGAAAGACATCATTTGGTTTGACTTTGTAATTTTGTTCTTTACCTTATCAATAATCACAAATAGTTTAATCTGCTGACCGTCTCTGTAACGCATATTATCTTTATTGATTACATCACCTACCCTATCAGCTCGGATAAGTTTTGCATAATTATCATATTGTGATAAAGGATGACCACTAAGGTACATACCTGCAATTTCTTTTTCCATTGCTAATAGTTCAGAAAATGGAAATTCAGAAACATCAGGCATATTAACCGTTTTTGTATTTTCTTCTTTACTGTCATCCATATCAAAGAAAGAAAGCTGACCTTCTACATTTTTTCTATGGTCATATTCTAAATTATCAAGAATATTTTTATAAACAGAAAGCATTTGCTTTCTATTTGCCCCTAAGTTATCTAAAGCACCTGACTTAATCAGACTTTCAATACCTCTGCTATTCATATTCTTGCCATATAGTCTTTTGCAAAAATCATAAAATGAAGTGAATTTTCCATTCTTTCTTTCTTCAATTATTTCATCAATAAAGTTTCTGCCTAAATTCTTTATTGCTAAAAGTCCAAAACGGATATTATTGTCAACAGGTGTAAATCCACTATATGAATAATTTACACTTGGTGGTAATACTTTGATACCGATATGCTCACATTCTTCAATATATACAGAAAGTTTGTTTTGGTTATCAAGTACACTGGTTAATAATGATGCCATATAGTACTTTGGATAATAACACTTTAGATATGCAGTTTGGTAAGAAACTGTTGCATAAGAAGCTGCGTGAGATTTGTTGAAAGCATAGGAAGCAAAACTTTCCATTTCATTATAAATAGAATTTGCAGTTACTTTATCTACACCTCGTCTAATACAACCCTCTACTTCAACTTCACCTTTTTCATTTACAAGACCGTTAATGAAAATTTCTCTTTCCTTTTCCATAACATCATGCTTTTTCTTACTCATGGCTCTTCTTACAATATCAGCTCTACCTAGTGAGTAACCGGCAAGTTTACGGAAAATCTGCATTACTTGTTCTTGATAAACAATACAACCGTAAGTAACTTTTAAAATATCTTCAAGTAATGGGTGTTTATATTTAATTTTGCTTGGATTATGGCGATTTTCAATATATGTTGGAATACTGTCCATTGGTCCGGGACGATACAAAGAAATAACTGCAATTAAGTCTTCAAGGCTATTAGGTTTTAGCTGAGTTAGAACTCTTTTCATACCTGCACTTTCAAACTGGAACACACCCTCCGACTGACCTTTTGACATCATATCAAAAACGCCTTTGTCATCTAAAGGTATATTTTCTATTGAAAAATCTTTATTTTCCCTATGAATCATCTTAACTGCATCATCAATAACAGTTAAGTTTCTAAGTCCTAGGAAATCCATTTTTAGAAGTCCAAGTTCTTCTAAGGTTGTCATAGTAAACTGAGTTACTACATTATCGTCATTCTTTGAAAGTGGTACATAGTCGGATACAGGGTCTTTGGTAATTACAACACCGGCAGCATGCATTGTTGCATGTCGAGGCATACCTTCAATTTGCTTACTCATATCAATCAGTTCTTTGATTTGAGTATCTGTATCATACATTTTCTTTAAATCAGGGTTTTGCTGAAGTGCTTTATCAAGTGTCATACCGATTTCAAATGGTATCAACTTAGCTACTTGGTCACATACTGCATATGAAACACCTGTTGCTCTGCCTACATCACGCACAACACCTCTTGCTTGCATTGTACCAAATGCAATAATTTGAGCTACTTTATCCTTACCGTACTTATCAATAACATACTGAATAACTTCAGGTCGTCTTTTATTGCAAAAGTCAATATCAAAGTCAGGCATTGACACTCTTTCAGGGTTTAAAAATCTTTCAAAAAGTAAATCGTACTTTATAGGGTCAATACCTGTAATGCCGATACAATAGGCACATAGTGAACCTGCACCTGAACCTCTGCCCGGACCTACAGGAATACCACTACGCTTTGCAAACTGTACAAAGTCATTAACGATTAGGTAGTAATCAACAAAACCCATTGACTTAATAACACCTAGTTCATACTCAAGTCTATCTACAATAGATTTATCAGGATTACTGCCATAATGCTTGTACAAACCCTCATAACAATTTCGCTTAAAATATTCGTAATGGTCCTCATTATTTGGCACATCAAAATTAGGAAGTTTCCTTACACCAAACTCAAATTCCACATTACATCTATCTGCAATTTTCTGTGTATTTTCATAAGCAGAAGTAAGGTCAGGAAAAAGACTTTTCATTTCTTCTTCTGTCTTTAAATAGAATTCCTCAGTTTGAAATTCCATTTTGTCTTCATCATAGATAGTATGGTTAGTTTGAATACATAGTAGCACTTCATGCATTTTGCTTTCTGACTTTTCAATATAATGACAGTCATTTGTAATTACCATAGGAATAGTCAGTTCACTTGAAATTTGCTTAATTTTATCTGCTACTAAAATTTCTTCTTTTATATTATGGTTTTGAAGTTCAAGGAAATAATTATCTTTACCAAACAAATTCTGATAATACTTTGCAACTTCTTTTGCACCCTTATAATCATTAGCCAAAATTCTCTGTGGCACTTCACCGGCTAAACAAGCAGAAAGACAAATTAAACCTTCGTGATATTTTTCAAGTAATTCTCTATCAATTCTTGGTTTCTTATAAAAGCCCTCAGTAAAACCGGCTGAAACTAATTTAATTAAGTTCTGATAGCCTTTATTATTTTCACAAAGTAAAATCAAGTGGTAATAATCTCTGTCTTGTTGAAACCTTGAATTAGGTGCAACATAAACTTCGCAACCAATAATAGACTTAATACCGTTCTTTTTACATGCTCTATAAAAGTCAATTACACCATACATTACACCATGGTCTGTAATTGCCAAAGCATTCATATTTTTTTCTTTACATGCAGAAGCGAGCCTATCAATACGACAGGCTCCATCTAATAAACTATATTCACTATGTAAATGTAAATGAACAAAAGCCATTTTACTCACCTATAACTTTGGAAATAATCTTACCATCTGTTACATTAATAGCAAGTGTATCTCCATTTTTAACATCCTTAACTGAAGTGACGGTTTTATCATTATTTGTAACAACAGAATAACCTCTTTTTAGAGTTGATACCGGATTTAGTGACTCTAGTTTTGTTGCCAGAAGTTCAATTTTGTTAGCAGTATTCTGGAATATTCTGTTACTGTTATTCTCATACTTTTGACTTAGAAAATCTAAGTCATTATATAACTTTGCAATTTTATCATCAGGTGAAAGTGACAATAGCTTTGTTGTCATTTCTGAAACAATATTCTTATTTTCAATTAACTTTTTATCCATTAATGATGATAAATATTGCCTTTGAGCATCTAGATTTTGCAAAATTTCGTTTCTATCAGGAACTGCAAGTTCTGCACCGGCTGACGGTGTCGGTGCTCTTAAATCAGACACAAAGTCGCAAATTGTAAAGTCGGTTTCGTGACCTACTGCTGAAATTACAGGAATGTGGCTATTATAGATTGCATAGGCTAAATTCTCGTCATTAAATGCCCACAAATCTTCAATAGAACCACCACCTCTGCCGATGATGATTGTATCACACAAATCATATTCATTTAACTTATTAACTGCATCAACAAGTTGAGGAACAGCATTATCACCTTGAACAAGAACAGGACATAGAACAATATTAACTGAAGGAAATCTTCTGGTTAAAATATTCTTAATATCTTGTACTGCTGCACCTGTTGGGCTGGTAATTACACCAATAGTCTTTGGACAATATGGAATAGGTTTCTTATGACTTTCATCAAAAAGACCCTTTGACTGCAACTTTTCTTTCAGTTGTTCATAGGCTTGATATAAAGCACCTATACCGTCAGGTTGCATATCTTCAATATAATACTGATACTGACCGGTAGCCTCATACAAAGTAACTCTACCTCGGCAAATTACTTTCATACCCTCCATAGGTTTAAACTTTAGGTTACGGGCATTTCCGGCAAACATAACTGCACGAATAACAGACTTGTTATCCTTTAGAGAAAGGTAAATATGACCACTTCTATAATGGTCAGTTAGGTTAGAAATTTCACCACACAAAAAGACATAATTAAGCCTTTGGTCACTATCCAATATTGACTTAACATAAAAATTCAGTTGTGAAACAGTTAAAATTTTAGGTTCAACCGGTAGCATCTTTCCATCCTCTATATGCAAGGCATGAAATACCAACTGCATTATCTGTTGAATATTCCGGCTTTGCAAAAACACAATCTAATCTTTTTTCCATACTTTCTCTAATTATGCTATTGCTCATAACACCACCTGCAAAAACCAGAGGCAAATCTCCATACTTATCTTTTAAAGCAATAGCCATTTTATAGATAGTTTCTTCAATATACTTTAAGCAATAAAAAGCAACTTCTTCTTTAGGTACATTATTTTCTATCATTTTTTTACATTGATTTTCAACACCACTGATACAACAATTTGCACCTTTTAGTGTTGGTTTAGGTTTTACTTTGCCTTTAAAATTAAGTGCAAATTTTTCAAGTTCTTTACCACAAGGAAAAGTACAACCTAGAAGTAAACCAATTCTGTCAACTGCTTGACCTGCATTTAAATCAAGTGTATTGGCTACTAAATCAATATTAAAATCTTCATCAACTAGCAAGGCCTCAGTTGTACCACCACTAACATGAAAAGAAATAAACTTCTTACCTATTAAGTCAAGTCTATTAGCTGAATAAAGTGCTGAAACAATATGGCCATGTTGATGGGTAAATTCATACAAAGGTATATTTAGTAATGCTGAAAGTGACCTTGCTAAACCTAACCCTACAGTAAAGCAAGGCATATAACTGCCCTCTACAGGTCTAGGCTTTGCTGATACACCTACTGCTGTAATAGGCTTGTCAATATACCTCTTAATTTCTTCTACAAGGTCAGGAAGTTGCTGAGTATGGTGAAAAACTGCATCACTTTGACGAATACCTTTCTCACCGGCTTTAACAGGTAACAGCTTTCTTGCACTATAGTCCTTGTGGTTGTCACTATCATACAAAGCAACTGATGTTGTATAGTTGCTTGTATCTATTCCAAGAAACAAAGGCATTATAGATCCCTTGCAATAGCACCCAGTACGCCATTGACAAATTTATATTCATCTTCACCTGAGAACTTCTTACTTAGTTCTACTGCCTCATTTATAGTTACATTTGCCGGAATATCATCAAGGTATTTTAGTTCATAAACTGCTAGACGCATAATGCCAAGAGAAACTTTATTAAGTCTTTCGATTTTCCATTTGCCTGTTAAATGTGAAGAAATAATTTCATCAATTTCTTCAACATGCTGAGTTACACCATCAGCACATTTTAGGGCAAAATCTGAATAAGTATCATCTCTTGATTCTTCAGCACATTCTGAAATTTCTTCTATTGAACTATTTGTAAATAGCTTTTCAAAACAAATTAAAAAAGCCTGTTCTCTTTCTTCACGGCGTGTAATATTGTTATCACTCATAATTACTATCTCCTCAAAAATATTAATGTGATTATATCATATTTTTAAGGTAATGTAAATATAGCTAAATCTCAGTTATAGTGATATTTTCAAAATTTATGCCTGTTTGACCATATACAACATCCTTGATAATCATAGGACTTGACTTTTTCATATCTTCTTTTGGTACTACAACAGAACAACCTTTTTCTGTGATACAACATAAACAATCAGTAAAGCCTTTTGCTTTTAGCAGATTTTCAATATTGGTTTGGTATGTAATATACTTTTCGATTTTTTCTGCTTGAGCCTTTGCACTTTCCTTTGAGTCAGTTGATGAGTCGGATTTTTCCAGCACTTCCTTTGCAATATCCACAACCTTATCTTGGGACTGTTCTCTCTTGGTTCTGGCATCTGCAAAGTAATTTGATTGTTTTGAAGATAATTTTGTCTTTGACGGTGAAGTTACTGTTGTATCGTTATTAACATATTCAGCAGCACCCAGTTCTTTTGTTGAAGAAGTCAGTAGAGTATTATCTCCACCAAACTGCCAATTTAGATATACTGCTGCACCTAGAGCAATTACTAAGGCAGCTACTATTAAATTTCTTTTTTTCATTTTCATAACTATTTCTCCTTTAGCTTAGTTATACAAACTTTATCTGATGAAATATTTAAAGTTTTTGTAACTGATTCCAATACAGTTTCTTTTATTTCAGGATTATTTGCACCTGTACAAATAACAAGTACACCTCTTACAGCAGGTTCAATTTCTTTTACTTTGGTATCATCGGTATAAATTTGTTCTGCTGAGTTTTCCATTGTTATCATCACCTTTGCTTTTCCTACACCTTCTATTGACTCAACCATATCTTTTATTCTTGTTTCTTGGGTAGATTGATAATCACTTATGGAACTTGGGTTTATAGTATCATCACTACTTTTACCTGAAAAAATTGTAGAACAAAATATTAATGCAATTCCTATTATTCCAATAATATAAATCACTCTTATTAAATTTTTATCTTGCTTAAGCTTTTGTAACTTTTCTTTCATTTACTGCTCCAAAATTATCTGTGGTGTAACACTGAAATTTTCTTTAATAAGGTTAGTTATTTTGCTATTTGTTAACTGATTATCATTAGTAATATATATGCTGATTGACTCAATAATTATGCCATTATTTTGGTTTGTTTTTAGAGTTACTACTGCATTATTTATATTGATGTTATTCTGCTCTAGGATTGACTTAACAGATTTTTCTAGGTTGGTTTTTGTTGTAGAAAGGACTTTTTCGTTATATTCTTCCGATATTTTCGTTTCATTTGGCATATTAATATTTATTTTATTATTTTCCGTAAATAAAGACTTTATGGGCATTATCATAGTAATTACAAGTACAGTAGAAATTATAAGGTTAAGTGTTTTTCTTGTAACACCCTCAGGCACTAAAAATTTAACTAAAATACAAGCAACTGTACATATGCATAACATTACTGCTGTATTGCTGATTAAGTTCATGTACCATTCCCCATTGTTAAAATTATTGCAGTACTGATTACATAAATAGCCATTACACATAAGATAATTACAAGTAAAGTAGTAAGTACTGTACTACAAGATTTTATAATTGATATTGGTCCTTTGATACCTAACATATTACCTATGCCACAGGTTATATTTAGTGAGATTATCCACAATAAACAATGAATTATAATAGGTAAAAATACAATCATTACACTAATAATTACAAAGACACCTAGTCCGGTTTTTAGTAAGCACATACTACCTTGAATTGTTTTATATGCTTCTGATAAAGCTGAACCTACTATTGGAATAAATGATGATAAAGTAAACCTTACTGCTCTGGTGGAAATTGAATCTGCTGATGTGGTAATTAAAGTTTTGAAGGTTAGTAAACCTGAGAAAACTGTCATTGCAAAGCCGATTATCCACTTTATAATTTTGGATATTCCATTTATAATGCCTTGCATATTAAGGTCAGAAGAAATTGCAGAAGTAACAGAAAGTCCCAAAAATACACTTAATAAAGGTGAAACAATATTCTTTGCAATATAAGTAACACCTTCACCTACCATAACAACCAATGAATAATATGATGCACCTGTAATACTTTGTCCATTTGTAATTAGTATTACTGCCATAATGGGTATATACAGTAGCATAAAGCTACCGGCATTGTTAATCGACTCTATTGCTCTATTTATAACAGAAATTACAGGTGATGAGATTGAAAGGGTAACTACTAAGACAAATACTGTATCTGTAATGCACTTTAGCTCTTTATTCTTTAGACCATCCCTAAAATTATCAAATACTGAATAAATAAGAAGTAAAGAAAGAATTAGTGCTGATGAAGAAAATGGTGTTACACCCTCATCATTTACAATATCAAAAATTTTGTGAAATACATTTGAAAAAGACATATTGATTATACTATTGTAATCCTTTTCATCTACTCCAAAATCTTTTAGCATTTCTTTACTTTTATCATCAAGGCTATCGGTAAGTGTACCACCACCGATTTCTTCCAAAGCATCTGAATAAGTACTTGCATAACATTTTGTTGTAAGTGAAAGTGGTATTAAAAATATTATAAGAATTACAACTATCTTTTTCATTGTACACCTGCTAAAGATAGTGAGATTTTCAGTACTTCTTTAAATAAAGGAATTGCCATTACAAGGGCGATTACTTTACCTGCAAAAGAAATTTGTGAGGACAATGAATTACAACCACTTTCCTTGCACATATCACAACAAAATTCTGTTAAGAAACATATGCCTGTACACTTTAGAAGAATTGTTACATACTCAGTATTTATATTTACACTTTTGAATAGAAGCTTTATGTAATCAACTACATCAACAATATAGTCAAGAATATAAAGTAAAACGATAATTGAAGTTGTTATTATGATTATTAAGGATATTGATGGATGGGTATTTTTTAAGGCAATAGAAAGTACAAATGCAACAACTGCTACCGAACAAACTAATAATATTTCGCTCATAAACCAAACACCGATTTTATTGTGTCAAATAATGTACTGATTTGTGAAATTATCATCATTAGTGCTACTATTAGTCCCATTATAGTAGTTAATAAGGCTTGTTCTTCTCTACCACTACGAATTAGCAATTGATTTAGCACTGCAACAATAATTCCTATTGCTGCAATTTTGAATATCATATCTACTTCCATAAAATCACCTTAAATAAATAACACTACAAATGCCAATCCTGAAAACAGACCTAACATTCTGTAGAGTTTTCCTTTATTTTTTATGTCTTCTTTTGAGAGTTTATATTGTTCTGAAAAAAGTTCTTGATACATTTTTATATGGGATAATTCACCGTCAATATCTGTTGTTCCTAAATCTTTGAAAAATGATGATAAAAGTTCTTTGTCTTTATTATTAAAATTTAAAGTTTCAATAATTTTTTCATAGTGGTTATTTTCTGCATTTTTAAGTGGAACAAGTTCATCATCGGCTAAATTGAAAACAATTTCTTCTATATCATCTTTTCTAAATGTTATTGTTGCTTGTAATCTATTTAGGAACAGAAGTATTGTGGAAAGGTATTTTCTTCTTCTTTGTAATTTATAGGACATATAAAAACCTATTGAAGTAAAGAAAGTAAATGCAAAAAACAAACCTATATATTTTAAAATCAATTTATTTACCAATTTCTTTCATACTGATTATTGAGTCAACTGTACAAGGAGTACCTATATTTTTCAGCATTACAACTGAAGAAAAGCCGTTAAGTTCTTGCAGTGCCTTAAAAATCACTTTGTTCTTTAGTTCAAACGGTGATGATGAATGAATGGTAGCTATGAAATTAACACCGGAATTAAGTCCATAAGAAATAGCTTTTACTTCTTCTTCGGTAACTATTTCATCACAAACCACATAGTCAGGTGCCATATTTCTTACAGAATGTTCAATTGCATCAGTTTTTTTGTACATAGAATACACATCACAGTTACCTAAATCTTTGGTTAACTCACCTCTATAGGTTGAAGAAATTTCATTACGACTATCAATAACACAAACTTTCTTACCATAATTTAGAGAAAGTTCTCTTGCTAAATCCCTAATTAAAGTTGTTTTGCCTGAACAAGGCTTGCCACAAATTAAGATACTGCCAAAATTATTATTAAGTTGCTCAAGTAAATTTTTACTGCAACCTATATACTCTCTTGCAATTCTAACATTTAAGGAAGTAATATCCTTTACATTAACTAAGTCACCTTTAGAATAGACACCTGTACCGGAAATACCCATTCTGTGACCACCATTAATAGTGATGAAACCATTTGAAATTTCTTGCTGACGGTTATACACAGAATATGTACAAGCTTTTGTAAAAGTTTCTGTAATTTCAATTTTAGATACTTTAATGTAGTTTAGGTTGTTAAATAAATCAGCAGTAAAGGACTTGTCCGTTAGGTAATAAGTTACACTTTCACAAGTTAAGGCAACAGGTCTGTTAGTTCGTAAACGAATTTCCTGAATATTTTCCTTGATTTCACTAGGTAGTTTACTGATTGAATGTACAATTCTTTCCGGTAAAATCTTGAAAATATCCTTTAACACATCATAAGTTTTGTCCATAAATTTCATTCCTTTCTGTAAATCATATGTTTATGGGCAAAAAAATATGACTACTAAAAGATAAACAATTAGTAGTCATAAAAAATTATTAAATTAGCTTTTCAGCATATTTAGAAGTTGTTCTTCTGTAATAATAGTAACACCTAGATTTTGGGCTTTTGTTAGTTTACTACCTGCCTCTTCACCTGCTACTACATAGCTGGTTTTTTTACTTACAGATGATGAAGTTTTACCACCGGCATTCTCTATCATCTTTGAAGCCTCACTTCTTTTTAAGGTTGGAAGTGTACCTGTAAGAACAAATGTAAGTCCGGTGAATTTACCTTCTTCTGACTTTTTCTCTACAGGTGGCATCTTTACACCACATTCTTTTAATTCTTTAATTAGGTTGATACTTTCTTCATGGCTAAAATATTCTACAATACTTTCAGCCATAACAGTACCAAAGCCATCAATGTTGGTGTAATCTTCAACTTTACTATTCATTATATTCTCAATAGTTAAAAGGTTATCACAAAGTAATTTTGCAGCCTTTTGACCTATATGACGGATACCTAAAGCAAAAATAAGTCTGTATAGTTCTTGCTCTTTTGACTTTTCAATAGAGTCAATTAAGTTTAGAGCTGACTTTTCAGCCTTTCTTTCAAGTCCTAATACATCCATAGGAGTAAGTTTATACAAATCTACCGGTGACTTAACCAAAGAAGAATTTACAAGTTGCTCAAGTACTGCCGGACCTAAGCCCTCAATATCCATTGCATCTCTACTTACAAAGTGGATTAAGTGTCTTAGCAACTGAGCCGGACATTCAGTATTTGTACAACGAATTGCAGCCTCTTCACCATCTCTAGTAACTTTACTGCCACAAGACGGACATACTGTTGGGAATACATATGGCACAGTATTTTCTCCATGAGATTTTAGAGAAACAACTTCCGGAATAATCTCACCGGCTTTACGGATAATTACAGTATCACCAATACGAATATCCTTTTCTTTGATAAAATCTTCATTGTGAAGAACTGCACGGCTAACAGTAGTACCGGAAATAAATACCGGTTCAAAAATGCCTACCGGTGTTAATGCACCGGTTCTGCCAACATTAATTTCAATATCAAGAAGTTTAGTTTCTTTTTCTTCAGGTGGGTATTTATATGCTTCTGCCCATTTAGGAAATTTAGCAGTTGCACCTAATAATTCTCTCTGAGAAAAATCATCCACTTTAACTACTGCACCGTCAATAGGGAAACCAAATGTACCACGAATATTATTAATTCTTTCAATTTCAACAATAACATCTTCCATATTGTCATATCTATTATAGAATGGAGCAGTTGGAAAGCCCAGTTCTGTTAAATAATCAAGGCTTTGCTTATGATTTGTTAAAGTTACGCCTCTGATTTGCTGAATATTAAATATAAAAATATCTAGGTTTCTTTGAGCAGTAATTTTAGAATTTTTCTGTCGCAAAGAACCGGCAGCAGCATTACGAGGATTTTTGAAAGGCTTTTCTTCGTTATCCTCTTGAATTTTCAGAAGTTTTAGGAAGTTATCATCGGACATATAAACTTCACCACGAACTTCAAGATACTCAGGTGCATTCTTTAGTCGTTTAGGTAAAGACTTAATTGTGATTAAGTTATCTGTAATATCTTCACCAACAAAACCATCACCTCTTGTTGAACCTCTGACAAATACACCGTTCTCATATTCACAAGAAACAGAAAGTCCATCAAACTTAGGTTCAACTACATAAAGTGGATTTTGTACTACTTCTCTGACTTTACGGTCAAAATCAAGAAGTTCACCGTGACTAAATGAATCATGAAGGCTCATCATTTGTACTGTATGAGTAACTTCACTAAACTTTTCACCTGCACTGCCACCAACCTTTTGGGTTGGTGAGTCTTTCTTTAATAGTGTTGGAAACTGCTTTTCAAGGTCCTCAAGTTCTCTTAAAAGTTTATCATATTCATAGTCACTGATTTCAGGGTTATCCTGATTATAATATAAATTGTTGTGGTAGTTTAGAAGATTGGTTAATTCTTCTACTCTACTTTTCGCATTATTAATATCCATAATTATCTTTTATTCACTTCAGAAGTGCCCTTTTCCCTTAAATATGTTGACTCTAAGTCTGCAAGATGAAGTTTTACTGCTAATGGGTATTTATCATATGCCTGGCTAATAGAAAAGCCACCACCTTCATCAAAACCACCCATATGCCAACGAATTGCCATAGCTTCATCAAGTCTTAGACGCATTTTTCTTTCAATTAAAAACACTGACTTTTCACCATGACCGTATGGAAATTTATCATCAATGGTAAAGTATGGGACTTTCTCCCATTTACCTGTTTCTTCATTTTTAGAATTACGCATACTTACTGTATAAAATTCAGCTTTACACAAATCGTGAAGTAATGATGAAATAGTGAAACTTTCTAAGTCATCGGTTTCTTCATCAAAATGCTTATCCATTAAGGTATGATATACAGAAAGTGAATGTGCGCAAAGACCACCTTCACAAGCATTGTGATAACGAGTACTTGCAGGTGCTGTGAAGAAATCTGTCTTTTCAATCCACTTTAGTAGTTCTTCGCTACCTTCTCTGTGGATATTTTCTTTATATATTCTGATAAATTCTTCTTTATTAGTTTGGATGTCAAATGTGTTCATATTCATCTCCTAAAGTAAATTTTCATCATATACAGCTCTTACACCACCAATAAACTTTGGTCGAGTACGAGCAGCAATAATTCTTGCTTCACCGATAAATTTATTCTTTAGTTTTAGAGGTACTGCAGTTTCTTTTAGATGCATACCGATTAACACACCACCAATATCAATACCTGCATCAGCCTTAATATGTTCAACCATTACAGGGTTATCAAAAAGTTCATAAGCAGTTGTTGCTGATGAACCACCTGCCTTTGGCTGAGGAATTACATTTACTTGTGGTAAAGATAATTTATCAGCAAGTTCCTTTTCTACTACTAAAGCTCTGTTAAGGTGTTCACAACACTGTACTGCCATATAAACACCCATTGACTTTAGCTTTGGATAAAATACGCTGTAAACTTCTTTAGCTAGGTTAAGGTTGCTATCAGTACCCATAGGGTTACCATGAATCTCTGATGTTGAACAACCGATTACAAGAATATCCCCTGACTTTAGCTTTGCCTTTTCAATTACTTCATCAAATACTTCTTTTGTTTGTGACTTTACATCTGTTTTCATAATACTCACCTCAAGTAAAATATATCACAAAATAAAAATATAAAATGCAAATTAAGGCACCATAACGGTGCCTTATTTCACAAAAAAGAGGCATCAATAAAGACGCCTCTCAAAAATCAATTATTCAGCAACTTCTGCTGTGTCTTCAGCTTTGTCAGCTTCTTCAGGTAGAAGTGCACGCATTGAAAGAGAAACTCTCTTCTTATCAAAGTCAATAGCAATAATCTTTGCTTCAACTTCCTGACCTACAGAAAGAACATCCTGAGGCTTGTCGATTCTCTTGTTAGCAATCTGGCTAATGTGAATTAGACCGTCAATACCAGGAATAATGTTAGCAAATGCACCGAATGTTGTTAGACCAACAATCTTGCACTTAACTACAGAACCAACCGGATATTCATTCTTAAGAATGAACCATGGGTTGTCTTCTTCCTTCTTATAGCCTAGAGAAATCTTCTTTGTTTCTTCGTTAATGTCCTTAACGTAAACTTCAACTTCATCACCAACATTAACAACTTCTGATGGATGCTTAATTCTTGACCAGCTTAGTTCACTAATATGAATCATACCATAAACGCCACCGATGTCAACGAATGCACCGTAGCTTGTTAGAGACTTAACAACGCCCTTGTAGTGGTTGCCAACTGCTAGTGTTTCAAGTAGCTTAGCCTTTTCTTCAGCTCTCTTTTCCTTTAGAACAGACTTAATAGAACCGATAGCTCTCTTTCTTCTGCCCTTTCTTGAAACTTCTAGAAGTCTGTACTGTACTTCCTTACCAACTAGTGCTGATGGGTCTTCATCTCTTGAAAGTGTAGCCTGTGAAGCTGGGATAAAGATTCTGTTGTCCTTTAGCATAACGATGATACCACCGTTAACAGCTTCGATAACCTTACCTGTGAAGATTTCGTCGCTACCGTTAAGTGCTTCAAGTTCTTCCCAATTCTTCTGAGCGTCAACTCTCTTCTTAGAAAGCATAATTGTGCCTTCCTGGTCGTTAGTCTTCATAATTAGAAGTTCAATTTCGTCGCCAACCTTTAGAACATCCTGAGCAGTTACAGTTGGGTCATATGAAATTTCGTCTTTTGGAATAAAACCAGCCTGTTTTCTACCAACATCAACTGATACATCGCCATTAGGAGCGATGCTCATAACAGTACCCATAACCCTCTCATTTGTATTCATACTTTTTAGAGATTCTTCTAGCATCTCCTCAAAGCTTAGTTCATTTTCATTTACGCTGGATGTATTTACTTCACTCATCTTATCCAGTACCTCCTTAATAATCCTTGCCGGTGTAGATGCACCTGCAGTTACGCCAATACTATCTGCTTTCTTCACCATTTCAAGTGGGAGTTCATCAGCTGTTTCAATGAAAAAAGTATTTTCACAGTTGGATGAACAGATACTATACAGCTTGAAAGAGTTGGAACTGTGCTTATCGCCAATAACAAACATTAAGTCAACTGACTTTGAGATATTGGCTGCTTCTCTCTGACGTATAGACGTTGCATTACATATTGTATCAAAAATTTTTGTATTTGTATAGACATTTTTCAAACTTTTTAAACTTTTTTCCCATTCTTTTAGGTCAAAAGTAGTTTGAGCCACAATTTTTATGGTTTTATAATTCTTTTGAGGAATTATACTAAATAATTCCTGTAATTCCTCTTGATTTTTAAAGGTGTAACACTTTGACTTACAGTGTCCCATTATGCCTTGAACCTCAGGATGGTTCTTGTCACCGGCAATAATAACAATACTATCATCATCTGTTTCACTTACAATTTTATGTATTTTAGAAACAAATGGACAAGTAGCATCAATATAGTCAAGGTGTCTTTCATTAATTTCATCAACAATAGACTGTGGCACACCATGGGAACGAATTACAATAGTTTCATTCTCTTTTGCTTCACTAATCTTGTCTATTGTTCTGACACCTTTTTCTCTAAGTTCATTAACCATTTGCATATTATGGATAATAGGACCTAAAGTACAAGCCGGTTTATTTTCGTCAATCAATTTATAGAGAATGTTTATTGCTCTATTTACACCAAAACAAAATCCTGCTGACTCAGCAACAATAATCTTACTCATTACTTATCTTTTCTATCCATTTCTCTAAATTTTGAGATTTGCTCCATAATAATTCTTGAAGCCTCTCTATATTCTCTTGGTGAAGGTTCTTCATCATTTGAGAATCCAAGTTCTTCATATGAAAGTGGTTTACCGATATGGATAACTCGCTTTGCAAAAATATTTTTCTTGTTACCAACAACTGTGATACACATTGGTACAACCGGAGCTTTGGTTTGACGAGCAATTACTGCACAACCACTTCTTGGTCTCATAAGTTCACCGGTTTTTGTTCTGCCACCTTCAATGAAGATTGTCATAACTTTACCGTCATTGATTAAATCTTCACCTGTTGCAATAGCTTTACCGTCATTTGCACCTCTTGTTACAGGAAATGCACCAAGTATCTTAATCAGTCCACCAAAAAATTTATTTTTAAACAGTTCAACCTTTGCCATAAAATATACTCTTCGTTTATGAGTTAAACCAACAAATACAGGGTCTGTATTTGAAAGATGGTTTGATGCAATAATATAACTACCGTTCTTTGGAAGTTCACATTCTCTGATTACTGTGTATCTGTATAGTAACTTAAAAATACAAATCACGATAGCTCTACAAGCAAAATAAAAGGCCTTATGTTCTTTAATTTTTGCCGGTTCATTGTTTGTTACATTCTGTGTTTCTTTTTTCTGTTCACTCATTACATTCTCTCCTTTATAACTTTTAGGAGAAGTTCCTTAGAACCTTCAAAGTCATAGTCACTTGTATCAACAAGAACACTATCCTCAGCAGGTTTTAGTGGTGCAATTTCTCTATGACTGTCTTGATAATCTCTCTGATTAACATCTTTTAGCACTTCTTCATAAGTTGAGTCAATGCCTTTTTCTATATTTTCTTTGTGTCTTCTCACAGCTCTTTTTTCAGGAGAAGCAGTTAAGAAAATTTTAATCTTGGCATCCGGTAAAACAACTGTGCCAATATCTCTGCCATCCATAATAACATTATCACTTTTAGCCATATTTCTCTGTAAATCAAGAAGAAATGCTCTTACTTCAGGAATAGCAGAAACTGCTGAGGCAAACATACTGGCTTCAGGTGTTCTGATAAAACTTGAAACATCTTCACCGTTAAGTAGAACAATCTGTGTTCCTTCATCATTAAAACTTAACTTAACATCAATATCATTAAGCATTGAGATAATCTCTGCTTTATCTTCTTTCTTTAGTCCTTTACGAGATGCTGCAAGACCGATTGTTCTGTACAAAGCACCTGTATCAACATAAATAAAAGAAAGTTCCTTAGCAACTTCCTTAGATAGTGATGACTTACCTGCACCGGCAGGTCCATCAATAGCAATAGCAATAGACATAATTTTAACCTTCCTTTATAGCACTGTAATATCCTGCAAGTCTACCGGTAGAAAAGGCAATTTGCAAGTTAAATCCACCTGTATAAGCATCAACATCAATAACTTCACCACAGAAAAACAAGCCTGAAAGGATTTTGCTTTCCATAGTTTTAGGGCTGATTTCTTTAGTGGAAACACCACCGGAAGTTATAATTGCTTCTTTGATACTGCCAAGGGACTTAATTTTTACAGTAAAATTCTTTAAAATTTTATTTAGTTCCTGTCGTTCTTCTTTTGTAATTGAATTACATTTTTTAGTTGGGTCTATACCCCACATTTTCAAGACAACAGGAATTATCTTCTTAGGTAATAATTTACCTAATGAATTGTTAATTTGATTATTCTTATGTTCGGAAAAATCTTTTTGAAGTCTTAAATCTAACTTTTCTTCAGATAAAGCAGGTTTAAGGTCAATGGAGATTTTATAACTTTTCTTGTCAAAATTTCTCATATGAGAACTTGCTGAAAGTACAAGTGGACCTGATACACCTTGATGAGTGAAAAGCATCTCACCTTGTTCACTAAAAATTTCTTTACCGTTTTCATAAGCCATTAAATTAACATTTTTTAGTGAAAGTCCTTGAAGTTCCTTGCAAAATTCGTCACTTGAAATTAATCCTACTAATGATGGCTTTATTTCTGTAATAGTATGACCGACAGTTTTTGCTAACTTATAGCCATCACCTGTTGAACCTGTACCGGGATAACTCATACCACCGGTAGCAATTATTACACAATCGGCATCATATTTATTACCTTTTGTATCAAGTACACCACTGACTTTACCTTCAGAAGTTAAAATAACCTTTGCAGTTGACTCAATGATTTTTACACCATTATGCTTTGCAAAAGTATAAAGTGTATCTGCAACATCCATTGCTTTATCTGAAACAGGGAAAACTCTGTTTCCTCTTTCTGTTTTAGTTTCAAGTCCTAAATCATTAAAGAAATCTATTGTATCTTGGCAATCAAAATTATTAATTGCACTGTATAGAAATCTTGGATTTGTAGGAACATTTGCAATAAATGTATCTTTGTCACAGTTATTTGTAATGTTACATCTACCTTTACCGGTTACTAGAATTTTTCTACCGGTACGACTATTCTTCTCAAGTAATGTAACATTAGCACCATAATATGCAGCAGTACCGGCAGCCATAAGGCCTGATGCACCACCACCAATTACAACTACATTAGGCATATTATTTATTGTCCTTTTCGTTTTCTCGTTTAGTATAAACACCTTGCTTTGTCCAAACCTCTTCAAGTTCTTGGAATGTGCGTTTAACCTTTTCTTTCTGTTCAAGTACACAAGCAACAACCAGTGCATTAATTAGTGAAAGTGGTGCTACCAAAGAGTCAACCACTGATGCCATATCACTTCTGGCAATAAGTACATTGTTAGCACACTCTACTAATGGTGAAGCCATACTATCGGTAATGGCAATAACTTCAGCTTCTCTTTCTCTTGCGAATTCCATAGCCTCTACTGCAGTAGTGGAATATCTTGGGAAACTAATACCAATCATTACATCATCTTTTGAAATTCTAAATAGATTTTCATATGTTGAACTTTTAGATGTTGTATTGATAATATGTACATTGCCGTAAATAAGTTGTAGGTAATAACCTAAGAATGTTGCAAGGGATGAAGTTGAACGAACTGCAAAAACATAAATTTCTTTTGCTTTAGAAAGTGCTTTTACTGCATTGTTAAAGTCTTCATGAGAAATTTCTTCAATTGTTCTTCTGATTTTGTCAATATCAGAATTTAGAACAGAAGTAAGAACATCATTGTCACCGATTCTTGTTTCGGTAACTTCAATTCTCTGTACAGAAGTTAACTTTTCCTTAATCATTTCCTGCATAGCTTTCTGTAATTCAGGATAGCCCTCATAACCAAGTTCAGAAGCAAATCTAACTACTGTACTTTCTGAGACACCAACTGTTTCACCTAGCTTTAAAGCAGTCATATATGCTGCTTTGTCGTAGCTTTCTTCTATATACATTGCGATTCTTTTCTGTCCTTTAGAGAAAGAATCCATTTTCATTTCTATTCTTGTTAATAGATGTTTAACCATGATTCTATATACCTCTTTATATCTTTACACAATTAATTTTATTTTAACACAAAGAAATAATTTTTTCAATCTAAATTACACCAAAATAAATGGTAATATTTTGTAGGTTTATGAGTCTTTGAAACAATATAAATTATAAATTGCAAAATCTTGCAAAAAACACTTTAGTATGTTAAAATAATCACATCCTAATGAAAGGAAGATTTATAATGATTGCAATAATTGACTATGGTGCAGGTAACATTCAAAGTGTTTACAAGGCACTGAAATTTATTGGTGCTGACTGTAAAGTTACTAGCGATAAAGATGAAATTTTAAATGCTGATGGTGCTATACTTCCCGGTGTTGGTTCATTCGGTGATGCTATGGACACAATGACTAAGAGAGGTATCAAGGACACCATCATTGAATACACAAAAAGTGGCAAACCATTCCTAGGTATTTGTCTTGGCCTTCAGTTACTTTTCCCTGAAAGTGAAGAAACTCCTGGTGTAAAAGGTCTTGATATTTTCAAGGGTACTATTACAAAAATCCCTAATCAAAACAGAACTTTAAAAATTCCACATATGGGTTGGAATAATATTTCTATTAAGCAAAAGAACGGTATCTTCAAGGATATTGAAGGTGAACCTTATGTATATTTTGTACATTCATTCTACTTAAAAGCACAGGACAAGGATATTGTTGCTGCTACAACACAGTATGGTGTTGAGATTGATGCTGCTGTACAAAAAGGCAATATTATTGCCACACAATTCCACCCTGAAAAAAGCGGTGAAGTTGGACTAAAAATGTTAAAGAACTTTGTGGAGATGGTTAAGTAATGTATGCTAAGAGAATAATTCCTTGTCTTGATGTAAAAAACGGTAGAGTAGTTAAGGGTATGAGTTTTGTAAACCTTGTTGATGCCGGTAATCCCGTAGAAGCTGCTATTCAGTACGACAAAGAAGGTGCTGATGAACTTGTACTACTGGATATTACTGCTACAAGTGATGGCAGAGATACTATGGCTGATATTGTTGAAAAGGTTGCAAATTCTATTTTCATTCCTTTTACAGTTGGTGGTGGTATTCGTACAGTTGATGACTTTACCACAATGCTAAGAGCAGGTGCTGATAAGGTTTCTGTTAACTCTGCTGCTGTATACAGACCTGAACTTATTAACGAGGCATCTTATAAATTTGGGGCACAATGTGTTGTTGTTGCTATTGATGCTAAGAGAAAAGGTGACTCATGGGAAGTTTATACTGCCGGTGGCAGAACACCTACAGGCATTGATGCAGTAGAATGGGCTATTGAAGCAGAAAAAAGAGGTGCAGGTGAATTACTTGTAACCAGTATGGATGAAGATGGTCAAAAACAAGGTTATGACCTGGGACTTACAAGAGCAATTTCTGAAAAGGTAAATATTCCTGTTATTGCTTCCGGTGGTGCAGGTGCATATGAGCACTTCCTTGATGCTTTTGAAAAAGGTAAAGCTGATGCAGTTCTTGCAGCATCACTATTTCATTTTGGTGAAATACCTATTCCTAAACTTAAAGAGTATTTAAGAGAAAATAATATTTCTGTTAGACTATAATATTAATATTTTAAACTATAAAATTAAGGCACAACTGATTAAACGGTTGTGCCTTTTACTTTGCTATTTCAAAAAGTCTTTTTGCATTTTGATTTATATTATCTACTGAAAAATCTCCGACTTTTTTATTTATTAATTCAAATGTTTCACCATAAGTTGTTGGTGAATTTCTAATCATATTATGAGCATCACTACCTATAAAGTGAATTAAACCTTTATTTAGTAGCTTTTTAAATTTTCTGAATATTGCTTTATTCTTATAAGAAACCGCATTTGTTTGGAACATTACACCTTCACTCGAAAGTTTCTGTAACAATTTAGGATTTTTAATTAAACTTTCATATCTTTCAATATGAGAAAGTATTGGCATTACACCATACTGATTTATAATTCTAAATAAGAATTCATATGAACTTCCCGTAAAGGTTGTAGAGTAAGGAAACTCCAATAAAATATAATCACTGTCACCGTAACAAACAGGCTTTAGCGACTTATTGTTCATTATAATATCCGTTACATAAACCTCAGCACCAAGACAAAATTCTATATCACTTGGTAAACTTGGTTTCAGTAAATTAAAGGAACTTTCTCTACGAGATAGAAAAGACTCCATACTCTCTTGATGGGTATAGTAATGAGGAGTAAGGCAAATATGCCTTACTCCTTGGTTATACAAAGTATTTATAATATTGACACTAACATCCACATTTTCTGCACCGTCATCAATCTGTGGCAAAATGTGTGAATGAACATCATATAAATTCATAAAATACCTCAAAAATTCTTATGCAAGAGCCTTACAAACTAGGTCGCCCATTTCTGAGCAAGTAACCTTGTTCTTACCTTCTTCATAAATATCAGGAGTTCTGTTTTCTGCTAGAACCTTATTAACTGCATTTTCGATAGCTTCAGCAGCCTTTGGTTCATTTAGAGAATACTTTAGCATCATTGCAACAGAAAGAATTGTAGCTAGAGGGTTAGCAATATTCTGACCTGCAATGTCAGGTGCTGAACCATGGATTGGTTCATATAGACCTAGGCTAGAATCTGATAGAGATGCTGAGGCTAACATACCGATAGAACCGGAAATCATTGATGCTTCATCAGAAAGAATATCACCAAAGATATTGTTTGTTAGGATAACATCAAACTGACCTGGGTTAATAACAAGCTGCATAGCTGTGTTGTCAACATATAGGTGATTTAGTTCAACTTCAGGATAATCCTTTGACATTTCGATTACTGTTTCTCTCCATAGACGAGATGCTTCAAGAACATTAGCCTTATCAACAGAAGTAAGCTTTTTGTTTCTCTTCATAGCCATTTCAAAAGCTACCTTAGCAATTCTCTTGATTTCAGAAACTTTATACTGTTCTGTATCATATGCTTCAACTTCACCGTCAGCTTCTCTTCTACCTCTTTCGCCAAAGTAGATACCACCTGTTAGTTCACGAACAACCATAACATCAAGCTTATCACCGATAATTTCATCCTTTAAAGGTGAAGCACTCTTTAGTGGTTCAAAGATAACTGCCGGGCGTAGGTTAGCAAATAGACCTAATGCACCACGAATACCTAATAGACCTGCTTCAGGTCTTTCTTTACCTGGTAGCTTATCCCACTTAGGGCCACCAACTGCACCAAGAAGTACAGAGTCAGATGCTTTACATTTATCAATAGTTTCCTGAGGTAGTGGAGTACCCTTAGCGTCAATTGCTGAGCCACCTAGTAGAGCCTCATCATAATTTACCTGAAAACCATATTTATCAGCAACACAATCAAGTACCTTAACTGCTTCGTTAACAATTTCAGGACCGATACCGTCACCCTTTAATAGACAAATATTGTACTTATTCATTTTTAATCTCCTTCTTTATTAAAAAACTCTGTTAATATAATATCACAAAAAAATACATATGTAAATATTATTCCTCACCATCTTCCTTAGGTAGAGGGATTTTTTGGAATACTTCGGATACTTTATCTCTCTGCCACAACATTGGAGTAATACGGATGGAATAACCGTATCCACCATCCATTACCCAATCAAATGGTTTAGCCTGTGGCAAACCGTAAATAGCAAGTAGTGTCATAATTACACCACCATGAGTTACAATAATTGCATCAGTTGTACCGGTTTTCATAAGACCTGTAACAATATCCTCAAACATATGGCAAATTCTTCTTGTAAAGTCTGCTGAGCTTTCGCCATGTGGTGGTTTCACTTCGCTACTGCCACCAATCCACTGTTTAAACAGTTCATCATCCTTTAGCTCATCGGCAGTTTTGCCTTCCCATTCACCAAAGTTACATTCAGAAAGTTGGTCAATAACAATGGGTTTCATATTAGGATAAAGAATCTCACAAGTTTCTTTACATCTTTTTAATGGACTGGTAAACAGTGCAGTTGCACCCGGGTACTTCATATTGTGGTCAAGTTTCTTAAGCTCCATTTTGCCTTTATCGGAAAGTGGAACATTTGTTGTACCTATATATTTACCTTTATGAGTTTCATCAATATTTCCGTGACAGATAAAGTGTATGTAGTATGATTTCATAATTACTCCTATCTTTACAAATAGTTTATTTTGTATTATACTCATAGTATAAGGATGTGATTGTATGAATAATACATTTGGTAGTATTATCAGTTATCTTAGAAAAGAAAAAGGAATCAGCCAAAAACAAGCCTCAAGTGACTTAGGAATCAGTCAAGCACTTCTCTCCCACTATGAAAAAGGTATTAGAGAATGTGGTCTTGACTTTGTTGTAAAAGTGGCTGATTACTATAATGTTAGTTGCGATTATCTTCTTGGCAGAACAAGTGAAAGAGATGTTATTGCTATTAATGAAGGTAATAAAAAAACAATAACTGCTGAAAATCCAAGTGAAAAAATCATAATGGACAGTATTGATTTTACCTACAGAATTCTTTCGGAAATGAACCACAGAGATATTACAAGATGTACCACAGAAATGTTAATGTGCAGTATATACAATGTAATAAGACTACTTTACAGAAACAACAATCTTAACAACGAGGAATTCTTTACACTTACTAAAGAAAGTTGCAACTGTTACTCCGAGGCCACTTATCAGCACAGAAAAGGTAGGCTGACTGACAAAATAAATGAATTTAGCAAAAGTAGAAGAAATGAAAACAAAGTTTACCTCTCCTACGATATTATCAATAAAAAATATGATGATATAGCCAGTTCTGTATTTAACCTTGTTCATAACGCAGAAAGAATAATCAAAAAATAATATTATAAAAGGTGGGAATTTATCCCACCTTTTTTAGTTTAAATTAATTATCGGCAGAACCTGTATTTGGTTCAGTTGAAGTTGGTTCAGCACCTAAAGAAACCTTAATTGTAACAGTTTTATCGTATTCAATTTGGTCACCTGACTTTAGGTTCTTATAGTCAATTACAGTATTGTTAGGGTACTTTGAGTTATACTCGGTTTCTTGCATTACAAGTACACCTGTATCTGCAAGCATTGCTGCAACTGTCTTAATATCCTTACCGGCAATATCAGGTAAGGTTCTCATCTTAGCACCTTTACTGATTGTTAGGCTGATATTTACTGCTTCATCTTCTGAAGTAATTGGTGTACCGGCAGCCGGTGTTTGTTCACAAATATAACCTTCATCGATATTATCGCTAAACTTTTCTTCTGAATTAATATTGATAATATATTTATCAGAACCCTTTAGCTGACTTTTTACTGCTGAATATTTCTTACCAACAAAGTTATCTACTACCGGACCACTCCATGCCTTTGTAGCTGTTGTATCTTGAACACCACCATGGTTGCCATTTACTAAACCAAAACAGTTAGTAGCAACAAGTACTGCACCGATACCAACAAATACTACAAGAGAAATAAGTGCTGCAATTAAAGTAACTTTCTTGTTTTCGTTATTTTTATTTTCTTCTTTTTGTTGTTTACTTGGATCGGATAGACTGGCAGTTTTGCTGATTTCTTCTTGAATTGCCTGAGCAGTCGGAGCAACAGAAAGCTGACTTCTGAGTTCATCAAAATCTGCAATTCTTTCTTTTCTGTCAACCTGTAAACCATTTGCTAAAGCAGTAACAACATGAGGAGGTAATCTCTTAACAGTATTAGTACTCATAAGTAGACTACTGTCCTTTAGTCTTTCTCTTGCATTAGCAGGAACATGACCTGTTAATGTATGGAAAAGTGTTGCTGTAAAACCATAAATTTCGGTAACAATATCAAGAGTAAAGTTCTTTTCATATTGTTCAGGAGCAGCACAGCCACTATAAAGCTGACTCTTTAGTGGAGTACCTCTCTTTCTTTCCATAGCAGTACAGAAACCTGAAAGTTTAAGCTTACCGTCTTTTGTTATGTATAAGTTTGATGGTGAAACTGCGTAGTGACCGATACCTCTCTTATGAAGTGACTCTAAAGCAGAGATAAGTGGCATAAACAGTGGTCTTGCAACTTCCCATTCAAGTTGTCCGTTATTTCTCTTTAGATAATCTTCAAAGTGGTTTAGTTCAAGATATTCTTCAATTTCATATGCAGTATTGTTCTCTTCAAATATATCAAGAATTTTAATCATTACTGACATATTATTAAGTTCTTGTACAATCTTGTAATATGAAATAAAGTTAGAACGCAAGTTCTTGAAAACAGTTTCATCATTATATCCTACAACAAGGTCTTTCTCACCTTTTGAACGGTCAAAAATACCGATTGGTAGAAATTCTCTAATGATAACTTTCTTCTTTTCTTCTTTATCATAACCTAGGTAACGGGTACTTTCACCATTTGTGTCGATACCTCTACCAACAATATATCTATCTTTTAAAACAGTATGAAAACCTAGGAAAGGTTCTGGCTGAGTTTCTGTATTGTTAAAGCCGCAATCAGGACAGATTTGTTCATCGCCTATTTCTTTCATACAGCCCATACATAGTGCCATACTTCTCACTCCTTTTAGTTATTTTTACACTATTAACTTAGTTTAATGCTTAAAACATTATATCATAGTAAAGGTACATATTCAAGAAAATTTATTACCTTTTGATGTTACAGTTTTGTTAACTAATAGGTGATTGTTCTTTTTCTCTGTCAAAATTTGTATTATTTATTATTATATACATATAGCTTATTTATAGAACTTTGATTAATAAAAATAAAATCCACTAATAGGTTGTATCTTTCCTACTAATGGATTTATTATATAATTTATTATTCTGTAAAAGAATTTAAATATTTTTGTGGATTAGTACAATTCATTGCACTGCTCATTATACAACCACCATCTGCACCGGCATTTCTAACCATTGAAAAGTTTTTTGGTGAAATACCACCTATTGCATATACAGGTATTGATACACTACTGCAAACTGCTTTAAGAAAATCAAGTCCTCTACCCGGCAAACCTTTCTTGCAATCAGTATCAAAAATATGACCTGCTGTAATATAGGTACAACCTAGTTTCAGGGCTTTTACTGCATCCTCTACCGAATGGCAAGATGCACCTAAAATTTTGTACTGTGATTTTTCTTTATCTGTAAGTGTTGCAAGAACTTGCAAAGGTAAATGCAAAGCTTTGTGATTTAGCTTTTCTGCAACTTTAGGAAAATTATGCAAGATACATTGAGTATAATATTTATTGCAAATTTCAATTACCTTTTTAGCTAAATCTTCATAGTCACTTTCCGGCAAATATTTTTCCCTAAGTACAATTGCCTTAGGTTTTGCTTTTGCAAGTTTTTCAATGCGTAATAAAAAATCTTCTTTACAGATTGAACTGTTGGAAATAACAATAATATCAGACATATAGGTAATCGTTTAGAACAGGTTGCAAACCTTCATCTGTAATTTCATCATACATTTTCTTTAGGCTACGGTTATCATTAATTTCAAACTGTTCATCACCTTGTTCTTCTTCTGTTTCTTTACCACTATATTTACTTTCGTGATCACCAATACCGGTAGATACACCCGCAGAAACTTTTGTTGCTGCAATCTTTACAATACCGTTTCTGAATTCTGCACTTTCTCTTGAAGAAACTGTAATACCTACATATGGTAAAAAGATACGATATGCACATAGAATTTGGCAAAGTTGAGTTTCGTGTACATCAAGTGGATTAATCTTTTCATTATTGATAATCGGTCTTAGTCTTGGACAAGACAAGGACATTTCTGCATGAGGGTACTTTCTCTGTAAATAATACACATGAAGTGCACTTGCTAAAGCATCTTTTCTAAAGTCTGATAGTCCTAAAAGTGCTGAAAAAGCAACACCTCTCATACCACCTCTTAATGCTCTTTCTTGGGCATCAAAACGGTATGGCCATACTCTCTTATGACCTAGCAAATGAAGTGTCTCGTATTTATCTGTATCATAAGTTTCTTGGAATACTGTTACATAGTCAGCACCACATTTATGAAGATACTCATATTCATCAGTATTAACAGGATAAACCTCAAGTCCTACCATACGGAAATACTTTCGTGCTAATTTACAAGCCTCACCAATATACTCTACATTGCTTTGACCTCTGCTTTCACCGGTAAGAATCAAAATTTCTTCCATACCACTATCGGCAATAACTTTCATTTCTTTTTCAATTTGTTCCATTGAAAGTTTCATACGATTAATGTGATTGTAACAGTTAAAGCCACAATAAACACAATAGTTTTCGCAATAATTTGCTATGTATAACGGTGTAAACATATATACGGTATTGCCAAAATGCTTACTTGTTTCTACTCTTGCTCTCTGAGCCATTTGTTCTAGAAATGGTTCTGCTGCAGGTGATAAAAGTGCTTTAAAATCCTCTATAGAACAAGTTTCATGTTCAAGTGCTTTTCGTACATCTTTTGCAGTATATTTTGAATAGTCATAAGAATTCATATGGTCCATTACATTCTTACAAACATCTGACTCAATAACTTCCATACCGGGCATATATTCCATATGGTTTTTACGGTAGGATGGGTCATTCTCCAGTCTATGTTTCTTTTCAAGTGCCTTTGGTGACAAAAACTCTGAGTCAATTAAAAATTCATTCTCCATTAAAATTCACCTCTTAATTACGCAAGAAACCTGTTAATGGGTCTGAAGAAGATGCACCACGAGTTAGAACTCTGCCTAAACCTGATAGGTATGCCTTTCTACCGGCCTCAATAGCATTCTTAAATGCTGATGCCATTAATGGTAAATCAACGGCAGTAGCTAAAGCAGTATTTGCCATAATTGCTGATGCACCCATTTCCATTGCTTCACAAGCCTGAGAAGGTTTACCGATACCGGCATCTACAATAATTGGTAAATCAATTTCATCAATTAGAATTTGGATAAAGTCTTTAGTAGCTAAACCTTTATTTGAACCGATTGGTGAAGCTAAAGGCATAATTGATGCTGCACCGGCATTAACTAAATCACGAGCAGCATTTAGGTCAGGGTACATATACGGCATTACAACAAAACCCTCTTTTGCCAGAATTTCTGTAGCCTTAATTGTTTCTTGGTTATCAGGAAGTAGATACTTACTATCTCTCATAATTTCAATCTTTACAAAGTTACCACAACCAAGTTCTCTGGCTAGTCTTGCAATTCTTACTGCTTCATCAGCATTTCTTGCACCACTTGTATTAGGTAGTAATGTAACACCCTTTGGAATATAATCAAGGATATTTTCTTGTTCCTTAGTATTTGCTCTACGAACTGCAAGTGTAATAATTTCTGCACCGGCATCCTTAATAGCTGAGTCAATAAGTTTCATAGAATACTTACCTGAACCTAAAATAAATCTTGAGTTAAATTCATGACCACCAATGATAAGTTTATCATTTTCCATTATAATTTCCTTCTTTCAATGTATATCAAGTTTGTTTTATTTTTCTTAAGAAGAAATTAGCCTCCACCCATAAAGCTAACAACTTCTACTACATCACCATCTTTTAGTACAGTTGTTTCATAATCAGACTTTGAGATAATTACTTCATTACATTCAACTGCAATAGTCTTTGGGTTATAGTTTGCAATTTCCAGATACTGTGAAATAGTCTTTCCTGACATATCAACTTCTTTACCGTTAATTGTTACCACTTTTACACCTCCTATAAGTAAAAAAAGAAGCTACCCTATGTTTGGGTAACTTCTCAAAATACATTAATAAATATATCCCTACGTTGGCATTATCCAAATCAGGTAATGGTCGAAGATTATATCTTCCTCTCAGCCTGTAACACAAGCTCCCATAATTTCTACTTTAATAGTATTATACTCTTATTTATTATTATTTTCAATAGTTTAAAATTTTATTTTACTTTTTACGCCGTTTTTTCGCCATTTTCTTTTAAAGAAATAAAAATACCCATAGGTTAGCTAAAAGTGGCTTACCTATGGGCTTTTCTTTGGTGGAGATGAAGGGGCTCGAACCCTCGACTCCCACAATGCCATTGTGGTACTCTCCCAGCTGAGCTACATCCCCATTCAATAAGATAATTCTATCACAAGGTAATGAAAAAATCAAGAATTATCTTTTATAATATCTGCTACTTCAACAGGAATTACCTTTTGCAATGAGGATAGTGGCAACTCAACCTGGTTACCTACCCTACCTGCTGAAAAGTAGATAGTATCAAAGTCATTAGCAGTCTTATGGATAAAAGTTTTAAACTGCTTTTTCATACCGATTGGTGAACAACCACCATGGATATATCCTGTTAGTGGCAAGAGTTCTTTTTGGTGAATCATCTCTATTGACTTTTCTTTTGCAACTTTGGCAGCTTTCTTTAAATCAAGTTCTTTATTTGCCGGTACAACAAAAACATAATGTTCTTTACTTTTACCAACAGTTACAAGGGTTTTAAAAACCTTGCCTACTTCTTGATTAAGAGCATTTGCTACTTCTTCTGCGTTAAGTTTTGTATTATCATAAGCATAGTGAGAATACTCAATTTTCTTTTGGTCAAGAATTCTCATTACATTAGTTTTTTCTTGTTTTTTTGCCATAATATCACCACTAATTTTTGCTCATCATATTATAAGATGTTTTTACTGCATCTTCAGAAATATTACAAAACAGTTCATACACATTTACATTGCTGAGAACTTTATCAAGAACAGTTAATAGGCTTGACATTTTTTGTTTATCATTAATACAAAGTGTTTGTGGCAGGAATTTTCCTATAGCTTTCTTGGTAGATATTTTATTGATAACATTTTCTTTGCCTTGGTTGATACAACAAATACCTTTTAGTGGTACTAAAATATTTTTATTAATATCATGTTTACCTGAAAAAGGTGTGCCACAAGCATATATCTTATTATCAATTATTCTGATAACCGGTTTGTCGTCATTTATCATAACGGCTCTGTCCCCAAAATACTTCATCCACAAAGCACAATGGGTTGACTTTCCTGTACCACTATTTGCAGTAAAAAGATAGGCTTCATTATCAACAGATATTGCTGATGAATGAAGAAGTATTCCGTCATAATCTAAGATTGCTTCGTAAAATATCATTCCATAAATTACATACTCAGCAAGTGACCTTGATATATGAGGAAAAGAAAGGATATAGTTATCTATCCTTTCTTCTGTAACATTAAGAGTTATGTCTGGTTTTAAATTTTGATTTTTTGCTAAATATTTTTCAGAACGAGTAATTGTCTGTTTATATTTGGGTTCATAATAAACATTTAAACCACACATATTATATAGCATAAAAACCTCTTATTTATAATAAGTTAATAGGATTGCTCTGCCTCTGTTGATTGTGATTTCAGCTTCATCATCAACAAAAACATTGCTAATGCCACGAGATACATTATATGTTAAAGTCTTGTTGTTTAACATATATTCTGCACCTTTATATGTAACATTTACACTTTCACAACCATAAGGGAACACTGAGAAAATAAGGCCTTTCTTGTTGTTCATTTCGTATGAACCTTCCTTTAGGATACGAATTTCCTCACCGTTGTTTCTTGCAATACCGTTATAGTTATATTCTGAGAGAAATGCCAGAGTTGCAATGTTTGCAAATGTATGGTCGGTTCTACCACCGATTGAACCTAGTAGTAAGAAGTCCTTATAGCCTCTACGGATACATTCCATTACACAATGTTCTGTATCAGTATCATCCTTATGGGTATTTAGCTTAACAACTTCTGTGTTCTGTGGTAGTTCTTCCTTTAGTGAATCAAAGTCACCGATAATTAGGTTTGGAGTCAGACCTGCTTTCTTTGCAAAAGAATAACCTGAATCAGCACAAACAATAAAGTCATCACTTGTACATAGGCTTTTGATTTCTTCTACATTTGTATCCGGTGAACCGGAAATAATTACACATCTCATTTTCTTCTCTCCCATTCTTTAATGTCTTTTATTTCATTATACATATCAACATAGCTATTGTGTCGTGACTTTTGAATTTTGCCTTCTTCTACCATTTGTAGAATAGCACAACCCTTTTCACAAGTATGGCTACATGAAGTAAACTTACACTGACCGATATAATCTTCAAATTCAGGAAACATATATTGAAGTTGGGTTTTGTCTTGAATATTAAACTTTTCAAGTTGCATAGTTGAAAACCCGGGTGTGTCACAAACATAACCACCATTAAACTTCAGTAATTCAACAGTTCTTGTTGTATGACGACCTCTGCCAAGTTTATCACTAACTTCTCCTGTTTTTAGCTGAAAATCAGGAAAAAGCTTATTAAGTAAAGTTGACTTACCAACACCACTGTTGCCAATAAAGGCAGTGATTTTGTTAGGTAAAAGTGAATATATTTCATCTACACCTTCCCCTGTAACAGAAGAATAAAGTATAGTCTTGATACCTGTACTGTTATAGATGTTATATATTTCTTCACCACTTTTTATATCTGACTTTGAGATTACAATAACCGGTTCAATATTGTTATATACAGCAGTTGCAGTCATCTTGTCAATAACTGTATAGTTTGGTGCAGGAGAAACTGTACTACAGACTATAACCAATGTGTCAATATTTGCCATTGGTGGTCTAACAATAGAGTTCTTTCGCTTATATATTTCTTCAACTGTAGGATAACCACTTTCAGGTATAGAGATTGTCACTAAATCTCCAACTACAGGAGTTTTGCTTGTCTTACGAAAAGAACCTCTTGCCTTACATTCATATGTATTGTCAGTGGTTTCTACATAATAGAAACCACTGATTGCTTTTATAATTCTACCCTCTACACTATTCATTAAAAAACACCTTTAATATGCCGGAGCAGTAGTAGGTTGTGGTTCTTGAGTTGGCTCTGTGTTATAGTTTGTTGTATCTTGTGAAACTGTTGTTATATCCTGAGTAGGTGCAACAGTTGTATCTTCCTGAGTAGTAGGAGGTGCAGTAGTTGTAGTTGTTGCTATAACATAGTCATGGTATGTTGGGGTTGCCTTCTTATTCTGGAAGTCAATTGTATATTCCTGATATAGCTGACCGTTTAGATATACCTTAACCTTTGAATCGGTTTCTGTACCTGTCAAAGTAAAGCTATATGTCTTTAGTTCTGATGGAATAACATTTGTTGTTGCAAATACATTGCCATCAAATACAACCTGTAGTGAAACACTGTTTGTTTCATTCTTTGGCAACTGAACATCAATCTGAATAGACTGAGCATCCTTTTTACCACCTGAAAGAACAAGTTTTACAGTATAGCCCTTCTTTACAGTACCACCCTGTAAAGGATTTTGTCTAATAACAGTATCCTTTTCTTCATAACTGTTTTCGTCATATTCGTATTCTACATATAGACCTTTACTTTCAAGAATTTCCTTAGCTTCAGAAATATCTTTACCTGTTACATCAGGAATTTTAACTTTCTTTTCAGCAGGGCCTTTTGAAACATAAAGATATACTGATGAACCGATAGTTGTTTTCTGTCCCGGATTTGGGAATTCTGATGATACATAGTCAACATTAACATCTTCACTCTGTACATAAACAATCTCAGGTACAAGGTTTCTTGACTCTAGTTCTTTAATAGCATCTTCCTCTGTTGTATTTAGAAGATGAGGAACTGTTACATCAGAATTTTTGCCGTTTACAGTTAGCTGAATAGTTGAACCTTTCTTAACTTTCTTTGAATCTGCTTCAGGTTGTTGAGAAAGGATAACACCTTCCTTTTTAGTTGAGTCATATTCAAAGTCCAGTTGAAAAACAAAGTTCTCTTTATTATCTCCTTGCTTAACATCAAGGATTGTTTTGCCAACATAATTTGGAACATCTGTATCTGCATTTGAATTTGAGAATGCAGAAGTTACAAAGTAAATACCAAAACCGATTAGGCAAACTATAAATGATGCTACAACACCTAGGATTGCAGACTTTTTCTTTGATCTAACTTTCTTTTCAGGTTCTTCACTATCAAAATCTTCCGGAACAAACTTATTGGAATCTTTGTTATCATCAACTTTCTTTTCTTCAAAGATTCTCTTTGTTTCATCCTTTTTCTTAGCTTCTCTTTTCTTTTCAGCAGATTTTGGTTCTATTGGCTTTGGAAGGCTGTAACCAAATACAATGCTTGGATTTAATCTAAAACGGTCAATATCATTAAGCATTGCTTGAGCTGACTCATATCTATCCTTAGGGTCTTTCTGCATAGCATGAAGAGTGATTTCTTCAAGACCTTGTGGAATGTCAGGATTAATCTCTCTTGGTAGCTTTGGAGTAGACTGAAGTTGCATAATAGCAACAGAAACTGCATTATCAGCTACGAAAGGAAGTTTACCTGTTAGCATTTCATACATCATAACACCAACAGAATAAATATCTGTTTTACCGTCGGTGTTGCCACCCTTTGCTTGTTCAGGTGCTATGTAGTGAACAGAACCGATTGCTTGTTCTGTCATTGTTCTTGTAGCAGAATTAAAGTTACGGGCAATACCAAAGTCAGTTACTTTGATAGTACCGTCTTGAAGCAACATAATGTTCTGTGGCTTAATGTCACGGTGAACAATACCCTTTTCATGAGCGTGTTGTAATGCTCTTAAAATTTGAGTTGTTAGGTGCAATGCTTCTTTCCACTGAATTACACCTTGCTGAGCGATATACTCCTTAAGAGTAATACCGTCAATATATTCCATAACAATATACTGAATCATATCACCAAAAGAAACATCATAAACCCTTACAATGTTTGGATGTGAAAGAACAGCAATAGATTTACTTTCGTTTTTAAATCTTCTGATAAAGTCTGCATTATCAAGAAATTCATCCTTTAGAATTTTGATTGCAACTTCTCTATCGTCAACAGTATCGTAACACCTATAAACATTGGCCATACCACCAACACCAATAAGTTCTTGGATTTCATATCTACCGTCAAGCTTTTTGCCTGTGTACTTATCTATCATAACTCTTCCTCCTTAATATATTGTAATAACGGTAATGTTGTCTGTGCCACCACCGAATTTAGCTTCTTCAACTAACTTGTCGGTAATTTGGTTCTTAGGGTTGTTATTTACAACTTCTGCAATTTCCTCTTTGCTGACACAATTAGTTAAACCATCGGTACAAATAATAACAATATCTCCCGGTTTATATTCGTACTGAGTATAATCCACTTTGATAGTATTCTTTACACCGATTGCTCTAGTAATAAAGTTTTTGTTTGGGTGAACTAAGGCTTCATCTTCTGTAATTTCACCACGACTTACCATTTCTTGAACTAAAGAATGGTCCTTAGTTAGCTGATAAGCCTTATGATTACGAACAAGATAAGTTCTTGAGTCACCTATATGTACAATATGAAGAATATTGTCCCTTAGGAATACACACTCACAAGTAGTGCCCATTCCGATAAGTTCAATATTTTTTTGAGCTAAATTATAAACTTCAAGGTTTGCACCGGAAACTATGTTTGTAAGTAGTGCATATAGTTCTTCGTTTGTGAAATCACTGGTATATAGATTTTTCATTTCCCTAGCTATATATTCACAAGCAGTTGTTGAGGCTGTGTGGCCACCATTAGCACCACCCATACCGTCACAAACTACAGCCCATACTGCACCGTCACACATTCTTCCGGAAAGACAATAATCCTGATTATCGTTTCTGACAAGACCTTTATCTGTTTTACTATGTATATTCAAGATTACTTTCCTCCTTTCTTGTGCTTACCTTTTAGTTGTCCACAACTTGCATCAATATCGCTGCCTAAAGTTCTTCTTACAGTAGCAGTAATACCATATTTAGCAAGTACATTGGTAAATGATATTAACCTTTCTTTGTTACTCTTGCGATAATCATTACCTGTAACATCATTTACAGGAATTAGGTTAACATGACACAGCATACCTTTTATTAAATTACCAAGTATATTAGCTGCTTCGTCACTATCATTTACACCATCAATCATAGCATATTCAAAACTTACTCTACGATTGGTTTTATCTATATAATACTTGATGGCTTTCATAAGCTCATCAATGTTATAAGCATCGTTAATTGGCATTGTTGCACTTCTCATTTTATCAGTTGGTGCATGGAGAGAAACAGAAAGTGTAATCTGTAACTTTCTATCAGCCAAATCATAAATTCGTGGAACAATACCACAGGTTGACAAGGTAATATGCCTTTTCCCTATATTCAGTCCATCATCTGATGAAACCAAATCAAGGAACTTCATTACATTGTCATAGTTATCAAGTGGTTCACCCATACCCATAAGAACAATATTGGAAATTCTTATGTTAAGGTCTTTTTGGGCTGATTCTATCTGGGCAATCATTTCACCGGCAGTAAGGTTTCTTGTAAAACCTTGCTTACCTGTTGCACAGAACTTACAACCCATCTTGCAACCTACTTGAGTTGATATACAGATTGTGTGTCCGTGGTGGTAACTCATCACAACAGACTCAACACACTGCTCATCATTAAATTTAAACAAATACTTAACTGTACCATCATACCGTGAAATTTGCTTTTTTTCAATATATGCAACAGAAATGTAACAATATTCACTTAACTTTTCTTTTAAGTCCTTTGGTACATTCTTCATTTCATCAAAGGAAGTTACACCTTTGTTTATCCATTGGAAAATTTGTTTTGCTCTAAACTTTGGGCAATTTAATGATGAAATAAGCTCTTCAATTTCTTGTAAATTCATTGATTTTAAATCAGTCATTTAATCACCCTTTCTCAGTATTGCAAAGTAGAAACCATCTGAATTATTAGTTTGTGGGAACAATGAACATTCATATTCATTTTCCTTTATGGTTCTTTTAATATTCTTTGGGAGAATTAACTTCTCACCTACAAAATCTTTATGTTCACTTAGGAATTTTTCTACTAAAAGATTGTTTTCTTTTGGGTTAAGGGTACAAGTGGAATACATTAATTTTCCACCGTTTCTTACTAGATTAGCAGATGAACATAAAATTTTATACTGTATTTCTGTTAAGTCATTATTAACTATATTATCTTTATATCTGATTTCCGGTTTTCTGCGAAGTAATCCAAGTCCTGAACATGGAACATCACAAATAACTATATCGGCAACATTCTCTTCATCAAATGAAGTTGCATCATTAATTTTAGTATTTATAATACTTATTTCTAACCTTTTAGAAGTGGAATAAATCAGCTTGATTTTATGTTCATAAAGGTCATAAGAATTTATCTTACCTTTATTATTCATTAGGATTGCACCAGTAAAGGACTTACCTCCGGGTGCTGAACAAACATCATACACAACATTATTTTCTTTAGGTGATAATGTTGTTAATGCTATATTTGAAGAAAGGTCTTGTATGTAAAATTCTCCGTACTGAAAGGCTTTAATATTTTCTACCGAACCTGTATTTTTCAGAGTAATTACATTTTCTAAAATAGACTTTTCAGCAATAATATTTTCTTCTCTAAGATTTTCAATTAAAGTATCTTCATCAGTTAAAAGTGTATTAACTCTGGCATATAGTGGAGGTCTGCCATCTACTGAATTTAGCATATGGGTAGTTACCTTTTCGCCATAACTGTCAAGCCATAATTTAATAATATCTTCCGGAACAGAATACTTAACTGAAAGTAATTTTGTTTTGTCTTTAATTTTACTTAAATCACACTTGGTTTCTGCTCTTGAGATACTTCTAAGAATACCGTTAATGAAACCTGATGACTTAAAAAGTCTTAAATTCTTTGCAAGTTGTACTGCCTCGTTAACAGATGCATTATCCGGAACTTTGTCCATATAAAGCATCTGATAAACTGACATTCTAAGGATTACTAAAGTTTTGGTTTCTATTTTCTTTAGTCTTACAGAAGAAAAGCTACGGATTACATAGTCAAGAGTTATCTTCTTTTCCAGTACTCCGTAAATAATTGCTGAGGCAAAAGAAGAGTCTAGCTTATTAAGATTATTCTCTTTTAATGCTTTATTCACTGCAATTGAACTGTAGGACTCTTCAGTTTCAATTTTATAAAGCACATCAAATGCTACTCTTCTTGGGCTTTTCATCTATTATCTTCTCCTATTATTTGCAATAAAAATAAGTCTTAGTAATTGTAGTAAAGCAGTTGCTGCTGAAGCAACATAAGTCATAGCGGCTGCTTGTAAAACTTTCTTTGTACCTTCATATTCTTCAGGGTAAAGTAGGTTAGTATCTCTGATACACTTTAATGCTCTTCTTGATGCATCAAATTCTACAGGTAAAGTTACGAAAGTAAAAAGAACTGATGCTGAGAAGAATATGATACCTAGCCATAAGCAGAATGAAAACTGTGTTGGCAAAAATAAACCTACTAAGAAAAGTATCCATCCTAAGCTAGAACCTACCCTAGCAATTGGCACAATAGCACCACGAATTTTGTTTGGTACATAACCTGTAGCGTGTTGTACTGCGTGACCTGCTTCGTGACAAGCAACACCTACTGCTGCAACAGAAGCTACATTATAAACACTATCGGAAAGTCTGATAACATTTGTTCTTGGGTCAAAGTGGTCTGTTAAATTACCTGCAACTTGCTCAATACGAACACCATGAACACCATAATGGTTTAAAACATACTCAGCTGCTTGAGCACCTGTCATACCACGCATATTCCTTACATTGCTATACTTGCTAAAATTACTGTTTACTTTGACCTGGCATATAAGTGACAAAATAAGGCATGGTAGCATAAATACAATATATGTCCAGTCAATACCATAGAAGTAATGATACATAATTTATTCTCCTATCACTGTGCCTTTTTCAAGTTTATGACCTTGTAAAAAAGCTTTAGAATCCATCTTTTTTTTGCCCTGTAGTTGAACAGTATTTACAACAACTGCACCTTCACCACAAGCAATAGTAAGTGGATTTGTGTTTAAAATTTCACCGGGTTTACCTTTACCCTCTGTAAGTCTTGTTTCAAAGATTTTTAGGACTTTGCCGTTAAGTTTTGTTGAGGCAACAGGCCATGGTGAAAGTCCCCTAACTTGGTTATGGACTTGTAAATTAGTCTTTGAAAAATCAATATTACACATTGACTTATCAAGCATTTTTGCATATGAAATTTTACTGTCATCTTGCTTGATAGGATGAAGTTCACCTTTTTCTGCTTTTTCAAGTGTATCAAGGATTAGCTTACCACCCATTTCTGCCAATGTATCAAAGACTTTACCGGCTGTATCGTTGATGCCGATTTCATATTCCTTAGTTTCAAGAATATCACCGGTATCAAGACCTTTTTCCATATACATTGTAGTAACACCTGTAACCTTGTCACCGTTTAAAACGGACCATTGAATGGGTGCTGCACCTCTGTACTTTGGGAGTAAAGAACCATGAACATTGATACAACCATACTTTGGAATATTCAAAATATTTTCAGGTAAAATCTGTCCATAAGCAACAACAACAATTACATCAGGGTTAAGTTCCTTAATAATTTCATAGCTATCGCTATCCTTTAATTTTACCGGTTGATAGACAGGTATTCCTAACTTTTCAGCACAAACCTTTACATCAGGTGGTGTTAGTATCATTTTTCTGCCTACCGGTTTATCCGGCTGAGTAAAGACAGCTTGTACAATATGAACTTTTGCAATGTTTTCTAATGATGGAACTGCAAAGTCCGGAGTACCCATAAAAACAACATTCATTAGCCTAACTCCTCTGGGTCTAACATTCTAACAACAATATCCTTAAATACAATACCGTTTAGATGGTCAATTTCGTGACAGAAAGCCTTTGCTAAAAGTTCTTCACCTTCCATTTCAAAGAAATTACCGTTACGGTCTTGAGCCTTTACTTTTACATACATTGGACGCTTAGTGATACCGTATTCTCCGGGGAAAGATAGACAACCTTCTGCAGTTTCTTGTTCACCGCTTGTTTCAATAATTTCAGGGTTAACAAGTTCAATTACACCCTCACCAATATCAATAACCACAACTCTTCTTAGCATACCAACCTGTGGACCTGCAAGACCTACACCGTCAGCTTTGTGCATTGTTTCAGCCATATCATCAAGAAGTGTTGCTAACTTATCGTCAAACTTCTCTACATTTCTACATTTCTTATGAAGAATCTCGTCTCCATCTTTTACAATATTTCTAATAGCCATACTCATTCACCTAATTAAAAGACAGTGGATTTATATCTACTGTTATACCTATATTTTTAAATTCCTTATTCTTAGAAAATTCAAGTAATGTTTCCTTAATAACACTACGGAAATCCTTTGAATTTCTACACTTAATTATAGTCTTGTATCTATATTTATTATTTACCTTATAAACATAGGCTTGGCTTGGTCCAAGCACTCTTAAAGGCATACTGCTATAATTAGTTTTGATTTTGTTAATTAAGGCATTTTGAAAGGCATTTGCACACTTTATTGTTGCACCCTCAATTATACCTTGATAACCTATAAGACAAATGTCGGAAAAAGGAGGATAAAGCAGTGCTTTTCTCACTCCTATTTCACCTTTATAAAATGTATCATAGTCTTGCTTTGCTGATAGACCTATAACATAATTTTCCGGTGTTGAAGTTTGGATAACTGCAACACCCTTTGAGTCACCTCTGCCGGATCTACCAACTACTTGAGTTAGCAGAGAAAATGCCCTTTCGTAACTTCTGTAATCATCAGAATAAAGCATTTGGTCGGCATTGATAACACCTACTAATGTTACATTTGGAAAATCAAGACCTTTAGCTACCATTTGTGTACCGATAAGAATATCATATTCACCATTTGCAAAAGCAGTAAGTTTTGTTTCATAACTACTTTTTGTCATTGTGGCATCAGCATCCATCCTTAATACTCTGGCACTTGGGAACATATCAACAAGTTCTTGTTCTGCTTTTTGAGTACCTGCACCACTAAACTTTAGTGTGTGCTGATGACAGTCCGGACACTCATCCGTATAAGGAACTGAATGGCCACAATAGTGACACATCATTCTATTGTTTGCACTATGGTATGTCATAGAAATTGAACAATTGGGACAAGTTACAACTTGGCCACAACTTCTACAACTTAAAAATGTATTGTATCCTCTTCTGTTAAGAAGAATAATGGACTGTTTTTTATGAATTAAGTTACTTGAAATAAGTTCTTTTAGTGTTGTTGAATAGTTACTAAAATTACCTTTCATTTGTTCTTCATTCATATCAACAACAGAAACTTGTGGTAATGTTGCTTTACCATATCTTTCTGTTAATTTTACAAGATTATAAATTCCTTTTTCAGCCATATAGAAACTTTCTACACTTGGAGTAGCTGAAGAAAGAAGTAACAAAGCGTTATGCTTATAGCATCTAAACTTTGAAATATCTCTTGCATTATATCTTGGTGTTTGTTCGGATTTATAGGAACTTTCTTGTTCTTCATCCATAACAATCAAACCGATATTTTTTAGTGGGGCAAAAACTGCACTTCTTGTACCCAGAACAATTTTTGCATCTCCTCTACTGACCCTTTTATATTCATCAAGTCTTTCGCCTATTGATAAACCACTATGGAATACTGCAACATTATCCCCAAACCTTGAAGTAAATATTTTGATTAACTGAGGTGTTAATGCAATTTCAGGTACCATTAATATTGTACCCTTATTATCATTAAAACACTTTTCAATTAACTTCATAAATACTGAGGTTTTGCCACTACCTGTAACACCATAAAGTAGAGAAACTGAAGCTTTGTCATCACAATACTTACTGTATAAATTATCAAAAGCAGACTGTTGTGATGGGCTTAAAACCACTTCATCTTTCTTTACATCTGAAACAGTATAAGGAATTCTCATAACTTCATCAGTAAAGTACCTTGCAATCTTTTTCTTAACTAAAGAATCGGTTACTGACTGGGTGTAGCCTGTATAGTAACAAACTTCCTTTACAGAAGCTTTCTCCACAACAGTTAAAAGTTCTGCAACTTTCTGTTGTTTTGGTGTTAACTTATAATCATTAATATCAACATCATCACAAAGTGACACCATTTTTACTGTTGCATCTTTAGTTTTTCTAAAGGCATCATCTTCTCTATTTACTACACCTTGACGGTAAAGTTTATTAAGGGAATTTTCTCCTATAGAAAAAACATTTAAGATTGCTTCTTTTTTTACCGGTTTATTCTCTGATAAAAGATAATCATAAATTTCTCTTTCATAGTCAGTTAGAGAATTTAGCACATCATCGTCAACCTTTACTGCTGTATAAAATGTAGAAATATTATAATTTATTCCTACCGGTAACATTACCTTTACAGAATCATAATAAGTACAGAAATATCTATCATGGATAAAATTTACTGTATCAATCATTTCTTGGGTAAAGATAGGCTTATCATCTAGTAATGATGAAATTTCTTTTAGATTTTCTTCTTTACCATAAGACAAAGACAAAATCATTCCTTGACGAAATCTATCTCCTCTGCCAAAATGTACAAGAACTCTCTGTCCAACTTTTACATTAGACAAATGATCCGGTACTTTATAGCTAAAGAGTCTGTCAAAACCGTAAGTAGTATTATCTACTGCAATTCCTGCAATGAGGAATTCATCATTCTTCATCTTCTGGTTCAAGTAGGTTGTACTTGTGATTCTTAAAATCTTCGATAGCAAGAAGAACCGGCTTTTCGTCAGTAATTATACCCTGTTCTTCAAATTCCTGTGCAATTTCTCTTGCTCTCTTTGCTACACCGATTACTAGTGCATAACGACTTTCCTTACCTGATAACATATCATCTACTGAAGCTAAACGCATAATTATATCTCCTTTTTATAAATTAATTATTTCTTTTTTCTTTCTCTTTTTTCACTATATCAATAACTTGGTTTACTGCATCTTCAACCTTATCATTAACAACCTTAACATCATACTTTGGAACAAACTGTTTTTCAAATTCTACTGCTGAAAGACGCTTCTTGATAACCTCTTCGGTTTCGGTATTTCTGCCACGAAGTCGAGATTCAAGTTCTTCTAATGATGGTGGCACAATAAAGATACTAAGTGCATCAGGTCGCTTATCCATCATTTGAAGTCCACCTTGAACTTCGATTTCAAGAAATACATCAAGACCTTTCTTTAGCATTTCTTCAACAGGTTTCTTAGGTGTTCCGTAATAATTATCAGAATACTGAGCATATTCAAAGAACTCATCATCCTTAATCATTTCTTCAAATTCTTCTTTTGAAATGAAGTAATACTCTCTACCGTTTACTTCTCCCGGTCTTGGAGCTCTTGTAGTAGCAGAAACAGATAGTCGGAAATTATCTTCTTTCTTTAGCATTTCCTTCATAATTGTTCCCTTACCTACTCCGGAAAAACCGGAATAAATAATAAGTAGTCCTTTGTTATTCATCGCTTTGTTCACCCTCCAATCTGTTACCTATTGTTTCAGGAGAAATAGCAGAAAGTACAACATGGTCACTGTCTGTAATAATAACTGCTTTACATCTTCTGCCGTAAGTAGCATCAATAAGCATACTTTTCTGCTTACTATCCTGAACAATTCGTTTTATAGGAGCAGAATCAGGACTGACTACAGAGATGATTCTGCTTGAATTAACTAAATTACCAAATCCAATATTAATAAGTTTCATAAAGCACCTTTATTCAATGTTTTGAATTTGCTCTCTAATCTTTTCAATTTCAGCCTTAATATCAACTACCATATGAGATAGTGTGCTGTCGTTAGCTTTACTACCGATAGTATTGGCTTCTCTGTTCATTTCTTGAATAATAAAGTCAATCTTTCTACCGATTTCACCATCGCTATTCATAAGTAATTTTAGCTGGTCAAAGTGACTTCTTAGACGAACAGTTTCTTCATCAACTGCAACCTTATCTGCAAAAATTGCAACCTCTGTTAAAATTCTCTGTTCATCAAAATCAGCACTACCTAAAAGTTCTTCAATTCTTTCTTTTAGTCTTGCTTCATAATCTTTTACTCTTTCAGGTGACTTTTCTTCAATCTTTGAAACAATAGAAAGGATAGTTTCGGCTCTTGACATAATGTCAGCCTTCATCTTCTCTCCTTCTACTTCTCTCATCTTAATAAAGTTATCAAGTGCTACATCAAGAACTTCCTTAACTGCATTCCAAACTTCTTCCTCATCTTCAGGTGCTCTATGTACTTGGAAAATATCGTTGTACTGAGCAACAGTAGAAACAGAAATATCATCTGCTACACCATAGTCTGTTGAAAGTTTCTTTAGTGCATTAATGTAACCTTGTGCTAAACTTGGGTTAATCTTTACAATTGACTCTGTGTCTTCCTTTTGGCTTAAAGAAACATAAACATCAATTTTACCTCTGCTAACCTTTTCTTTAATATAAGACTTTAACTTTTCTTCAAGAAAGTTATAGCCTCTTGTTGTACGGCAATTAAATTCATAGTAACGGTGGTTTACACTCTTGATTTCTACTACAATATCTCTGCCGTCAACAGTTGCTTCGTGTCTTCCGAAGCCTGTCATTGAACGAACCATTATTATAACCTCGTATATTAATTAAAAAATTCATTTTATACATATATGGGCATTTCGTATTTGCATAGTACCCTATATTGTATTTAATACTTATTATAGCAAACATTCAAGAGGATAACGCACTTTTGTAACTAAATTGTAATATATATTTTAGGTATTTTTCTATAGTAGAAAATCAAATAAATATATTCGCATTTTATTTGCATTTTTCCTATATTTGTGATATAATTTTAAGGCAAATTTTAATATAAGGGATGATATAAATGTCAGGACATAATAAATGGAGTACCATTAAGCAGAAAAAAGGCAAAAATGATGCTGCCAGAGCAAAGGTATTTACAAAGATTGGTAGAGAACTTATTGTTGCTATTCGTGACGGTGGTTCTGCTGACCCTAATGTAAACTCAAAACTTCGTGATTGTATTGCTAAGGCTAAGGCTGCTAATGTTCCTAATGACAACATTGAAAGAATTATTAAAAAGGCTGCATCTTCTAGTGAAGGTGACAACTATGAATCTGTTACATATGAGGGTTACGGCCCATCAGGTATTGCTGTAATTGTTGAGGCTCTTACAGATAACAGAAACAGAACAGCCGGTGAAGTTCGTCACTACTTTGATAAGTTTGGTGGCAATATGGGTACACCGGGTTGTGTTGGTTTTATGTTCTCAAAGAAAGGTGTTCTTGTTGTTGAAAGAGAAGACTTTGACAAAGATGAAGACACTGTAATGGAAGAAGCTCTTGAAGCAGGTGCTTCTGACTTTGAGGCTGATGAAGACATCTTCACAATTTACACAGAGCCGGATGACTTCTCTGCTATTCGTGATGACCTTGCTGCTAAGGGTTATGAATTTGTATCTGCTGAAGTTGAAGAAGTACCATCAACATACACAAAGATTGAAGATGAAGAAACTAAGGCTAAGATGCAGAAGATGCTTGATATGTTTGAAGAAAATGATGACATTCAGAATGTTTGGCATAACTGGGAAATGGACTAATTAGTTTTTAAATTACATCTATTTCAATAATTTAGGACGGTTAAATATAAATAACCGTCCTTTTCTTTTTGTCTTTTAATTTTAAAAGTGTGAATAATTATTAGTGTTTATGAAATAATTATAATATAGTAAAGCATAGTAAAGATCCACCGGCTTAGCCGGTGGCTTTTCTTTTAACGCCTTAAAGGCTAT
>ERZ824473.79-NODE-79-length-170730-cov-16.295380_pt1 | contig 170730 bp, 162 predicted proteins | sample MGYA00519874_ERZ824473 | MGnify/ENA primary metagenome ERZ824473 (study PRJEB31778, sample SAMEA3449151) | human gut metagenome | biome: human gut; feature: human-associated habitat; material: faeces | place: United Kingdom | collected 2010/2012 ...
GTACAACAAACTGTTTAGCACCAATGGCAAAAGCATTAAATGATTATGCACCAATCCAATCAGGAATAATGACAACAGTTCATGCTTACACAGGTGACCAAATGGTATTAGATGGACCACACAGAAAAGGTGATTTAAGAAGAGCTAGAGCAGCAGCTGTAAACATTGTACCAAATACAACAGGTGCAGCAAAAGCTATCGGATTAGTTATACCAGAATTAAATGGAAAATTAATCGGTTCAGCACAAAGAGTTCCAGTACCAACAGGTTCAACAACTATATTAGTAGCTGTAGTAAAAGGCGAAAATGTTACAGAAGAATCAATAAATGCTGCAATGAAAGCTGAGAGTAGTGAATCATTTGGATATACAGATGAATACTTAGTATCATCAGATGTTATCGGAATGAGATATGGTTCATTATTTGATAGTACACAAACAATGGTAACAGAAATTGGAGAAGGATTATATCAAGTTCAAGTTGTATCTTGGTATGATAATGAAAATTCTTACACAAGCCAAATGGTAAGAACAATAAAATATTTTGCTGAATTAGGTGAATAATAAATTAAAACACTTTTGAATGAATTTTTCAAAAGTGTTTTTTTGATGTAATATATTGATAAAAATATATAGTCAAGGCTTTTAAACTTTTTTTCTAATTTCTATGTAATTTAATTCTCCCATACAAACACCTCGTTATTATGATATTTTATAATGAATAAAAAATAAATAAAATTATTTAAAACTGTTGAACTATAACCATAACTGTGATAAAATTTTTATGAAAACAAAGGAGGAAATTTTATGATAAAATACAAAAATAAAAAAGAAAAAGGAATTACTCTGGTTGCATTAGTTATAACTATAGTAATTTTGTTAATTTTAGCAGGTATAAGTATTCAAACACTAACACAAACAGGATTATTTGAAAATGCAAAACAAGCAAAAAATGCAACAGAAAATGCACAAAAGGATGAAAATACAACATTAACAAGTTATGAAAAAGAGATTGAGCAATATGTAGAGGAGTTAACTCCGCAAAAGAAATATATATATCTATATAATAAAGGAGATGAATGTACAGAAAATTCTGGTGGATGGGGAACTCCAATAGGGTTAAGGACGTCAGCATGGACATCTACAAGAGCAACGCTAAACAGTAATTGTATTACTTTAACAGAGGTTACACCACCTGGAGAATGGGCTCATTGTGGAGTTTATACACGTAATAAAATAGATTTTTCTAAATATTCTAAATTATATATTGAATATGAATGTGAAGAACCAGTTTATTCTATGTGGGTACAATGTGGAACATCTACAGATTTACAATATGAGTATACCGGAGAATTTAAAGCATTTTATACTGATACTTCAAAGGGAAAACATATAGCTGAAATAAATACAACAGAAAATAATTGGTGGGGGACAGGTTTGTGTAGCGATGAAAAGTTATATATAAAAATATTAGTATATACAAATAGTACATCAACTGAAGCTAAAGGAAATGCAAATAAAGTAAATATAACAAAGGTTTATTTAGAACCAAAAGAATAAAATAGTTAAAAATTTACCAAAAAACTTGTAAAAAAATTTCAAATGTGCTAATATAATAAATATAGAAAACAAATCCAATTAAAAAGCAAAGTATATATATTAAAACAAAACAGAGAAAATATCCTAGGCTGAAAGATATTTAAAAAATATATAGAAATTTCACTTTTTAGGACTTCTTTTGAACAGAAAAAACAAAGTAGAAAGAAGCGGTTGCACCGTTAAAACTATAATGAGGTTAGTTAAAAATAAAAAACTAATAAATTTAGGTGGTACCACGGAAATCCATTTCGTCCTATAACAGGGAGAAATGGATTTTTTATTGACCAAATTAGTAGATGAATGAATTGAAAGGAGAAGAAAAATGAAAGAGCAAATCGAAAGTATCAAACAAACAGCTATTGAAGAAATAGCAAAAGCAGAAGACTTACAAACATTAGAAAATGCAAGAGTAAAATACCTAGGAAAAAAAGGTGAATTAACAGCAGTATTAAGAGGAATGGGAGGACTAAGCCCAGAAGAAAGACCAATAATAGGTGGATTAGTAAATGAAGCAAAAGAAAGCTTAGAAAAATTAATAGAAGAAAAAGAAGAAAAATTCAAAATTGAAGAATTAAACAAAAAACTAGAAGCAGAAAAAATAGACATCACATTACCAAGTACAAAAATGAAAAGAGGAAGCCTACACCCAGTAAGTAGAATAATAGAAGACATAGAAGATTTATTTGTATCAATGGGTTATGATGTAGTGACAGGACCAGAACTAGAAAATGATGAATATTGTTTTGAAAGATTAAACCTTCCAAAAGGACATCCAGCAAGAGATATGCAAGACAGTTTCTATATAACAGATGAATACTTATTAAGAACACAAACATCAGCAGTTCAAGCAAGAACAATGATGGCAAACACAGAAAAAACACCAATAAGAATGATTACTGCAGGAAAAACATATAGAAGAGAAGATGATGCAACACACTCACATCAATTTAACCAAATAGAGGGATTAGTAATTGATAAAAAAGAAAGAAATGTATCATTAGCAGATTTAAAAGGAACACTAGAAGTATTTGTTAGAAAAATAATAGGAGCAAACTTAGACTTAAGATTTAGACCAAGTTACTTCCCATTTACAGAACCATCATATGAAGTAGATGTAACATGCTTCAAATGCGGAGGAAAAGGATGTAATCTATGTAAACAAACAGGATGGATTGAAGTATTAGGAGCAGGAATAGTTCATCCAAATGTTTTAAAAATGAATGGGTACGACCCAGAAAAATTTGGAGGATTTGCATTTGGAACAGGTATAGATAGACTTGCAATGTTTAGATATGGAATAACAGACATGAGATATCTATACACAAATGATGTAAGATTTTTAAGCCAATTTGATAGAAAAGATGAAGAGTAATAATAAAGATTTGGCAGACAAAAATTTTGAAAAAATTTTTGAATGACGATGAATGAACGAAGTGAGCGAAAGGATGAAGAATAATGAATTTAAGTTTGAATTTTGTAAAAGATTATATGGATTTAGATAATGAATTAACAGTAAAAGACATAGCAGAAGCTATGACAAAAGCTGGAAACGAATACGACTCAGCAGAAAAATTAATAAATGCAACAAAATTAGTAATAGGAGAAATAAAAGAATGTGAAATGCACCCAGATTCAGATCATTTACACCTATGCAAAGTAGATATTGGAAGCGAAATATTAAATATAGTATGTGGTGCACCAAATGCAAGAAAAGGAATAAAAGTAATAGTAGCACAAGTTGGAGCAGAACTTCCAGGAGACTTCAAAATCAAAAAAGGAATGATAAGAGGTCAAGAATCAAATGGTATGTTATGTGCTTTATATGAAATAGGAATAGATAAAAAATTCTTATCAGAAGAAGACAAAAATGGAATACACGAATTACCAGCAGATGCTCCAGTAGGAGGAGACCCAATACAATATATGGGATTAGATGATGGAGTTATAGATTTTGAATTAACAGCAAATAGAGGAGATTTATTAAGTATTTTAGGAATGGCTTATGAATTAGGAGCAATATATGACAAAAAAGTAAAACCAGTTGAATATGGTTATAAAGAAAATGGAGAAGATGTAAACAAAGAATTCTCAGTACAAGTAAATACAGAAAATTGCAAACTATTCTTAGCTAAAAAAGCAAAAAATGTAACAATAAAAGAAAGTCCAGAATTTATAAAAAATAGATTAATAGCTTGTGGAATAAGACCAATAAACAATGTTGTAGACATAAGTAATTATGTAATGTTAGAATTAGGTCAACCATTACACTTCTATGATGCAGATAATTTAGGTAACAAAATAGTTGTTAGAATGGCAGAAAATGGAGAAAAATTAACAACACTAGATAATACAGAAAGAACATTATCAAATGAAGATATAGTAATAACAGATGGAACAAAAGCTATTGGATTAGCAGGTGTTATGGGTGGATTAGACACAGAAGTTGAAGAAACAACTAAAAATGTAATAATAGAATCAGCAATATTTAATTCAGTAAAAGTAAGAAAAACATCAAATAAAATCTTAAGAAGTGAAGCAAGCAATAGATTTGAAAAAGGACTTGATCCTGCAAGAACATATATGGCAATGGAAAGAGCATGCACACTATTACAAAAATATGCAGATGCAGAAATAGAAACAGGAATTGTAAAATATGATATTACAAAAAATGATGAAAAAGTAATTGAAATATCATATAAAGAAATAAATGATGTATTAGGAACAAATATATCAAAAGAAGATATCATAGATGTATTTAGAAAATTAGACTTCAAAACAGAACCAAAAGAAAATACTGTAATAGTAACAGTTCCAACAAGAAGAATAGATATATCAATAAGAGCAGATTTAATAGAAGAAGTTGGAAGAATTTATGGAGTTGACAACATTCAAGGAAAATTACCAGTAGTTCCAATGAAAATGGGGCACTTAGATAAAACAACAAGAAAAATAAGAGCAAAAATGTCAAACATGGGACTAAATGAAACATTATCATATATCTTAATAAATGACAAAGATGTTCACAAATTCACAACAGATGAATTTGAAGAAGTAAGACTATTAGACCCAATAACAGAAGAAAGAAACACACTAAGATACAGTATGATACCATCATTATATAAAATTTATGAATACAACAAAGCGCGTGAAAATAAAGATGTATGTTTATTTGAAATAGGAAAAGGTTTCTGGAAAAAAGGAGAAGAATATGGAGAAAATCAAAAAATATGTGTCTTAATGACAGGAAAATATTATGAAGGAATAGGACATAATAAAAATGTAGACTTCTATGATATAAAAGGTGTAACAGAAGAATTATTAGACTACTTAGGATATGCAGGAAGATATAGTTTTGTAGTACCAAAACAAATGCCAGCAGAATTCCACCCAGGTCAAACAGCAGAAATCTCTGTAAATAATGACATAGTAGGAATTGTAGGAAGAATTCATCCATCAGTAGAAAAAGAAGCAGTTTATGTAATGGAAATCAACTTAGACAAATTACTAGCAAAAAGAGTAGGAAAAATGAAATTTAAAGAAATATCAAAATTCCCAGTTATTAAAAAAGATTTAGCATTACTAGTAGACAAAAATATAACATCAAAAGAAGTAGAAATGTTAATAAAGAAAAAAGCTGGAAAATTATTATTAGACATAAATGTTTTTGATGTTTATGAAGGTAAAAACATTGATAGTAATAAGAGAAGTATTGCTTATTCATTAACATTTGGGGCTACAGACAGAACTTTAAATGATGATGAAATAAACAGCATTTTAGAAGGAATTATTACAGATTTAGAAAACAAAGGATTTGAAATTAGAAAATAGAAAAACAAGGAATTGAGAATTATTTTCAATTCCTTGTTTTTTATTGACAAAAAATATTCTTTAATATAAAATTAAATTATAAAGAATGTATAAAGGGGGATATGGTATAGAAATATGCCATAAAATAAACAAATGAATAAAATATTAAAAAAGATACTTTTATTAACAATAATTGCAGTTATTTTTAGTAATAATATTAATTTTGCAAGTGATGAAACAAACAAAAATAATTGTTTTGAAACTAACGGAGCAACAGAAATAGAATTAGCAATAGAAGAAAATCAAATAGAACCAGGGAAAGACTTAATATTCTATATAAATACTAATAAAAGTATAAGAGGAAGAATAGTAGAATTAGAAGATAATGGTACAATTAGAAAAAATGAAAGAGAAGTAGCTTATCAAAGTAATGAAAATGAATTTTGTTATAAATACACATACTTGACTTATAAAGAATCAAAAATAAATAACATAACAATAACAAATTTACCAAATGAAAATATCAATATATATGCATACATAAAGTACAATGGAAAATATTATTATATAAAGTCTATAAAAAACAAACAAACTAATAAAAACTTAAATAAAATATCAGATACTTCATTAATTCCAAAGGAAAAAATGAGCCAAACTCAAATAACAGAAGCAAAAAGTAAAGATACAGCAATTATGAAAAAGAAATGGGCTGAAGCTTTAAATATTAGTGAAAATGATATTGATAAATACCTAGATTTATATAATGCTAAAGGTCAAGGTAAACTACATAAAGATGGAAGAAAAATAAAAAATAGCAAAAATGAAGAAGTAATGTTGAATGGTGTAGGATTATTTCATCTATTAGATTATGGCTATATGTACAACGAGGAAACATTAAGTGCCTTAAAATATTGGGGAATAAATTGTATAAGAATACCAGCATATGTTAACTATAGAACTTCAAATGCAACAGATAGTGTTACCAGAGATGATAGAGGACTAGTAACAGCATATGATGAATATATACAAGAAATGGATAGAATTATAGATATTGGAACACAACAAGGATTATATTGTATAGTAGATTTTCATATCTTATTAGAAGATGGAGATATAAAAAATTATCAAGAACTTGCTGATAAATTCTTTGAACACTTTGGTTCAAAATATGGTAAGCAAAATAATATTTTTTACGAATTAACAAATGAACCTTATGGTACACCAACAGAAAGTTTATTTGATTATATAAAACATGAAAAAGAGATAGTAAAAAAATATGATAATAATCCTATTATGATTAGTGGAAATACATATTACGACTCAAGCAAACTTTCAGAATATTATCAAAAATTTAAACAACAAGAGATTAATGATGTATTTGTATCACATCATTATTACAATGGAGAAGAAATAAAATATTTTCAAAAATTTTATAATGAAACAGATGTGCCTTTAGTTTATTCTGAATGGGGAAATTCTGATGGAGACCCAAATGGAGAAGTTAAAAATTATACAGAAATGACAAAAAAATATTTAGAATGGTGGGATGATAATAATATTTTAAATTGTGCATGGATGTTATGTCATGGTGACTATACATATTCTTTATGGAATACAAATTTAGGATATAAATCAGAATTCTTAAAATATGGTTGCATAAGTGATGAGTATTTATCAGAATATGGAAAAGTTGTTTTTCAATCATATTTTGATAATAATATCAAACGTGTAAAAAATAACGAAAAATATATAAATAGAGATTCAAATCAAGAAACTAAAGAAGATGAAAATACAAACAACAATATAAACCAAAATAATAGTATAGAAAATAATAACAATATAGAAAATACCAACAATATGAGTTCAAAGGAAGATAATACTATAAAAAAAGGTCAATTACCAAAAGCAGGTCAAAAAGCATTTTATTTGTATTTTGTAACAATGATAATATTAATTATCAATATAATAGTTTATATAATAAAAAGAAATAGCATTTTAAAATAAAATGCTATTTTTAGTATATTATAAGCTTTAAAATTTGATTAATTCCTTGACAAATAAAAGCCATATTGATATTATATAAAAGTAAAAAACAAAAGAAAGAGTGTGAAAAAAATGAAAAACATATACCCTAATTTGTATTATGCAAAAGTAGAAGAAATAACAATACAAGAACTAATAAAAAACAAAATAAAACTACTAATATTAGATGTAGATAACACACTAATAGATTATTATAAAAACTTATCTGACAGTGTAATAAACTGGTCAAAAGAAATGAAAGGTCAAGGAATAAAACTATATATATTATCAAACACAAATGATGAAGAAAAAGTAAAAAAAGTAGCACAAAAATTAGATATACCATATAAACACTTTGCAATGAAACCACTAAAAAGAGGATTTAAAAAGATAGAAAAAGAAACACAAATAAAAGGTGAAAATATAGCAGTAGTAGGAGACCAAATATTTACAGATGTATTAGGTGGAAATAGAAGCGGAATGTTTACAATACTAGTAGAACCAATAGATAACAAAAAAGATTACTGGTATACTGCATGGAAAAGACCAATAGAAAATAAAATTAAAAATAAAATAAAAAAAGAAACAAAAGAAGGGAAAAATAAAAATGTATATTAATGATACACATATAATGTATTATGCAGTAGTTGCCATATTAGGACTTTTTGTAGGAATGTTTGTAGACTGGATGAATTCAAGACTACCAGAATACAAAAAAGTTTTTACAAAAGAAATAAAAGAATATTTTATAAAATTCAAACCAAACTATATATTAATGTTAATAACATCAGCAACATATGTAGCACTTTTATACAATTATGGAATAAAAAACACATTTATAGCAAATTTAGATTTAATAAAATTTATGATATTAACACCAATGTTATTATCAGCATTTGTAATAGATTACAAATTACAAATAATACCAAACAGACTAAACCTAACAATGTTTGAAGTAGGATTAGTAATAGCATTTTTATATGGATTGTCAGATGTAGCAATAACAATAAATATGGTACTTGGAATGTTAGTAGGAGCAGGAATATTCTTAGCAATAACATTAATAGGAGGACTAGTATATGGAAAAGAAGCTATGGGCTTTGGAGATGTAAAACTAATGGGCGCATTAGGAATATACTTTGGTCTATCAAACATAATAGTAATAACACTATTATCATTCTTAATAGGAGCAATACTTAGCATAGTATTATTAGCAACAAAAATAAAAAAAATGGACGAATACATACCATTTGGACCATTTATAGTATTAGGGACATTTATCAGTATATTTGTACCATTCCAAGTAATAAAAAGTATATTGATGCAAATATTTACATTAGGCTTATATAAAGGCTAAAATAAAAAACTTAGGCAAAAAAGAATAGGGGGAGTTTCTATGAATCCAAAATTACAATGGTTAAGAAACAAAATGTCTAGTTTAGATATGCAAGGAATAATAATATCAAATCCAGTAAATATAAAATATTTAACAAACATAGATGCAGAAGGGACACTAATAATAAATCCAAAAGAGAATATATTTATAACAGATGGGAGATACATAGAACACGTACATAGTATATTAACACTATATGATGAAATAATAGTATATAACATAAACGATGTATCAATGGATGACTACGAAAACTTTTTTATGTTCTGTGAAAATGTAGGATTTGAAGAAAATTATATAACATATGCAAAATATAAAGAATATATAAGAAAATTTAAAATAAACAATTTTGTCGAAACCGAATATATAATTGAAAAACAAAGAATGATAAAAGATGATGATGAATTAAGCAGTATAATAAAAGCATGTAATGTAACGGATGACTGTTTTAAACACATAACAAATTACATAAAACCAGGAATGACAGAAAAACAAATAGCAAAAGAAATAGAAAATTATTATACTCAAAATGCAGAAGGATTATCATTTGAAACAATAGTAGCATCAGGAGAAAATTCATCAAAACCACATGCAGTACCAACAGAAAGAAAAATTCAAGAAAAAGACATAATAACAATAGATATGGGATGCAAAGTAAATGGTTATTGTTCAGATATGACAAGAACAATATTTGTTGGAGAACCAACAGAAGAAATGAAAAAAGTATATGACCTAGTTCTAAATAACCAAAAATTTGCACTAGACCAATACAAAGATGGAGCAAATGCTAGACAGATAACAAAAATGGTAGAAAGCAACTTCAAACTAAATGGAGGCTATGATTTAATCCATAGTTTAGGTCATGGAGTAGGGTTAGAAATACACGAATTACCATATATGAGTTATAGATTTGACACAATGCTTAGAGAAAACATGGTAGTAACAGATGAACCAGGAATATATATACCAGGAAAATTTGGAGTAAGAATAGAAGACACAGTACAAATTACAAAATTTGGTTGCATAAGTTTAACAAATTCTGAGAAAAATTATATTATAATTTAGGGAAAAGGGGACGCCCTTTTTTTCCCTATCAAAAATTTCCCTAATAAAGCAATTTTAGTCGTAGAAATTTAAAAATTAAGCAAAGGGTTGATTTTTCCACAGAATTGTAGTAAAATAAAAAAAGTAAAAAATAAAATTAATAAAAAGCAAAGCAAAAAAGACTTGTCAGATTGTCTGGCAATGAACGGAGCAAAGCGTATTGAAAGGAGAAATAATATGGCAGGAGTATACTCAGCAGGAGATTTTAGAAATGGAACAACATTTGAAATGGAAGGAAACGTTTTCAGAGTTGTAGAATTCCAACACGTAAAACCAGGAAAAGGATCAGCATTCGTAAGAACAAAATTAAAAAATGTTATAACAGGAGCAACACTTGAAAAAACATTTAACCCATCAGATAAATACCCAGCAGCAGAAATAGATAAAAAAGCAATGCAATATTTATATGCAGATGGAGATTTATATTATTTTATGGATAACGAAACATATGACCAAATGCCTTTAAACAAAGATACATTAGGTGATTGTTTAAAATATCTAAAAGAAAATATGGAAGTTACAATACTTTCTTACAAAGGAAATGTATTTGCTGTTGAACCACCAACATTTGTTGAATTAGAAGTTACATATACAGAACCAGGATTTGCTGGTAACACAACAACAACATCTGGAAAACCAGCAACATTAGAAACAGGATTAGAATTACAAGTTCCTATGTTCGTAAACATTGGTGATGTATTAAAAATCGATACAAGAACATGTGAATACATGGAAAGAGTTTAATTTAAAATCAGAAAGGTTATAAAATTAAATGAGTGATTTAGAAAATAAAATTGAACAACTTTTAAAAGAAGTTAGAGAATTAAAAGAAAATCAAAAAGAAATGACAGAAAAAATGTCAAAAATGCAACAAGTAATAGACCATATAGAAGATGATATATATGAAGAAGAAGGATTTGATTTTGAAATCGTTTGCCCATATTGTGAACATGAATTTGTAATAGACACAAGTGAAGACAAAACAGAAATCGAATGCCCAGAATGTAAAAATATAATCGAATTAGATTGGTCTGGAAACCTAGACGACGATGATGACGGATGTTCAGGACATTGTTGCGGATGCTCTGGTTGTGGAGATGACACATCAGACGAAGACGATGATATGTAGATATTAAATATAAAAAAGTGATTGAGTATATTTTATACTTAATCACTTTTTATATATTTTTATACTAAGAAGAAAAAATATTAAAAGAAATCCAACGGATTTTTATATTCACCATTAATACGAAATCCTAAATGTAGATGGCATCCAGTAGTAGCACCATTAGTAGGTTTTCCACTAGAATCAAAATATCTATTGCCAGGCACTCCGTAAACATATTTAGGACCAACAAAACCAATAACTTGTCCTTCTTTTACAAAATCACCAACAGAAACGATAAAATTAGGGTCAACATGACAATATGAAACTTTAAAAGAATCAAAGGAAAGAGTAATTGTAAAACCGCCAGCACCTAAAAAAGAACAAAAAGTAATCTCACCATCATTGATAGCAATCAATTTAGTTCCTTCTGGAGCAGGAATATCAACTCCATAATGAAAACTAGAAGCACCGCTTGTAGGAGCATTTCTCTTACCAAATGGTGAACTTAGAGACGTATAGCCGGGAATAGGCCAAGTGAAACCATCTGGGTTGAAATCAAGAATTTCGCTAGAACTTGAGTTAGAAGAGTTTAAATTTTGGCTTTGAATAATGGGAATAAAAAATATAGAAATAAAAATAACAAATAAAATAATAGATGTCAAAAATTTTTGAAATAAATTTTGAATAAAAATCACACTCCTTATAAAATAATGAATAAACAAGTATATTATATATAGCACGAAATTTGTATAAATTCAATAAAAAATAGAAAAATTATAAAAATATGCTTTTACTACTTGCCAAAATAAATAAACTGTGATAATATTATAAATGTCTTTGAAACAGCAAAAACAAAATAAATAGGGGTATAGTGTCAATGGTAGCACATCGGTCTCCAAAACCGCCTGTGAGGGTTCGAATCCTTCTACCCCTGCCACTTTTTTAAAATAAATAAAAAATATAACTAAAGAGCTAATAAGCGGAACTAAACTTTCGTCCCTAGCATAAAGCTAGAGCTCGGAAGTTTTTTTGATAAAAGGAGGAAATTTTATGTTAAAATCAATGGAAACATTAGTAGCACTATGCAAAAACAGAGGATTTATTTACCCAGGATCAGAAATATATGGAGGACTAGCAAATACTTGGGATTATGGACCTTTAGGAAACGAATTAAAAAATAACGTAAAAGCTGCATGGAGAAAAAAATTCATCCAAGAACAACCAAACATAGTAGGATTAGATGCTGCAATATTAATGAACCCAGAAACATGGGTAGCATCAGGACATGTTGGAGGTTTCTCAGATCCATTAATTGACTGTAAAGAATGTAAAACAAGACACAGAGCAGACAAATTAATAGAAGAATGGGCACATGAACACGGAAAAGATATGATAGCAGATGGAATGTCAGACAAAGAATTAATAGACTTCATAAATAACAACAAAATACCATGCCCATCATGTGGAAAAACAAACTTCACAGATATAAGAAAATTTAACTTAATGTTCAAAACTTTCCAAGGTGTAACAGAAGATACAACATCAACAGTATATTTAAGACCAGAAACAGCACAAGGTATATTTGTAGATTTTAAAAATGTATTACGTACATCAAGAAAGAAAATGCCAATGGGTATAGCTCAAATTGGTAAAGCCTTCAGAAATGAAATAACACCAGGAAACTTTACATTTAGAACAAGAGAATTTGAGCAAATGGAACTAGAATTTTTCTGCAAACCAGGAACAGATTTAGAATGGCATAAATACTGGAAAGATTATTGCGAAAACTTCTTAATCAATTTAGGAATGAAAAAAGAAAATATTAGATTAAGAGATCACTCTGCAGAAGAATTAGTATTTTACAGTAAAGCAACAACAGACATAGAATTCGCATTCCCATTTGGTTGGGGAGAATTATGGGGAATTGCTGATAGAACAGACTATGACTTAACACAACATATGAACCATTCTAAACAAGATTTATCATACCAAGACCCAGAAACAAACGAAAAATACGTACCATATGTAATAGAACCATCACTAGGAGCAGACAGAGTTGTACTAGCATTCTTATGCAATGCATATGATGAAGAAGAAATAACAGAAGGTGACACAAGAGTAGTATTACACTTACACCCAGCACTAGCACCATACAAAGTTGCTGTACTTCCACTATCTAAAAAATTATCAGAAAAAGCAGAAGAAGTATATAGCAAACTTTCTAAGAAATTTATGTGTGATTATGATGCAGCAGGTTCAATTGGTAAACGTTATAGAAGAGAAGATGAAATAGGAACACCATATTGTGTAACTGTTGACTTTGATACATTAGAAGATGAAAGTGTAACAGTAAGAGATAGAGACACAATGGAACAAGTTAGAATAAAAATAGATGAACTAGAAGCATGGATTGCAGAAAAAATTGAATATTAATAAAAAGACCCGAAAGATTTAGTCATATCTTTCGGGTCTTTTTCATATAATATAAGGCAATAATTAAGAAAAGGAGGCAAAAAAATGAAAAGCAGAGTACAAATGCTTACAATTGCAACAATTATAGCCTTATTAATAACATTATTCCCAATAAAAATATTAGCAGTGGAAACAACAAATGCGAATTTAGAAATAGTACAAACTAATGAAAACAAATACATAATATATATACAAGATTTACAAAAAACAGAATTTACTTATGCTATAGCAACAACTAAAACACCAAAAGAAAACGAACTAAAATATATATATTCAACAAAAGATAAGGGCGAAAATCAAGTGGCTCTAATAGATAATACAGTTTGTGATTTAAATAAAAATACAAAGGTATATCTATGGGTAAAAAAATCAGAAAATCAAATTATTTCTGCAAAAGAGATTAACTTAGAAACTGCAGTTAAAAAGAGTCAAATTGAAGAAGTTGAAAACACAACAAAAAGAATAAAAACAGAAATAATTTCAGACTTATTAGAAGAAGAAAAAACAGATGAACAAGGAGTAAAAATAACTGTAAAAGTTGGTGAGATTCAAATAAAAGATGAAGAAAACGCAAATTACTTTTATCAAATTATTTCTGCAGTAGATGAAAATGAAGAATTAATGACACTAGCAGAAAAATTAAAAAATGAATATAATGACGCAAATATGTATGAAAAAATAAAGATGTCAACAGAATTTTATCAAAGATATCAAACATTAATTTCAAAGGCAAATTGGCAATCTGTAGAAAATATGCAAATAAAACAACCAAAAACAGCAACAGAAAATTCAAAATATATCGTATTTATCAAAAAAGTTAAAAACAATGTAGAAACATATGATGTGCAATTTTTAACATCAAAAGAAGAACAAAATCCAACATATGAAAGAGAAAAGAAAGTAGTGCAAGAAACAACAAAATTACCAATTACAGGTGATAGTATAGTTCTATTAGTTGCAAGTGTTGTTGTTATTAGTGCGATGATTTTTGTATTTATTAGAATGAAAAAACTAAAAAACAAAAATAGAGAGTAATGCTTTATGAAATATAAAATCTATAAAATTATAATTGTAAATTTATTTATAATTGCAGTTATTTTATTAGGAAGTATCATTTATAAATATCAGCAAAGACAAGCAAATGAAAAAGAAAGCAAAAAGGTATTAGAAGAATTTGAACAACAACAAGATAATAATGAAGAAGATAATGAAAATTTGCAAGATAATGCAAGTGAAGAAAATGATACTAAAGAAAATACAAAAATCAAAATGTATGGTTATGAAGTTATTGGAACAATAAAAATTCCTAAAATAGGAATAGAATATCCAATTTTAAGCATTGAAACATCAAATCCAGAAAAGACAAAAGAACCACTAAAATTTTCAGTTGTAAGATATTGGGGTGGAGAAGTAAATCAATTAGGAAACTTATCAATTGCTGGGCATAACAATTATGATGGTACAATGTTTGGGAAAACTAAAAAATTAGAAGTAGGTGATAATGTAGAGCTAAAAGATTTAAATAATCAAACAATAACATATCAAATTTATCACAAATTTGTGACAAATCCAAATGATATAAGCGTTTTAAAAACAGAAAATGATCAAATAAGAGAAATTACACTAATAACATGCACACAAGGAAACAAAGAAAGGCTTATATTAAAAGCAAAGGAAATTAAATAAAAGTTAGGAGGAACTTTAAATGTCAAAAAAACTGAATAAAATAATGTTAGGACTGATTGTTACTTTATTTTTGACAGTTGGAACTTCTGATGCAAATCAAATTAATACTGATAATACTAGCAACCAAAGTGTTGAACAAATTCAAGAGTCAACAATAACGAGAGTGGTAGAGGGTGATTTAAAAAAAGTAAGTGAAGAAAAAATACTAAAATGGGAAGCTATGAATTTTAATTTAGGAGATGAATCTGCAAAGATTGATGCTACAAAAATTGAGTATGTAAAAACAGAACTAGTTAAAGAGCCAGAAAAGGAACCTGAAAAAGAGCCTGAGAAGGAACCAGAGAAAGAGCCTGAAACAGAAGTAGAAAGAAAAATAAAAATAACAAAAAATACAGAAAATATAAAAACAACAAACAGCAATATTGTTTTATTAATAGATGTTTCAGGAAGTATGGCTGATAATAACCGTTTAGTAAATGCAAAATTAGCAGCTAAGAAATTAATTGATGGTGTAGATTTTACATCAGGAGGACAAATAGGAATTGTTACATTTAGTAGCGGAGGATGGAATAGCGAAAATGATAACGCACAAGCTTTGAAAATAGATGAAAATAAAGAGTATATTTCAAATAGTCAAGAAGCAACATTATTAAAAAGTAAAGTAGATACATTAAAAGCAAATGGTGGGACACGTATAGCTGATGGATTATCAAAAGCAAAAACTATGATAGAAAAAATGGCTGTGTCAAATCCAAAAAATGGAAATATAGTAATAGTACTAAGTGATGGTGCATACAATACAGGAAAAAATGACAATGGCGAATTAATAAATACAGGTAAAGAAACAGTAAGTAGAGTAACAAAAAATGCAAATACTTTAAAAAATTCTACAGCAAAACCAAAAGTATATACAATAGCAGTAGTAGCTAAAAATGAAACCCCAGGTAATACTTCAATAATGACAGAAATAATACCATCATCAAAATCAAATTATATAAAAGCAACAGATGGTTATGAAAATTTAATATCAGCATTTAAGAAAATAGAAACTAGTATTTCAGGTGGAGCAACACAAGAAGTAGTTGTGAAAGATGGAAAAGTTGAATTAGAAGGAATTAAAACAATTGAATCTGTCGTAATTAAAGTCAATGGACAAAAAGTTACAAATCCAAAAGAATATCTAATGGAAGATCAAAATAAAACTTATTTGAATGTAACAAAATTTGAAAAAGATGCAGATATAGAAGTTGAGTATATGGTGTAGACTTTTGTCGAAAAATGTTATATAATACTAAAGTAGCTATAAATAAATATTTCATTAAAGGAGGACTTTATATGGTTTATGGTAACAAAACAAAGGAAAAGACTATAACTGGTTTTAAATTTATCCCTATATACAAAGAGATACATGGGGAGAAACGGTTAGATTTATTAAAGGTAAAATACCTTAAAGATGGAGTCTTTATTGGAAGAGATGAGTTCGAAATAACTGAAAAGGATGCTGAAAAGCTAAGAATTAATCTAATGAAAATTATAAGAGAAAATCTTGGCTGCAAACAGGTTGAAAAGGAACTTGAAGTTGTTAATATGTTTAAACTGGATTTTACGAGAAAAAGAAATGATTTATATGATGTATGTGTTGAATTCATAAAAAATGGAAATTTTTATGTACAGACAACATTTTGCTCGATAAATCATGAGCAAATAGAAGAAATCCAGAAAAAACTTAGTGATAATACAACATACAATCTTTCCGTAGAAAGTTTATGTGAAGCAGTCACATGGTTGGATATGATAGCTATGTGCAAAACCGTATAAAAGAACAAAAAACTCAAAAGCTGTGGAAACATTTTCCACAGCTTAAAAAATTAATTATAAAGATTTTTTTCATACAAATCATCCACAAAAACATCTTTTTCTTCAAAGTTATCCACAAAACCAACTTTAGCAACATCATTTTTATCATCAACACCTTGAATCCAAACAGGTCGGTCATCATAAAAAATATCACACTTTTCCTTATTATTTAAAATAAAATGTATTCTTTGTAAATCCATAAAATCAACTCCTATCAAATATATATAATAAAATTATATCCATAAAAAAATTTTATATAACCAAAATTTGACCAAAAATAAAGATTGACTAATTAAAAGAATTAATATAAAATATACAAGTAAATTATAAGGAGGAAAAAAGCATGAAAGTAACATATGAAAAAAAAGAAATTGATGCAAAAGAGGGAACAACAGTAAAAGAAGCATTAAAAGAAGAAATAGAAAAAAGCAAATATGAAGTTATAGGATGTAGATATAATAACGAATATTTCAATTTAAATAAAAAAATAGAAGAAGATGCAAAAATAGAATTAATAGACATATCAGATAAAGAAGGTGCAAAAATATACAGAATGACATTGGTATATATAATGGGAAAAGCCTTTGAAAGTCTATATCCAAAAGAAAAACTAACAGTAGAATATCAACTAGGAGATGCAATGTTCTGTAAATGCGACAAAGTAGAAATAACAGCAAAATTCATAAAAGACTTAAAAGAAAAAATGCAAGAAATAATAGAAAAAGACTTAAAAATAGAACAAAGAAAAATGACAAGAGAAGAAGCAAAAGAATTCTATGAAAAAACAAATACATCAAAAGGAAGATTGCAATTTGATTTTGAAGAAAACAAGATAATAGATATGTATTTCTGTGAAAATTATTTTAATTATTCTTATGATATGATTGCAGATACAACAGGAAAAGTAAAAGTATTTGATGTTGTAAAATATCAAGATGGATTTTTAATTAGATATCCAAGTTCAAAAACACCAACAGAAATGTCTGAATTCAGAGATACTAAAAAGTTATCATGGGCATTAGAAGAATTCGAAAAAATACATTCTGTATTAGATGTACTAACAGTTTATAAATTAAATAAAGCAGTAGAAGAAGGCAGAATAAAAGATATAATAATGCTTGCAGAGGCATTACATGAAAAGAAAATTGCAAATATTGCTGATGATATAAAGAAAAGAAAAAATACAAAAATGGTATTAATAGCAGGACCATCATCATCAGGAAAAACAACATTTGCACAAAGACTAGGAATTCAATTAAGACTAAATGGAATAAAGCCAGTCACATTATCAGTAGATAATTATTTCGTTGAAAGACAAGACACACCAAGAAACAAAAATGGAAAATACAACTTTGAATGCATAGAGGCAATAGACTTAAAACTATTTAATGAACACCTAGTAAAATTACTAAATGGAGAAGAAATAGAAGTACCAGAATTTGATTTTAGTGTTGGAACAAAAAGATATAATGGTAAAAAAATGAGATTAGCAGAAGATGAAATTTTAGTAATAGAAGGAATACATTGCTTAAATGACAAATTAACAAGTCAAATAGAAAAAGATAAAAAATATAAAATATATATAAGTGCATTAACAGTATTAAATATGGACAGATACAATAGAATTTCAACAACAGACACAAGACTTATAAGAAGAATAGTTAGAGATTACCAATTTAGAAGCTACTCAGCAATCCATACATTAAACACTTGGCATCAAGTAACAGATGGAGAAGAAAAAAATATCTTCCCATTCCAAGAAGATGCAGACAGAATCTTTAATACATCACTTATATATGAATTAGGAGCATTAAAACCAATAGCAATGCCGCTATTAAAAGAAATAAAAAGAGATAATGTAGAATATGCAGAAGCACAACGACTAATAAATATACTAAAATACTTTAGAGAAATACCAGCAGAATACGTACCAGACAATTCATTATTAAAAGAATTTATTGGAGGAGGAACATTCGGGTTACATTAATATTATTAAAAATATTATTAAACATAAAAATAAAATGTAAAACTCGAAATCAAAACGGAAAATGTTAAAAGATAGTAAATTTACAGAAATTGATGAAGAATTTATATGTGAAAATTGTGGGAAAAAAGTTCCAAAATTAGGCTATTCATGTAGAAACCATTGTCCATATTGTTTACACTCTAAACATGTAGACAAAAATCCAGGAGACAGAGCAGAAGAATGTCATGGAGATTTAGAACCAGTAAGCTTAGAAATAAATGGGAAAAAAGGCTATGTAATAGTTTTTAAATGCAAAAAATGTGGAGCAATAAGAAAAAACAAAGCGGCCAAAGATGATAATATGGATTTAATAATTAAATTAAGTAGTAAGCAAATTTAGATGTCAAATGGGGGTTGTCAGTTGGGACGCCCTTTTTTGACATTTTTATGCTGTCAAAAAAGGGCGTCCCAACTGACAACCCTGTTTAAACTTCTCTATTTAAATTTCCATTAGTAAATTCTTTACCTTCAAATCTATTACCACTCTTAACAATACTAACAATATTATTAATATCATCAATACTTTCATCAATAACATCAATTCTAAAAACATTAGTAGAAACAAAATCAGTAGATTCGATAGAAGTAGTCTTACTATTATAAATAGTTGTAACAGTTTGAATATTATCAGGAATAATTTCAAAATTCAAACCTAATCTATCTTTTAAATAATATTTGTTACAAGAATTACATTTAGCATCACAATTAGGATAGCATTTATTGGCTTTCCCAAGTAAACAATAATTCATGTTCATTAAAGGTGTTTTTCCATATACAATTAATTCTGATGCCAAAACTTCAGTATTAGAACTTGTTAAATCTAAAATAGTTTCCTTATTAAGTTCAGGTGATATTGTAAATCTATTAAATCCAAGTTCTTTGAGCTCTTTAACAGAATGGTTATTAAAAATATTAAAAGTATAATTTGCAATAAAGTTAAAATTATTTTTATTTAAAGAACAATTTTCTAAAACATTATCTAACAATAATAAATTAGAAATATTAGAAAGTACAAATCCTTTAATATTATAAGATTTTATAGCATTTTCTATATTTAATGATAATAAATTTCTATAATTTGCCTTTATTATTGTTGGTAAATAAATATAAAGTTCGAATTTTTTGCTTAAAGTTTCTAAAATATTTGAATACTTTTTATTAACAAAATATTTTAAAGGAATATATACAATATCAATACCTTCAAGAGAAGAGTAATCATATTTTTCATTTAAAATATTTAATAAAACAGAAATTTTATTTTCATCACTATTAGAATTATTAGCATTTTTAGAATTTTCATTACAAGCATTATAATTAATTCCATCACTGATTCTTTGAATATTACTAATTGCAAAGTTCTCAACATTTTCCAAGGCAGTTCTTCTAAGCTCATTCAAAGAACTAACTTTAGGTAAAAATAAATTATCATCTAAATTAACTTTGATATTTGCAAAGTTAAAAGGTGTAGAATTAGTCTTATTAATTTGAACAATAATATCATCTTTAGAAATAGGTCTATTTTTAGCCTCAACAGGTAAAACATCTAAAGTAGAAGTGATATTTAAATTTTTATAAATATCTAAATCATTAGCAGATGTAATATTAATTTCCAAAGGTTGATTTTCTTTCACAGTAACCTCACAATTTAAAGCAACTTTTCTATTTTCAAATCTTAAACTATCATTAGCTATAGAATTTTGAGACTTAGAAGACATTTTGAAAATCTTATCTCCTAATTTGATATTTCCCTTCATTCTACCAATAGTAACTGTTTGATCAACTTTGGTTCCTTTAATATTCTTATTAGAAACCATAACTTCTGAAACATTATATGTACCACTTTCTCTTTCTAAAGCAACTGTATCGCCAACCTCAATAGGTTCATTTAATTTAACAGTTATATAACCTTTATTACTATTATATTTTTCAACTTTGCCTAAAAACAATCCCATATTATCGGATTTATCTTTAAAAACAAGTTTCTTATTAGGTTCATTTGATAAATGTCCGCAAGAGAAAGAACCTCTATTAAAAGCTTGCATTAAAATTTTTCTATCAGCATCATCTACAACATAAGGCTCAGAACTTTCGGCTAAATCAATATATTTTCTATAAATACGAGTAACAGTTGCAACATACTCTGGCTTTTTCATTCTACCTTCGATTTTTAAACAAGTAACACCAGCATTAATCATATCTGGAATGAAATCCAAACCACAAATATCTCTAGTACTTAAAAGATAGCCACTATCAATAACTGAATTATTTTCTAATAATTTATAAGGAAGTCTACAAGGTTGAGCACATTTACCACGATTACCAGAACGGCCACCAATCATACTAGAAAATAAACATTGACCAGAATAAGAAATACATAAAGCTCCATGAATAAAACACTCGATTTCAACATTTGAGTTTCTACAAATATATTCAATTTCTCCAATAGAAAGTTCACGAGATAAAACCACACGTTTAAAACCTAACTCTTGTAATTCAAGGACACCTTGTAAATTATGTACAGACATTTGAGTACTTGCATGAATAGCTAAATCTGGAAAACTTTTTATAAGCATTTTTGCAAGACCTAAATCTTGAACAATAATAGCATCAATTCCAAATTCATAAGCCTTTTTAGCAAGATTAAAAGCATCTTCAAATTCATCATTTTTAATTAAGGTATTTAAAGTTAAATTAGTTTTAACACCACGAATCCTTGCATATTGTATTGCATTTTTCAATTCATCTAAATCAAAATTTGATGCAAAAGCTCTAGCACTGAATAAATTTGCACCAAAATAAACACTATTAGCACCATTTTGAACTGCAGCTTTCAAACAATCAAAATCGCCAACAGGTGAAAGTAAGTCAATCATACTAATTTCCTCCTATGCAAACATTATAACATTACTTTTAGAGTTTGTAAATTTAATTTGCAATATATTGTCGAAAGAAAAATAATAAATTTATACCGAACAAACCTATTGACGAAAACGAAAAAGTGAGATAAAATACAAAAAACAAAATTAGGAGGTTTTAATATGGAATTAAAAGGATCAAAAACAGAAAAAAATTTAATGGAAGCATTTGCTGGAGAATCTCAAGCAAGAAATAAATACACATATTTTGCAAGCAAAGCAAAAAAAGAAGGATATGAACAAATAGCAGCATTATTCTTAGAAACAGCTGATAATGAAAAAGAACACGCTAAAATGTGGTTTAAACTATTACAAGGTGGAGAAATAAAATCAACAGCCGAAAACTTAAAAGCAGCAGCAGAAGGAGAAAACTACGAATGGACAGATATGTATGACAGAATGGCTCAAGAAGCTAAAGAAGAAGGATTTGACCATATTGCATATTTATTTACAGAAGTAGGAAAAATTGAAAAAGAACATGAAGCTAGATATTTAAAATTATTAGAAAATGTTGAAGAAGGTTTAGTATTTAGCAAAGATGGAGATAGAATTTGGAAATGTAGAAATTGTGGACATATTGTTGTTGGAAAAAGTGCTCCAGAAATTTGTCCTGTTTGTAGCCACCCAAAAGCTTATTTTGAAATCAAAGCAGAAAATTATTAGTAGAAAGCAGAATTTTCTGCTTTCTTTTTTTGTAAAGGACTGGAAAATAAATTTAAAGTGTGATAAAATACAAAAAGTGTAGAAAATGAGAGCAAAGGAGAGCTTATAATGCCTAAATTTTTTGTAAGACAAAATCAAGTTGATGATGGTAAGATTGTAATAAATGGTCAAGATGTAAAGCATATAAGAAATGTGCTTAGAGCTAAAGTTGGAGAAGAATTAGAAATATGTAATAGTGAGACTGGCGAAAACTTTTTGTGTTCAATTTTAGAGTTTAATGAAGATAAGATATGGTGTAATATTGAGCAAAAGATACAAGAAAAAACGGAATCAAATGTAAAGGTTACAATCTTTCAAGGTCTACCTAAGGCTGATAAAATGGAGTATATTATACAAAAATCTGTGGAACTAGGAGTATATGATATAACTCCTGTTGATATGAAAAGATGTGTTGTAAAGTTAGATGAAAAAAATGCTAAGAAAAAAATTGAGAGATGGCAGAAGATATCTGAAGTTGCAGCTAAGCAATGTGGTAGAAATATAATTCCTCAAATAAATAATGTAATAAATATTAAAAAACTATGTGAAATTGTAGAAAATTATGATATAGTATTGGTAGCATATGAAAATGAAGAAAATAATTCATTGAAAAATGAACTAAGTCAAATAAAAATCACAATTATAAATAATCAAAGTCAAGAATTTAAAATAGGAATTGTAATTGGTCCAGAAGGTGGATTAGAAAAACAAGATGTAGAAAATTTAGAAAGAAGCGGAGCAAAAATTATTACATTAGGAAAAAGAATACTAAGAACAGAAACAGTAGCATTAAATGTTTTAAGTATAATAATGTACGAACTAGAAAATTAGGAGGAAATATGGAAAAAGAGAAAAAAGAAGTTGATGAAAAATACATAAAAGCAATATGTATAAATATTGTAAAAGCAATAATAGTAATATTTTATTTTTTAATTCTAAATTTAATATCAGAAAAAATTGGAGAAGAATTGTTTAGAAGAGGAATTCAAATATGTACAATGATTTTTCTATTTATTGCAATTTATATTATTGAAAAAGCTTATAAAGAGGATGATGGAGTAAAAGCAATAGACGGAATAGAAGTATTAGTATTGGCAACAGCTGTACTTACTTTGGAATACATTACAAATAGATTCAAATTTCAATTTAATTCATATTCATCAACAGTATCATATGTATTTGCAATATACTTTGTTTTAAAATCAATTGTTATATATACAAAAGGAAGAAAAGAAGTAGAAAAAAGTTTAAGTGATATAGAAGAAATTGTTAAAAAAGAAGAACCTATAAAAAAAGAAGCAACTAAAAAACGTAAAGAAAAAGTTGAAGAAATAGAAAATAAAGAAAAAACAAATAAACAAGAAAATAAAACAACTAAGAAAAAAACAAAAAAAGAGGTAAAAAACAATGGTTAAAAGTATGACTGGTTTTGGAAAAAGTACATTATCAAAAGAAAAAAGAGAATATCAAATGGAAATAAAAAGTGTAAACCATAGATATTTAGATATAACAATAAAAATGCCAAAAACATTAAGCTACTTAGAAGATGAAATTAAAAAAGAAATATCATCAAAAATAAAAAGAGGAAAAGTAGATGTATATATAACATATGAAAATGGTAGTCAAGAGGGCAGAAACATAACAATAAACAAAGAACTTGCAAAATTATATATAAATCAACTAAAAGAACTAGCACAAGAAGAACAAATATCAGACAAAATAGAAGTCATGGAAATAGCTAAACTACCAGACATATTATCAATAAAAGTAGATGAAGAAGATGAAAAAATAAAACAAGAAGTAATAGAACTTACACAAGAAGCAACAGACAAAATATCACAAATGAGAAAAACAGAAGGAGAAAAAATTGCACAAGATTTATTAGAAAGAATAAACAAAATAGAAAGCAAAATAATAGAAATATCTAAAAAATCTACTGGACTTATTGAAGAATATGTAGTAAAATTAGAAAAGAGAATAAAAGAAATACTAAAAACAGAAGATGTAGACAAATCTAGACTAGCACAAGAAGTTGTAATATATGCCGATAAATGCTCAATAGAAGAAGAAATAACAAGACTAAAAAGTCATATATTTCAATTTAGAAACTTAATAACATCAAACAACGAAGAACCAAAAGGAAAAAAAATAGACTTCTTAATTCAAGAAATGAATAGAGAAACAAACACAATAGGTTCAAAAGCCAATAACTTAGAAATAGTAAATGGAGTTATTGAAATAAAAACACAACTAGAAGACATAAGAGAACAAGTACAAAATATAGAATAGAAAGGATTGAGTTATATGCAATTAGTAAACATAGGATTTGGAAACATAGTTTCTTCAGAAAGAATAGTAGCAATAGTAAGCCCAGAATCAGCACCAATAAAAAGAATGGTACAAGAGGCGAAAGACAACAAAACAGCAGTAGATGCAACATGTGGAAGAAGAACGAGAGCAGTTTTAATTATGGACTCAGGTCACATAATTTTATCAGCAGTGCAACCAGAAACAGTTGCAGGAAGATTAGACAAAGACTTAACAGCAGCATCTGCACAATTAACAGATGAAAATTAATAAAAAAGTGGAGGTATAAACAATGATAATAAAACCAAGTGTTACAGAATTATTAACAAAAGCAAAAAACAGATATGAATTAGTTATAGCAACATCAAAAAGAGCTAGACAAATAGCAGAAGGAGACGAACCATTAATAAAAATAAAAGACAAATCACCAGTAACAATAGCTGCAAACGAAATAGCAGAAGGAAAAGTTAATATCATAAGAGAAGATGAACAAGAAGAAACTTCAGAAAATGCAGTTGAAGAAAATGAAAAAGCAGAAGAAACAACTGAAGAACAAAACGAAGAAAGTGAAGAAAACTAATAAAAATCAAAAAGGAGAAAAAACAAAAATGTTAGTAATACTATCTGGAGTTTCAGGAGCAGGAAAAGACACAATAAAAAAAGAATTAATAAAAAGAATGGAAGAAGTAGAATCACTTCCATCTTTTACTTCTAGAAATCCAAGAGTTGGAGAAGAAGAAGGAATACAATATCATTTTATAACAAAAGAACAATTTGAAGAAAAAATAAAAAATAATGAATTTTATGAATATGACTTACACCATGAAAATTACTATGGAACATCAAGAAAATTAATGAATGATAAAATTCAAAGCGGAAAAATAATAGTAAAAGATATAGAAGTAAACGGAACAGAAAACCTAGTAAAATTATTAAAAGAAGACACAAAAATTGTTACAATATTTTTAAAAGTAGATAAAGATGAATTAAGAAGAAGACTTGAAAATAGAGGAGACAATTTAACAGAAGAAGAAATGCAAATCCGTTTAGGAAGACTAGAATATGAAGAATCAAAAATAAAACTATATGATTATGTTATAAAAAATGATGATTTTGAGAAAACAGTTGAAATAATAATGACAATAATTGAAAATGAAAAAAGATTAGAAAATAAATAATAAAAATGTGAAATTTTTGTGAAAAATATTGTTTTTTGAAAAAAGGTGTGGTAATATATAACCATACCTTTTTAATCTTTAAGTTATATTTTTATACATAAGTATAAAAATTATTGCTTCAAAAAATTGATTTCAATATGAAAATTTAATTCGAAATTCATATTATTGCTTCAAACTTTAAACTTTATTCTAGAAGCAAAAGAGAAAAGAAAAGGAAATTAAATAAGGAAAGGAGGGATAGTATGAGTGCTGAATTTGAAAAAATAGTATTGCAGAAACTAGACTCTATGGAAGCAGACATAAAGGAATTAAAGCAAGATGTTGCAGAATTAAAACAAGACGTAACAGTATTAAAAGAAGATGTTGCAGAATTAAAACAAGATGTAACAGTGTTAAAAGAAGATGTTGCAGAATTAAAACAAGATGTAACAGTATTAAAAGAAGATGTTGCAGAATTAAAACAAGACGTAACAGTATTAAAAGAAGATGTTACAGGATTAAAACAAGACGTAGCAGGACTAAAAACAAACGTTACAACTTTAAAGAAAGAACTAAAAGAAGTAAAAGAAGACGTCGGTGTGCTAAAAAATGAAGTGTTCAATGTAATAAAACCAACATTAGAAATAATAAACGAAAAAGTAGATATAATGATAAATATAAATACAGCTAAAATATTAGATGGACAAACTAGAAATTACAAAGAACAAATAAAAATGCTAAGAGATTACGAAAACAAAAATGCATTAGAACATAGCAGAATGAATTATGAAATTTGCAAACTAAAAGCAAATGCATAAAGTATAAAAAACGAAGTGCCTAAAAGCTTATAAAAAGCTAAAAATAGGCACTTTTTAAATATGTAAAAAAATGACAAAAAATAATTTTTAAAAAATATTGTCGAAAAAAATATTATATGATATATTTAAGATAAGAAAATAAAAAAAGGGGAAAAGTCTGAAAAATAATTGTAAAATACAATATTTTCAATCGAATTTTATGCCTTGAAAGAAAGGAATGACAGAAAATATGAAAAAAATAACAAATTTAGCATTAATTATTATAATGATAGGAGCAATAATAATGCCTTTATTTACATATGCAAAATCATCAGACAAACCAAAAGAAAACTTTGCAAATGTAATTTTTTTAGCATACTTTAAAGGAGATACAGAAGGAAAAGAATATTTAGAAAAAAATACTACTAAAATAATGGAAATGTACAATGGAACAAACGAACTAGCAGTAAAAGGATATCTAAATAAAGTATCATATGGAAAATTTAACCTAAAAAACATATTTCCACAATATGATGGAACAAAAATTATACCCTTCGAATTACCATTTACCAGTGATGGGTTAGACAAAAATAACTTAGATTATCAAATAATAGATAACATAGTAGATTCAATAAAAGAAACAAATGAAATTATAGACTATAATAATGATGGCTTTATAGACAATGTATCAATAATCCTAAAAGGTGGTACAGCATTAGCAGAATCAAATTCAACATTTGTAAGCCATAAAAGCGATTATGGAGCAGATAAAAATTGGTCAAACAAAAAGATAGGAACATATAATATGCTAAATACATATACATTGGAAAATAATGGAGCAGGAGTAATAACACACGAATTTTTACATTCATTAGGATATCCAGACTTATACACATCTACACCAAGCTCATATCCTGTATATACATGGGATATAATGGGAGGAGTAAGCAAAAATATGTCATATCCATTAGCATATTTAAGAATGAAATACACAAATTGGCTAACAATTGATACAATAACTACTAGTCAAACACTAACATTAAATACACAAGATGATCCAAATGGAAATCAAGCATATATATTGAAATCACCATTAAATGAATATGAATTATTTGTAGTAGAATTTAGAAAAAAATCAGAAGATATGGATCATCTAGACAGAGTAATTGGACATTCTGGAGTTATTATATATAGAGTGGATACCACAGTAACAGGATTAAGCAATAACAAAGGAAAAACAGGAATATATGTTTTTAGAGAAGAGTCTGGAAAAAAAGATGATAGCACACTAAGAAATGAAATCTATAATGCAGCATATTCAAAAGAAGCTGAAAAAACATCAATAGGTTCAAGTGACCTAAATATAACAAAAGGAGCATTAACATATAGTGATGGAACAAACTCTGGAATAGTCATAAAAAACATATCGAGTAGTAAAGGCAACACAATGACATTAGATGTAACAATACCAGATGTAGCAGATTATGACATATGGAAAGATACAAAATTTAAAGATGAAACAGGAGAAAATGAATATTTAATAAAAAACATAGATACAATTTCATATGATGATAAACTTTATACAGTAAGTATTGGCAATAATAAAATATATACGCATACATATGATAAAGATATATGGACAAACATAAACATATCCAACATAGAAAACAGCAATAATTTAACTAAAGCATCTTTATTAAATTTAGACAATGAACTATATTTATTGGTATCAACCTTTGATAAAATTATATTATACAAATATAGTAATGGATGGAACAAAGTAACAGAAATGGTTAATAATAATGGTTCATATGCATACAAAATATTGAATCACAAAATATATTTAACGGTAAATACAGAAAGTCAAAAAGCATCGTTATACGAATTAAATAATAATAAATTTGAATTAGTAGGAATTTATTATCAAGGAAACTCTAGAGACTTAATTGGAACAACAGCAATAGAAAATATAAATAATAAAACATATGTTACATGTAGACAAGCTAATAACAAAATAAGACTATATGAAATACAAGATAAAAAATTCAAAGAGATACCAAATACAATGAATGCCAACCAATATGATGTTGTTTCATTAAATAATAAAATGTATTTTGTATTAGGAAGTGATACAAATAATAAAACAATGAGAATGGTTGCTTTTGATGGAACAAACTTTGAAACAATAAATACAAATATAGAATTAGGAGATCCAAAAGTAACAGTATCACAAGGAAATCTCTATATATTAGCGACAGAAATTTCAGAAACACAAAATGGAAAAACAATATTATATGCATACAATGAAAAAACAAAAAAAATAGAACAAGAAGGAAAAAATGTAGACAATGCTGCAAGTGCTGGGAACTTAAGTTTAACATCAATAAAAAATAAAATCTATGTAATGTTAAGAAGAAAAACAGATGGAGTTATTGTTGTAAAAGAAAAAGAAACAGTAAATAGCTTAAAATCACTATCAATAGTACCTCCTAAAAAAACTACATATATAGTAGGCGAAAAACTAGATGTAACAGGAATGAAAGTAACTGCAAATTATACTAAAGAACAAAAAGAAATTAAAGATTATACAATATCAGGATTTGATTCAACAAAACCAGGAGAATATAATGTGACCGTAACATATGGAGGAATAAGCAACACATTTTCATATACAATAGTTGCAAAAGCTCAAAACAATACAACACTAAAAGAATATCTAACCAAAGCAAATTATAAAATAGAAAATGAATTTACTAACGGATTTGTTGTTGGAGAAACAACAAATAACATAAAAAACAAATTACAAAACAAAGATATTAATATAAAAACATCAACAAATATCATATCAACAGGTACAGAAATTTCTTATGGGGTAGAAAAATATACAGTAGTTATATACGGGGATATAAATGGAGATGGAAAAATAAATTCAGCAGACCTTTTAAAAATGAGACAACACTTAATAGGTACATTAGAATTAAAAGGATCAAATAAAAAAGCTGCAGCATTAGTTAACGGAAACACAATAAATTCAGCAGATTTGTTAAAATTAAGACAACATTTATTAGGAATAAATAATATAAAACAATAAAATAAGGAGATAAGTTTGAAAAATAATTGTGAAATACAATATTTTGATCAAATTTTGCACCTTGTAAGAAAGGAATATCAGTAAATATGAAAAAAATATATATAACATTAATATTGGCAATAATGCTAATATTCCCACAAGTAGTATTGGCTGCTGGTGGTGTATCAATTAGTGCACCATCTTCAGTAGAAAGCGGAAACAATGTTACTATAAAAGTTACAATATCAAATGTTGCCGCATGGAATATAAAAATAACAGCATCTGGAGCAACAGATGGAGTTACAAAAAGTTATGCAGATGCAACAGAAGATGCATTAAATACAACAAAAACATTTAGTATTACTTGCAATAGCAAAGGAACAGGAAGTATAAATATTAAAGTATCAGGAGATGTAACAACTCAAGATGGCAAAAATACAGACATATCATCTTCAAAAACAATTTCAGTAACGGCAAAAACAACCCCAGTTCCAACACCAACTCCTGCACCTACTCCAAGCAATCCTTCTTCAAAGCCAAATACAGAAAATGGAGGAACAACACAAAATCAACAGCCACAGTCAAAACCAAATCAAAATACAAATACTAATAGTCCTCAAACACAAACATCAAAACAGAATGAAGATAAAAAAACAGATAAGACAAATTCAACAACAGAAAATCAAGTAACAGAAAATAAACAAGAAGAAAAAGAGGAAGAACAAGAAAAAACAGAACAAACACAAGAGGAAAGAAAATCAATTAAAATAAAAATAAATGAAAAAGAATATACTGTAATAGAAAATAGAGAAGAACTACCAAAATTAAATTCATATGAAGAAACAAGTATAAAAATAAATGAAATAGACATACCAGCATTAGAAAGCCCAATAACTAAACTTACAATAATTGGTATAAAAGATGAAAATGGAAAAACAATGACAGCAGTATATAACAATAATACTTATAAAATATACAATGAAACAACATCAAAATTGTTAACTTTATTTATTACAGACGGAGAATTAAATAAATATAATAAAACAACTATAATAATAGATGACCAAGAATATAATGCATACGAAATAGATGATAGATTCGCTGTTGTATATGCAATGAATTTAAACGATGGTGAATATAATTATTATAAATATGACAAAAAAGATGGAACATTTCAATATTATGAAACAAAAGACATAACAAATAATAACAAAAACTATAAAATAATTATAAGTGCATTATCAATATTACTTATTATTGCTATAATAACAATTTTTATATTATTTTTTAGAAAAAAACAGTAAAAATCAAAGTGCCTAAAAGCTTATAAAAAGCTAAAAATAGGCACTTTTTTTGATGCAATAAAAAAATAACGACAAAATATAATAAAATACCCAAAAAAAATTGCAAAAAAAAATCATATATGTTACAATTAGAATGCACAATTGAAAAAAACCAAAAAAGGTGGTAGAAAGATGGGATTACTAGCAATAGTATATGTATTAATATTCATAGTAGTTGCTTTGGTATTATATGCAGTAATGCAAATAAAACTATTAGGACTAAAAGTAAAAGACTTTTGGGACTTTATAGAAGCAAACGAAATGTTAGACAAGCTAAATAAATTCGCAAAACAATATCAAGCAATGTCACCACAAGAACAAGTAATATACTTAACAGAAGCAGAAAAAATATTTACAGCATTTGACAAAGTACCAGAAGAACTGTGGGACGAAGAATATGAAAAATACAAACAAGTATTAAAAAAATATAATGATATAAAAATGTTTAGATGGGCATCAAGTTAATACTAACTGAATCCAAATAAACTATAATCGATAAAATAAAAAAAGAAAAAGGGGCGATTCAAAATGGCTGGAAAACACAGCGAAGGAAGAAGAGAAAAACAAACAAAAAGAATAGAAGAAGAGGAAGAAATACCAAAAGCATTCAGAAAAGATGGTGATAATATGCAAAAAACAAAATCAAAAACAAAGAAAAAACATGGAAAATTAAAATTATTTGGAAAAATAGTTTTAACACTAGTAATAATATTAGCCATACTAGTAGGAGCAATGTTCTGGTATGTAAATAACAAATTAGGGAAAATGCAAAAAATAGATTTAAATGAAGAAGATTTAGGAATATCACAAGAAGCAAAAGAAAATCTATCAGGTTATAGAAATATTGCAATATTTGGTGTAGACAGTAGATCAGATGATTATGGAATAGGAAACAGAAGTGACTGTATAATAATTGCAAGTATAAATAACTCAACAGGAGATATAAAACTAATATCAGTATATAGAGATACATATGTAAAAATAGATGGACATGGACTAGATAAAATAACACATGCATACTCATATGGAGAAGCACCACTAGCAATAAGCACACTTAACAAAAACTTAGACTTAAACATAAAAGAATTCGTAACAGTAAACTTCGACTCAGTTGCAAAAGCAGTAGACCAACTAGGAGGAGTAACATTAAATATAACAACTGAAGAAACAAAATATATAAATGGATATATAGATGAAACATCAAAAGTAACAGGAAAAGCCTCAAACCACATAACACAAGCAGGAACATATAATGTAGATGGAGTACAAGCAGTAGCTTACTCAAGAATTAGATACACATCAGGTGGAGATTACAAAAGAACAGAAAGAATGAGAACAGTAATCGAAGCAATGTTTAACAAACTAAAAACAAAAAATGTAGCACAAATAAATGCATTTGCAGATAAAATATTACCATCTGTATATACAAACATAACATCAGGAGATATAATATCAATGGTACCTAGTATGGCAAAATACAAAGTAGGAGAAAGCATTGGATGGCCATATCAAACAAAAGGAATAACAATGGATAGATGGTATGGAATACCAGTAACACTAGAAAGCAATGTAACACAACTACATAAAGAAGCATTTGGAGAAGAGGATTATACACCATCTGAAACTGTAAAAAGTGTAAGTAACAGTATAATAAAAAAGACTGGATATAATAAATAAAATATGCAAAAATTACTAGAGAAGTCTCAAGTATTGAAAACAATAGTACTTTAGACTTCTTTAGTAAAAAAATATCGAAAAATGACACAAAAAAGGTTGAAAAGAAGAGAGTTATAATATATAATAAAGTTGTATTTGAGCAAGTTTATAAGGGGGATGTATTATGAATGCAAATGTCAGCGAAAGCAATATTATTGTGGACGAAGCAATTGTACAACCAAATATAAAAGAAAAAGTAGAAGTTAGAAAAGTTTTATATAAAGTAGTAAAAAGATTGATAGATATTTTAGGTGGATTAGTAGGGTGTGTTCTACTAGTTCCTATAACTGTGGCTGTTTATATAGCAAGAAAAGTTCTTAAAGAAGATGATGGGCCAATGTTTTATGAACATCTAAGATATGGAAAAGATGGAAAAAAATTTAGAATTTATAAATTTAGATCAATGTGTATAGATGCTGATAAAAAATTAAAAGAATATTTAGAACAAAATGAAGAAGCAAAAATAGAATTTGAAGAAAACCATAAGTTAAAAGATGACCCAAGAATTACAAGATTAGGTAGATTTATAAGAAAAACAAGCATAGATGAACTTCCACAATTTGTAAATGTACTAAAAGGTGATATGAGTCTTATTGGACCAAGACCAATAGTAGATGGTGAAATTGAAAAATATGGCGAAAATAAAGATAAATTTTTGAGTGTGAGACCAGGACTTACAGGATATTGGGCAGCTAATGGAAGAAGCGATATTACATATGAAGAAAGAATGAAAATGGAATTATATTATGTTGATAATATTTCATTTAAATTAGATATTCAAATATTTTTTAAAACAATAATATCAGTAATTAAAAAAGAAGGAGCAATGTAATGAATATAGATATAATTTGTCCATTATATAATGCAGAAAATTATATTGTTGATTTACAAAAAAGCATAGAGTTACAAAGTAAGTATGGAAATATCAATAATATTAGATATATTATAACAAAAGGAAAAGATAATACAGAAAAGTTAGTAGAACAAATAAAAGAAAAAAATAATAAAGTTTTATATAAAAAAATAGAAGCAAAAAAATTTTCACATAGTTTGACAAGAGAAAATGAAGCAAAAGAATCAAATGCCGATATTATAGTTTTTATTACACAGGATGTAATAATAAGAAAAAATGATTGGCTTGAAAAATTAATAAAACCAATTGAAGAAAATGAAGCTGAAGCTACATATAGTAGACAAATTTGCGATGATAAGAAATCTATAGAATATTATACTAGAAAGAAAAACTATCCTAAAAATTCTATAATAAAGACTAAAAAAGACATAGAAAAATTAGGGATGAATACGTTCTTTTATTCTGATGCATCTTCTGCAATAAAAAGAGAGGTATTTGAAAAACTAAATTGGTACGATGGAAAAGTTTTACCAACTAATGAAGATATGTATATTGCTTATAAATTAATAATAAATGGTTATAAGATAAAATATTGTGCAGATTCAGAAATTATTCACTCACATAATTTCACTTTTAAAGAGACATATAAAAGGTATAAAACATATGGACAATTTTTGAAACAAGAACCACAGATTAATATTAAAAGTACAAGTGCAGGTGGTGGATTAGCTAAATTTATTATAAAAGAGGCAATAAGAGATAAAAATTATATAATTATATTTAGATTTTTCCCTGATATGGGAGCTAGATATATTGGAATGAGGGTAGGAAAAAATGGAAAATGAACCTATAAGAATATTGCAATTTGTGCCAATTATGCAACCAGCTGGTATAGAAAATTTTATTATGAATTTATATAGAAATATAAATCGTGAAGAGATTCAGTTCGATTTTGTTGTACATAGCCAAAAAAGAGGATTTTATGATGATGAAATTGAAAAACTAGGAGGAAAAATTTATAGATTTACATATAAGGATGATAAAAATTTTTTAAAATATGTTAAAGATTTGAATGAGTTTTTTATCAAACATAAAGAATATAAAATTGTTCATGGTAATATGCAAAGTATGATGCCAGTTTACTTAAATATTGCCAAAAGACATAATGTGCCTGTAAGAATAGCTCATGCTCATAATAGTGATTACGAAAAAACTATTAAAGGCTATATATTGCATATGCTAAGTAAGTTTTCTAAATATCAGTCTAATGTGAATTTTGCTTGCTCCGATAAGGCGGGAGAGTATTTATTTAAAAATAGAAAATTTATATTTATTCCAAATGCAATTAATACAGAAAGATTTAAATATAACGAACAAGCTAGAAAAAAAATAAGAAGGAAATTAGGAATTGATGAAAATACATTGTTAGTAGGGAATATTGGAAGATTTGAATTACAAAAGAATCATGAAAGAGTTATAGAAATTTTTCATGAATTAATAAAAGAAAAAATAGATGCAAAGTTGATTTTATTAGGTGAAGGAAAATTGGAAAATAAAATTAGAGAAAAAGTAAAAAAAATCAAATTGGATAATGATATTATTTTTGAAGGAGTAAAGAAAAATACAGAAGATTATTATTCAGCTATGGATTTATTTTTATTTCCTTCTTTGTATGAAGGATTACCTGTTACAGGAATTGAAGCACAAACTTCAGGGTTGGTTTGTGTGATGTCAAATTCAATAACAAAGGAAGTAAATATAATAGATCAAATTGATTATTTAGATTTGAAAGAACCAAATTGTATTTGGGCAGAACATATAAAAAAATATATTAAAAATAATGAAAGCATTAATAGAGTGGAATCTTATAAAAAAATCAGTAAAACAGATTTTGATATAAAATATGCTGCAAAAAAAATGGAGCAATTATATATAAAATATTTAAAAAAATATGATTAAAAGAGGAAAATATGGAACAGTTAAAAAATATAAATAAAACTAAGATTTTAATGGGAATAATATTGTTGTCATTTTGTTTACCAAAATTAAATGTTATTAGTATTGGAACAATAAATATAAAATTATATAGAGCATTAATAGTTATGTGCATAGTGATGTTGATATTAAAAAAGAAAATTAAAATACCATCAAAAATTTTATTTATTTTCTTAATATATATGATATTTGTATCAGTAATTAGTGCTTTTTCATATGGAATAGAAAGACTAATGTTTGATTATATTTTTTCATTTTTAATTTTAATAACTGTATATAATTTAGGAAAAAATATAGAATATTATGAATGGATAGATTTGATACAAAAAGTAGCAACAATTTCGTTAATATTGGTTTTAGTTAATATTGTTAAAAATAAGGATACAATATTGTTTTTTATTAATAATCCATCTAATCAACATCCGGAGTATAAAAGTATTTTTACAGGAGGACAAAATTTAGAAGCTACATGGACTGCTTTATTTTCTTTTTTCTTTATAAATAAACCTAAAAGAGGATATCTATATTTATCTGGTTGTTTATTAATATCAATATTATTAACTAGTAGAGTTGGAATGATAATAGATATAATGGGATTTATTTTTTTAATATTAAATCAAATTAGTAATTTGAAGAGAAATGGGAATACAAAAAAAATATTATTTGTAATATTAATGTTAGTAATAACCTTATCAATAATTGTTGTTGTATTTGCCTATACAGGAATAGCAGATAATATGATAGATAGATTAGTAAATATAGGAAAAGATGGAGGTTCACAGGGAAGAATAAGAATGTGGAAATATGTCGGTGAAGCATGTTTGAAAAATCCTTTTGGATATGGAGCTGGAAACGCAATTTTGGCTGTAAAAAATGTTTCGAATTTGTGGTATGGGGAAGATAATGTTCATAATTTATTTTTTCAAATGTTATTAGATTTTGGAATAATTGGTTTAATTTTTTATTGTACAGTAATATCTATTTTTTTAAAAAGGGAATGGAGAAAAATTATTAAAAACCCGATAGTAGCATATCTAGTAGCCTATTTAATAATAAGTCTAATACAATTTAAAGGTGCAGAGATAATAACTTTCTATATTTTAGGAATTTATTTATTGGTTAAAAATAAAGAAAATGATAAAAAAGGTAAGGAATTGATAGGTGATGGAAGAAGATAAAATTAGTGTGATAATGACAGTATATAAAGAATCAAAAGAAGAATTGAAAGAATCATTTGAGTCAATAATAAATCAAACATATAAGAATATAGAATTTATTATTGTGATAGATAATCCAAAAGAACAATGGAGAATTGATTTTATAAAAAGTTATAATGATTCAAGAGTAAAATTAGTAGTAAATAAAGAAAATTTAGGTTTGCCTTTAAGTTTAAATAAGGCATTGAAATTAGTAACAGGAAATTATATAGCTAGAATGGATGCAGATGATATATCAATACTTGATAGGTTAGAAAAACAATTAACATATTTAAAAAATAGTGATTGTGATTTAGTAGGATGTTATATGCAATATTTTTATGATAATGAAAATCAACAATTAGCAAAATATCCAACAAAATCAGAGAATGTAACTAAACTTTTAAAATATAAGAGTTGTATTTTACATCCAACATGGTTATCCAAACCAGAAGTATTTTTTGAAATTAATGGGTATAGAAATATATTTGCATGTGAAGATTATGATTTTTTGTTGCGTGCTAATATGGTGGGATTTAAGTTGGGGAATGTTCCTGAAGTTTTATATAAGTGTAGATTATCTCCTAATAGTATTTCCAGAAGTAATTCTGGAAAACAAGAATTGATATCCAAGTATATTAGAAAAAAATATAGAAAAGGAAAAATTGCTTCAAAAGAAGAGATTGATGAATTTATAAATTCAAAAGTATTTACACAAAAATTAAAAAAATATAATTCTTATTGTAAAATTAAAGATTTAAGAGCTAGATGTAGATCAAATAAGTTCCCGATGTTTTATATATATTCTATTTTATTATTATTTAATATAAATCATTCTATATATGATATAAATAGAAAAATATACAACAAATATATTTTATATAAAGATAGTAAAGGGTGAAAATAAGTGGAAGATAAAGTTAGTATAATTATGTCGGTTTATAATGAAGATAAGGAACAATTAAAGTCTTCAATAGAATCAATACTTAATCAAACATATAAAAATATAGAATTTATAATTGTATTAGATAATCCTTGTGAATATTGGAAAGAAAATTTTATAAAATCATATAAAGACAATAGAATAAAATTTTTTATAAATCAAAAAAATATCGGGCTCACGAAAAGCTTAAATAAAGCATTAAAAGAAACTACTGGAAATTATATAGCTAGAATGGATGCAGATGATATTTCAATGCCTGAACGAATAGAAAAACAATTAGATTTTTTAAAAAAGAATAATTATGATTTAGTTGGATGTAATATGAGAGTATTTTTCAATAAAAATGATAAATATGTAGCACATTATCCAGAACATCCTCAATATGTGAAAAAAATGCTTAAAATTAATAATTGTGTACCACATCCAACGTGGTTAGCTAAAAAGGAAGTTTTTGAAAAAAATCTTGGCTATAGAGAAGTTTTTTCTTGTGAAGATTATGATTTTATTATTAGAGCAATAACAAAAGGGTTCAAAATTGCTAATTGTCAAGAAATATTATTTAAATATAGATTATCAATTAATAGTATATCTAGATCAAATGCTGGAAAACAAGAATTGATAGCAGAGTATATAAAAAATAATTATAAAAAAGGAATTGTGGTTTCAATAGACAAGTTAGAAGATTATTATAATTCAAAAAAGTTTCAAAAAAAGTTAAAATCATATAATAATTATTATAAAATTAAAAATAAAAGAATTAGAGAAAAAAATAAAAAATTTCCTATGTATTATATTTACTCAGTTATTATTATATTTAATTTAAATTTTTTTGTTAAGGATTTAATGCATAAATTGATAATAAAATATATTTTGATTAAAGATAAGAGGAAGAAAAAAAATGAAGAAAATAAAGAATATAATAAAGAATAATATATATTTAAATAGTGTAATTATGCCAATTTGGAAATTTTATGTAGTTTATATTAAAAGAGGGGTAATATTTAATATACTAAAAGTATTTCCTATAAAAAACAATAGAATTATAGTTGACAACTTCAATGGAAGAGGATATGAAGATAATCCAAAAGCGATTATAGATGAATTATTGAATGAAGATAACAAATTAGATATAAACTGGGTATTAACTAAAGAAAATAAAAATGAAAAATTGCCACAAGGAGTTAAAAAAGTATATTTTGGTACTTATAAATATCTTTATATATTGGCTACTTCAAAAATATGGATTGATAATGTTAGACCTCCTTTTTTTATAAAAAAAAGAAAGAATCAATTTTATATACAAACATGGCATTCAGGTATAGGGTTAAAGAAATCAGAAAAAGCTATAGAAGATAAATTGCCAATAGAATATGTTAGGAATGCAAAAAATGACTCAAAAAATGCAAATTTATTTATTTCAAATAGCAATTGGGAAAGTAAATTATATAGAGATGATTTCTGGTACAAAGGAGAAATATTGGAAAAAGGATTGCCAAGAAATGATATATTAATGAACAAAGGACTGCATAAGAAAATTAGAAGTGATTTTATAGAAAAAAATAATTTGGATAAAAATCAAAAATTTATTTTATACGCACCAACATTTAGAGATGATAGAAATTTAGACAAATATGATATAGATTTTGATGTAATTATAAACGAATTACAAAAAATTACTAAACAAAAATGGAAAGTATTATTAAAATTACATCCTAACGTGAGTGATAAATCAAAAAAAATATTTAATAATGAAAATATTATTGATGTATCTAATGGATATGAACTTAATTCCGTTATGATAACGAGTGATTTATTAATAACTGATTATTCATCATTAATGTTTGATTATAGTTATTTATTAAAACCTATTATATTATATGCTACTGATATAGACCAAATGAATAAAGATAGAGGCTTTTTATTCGACTTGTATGAATTGCCGTTTCCAATATCAAAAACGAATATTGAACTATTAAAAATAATAAAGGAGTTTGATTACGAAATTTTTGAAAAGAATATAAAAGAGTTTAATAAAAGATTAAATATAAATGAGACAGGAAAAGCTTCTCAATATGTTGCTAAAATCATAAAAAAAGAAATTGATAAAAAGGAGTAAAATGGAAGAAAATATAAAAGAACTAAAACAAAAAACTATTTCGGGAGTTTTTTGGAGATTTGGAGAAAGAATTACTGCACAAGTTATTACATTTGTTGTTTCTATGATTCTTGCAAGGTTAATATTACCAGAAGAATATGGAGTTATAGCTATTGTAACTATTTTTATTAATATAGCTAATGTTTTAGTTACAAATGGATTGGGTACATCGTTGATTCAAAAAAAGGATGCTGGTAAAAAAGATTTTTCTACAATGTTTTATGCAAGTATGATTTTATCTATATGTTTGTATGGGATATTATTTATATTAGCACCAATAATTGCAAGAATTTTTAACAATGATATGTTAATTTTGTTGCTAAGAGTTATGGGATTGAGAATACCAATAGCTGCAATAAATTCAATACAACAAGCATATGTTGCAAAAAAAATGATATATAAAAAATTTTTCTTTTCGACATTATTTGGTACTGTAATTTCTGCAATTGTTGGAATTTTTATGGCATATAATAATTTTGGAGTTTGGGCATTGGTAGGGCAGTATATAACAAATTCTGTAATAGATACAGTAGTTTTGTTTTTAACGATAGATTGGAAGCCAACCTTATACTTTTCATATAAAAGATTCAAAGAGATGTTTTCTTTTGGCTGGAAAATAATGATTTCTAGTTTAATTGGTGCTTTTTTTGGACAATTACGAAGTTTAATAATTGGTGGAAAATATACATCGGCTGATTTAGCATATTATAATAAAGGCGATCAAATTCCGGCACTAATAACAAATAATGTTAATCTAACAGTTGAATCCGTATTCTTTTCTACGATTTCTGAAATACAAAATGATATTGAAAAAGTTAAACAGACTACCAGAAAAATATTAAAAATGAGTTGTTATATAATTATGCCATTGTTATTAGGATTAGCAGCAATATCGGAATCATTTGTAAGATTGGTATTAACAGAAAAGTGGATTAGTTGTGTTCCGTTTATACAAGTATTTTGTTTTCAATATTGTTTTTCAATATTTGGAACTGTAAATTTACAATCTTTGAAAGGAATAGGAAAAAGTGATACAATTTTAAAATTAGAATTTGTGAAGAAACCATTATTTATAATAATGATTATAATTACAATGCATATAAATCCGTTTGCGATTGCAATAGGGGGGTTGATTTATGATATAATAGCATCATTTATTAATTCTATTCCAAATTGGAAATATTTGAATTATTCAATACAAGAACAGCTGATGGACTTAGTACCATATTTTTTAATATCTTTATCAATGTTTGTAATAGTTTGGATGATTAATTTTTTGAATATAGGAGAAGTAATGAAAATAATAATTCAAATTATTATTGGAGGGGGATATTATATATTAATATCAAAAGTTCTAAAAATAAGTTGTTATAATGAAATTATAAATATTTTAAAATCTAAGAAAGGAAAATAAAAGATGTTAAAAAAATATATAACTAAAATTGAAAGAAAAGCAATGAAATGTTATTTAAAACTAAGATTTGATCTTACCAATAATAAAGAATTGGTAAATACACAATATAATTGGAAAGTATATAAATATTATAAGAAAAAGTATAAAAAATTTATAAGTAGTTATAAGGTCAAAAATAGTAATTATGAATTTTCTAATATTGTGTGGTGGTGTTGGTTGCAAGGAGAAGATAATGCACCAGATTTATGTAAAGCTAATTTAAATGCTTTGAGAAAAAACTTAAAAAACAGAAAAATTGTAGTAATAACAAACAAAAATCTATCAAATTATATAGATATTCCTGAATATATATTAAAAAAGTATAAAAAAGGAATAATTAGTAATGCTCATTTTTCTGATATAATTAGATTAGAGTTATTAATAAAATATGGAGGAACATGGATAGATGCTTCGGTTTTATGTACTAAAATGAATGAAGATTTTTTTGATAAACCTTTATTTATGTTTGAAAATTTTTTAAAAGAAGATAAATCCATTGTGGCATCTAGTTGGTTTATAACATCTGAAAAAAATAATCCTATTTTATTATTAACAAGGGATTTATTATATTATTATTGGAAAAAAAATAATTTTTTAATTAACTATTTTTTATTTCATATATTTTTTACATTAGCAACTGAAAAATATAGTGATTTATGGAAAAATGTACATAATTTTTCAAATGTACCACCTCATATTTTACAATTTGAAATATTAGAAAAGTTTTCAGAAAAAAGGTGGGAAGAAATTTGTAAACAATCTGAAATACATAAATTAACTCAAAAAGTAAAAGTAAATGATAATATAAAAGATAGTTATTATAATTATATTTTAAATACATATTTATAAAAAAATAAATAATACAACATTTATAAAATATTATTTTATCAAGGAGGAAATATAATGAATATAGCTTTAATAACAGCCGGAGGAAACGGTACAAGAATGCACCAGGATATTCCAAAACAATTTTTAAATGTGAATAATAAACCTATAATTGTATATACAATGGAAGCATTTCAAAATCATCCTGATATAGATGCGATAGAAGTAGTATGTTTAGACGGATGGCATCAAATATTAGAGGCTTATGCCAAACAATTTAATATAACAAAATTAGTTGGAATTGTTTCAGGAGGAAAAAATGGACAAGAATCAATAAAAAATGGTTTAAATGAGATTAATAAAAAGTATAGTAAGGATGATATTGTTATTGTACATGATGGAAATAGACCATTGGTTTCAGAGGAGATAATATCAGATAGTATTGCAAAATGCTTAATGTATGGAAGTGGAATTGCTGCAATTCCATGTGTAGAAGCAATGCTTGAGACAGATGATAGAATAAGTTCTAATAAGCAAATAAGTAGAGATAACTTAATGAGAACACAAACACCACATGCTTTTAAGTTGGAAAAACTTTTATGGGCACATGAAGAAGCTGAAAAAATGGGAATAAAAAATTCTGTTGCTTCATGTACATTAATGTTAGAACTTGGAGAAAAAATATATTTTTCTGCCGGTTCAGAAAAAAATATAAAATTAACAACACCAGTAGATATAGAAATTTTTAAAGCCTTATTAAATACCCAAAAAGATATTTGGATGAAATAAAGGAGGAGTTATGAATAGAGAAAATATAATATATCAATCACAATTAAATAATGCAATAGAAACAAATAATTTTAAAATGCTATATGGAAAAAAAATTATGATAACTGGAGCAACTGGATTGATAGGAAGTTGTGTAATAGATATTTTAATGAAAGAAAATGAAATAAATCAGGCAGATATTGAAATTTTTGCTATGGTTAGAAACGTTAAAAATGCTGAAAAAATATTTAAAAAATATCTTAAATGTGTGAAATTTAAGATAATTGAATATGATGTAACACAAGAAATAAAAGAAAAATTAAACGTTGATTATGTAATACATGCTGCTAGTAATGCACATCCATTGGCTTTTGCAAAAGAACCAATTAATACTCTTTTAGGAAATGTAGAAGGGCTAAAAAACATATTAAATTATAGTATTAGAAATAAAATTTCAAAAGTATTGTATGTTTCTTCAGGAGAAGTATATGGGGAATCAAATGGTAATGAAAATGAATATAGTGAAGAATATAGAGGTTATATTAACAATCTTTCTGCAAGATCATGTTATCCAATAGGTAAGTTAGCAGCAGAGACATTAGGGATATGTTATGCTCAGGAAAAGAATATTGATGTTGTTATTGTAAGGCCATGTCATATTTATGGACCAACAATGACAGAAAAAGATAGTAGGGCAATTGCTCAATTTATAAGAAATGCTATTTCTAGTAATGATATTGTGATGAAAAGTAAAGGTGAACAATATAGATCATATTGCTATGTAATAGATTGTGCGACAGCAATTTTAACGGTATTGATAAAAGGGGAAAATTGTAATGCATATAATATTTGTAATAGTCAATCTAATATTACAATTAAAGATATGGCAATACTTGTTGCAAATAGTGTAAATAGAAAAGTTATATTTGAGATTCCAGATGATGTTGAAAAATCAGGATATAATGTGGTAAAAAAATCAATTTTAAGTGATAAAAAAATAAAAGATTTAGGATGGAACCCCAAATATGATATGAAAAATGGTATAGAAAGCACTATTAAAATATTGAAAAATGAAAGATAAAAATATGTTTTTTTAATAATTAGTTTATTTTTTTCGTTGATATATTTTTTAGTATATATATTAGTGTTGAAACACTAATATGTGTGCTAAGAGTGATTAAAAGAAATTTAGGAGGTTCTTAAAATTGAAACGTACTCTATTCAGACTAACAATGTTAATCCTCCTAGGATTAACGTTCGCATCCATCTTCAACTTCTCAAGTCAAGATGGACAAACCTCAAGTGGAATAAGCAGAAAAGTAGCAAGAAAAATAATAGACGTATTTCCATACACAAAAAACTTAAGTGAAAAAACAAAAAACAAAATAGTAGAAAGGTCACAACCAATAATAAGAAAAGGTGCACACCTTTCTATATATACATTAGTGGGAATACTAATAATGAGCTTCATAAGTACATATAAACTCCACTTAAAATACAAATTTTCAATAAGTATACTAGTAGGACTAATATATGCAATATCAGATGAAATACACCAAAGTTTCATACCAGAAAGGACAGCATCGCCAATAGATGTTGGAATAGACACATTTGGAGTATTTTTAGGAATAATAATAGTGTTAATAATAATATCAGTATACAAAGCATTAACACAAAAAGAAACAAGTAAAGTATAAAAAGGATGTTAAACTAAAAGTTTTATTTATATTGTATTGAATATAAAAATAGACTATGGTAAAATATATAATGTGATTAAAAATAAAAGGAGATAAAAACAATGGAAGAAAATGAAATTGATTTAAAAGAAATCCTATTAGACTTTTGGAACAAAAAACTACAAATAATATTAATAATATCAATATCTATATTAATAGGAATAATGTACACAATAGCATTTGTAAAACCAGTTTATACATCATCAACAACACTATTACTAGCAACATCAGGAAGTACATCAAACCAAGCAAATACAATAACAACAACAGACTTAACATTAAACTCAAAATTAGTATCAACATATAGTGCATTAGCACAAAGTAAAAGTGTTTTAAGCAAAGTTATTTCAAATTTAGGAATAAAAATGAGTGAGGATGAACTAAAAAATAATGTATCAGTAACTCAAAAAACAAATACAGAAATAATAGTATTATCAGTAACAAATTCAGATCCAACACTTGCTGCAAAATTAACAAATGAAACAGCAAAAGTTTTCATGGAAAGAGTTACAGAAATATATAAAATAAATAACGTACAAGTTGTAGACCAAGCAGAAATAAGCACTGCACCATCAAATGTTAATCATACAAAAGATATAATAATGTTTACTGCAATTGGAATTGTTGTTTCAATTATATATGTAGTAGGAGCAAACATGCTAGATACAACAGTAAAAACAGCAGAAGATGTAGAAAAACAATTCAAAGTTCCAGTTCTTGCATCAATACCAATGTATAACTTCAATATGGAAAAAGGAGGTAAGAAAAGATAATGAAAACAAGAAAAGAATTAATAGCACAAAGAGATCCAAAATCTCCAATATCAGAAGTATTTAGAACACTAAGAACAAATATACAATTTATGGATACAAGCAAGAAAATGAAAACATTATTATTAACATCAACTTTTCCAGGAGAAGGAAAAAGTTGGGTATCTTCAAATTTAGCAGTTACATTTGCACAAGCAGGAAAAAAGGTTATATTAATAGATGCTGACATGAGAAAAGGTAGACAATATACAATATTTGGAGTATCACCACGTCCAGGACTTTCAAACTATTTATCAGAAATAGATATAGAAAGACCAGAAGAAACAGATATTTCTATGTATTTACAAAAAACAGAAATAGAAAATTTATTGTTAATGCCAGCAGGAAATATACCACCAAATCCATCAGAATTATTAGTTTCACCACAAATGACAAAATTATTAGAAGATTTAAAACAAGTGTGTGACTTAATAGTAATAGATGGTACACCATGTGAATTAGTTACAGATTCTGTTATCTTATCAAGAGTAGCAGATGCAACAGTAATTGTAACAGCACATAAAGAAACTAAAAAAGACAATTTAGAAAGAGTAATAAAAAATATACAAAACGTAGGTGGAAAATTAGTGGGAGTTGTTATAAACAAAATGCCTGTTTCTGCTAAAAAGTATAATGAAAAATATTATTATCATAGTACATCTACACACAACACTAATAATTTTAACACAAAAAATATTGCTAATGAATTAAAAAAGGAAACACAAAATATTACAAAAATAAATACTCAAAAATCAAAAATAGATATAGAAAAAGAAAGTGATTTGGGAAGACCACTTATATTCAATAATGAAGATAGAAAATCAACACTAGATAAAACAAATGATATATTAAATCAAATTAATTCATATTTAGATAAGGAAAAAGATGATTTAAACAAATAGAAAAAGAGGAGAACAACAATGATAGACTTTCATACACACATACTTCCAAACATAGATGATGGTTCAAGAAGTATAGATGAAACATTTAATTTGATAAAAGAAGCAAAAGAAGCAGGATTTGAAGGAATAGTTTTAACTTCACATTATATAGAAAAATATTATGAAACAAACGTACCAGAAAGAGATGTTTGGGTAAATGCAATAAGCGAAAATCTAAGAAACAAAGGAATGGACATAGATGTATATTTAGGAAATGAAATATATATGTCAGAAAATATAATGCAATTATTAATAGATGGAAAAGCATCAACTATAAATAATAGTTGTTATGTTTTATTTGAAATGCCATTAAATGTAGAACCAATGAACTTATATGATGTAATATATTCTTTACAAGAGCATAAATTAATACCAATACTTGCACATCCAGAGAGATACACATTTGTTCAAAAAGAACCAGAACTTATAACAGATTTAATTGAAAAAGGTGTATTAATGCAAGCAAATTATGCAAGTATATTAGGCTATTATGGAGAAAAAGCACAATATATTGTAAGAAAATTCTTTGAGCATAATATGATTCATTTTCTAGGAAGTGATGTTCATAGACAAAATACAATTTATAAAATGATTCCACAAGCAATGGAAAAAATAGAAGAAATTGTAGGAGCAAATAAATTAGAAGAATTAACAACAATTAATCCTAAATTAGCAGTAAATAATAAAAGAATAGAAATAGAAGAACCAGAAGAGCTTACTCTAACATGGAAAGAAAAATTAATGATGTTCATAAAGAGATAGGAAGGAAGTTTTAGTATGAGAAAATATTTTGGAACAGACGGTATAAGAAGAATAGCGAACACAGAACTTACACCAGAATTAGTATATAAAGTGGCAAAAGCAGGAGCATATGTTTTATCTAAACATACAGATCATACACCAACAATTTTAATAGGAAGAGATACAAGAATATCAGGAACATTAATTGAAAGTGCAATGGTTGCAGGATTTTTAAGTTATGGTGCAAATGTTAAATTATTAGGAGTTATACCAACTCCAGCAGTTGCATACTTAACAAGAAAATTAAATGCTGATGCAAGTGTTGTTATATCTGCATCACACAATACATATGAATTTAATGGAATAAAATATTTTAGTAATAAAGGAATGAAAATTCCAGATAGCCTAGAAGAAGAAATAGAAGAAGTAATGGATTCAGGAAAAATAAATGAATTAACAGCAATAAGCAGTAAAATTGGTGTATCTGAATACAGAATGGATTTATTAGATGAATATGTATATTTCTTCAGAAAAAACTTTGATGACAATATAGAAAAAATAAATAGAGATGATTTTATAGTCGGAATAGATACAGCCAATGGAGCTACATCTGTAGTTGCAGAAAAAGTATTTAAAGCATTAGGGATTAAATACAAAATAATAAATAATCATCCAGATGGAATAAACATAAACCATGATTGTGGTTCAACACATTTAGAAGGTTTAAAAAAATATGTTGTAGAAAATAAACTAAGCTTAGGTGTTGCATATGATGGAGATGGAGATAGATGTCTAGCTGTAGATGAAAATGGAAACGAAATTGATGGAGATAAAATAATGGCTATCATTTCAAATTATCTAAGAAACAAAGGCAAACTAGCAAAAGACACATTAGTTGCAACAGTTATGAGTAACTTAGGACTACACAAATATGCTAGAGACAATGGCTTAGAACTTGCACAAACACAAGTTGGAGACAGATATGTTCTAGAAGAAATGTTAAAAGAAGGATACAACCTAGGTGGAGAACAATCAGGTCATGTTATATTACTAGACTACAACCCAACAGGAGATGGAATATTAACATCATTAATGTTAATCCAAGCAATATTAGAAGCAAACAAAACGGCATCACAAATGGCTGAAATTATCAAATTATATCCTCAAGTATTAGTAAATGCGAAAGTAAATGCAGACAAAAAATACGATTACAACAAAGATACAGAAATACAAGAAGCTATTGAAAAACTAGAAAAAGAATTTGCTGGAAATGGTAGAGTTCTAATTAGACCTTCTGGAACAGAACCTTTAGTAAGGGTTATGATAGAAGGAGAAGACCAAGAATATATTACTAAAAAGGCAAAAGAGATAGCAGATTTAATTGAGAAAAAATTGAAATAAAATTAAAAAACTATTGAAAATATCATATAAATTGTGTATAATGAATATAATAATAGCAGATATTTAATATCTGCTATAGTTAAAAATGTGAGTCGCAACCCTATTTGCGTCAAATAAATGGATAGGTGAAAAAATGTGAACCGCAACCCTGCTTGCGAGATATAAATGTGCAGGTGAAAAAATGTTAATTATAGTAAATATGGGGTCTATAAAAATAGATCCCATATTTTCATAAAGGAGAGTTGTAGTAAAATGGTAATAGAAGATGGAAAATTTTATTTTATAAAAGATGAATTTTTTGATGTATTTAAAAATTATGGATTAATGGAAAATAAAGATAATGGGACAAAAAGGCCATGTTATTTTTGTTTTAAAGATAAAAAATTTAAAGACATAATTTGGTTTGTACCAATATCTACTAAGTATGATAAATACCAAAAGGTTTATGAAAATAAGAAAGCAAAAATTGGAAAAAAGCCAGTGTATAATTTTGTTTTTGGAAATGTATTAGGTAAAAAAGCAGTATTTTTAATACAAAATATTTTTCCAACTACAGAAAAATACATAGAAGAAAAATATGTAAATTCAAATAAAGATGTAGAAATTCCAATAATAGTAAAAAATGAAATTATTAGAACATCTTTGAGAGTTGTAAGATTAGCAGAAAATGGTACAAATATTCCTTTTTATGACATTATAGAAATGAGAAATATGTTATTAAAAAAAGATTAAAAAATTAAAAAAATCTATTGACAAATTTAAATCAATAGTATATCATAAAAATACATTAAGGTATATTTATTTAAAAACAGATGAGTTTCCAAAATATTTGGGAACTTTATTTTTGTATAAACCATCACTATTTAGCACAAGCCCTAACAATAATTCTATTATTATTAACATTATTACAAGTTATAAGAGTAAGAAACATCCTATTTTTATCATAATCATAAATAGGAGAAAAATCACTATTATTCACTTCATAAACCTTTTCTACAAAATAATGAAAAGAATTTTGCAAATTATCATATAAAACAATCTCATCATTGACCTTTAGCAAATTAACATTACTAAAAAATTTATCATTATTATAATTATGTCCCAAAATGCAGATATTACCAACCTTACCAGGCTCTGGACCAAAAAATTTACAAGGAGAAAGTTTTAAATTTTCATCACTATAATAAGCAAAAAAAGGGTAATACACATTTATAGCTTTAATTTCGATAATTCCCAAAATAGGATTATCATTACTATTGGCGTTAAGAATACTAAAAAAATCATTAGAATATAAAGTATTAGAACTTTCAGAATTAGCATATAATCTAGTTAAATTATAATTAGACAAAAGACTATCAGAATAAAGTTCATCTCTATGCAAATTTTGCCAATAAAAAAACAAATAAAACATTAGTGACAAAAAAACAAAAATAGAAATAAACAATTGAAATTTAAAAAAATATTTTTTTCTTCCACTTTTAAGTCTTGTTTGCAATATTTGATTCATATAAAATCCCTTCTTTTATTTAGTATATGCAAAATACTAGGAAAAAAACATTTCAAGATGATTAATTTTATGACAAAAACAAAAAAATTACACAAACCACTTGAAATCACAAAAAAATGTGATATAATAATAAACATAAAAAATAAAAAAAGACAAAAGTAAGGACAACAAAAATTATAAAATATCTTAAAGAGAGCCAAAGAAAGCTGAGAATTTGGTAAGTAAAAATAATTTTTTATCACCTTAACTGTTTTTAGACTGAAAGCTCAAAAGCAAATAAGTCTAAACGTAAATCTGCGTTAAAGAAAAATGAGAAGTTATCTAAAAATAAAAGATAAATAATTAAGGTGGTACCGTGAGATATATAGCCTCGCCCTTATGCTGAAAAAAGCATGATGGCGAGGTTTTTGATTTTTCTACCATCGAAGGAGGAGGAAATTTTATGTACAAAAAAGTTGAATTAAAAAATGGCTTTGTTGGAATGGAAAACGAAGTTGCAGATTACTGGAAGAAAAACGACATAATCAAGAAAAATTTTGATATGAATAAAGGTCAAAGATATTTTACATTTTATGATGGACCTCCAACAGCAAATGGAAAACCACACGTTGGACATATCGAAACAAGAGTTATGAAAGACATAATTCCTAGATATAAAGTAATGAAAGGATACCATGTTGATAGAAAAGCTGGTTGGGACACACATGGACTTCCTGTTGAACTTGAAATAGAAAAGAAACTTGGTATTTCAGGAAAACAACAAATCGAAGAATATGGTGTAGAAAAATTCGTAAAAGAATGTAAAGAAAGTGTTTTCACATATGTTCATATGTGGGAAGAAATGACAAACAAAGTTGGTTATTGGGTAGATATGGAACATCCATATGTAACATACCACAATGACTATATTGAATCTGTTTGGTGGGCTTTAAGTCAATTATGGAAAAAAGGACTTTTATATGAAGGTCACAAAGTAATGCCATATTGCCCAAGATGCGGAACAGCTTTATCTTCACACGAAGTTGCACAAGGTTATAAAGATGTTAAAGACTTAACTTGTATTGCAAAATTCAAAGTTGTAGGAAAAGATAACACATACATCTTAGCATGGACAACAACTCCATGGACATTACCTTCAAACTTAGCATTATGTGTAAACAAATCATATACTTATGCAGAAGTTAAAGCAAATATTGGAACAGATGATGAACCAGTATACGAAAACTACATTTTAGCAAAAGATTTAATAGAATCAGTATTAAAAGAAACACCATATGAAATCGTAAAAGAATTCAAAGGTGAAGAATTATTAGGAACAAAATATGAACAATTAATGCCATTCGCAAAAGTTGATGGAAAAGCTTTTGAAGTAATTCATGGAGATTACGTAACATTAACAGATGGTACAGGAATAGTTCATATTGCACCAGCATATGGTGAAGATGATAGCTTAGTTTCTAAACAAAATGGTATAGCTTTTGTAAACTTAGTTGACAAAACAGGAAAATTCGTATCAGAAGTAGAACCATGGGCGGGTAGATTTGTTAGAGATTGTAACGAAGATATTTGTAAATGGTTACAAGATGAAAATAAACTATTCAGCAAAGAAAAACATATGCACTCATACCCACACTGTTGGAGATGTGACACACCATTACTTTATTACCCAAAAGAAAGTTGGTTTGTTGCAATGAGCAAACTAAGAGATGAATTAGTTGAAAACAATAATAAAGTAAATTGGTATCCAGACACAATTAGAACAGGAAGATTTGGAAAATTCCTAGAAAACGTAATAGATTGGGGAATTTCAAGAGACAGATATTGGGGAACACCACTTCCAATTTGGACTTGTGAAGATGAAAATTGTGGACACCAAGAATGTATTGGAAGCATTGCAGAATTAAAAGAAAAAGCAATAGACTGTCCAGAAGATATCGAATTACACAAACCATATATCGATAATGTACATTTAAAATGTCCAAAATGTGGTAAAAGAATGACAAGAGCAAAAGAAGTTATAGACTGCTGGTTTGACTCTGGTTCAATGCCATTTGCACAATTACATTACCCATTTGAAAACCAAGACTTATTTGAGAAAAACTTCCCAGCACAATTCATATCAGAAGCAATAGATCAAACAAGAGGATGGTTCTACACATTAACAGCCTTAGGAACAGCATTATTTGGAAGAACACCATTTGAAAACTGTATAGTATTAGGACACGTACTAGACTCAAAAGGACAAAAAATGTCAAAATCAAAAGGTAATGGAGTAGATCCAATGGTATTATTAAACGAAGTTGGAGCAGATGCTACAAGATGGCATTTCTACACATGTAGTGCACCATGGTTACCAACAAGATTAGGACTAGAAAATGTACAAGAAACACAAAGAGGATTTTTAAGCACATTATGGAATGTATACTCATTCTATGTTCTATATGCAGAAATAGACCAATTCAATCCATTAGAATATAAAGATTATAAAGTAACAAACATAATGGACAAATGGATTATCTCTAAATTAAATACATTAGTAAAAGAAGTAGATGAAAAATTAGACAAATATGATATAACATCAGCAGCACTTCAAATTGAAAGCTTTACAGATGAACTTTCAAATTGGTATGTACGTAGAAACAGAGAAAGATTCTGGAGTCAAGAATTAACAGATGAAAAGATAGGAGCATATGTAACATTATACAAAGTATTAGTAACATTAAGCAAAATATCAGCACCATTTGTACCATTCATGACAGAAGAAATCTACCAAAACTTAGTAGCTGGATTAGACAAAACAGCACCAGAAAGTATACACTTATGCTCATGGCCAGAATATGATGCAACAGCAGTAGATACAAAACTAGAACAAGAAATGGACTTAGCATACACAATAGTAAAACTAGGAAGAAGTGCAAGAAATTCAGTAAATATCAAAAACAGACAACCATTATCAGAAATGTTAATATCTGTAGATACTTTACCAGAATATTATTCAGACATTGTAAAAGAAGAATTAAATGTTAAAAAAGTTGAACTAGGAGCAGAAATGTCAGACTACGTAAACTTTGAAATTAAACCAAATTTACCAGTATTAGGAAAAGAATACGGAAAATTAATCCCAAGAATAAAAGAAGAAATAGCAAAGAAAAATCAAATGGACTTAGCAAACACAGTAAAAAACGGTGGAGTTGAATACATTGAAATAGATGATACACAAATTGGTTTAAATTCAGAAAACTTATTAATAACAATGAATGGAAAAGATGGATTTGCATTTGCTGGTGAAGGTGAAATAGGTGTTGTATTAGACACACATATCACACCAGAATTAAAAGAAGAAGGTTATGTAAGAGAAGTATTATCAAAAGTTCAAAATATGAGAAAAGACAAAGGTTTTGAAGTATTAGATAAAATAAATCTTTATGTATCTGGAAATGAAATGTTAGAAAATGTTATAAAACAAAATGCAGAGTTAATTAAACATGATACTTTAGCAGTAGAAATTGTTTATGATGCAGATAGAGCAGATTATACAGATACAAATATCAATGGTGAAAACTTAAATATTGATGTTGAAGTTGTGAAATAATGCTAACTTGAACTTAACATAAAAATATGCTATAATATTAGTATGCCCAAGATTGGCAAATAAAATTAAGGAGAGTTATTTTATGGCAGAAAGATATGTAGCAAAAAAGTTTGAAAATGGAAAATATGGTTTTGTTGATGAAAATGGTAAGGTAGTAATCGAACCAAAATTTGATGAAGCCTATGATTTTAAAGGTGGGTTTGCCATAATAAAAAATGGCGAAGATTGCGGATTTATCGATGAAACAGGAAAAGTAATTGAAACACAATTACCAGAATCAATAAAAAAATGACAATCTTTAAGCACAGTTTTTAATTGAAAACTGTGCTTTTAAATTTGAAAACGGGATCTCTTGATTTAAAAAGTTGAAGTAAACATAAAAATGTGATATAATCATAATATGTCGAAATGACAAATAAAATTAAGGAGTGTTATTATGGATGGTTTATGTGTACGGATTATGGAATTAAGAAAACGTTATAAGTATATAGGTAAGTTTAAGGATAATCTTGCTCTGGTAGGATTAAATGGAAGATATGGACTTGTAGACCAAGAAGGGAAAGAAATAGTTCCAACTAAATATAATATGGTTTATGATTTTATAGGAAATTTTGCCCTTGTAGTCTTAGATGGAAAATTTGGAATGATTAACAGAGAAGGAAAAGAAACAATTGCACCTATATATTCTTGTATTGAAGAAGTTGGAGATATTCCTGATTGTGACGTTGTTAAAGTAAGGTTAAATGGAAAATGGGGAATTGTTAGTAAAGCAGACGGAAAAGTAATACTTGAAATAATGTATGATAATATTTTCTCTTTTTTCAAAGAAGATAACTTTGCTGTAATCCAATTGAATGAGAGATACGGGCTGATAGAAAGAAAATTTAGAGAATTAGTTCCACCAATATATGGTATAACGGAAATTCCTGAAGTAAAAAGGCAAATAGTCAAGGTAACAGAAAACATTTATTTCTTTAATGAAGAGGAGATGAACACGACAACTGAATAACACAATTCTTAAGCACAGTTTCTTTAATTAGAAGCTGTGTTTTTTTGTTTGTTTCAATATAAATTTCACAAATTTCTAGACAATTTCACAAAAATATTGTAAACTATATAAAGAAAAAAGAAAGGAGAAAACAAATGGCAATATTTACAATAGCAGACTTACACTTATCATTCAACACCAACAAACCAATGAACATATTTGGTACAAATTGGGAAAATTACGAAGAAAAAATAAAAAAAGACTGGCAAGAAAAAGTCACAGAAAAAGACTTAGTAGTATTACCAGGAGATTTCTCATGGGCAATGTATTTAGATGAAACAGAAAAAGACTTTGCATACATAAACTCACTACCAGGAAAAAAGATATTATTAAAAGGAAACCATGACTATTGGTGGTCAACAGTAACAAGTATGAGAAAATATATCAAAGAAAAGAACTTTGAAAATATAGATTTTTTAATAAACAACAGCTATGAATTTGAAAACAAAATAATAGTAGGAACAAGAGGATGGGCTTTAACAGAAGATGCAGAAGATAAAAGATTAACACAAAGAGAAGTAGCAAGATTAGAACTATCAATAAAAAGTGGAATAGAACAATATGGAACAGAAAAAGAGATAATAGCATTTATGCACTATCCACCAATAACAAAAAACAATTTAAACACAGAATATATAAAAATATTAAAAAAATATAACATAAAAAGATGTTTTTACGGACATTTACACGCATCAGCAATTCAAGATGCAATAGAAGGAAATATTGATGGAATTGAATTTAAATTAGTAAGTGCAGATGGCTTAGATTTTAAAATATTAAAAATTTAAAAGATGCACCAAACTTTAAAGGAGCAAAATATGATTAATTTAAATAAAGATGTAAAATATATAAAAGGTGTAGGTCCTAACAGGGTAAAACTCTTAAATAAATTAGGAATTTTTACATTAGGAGATTTAATTACATATTTTCCAAGAGATTATGAAGACAGAAGCAAACCAAAAGAATTATATGAATGTTTTGATGGAGAAGAAGCAACAATTGAAGTTATTGCAGTATCTAGACTAACAGATACTAGAATTAGAAATGGAAAAACTATGCAAAAATTGCAAGTAAGAGATGAAACAGCTACAGCAACAATAACATGGTTTAATCAATCATATTTAAAAAATAAATTTGAAATACGGTAAAAAATATCGTTTCTTTGGAAAAATAAGTAATAAATATGGAAAAATAGACTTAACTTCACCAGTGTTTGATGAAATAGAAAAGAAAAACAATACAGGAAAAATAATTCCACTATATCCATTAACATTTAGTTTATCTCAAAATACAATAAGAAAAATAATAGAAAATGGTTTAAAAGATGTAGAAGAAGATGGTGGGTTAAAAGAAACTTTACCACAATACATATTAAATGAATATAAATTAGAAGAGATAAATAAAGCAATAGAAACAGTACATTTTCCAAAAGAATTTGCAGATTTTGAAATAGCTAGAAAAAGATTTGTATTTGAAGAATTACTATCAACACAATTAGCTTTATTGCAATTGAAAAATAGCAATTTAAAAGACCATAAAGGAATTAGCTTTAGTAAAGATGCACATATGTCTGATGTAATAAATTCTTTACCATTTAACCTAACAAAAGCTCAATTACGAGTATTAGAAGAAATAGATAAAAATATGGAGCAAGACAAATCCATGAACAGATTATTGCAAGGTGATGTTGGTTCTGGAAAAACAGTAGTAGCAATGATTTCTGCATATAAAGCAGTTAAATCAGGCTATCAAGTAGCTGTACTTGCACCAACTGCAATACTTGCAACACAGCATTTAGAAAATTTTCAAAAAATATTAAAAAAATTTGATATAAGATGTGAATTATTAATTTCTGGAATAACAAAAAAGAAAAAAACAGAAATATTAGAAAAATTACAAAATGGAGAAATAGACATATTAATTGGAACACATGCAATGCTTGAAGAAAATGTGACTTTTAAAAATTTAGGACTAGTTGTTACAGATGAGCAACATCGTTTTGGGGTAAAACAAAGAACAACTATGGCACAAAAAGGAGAAAATCCAGATGTTTTAGTAATGTCTGCAACACCAATACCAAGAACCTTAGCACTTATATTATATGGAGATTTGGATATTTCTGTAATAGATGAATTACCACCAAATAGAAAGAAAATAGAAACTTTTGCAGTAACAAAAGCCTTAGAAGATAGAGTGAATAACTTTGTAAAAAAACAAGTAGATGAAGGAAGACAAGCATATATAGTATGTCCATTAGTAGAAGAAAGTGAAGAAAATGATTTACAATCTGTAATAAGTTTATATGAAAAATGCAAAACAGAAGTATTTCCAAATTATAGAATAGAGTACATTCACGGAAAAATGAAACAAAAAGAAAAAGATGATATAATGGAAAGATTTAAAAATGGAGAAATAGACATACTAATATCAACAACAGTAATTGAGGTTGGAGTTGATGTGCCAAATTCAAGTATAATGGTAATAGAAGATGCACAAAGATTTGGACTAGCTCAATTACATCAATTAAGAGGAAGAGTTGGACGTGGAGAATATCAATCTTATTGTATTTTAAAATATGAAGGAAAAGGCAAAAATACAAGAGAGAGAATGAAGATTATGACTCAGACAAATGATGGTTTTGTAATTTCACAAAAAGACCTAGAATTAAGAGGTTCAGGAGATTTTTTTGGAACAAATCAACATGGTATACCAGATTTTAAAATTGCAAACTTGTTTACAGATATAGATATCTTAAAATTGGCACAAGAAGCGGCAATCAAGATTGTAAATGATGATGAGAAACTAGAAAAGCCAGAAAATGATTTACTAAAAGAATTAGTAAAAGACAAATTTACAGACAGAATAGAAATATAGAAAGGAGCAATGAAATATTATGGTAATATTTGGAATAGATATAAGAGTATATTTTTTACTATTCATGCTATATTCATTTATAGGATGGTGTATGGAAGTAACAGGAAAATTAATTCAATATAAAAGATTTATAAATAGAGGATTTTTAGTAGGACCATATTGCCCAATATATGGAACAGGAGCAATATTAATAACATTTTTATTAAATAGATATACAAACGATCCATTTGTATTATTTATTATGGCAATATTAGTATGTGGAACACTTGAATATTTAACAAGTTATTTTATGGAAAAAATTTATCATGCAAGATGGTGGGACTATAGCCAAAGAAAATTTAATATAAACGGAAGAGTATGTTTAAATACAATAATACCATTTGGTTTATTAGGATTATTCATAATGTATGTATCAAATCCATTTTTAATAAAAAATATAGAAAGTTTACCAGAAGTATGGTTAAATGGACTATTTTGGACTATTTTAGTAATATACTTAATAGATAATATAATATCAGGAAAAGTTATAACATCATTAAGTTCAACAACAAAGAAAGTAGGAAAAGAATTAGACAATACAGAAGAAATAACAAAGAAAGTAAAAGAAATATTAATGAACAAATCTATACTACATAGAAGATTTTTAAATGCATACCCTAGAATACAAGCTGTAAAAGTAAAAATAAAAGAGAAAAGAGAAAAAATAAAAGAACAAGTAAGAGCTAGCCAAGAAGAAATAAAAGAAAATGTTCAAAAGCAAAGAGAAAATTTAAAACAAAAAATTGATGAAAAAATAGAAGAACATAAAGAGAATGATAAATAAAAGGAAGTATTATGAAAGAGAAAATAACAAAAATTTTTAAAGAAGTAATGTCAAATATGGAAAAAGACCATATAAGTGAATATTCTGCTCAATGTTCATATTACACAATATTATCATTTATACCATTTGTTATATTACTAATAACTTTAATACAATATACAAATATTGAGCAACAAACCTTATTTGATGCAATATCAAAAATAATACCAGCAACTATGAGTGGTTTTGTTCTAGATATCGTAAGAGAAGTATATTCAAAATCTATAGGAACAATTTCAATATCAATTATATTTGTATTATGGTCTGCTGGAAAAGGCTTATATGCCTTAATGAAGGGATTATACGAAGTGTTTAAAATAGATGGTAAAAAGAAAAAATCTGTTATTTATTTAAAATTGATGTCACTATTGCAAACAATTATATTTATAGTTATAATTGTACTCGGACTAACTTTCTTAGTATTTGGAGATAGTTTAATATCAATAGTAAAAAAATATTTTGGTGGATTTGAAAACTACACACTTTTATCAAGTGTAGTAACAGAACTTACATTTATTTTTGCAACATTTATAATATTCTTATTTTTATACAAATTTATGCCTAAAAACAAAATGACTTTTAAAAGTCAAATTCCAGGGGCAATATTTGGAGCAATATCACTTAATGTAGTTTCTTTTGTATTTGCAAAATACTTAGATATATTTAAAGGATTTTCAATAACTTATGGAAGTTTAACAACATTAATGCTTATAATGATGTGGACTTATTCTTGTTTTTACACATTATTTTTAGGAGCAGAAATAAATAAATCAATACAAATTAATAAAACAAAGAAGGAATAAAAATGCAAGATTTAGATACAATGACAAATGTAATATTAAATAATGAATACAAATTGCATGAAGAAGAACAAAAGACAAATTTTGAATCAGGCAATAATGGAAATAATAATCAAAATAACAATAGTAATAAAACGAAGAAAAGAAGAAAAAAGAAAAAGACATTAAAACAAAAATTATTATTAGTCCTAAAAATAATAATTGGATTAATAATACTTTTTGTACTATTCATATTTTTATTTTTTAAAACTTCATTATTCCAAAAATATAAAGAATTATGGGTAGAAACTGCAATGTCAACAATGAACCATCAATATTTAGCAACTTGGTTTTTATCTGATGAAGAAATTCAAGAAATATTATCTAACCTAGAAGTACAAAATAATGAAGATTCAAATTCAAATGAGATAAATATAGATTATGCAAAAGAACAAAAAGAAGAAGAAAATATCACTGTTGAAAAAATAAAGGGAACTAATTATGTTGGTTATGTAATGATAGTAAAAAATCCAACAAAAGTAAAATATGTAGATGCTAGAAAATCATCAAGAGGAACAAAATTAAGTCAAATAGTAAAAGAAAATAATGCTATCGCAGGAATAAATGCAGGAGGCTTTGCTGACGATGGAGGCGTTGGCGCAGGAAATCTTTTGTGTGATGCAACAATAATAAATAAAAAATTATTATATGGAAATAAAAACAGTAGATATAGTTTTATAGGATTAAGTAATGAAGGAAAATTGGTACTTGGAAAATATACATATCAAGAAGCTCTAAATGCTGGAATACAATCAGCAGTTGAATTTGGACCTTTTATAATAGTAAATGGAAAAAATCAAATAAAAAATTCAAATTCAGGTGGAATTCATCCAAGAATGGCAATTGGTCAAAGAAAAGATGGAACATTTATATTTGTAGTTATCGATGGAAGACAACCAGGTTATAGTATAGGAACAAATCTATTAGAATTACAAAACATATTTAATAGATATGACGCTTACAATGCGGCTAATTTAGATGGAGGTTCTTCAGCAACAATGTATTATAATGGAAAAGTAGTAAATAAAACTTCAACTCCAATAGGAGAAAGATATTTACCAAATGCAATTATAGTTGAAAAGTAGTTCAAAAAAGAACTACTTTTTATAATTTTATTAAAGACACAGTAATATTTGAAGCAGTGGCTTCAGTTTTTATCATAATATCAAAACCAGTATCATTTTTAAATTTTAAATCATAACCACCATAAGCGACTGCAGCATCTTTGCCTTTAGAAATATAAGGAACTTTATTACTATGTTCATGTCTTTCTATAACAGTCATATTAGGAGTTTTAAGAACAGCATTATACAAAGTTGTGCTAACTTGACAATTACCGCCACCTAATCCTTTTTTCTTATGACCTTCTTTATCAAAAATATCAGCTTCTTGGTAACCTTTTTCACTTGTTGCAGGCCCTATTGTATCACAAAAAGAAAAAGTTGTGCCATTTCTAACTATAGAATTATTCAAAGTATTACAAGTTATTTTTATATTATTTTGCCTAGCACTATCTTTATTATAAATTTTAGTTGTAAAAGTTGCTACAATTTCTTCTTGAGCAGGAGCTGGAGTAGTTTGAGTTTTATTTTCAACTTGATTTTCAGTTTTGTTTTCTATTTGTACTGTTACATTATTTTTGGAAGAATTATAATCTGAATTTGAATTATTAACAGAAGAATTTTGTGAAGCTCTATCAGCTTGATATCTAGAATTATTGTCCTTTCCTTTATTATTATAGAAATATACTATTCCGCAAATAACAATTATAATTAAAATTAAAATACCAAAAATCCATAATTTATTTTTCACATTAATCACCAATTATAGTTTAACCTAAAAAAGAGTATATATACATAAAATGAAGCATATAATATATAAAAAAGAAAGGAATTACAAATGAAAAATCCAGATGAAATTTTAAGATATTTTCCAAATTCTTTATATGAAAATTTATCAAATATATTTAAACAAAATCCAATAATTTGGGACAGGTTGCAAGAAATAAGAATACGTGTTGGAAGACCAATTATATTAAAATTGAGAGACCAAGATATATTGTTAGAATGTACGGTATCGCAATCAGAAATATTACAAATGTTAGAAAGACTTTGTGAAAATTCTATATATGCATACAAAAATCAAATATGTGAGGGTTTTATAACAGTAAAAGGTGGACATAGAGTTGGAATAGCTGGTTCATGTGTAATAGAAAATGGAAAAATCATAAATGTAAAATACATATCAAGTTTAAATTTTAGAATAGCAAGAGAAATAATAAATTGCAGTACAAATATTTTAAGAGAAGTAATAGATAAAGAAAATGAGACAATATTTAACACAATAATAGTAGCACCACCAGGAAAAGGAAAAACAACAATATTAAGAGATTTAATAAGGATTTTGAGTAATGGAATAAAAGAAATAAATTTTAGAGGTATGAATATGCGGTGTTGTTGATGAAAGAGGAGAAATTGCTGCATGTTATAAAGGAATTCCTCAAAATGATATTGGAGTTAGAACTGATGTTATAGAAAATGTAAGTAAAGATAAGGGAATACATATGCTTATAAGGTCAATGGCACCACAAGTAATTGCTTGTGATGAAATAGGAAGTAAAGAAGATATATTGGCAATAAAATATGCTTTGAATTCTGGGGTAAAAGGATTATTTACAATGCATGGAAAAAATATTGAAGATGTTAAAAATAATAAAGATGTTTATGAACTTATAGAAAAGAAAAATGTCGAAAAGGTGATTTTTTGTTGACAATTTAATCAAAAAAAAGTATAATAATAATGTATTATTTAAAAAGGAGAAAAAATCATGCTAAAAAAATACTGGAAAAAAATTGGAATGTTAATATTAATAATAGCCTGTGTATTTAATGTAATGAACAAATTAGTACATAAATTATCATTAAACAAAGAAATGTTACAATCAGCACAGTATATATTTAGTCAAGAGAATAAAGAAAAATCAAAATAATACTTGAAATAATTTTAAAAATATGTTATTATAAAAAACAGTCATGTTATTAAAAGCGAAAAAGAGGTGAAAATAAATGAAAGAAGGAATACATCCAACATATAACCAAACAACAATCACATGCGCATGTGGTAACGTTTTAGAAGTTGGTTCAACAAAAACAGATATAAAGGTTGATGTTTGTTCAAAATGTCATCCATATTGGACAGGAAATTTAAGACAAGAAACAGCTGGTGGTAGAGCAGATAAATTTAAAAAGAAATATGGTCTTGCATAAGAATGAGGTAGCAAAAAGCTACTTTATTTTTTTGCCTTTAAACTTGCAAAATACGACAAAATGTAATAAAATAGTAGCATAAAAAATAGGAGGAACTCACGTGGAAAAAATAAAAGAGATAGAAGAAATTAACTTACAAAAAGAATATATAGAGAAAGTAAAAAAAATAAACGAAAATAAAAATTTGAAATATAGTATACTAACAATGGGATGTCAATTAAATGAAAACGATTCAGAAAAATTGTGTGGTATGTTAGAAGAAATGGGTTATACCAAAACAGAAAATCAAAAAGAAGCGGATTTAGCATTATTTAACACATGTTGTGTAAGAGAAAATGCGGAAGATAAGCTATTTGGTAAACTTGGAGAATTGAAAAAAATAAAAGAAGAACGTGGAACTATAATAGCAATTGGTGGTTGCATGATGCAAGAAAAACATATAACAGATAAAATAAAAGAAAGTTACCCATATACTGACATAATCTTTGGAACACATACATTACATAAGTTTCCACAAGATTTATATGAAGTTATAGAAAACAAAACAAAACTAGAAGACATATTAGACATAGATGGAAAAGTATATGAAGGCTTACCAATAAAAAGAGATAGTAGCATAAAAGCATCTGTAACAATTATGAATGGATGTAATAACTTCTGTAGTTATTGTATAGTACCATATGTACGTGGTAGAGAAAGAAGTAGAGAACCAAGAGCAATAATAGAAGAAGTAAGAGAACTTGCAAAACAAGGTTATAAAGAAATAACTTTATTAGGACAAAACGTAAATTCATATTTAAGAGTAGAACGTGAAAAAGGAATAGAATTTGAAGAGTATGAAGGTGTAAATTCTTTTGCAACACTATTAAGAGCAGTAAATAAAATAGATGGTATAGAAAGAATAAGATTTGTATCACCTCACCCAAAGGATTTTACTGATGATGTAATAAAAGCAATAGCAGACTGCGAAAAGGTATGTAAATTAGTACATTTACCATTACAATCTGGAAATACAAAAGTCCTAAAAGAAATGAACAGAAAATATACAAAAGAACAATATTTAAATTTAGTAGAAAAAATGAAAGCTGGAATACCTGGACTAACACTATCAACAGATATAATAGTTGGTTTCCCAGGAGAAACAGATGAAGAGTTTGAAGATACATTAGATGTTGTAGAAAAAGTAAAATTTGAACAAGTATATATGTTTATTTATTCAAGAAGAGTTGGAACACCAGGGAATAGAATGGAAAACCAAGTACCAGAAGAGCAAAAACATATAAGATTTGATAAATTAAAAGCTTTAGTTGAAAGTCAAATAGCTGAGAATAATCAAAAATATGTTGGAACAATACAAAAAGTTTTAGTTGAAGGAACAAGTAAAAACAATGATGATATGCTTACAGGTAGAACTGATAGTAATAAAGTTGTTATTTTTGAAGGCGATAAAAACTTGATTGGAAAAATGGCTGAAATTAAAATTGTTTCTGAACATATGTGGTATTTAAAAGGTGAAAAATAGATGGAAAGTAAAAAATCAAAATATAACGAAAGTGGAATTAATAATAATACATATAAGGTATTATTTAGTGATTATCATGACATACCAGAAGAAGAACAACCAGATTTAGAAAAAAGTTATATAATTTCAGTAATACAATTATATACAAGATTTAGAGAAAAAAGTATTTTTAGTAAAATTTTAAAACTAAACTTTGAAAAGAAATATAAAATTGATTTTTCTAAAATTAAATTTAATAAAGAAAATCAAAATTATGAATACGAATTCCAAGGAGAAGTTTATACATTTGATAAGTTATCTAAAAAAATAAATGATAAAAATATAAAGAAAGAATTAGAATCAGAAAAAAGATATAGAAAGTGTCATTTAAAATCGGCAGAAATAGCAACATCATTACCAAAAAGCTGTATATTAACAGGATATGTTAAAAGATATAATGGAAAGTTTTTACATTCTATAGTTGAAATAGAAAAGGAAGATGGAAAATATATAATAGATTATACTAAAAATATAATTATGCCTAAAGAACAGTATGTAAAATTAACAGAATTTGAAGAACTTGAAAGCATTTCTGATTTGGAATATTTAGAATATATTCAAAGACTTGAAAATATTCCTGGTTTAAATGGTAAAGTACTTTTGACATTTGGAAGAGAAATATTTAAAGAATTAGAAAAAAATTCTTTTTTAATCAAAAATGATGAAGAGTTAGAGAAAATAATAGATAATATAAAAGAATATAAGTTGAAAGAAAGAGAAAATAATTCAAAAGAAATAGATAATGAAGAAAGGGAGTAATAAAAATGGCAGAATTTTCACCAATGATGCAAAGATATCTTGAAACAAAAGAGCAATACAAAGACTGCATCTTATTTTATAGATTAGGAGATTTTTACGAAATGTTTTTTGATGATGCAATAACGGCATCAAGAGAACTAGAATTAACACTAACAGGAAAAGATTGCGGACAAGAAGAAAGAGCTCCAATGTGTGGAATACCACATCATGCTGCTGAAATATATATATCAAGATTAATTGCAAAAGGTTATAAAGTTGCAATATGTGAACAATTAGAAGACCCCAAAACTGCAAAAGGAATAGTAAAAAGAGGAGTTATAAGAGTTGTAACACCAGGAACTGTAGTAGAAAGTAATATGCTAGAAGAAAGAAAAAATAACTTCATAATGTCAATTTTTAAATCTGGAATATACTTTGGGATTAGTGTATGTGATATTTCAACAGGTGAATTTTATTCTGCAGAAATAAAAGATAATCAAAATTTTCCATTAGTATTAGATGAAATAGCAAGATATATGCCGTCAGAACTTGTAATAAATAGTATGATGTCAAATTGTCAAGAAGAAATGAACAAGATAAAAGAAAGATTTGATGCATATATTACAAGATTTAATGATAAGTTCTTTACAGACGATGCAGAAAAAATAAAATATAGATTTAACTTTGTTGATAGTAATCAACAAGAAATAAAAAATATTGAAGAAAAAACATTAGCGGTTTGTTCAATAAATGCACTAATTGAATACATTGAACAAACTCAAATGACTACACTTGAGCATATTAATAAAATAACAGTTTACAATATTTCAAAATATATGTCTTTAGATATAAATGCAAGAAGAAACCTTGAAATTACTGAAAAAATGAGAGATAAATCTAAAAAAGGAACTCTTTTATGGGTACTTGATAAAACATCAACATCAATGGGGGGAAGAGCTTTAAGAAGATGGCTAAATGACCCACTTATAGATACATTAGAAATTAATAGAAGACTAGACTCTGTACAAGAATTAAAAGATGATATTATCCTAAGAGGAGATGTTGTAGAAAATCTAAAAAAAGTATATGACATTGAACGTCTAGCAGGGAAAATGGCATATGGTAATGCGAATGCAAGAGATATGATTACACTAAAGAATTCATTATCAAAATTACCAGAAGTAAAAAAAGTTTTATCAAATTGTAAATCTAATATGTTAAAAGATTTATACGAAAATTTAGATGAATTACAAGACATTTATGAACTTATAGAAAAATCAATAGTAGAAGATCCACCAATGACTGTAAAAGATGGTGGAATAATAAAATTAGGTTATGATGAAGAAATAGATAAATTAAAAACAGCAACAACAGAAGGTAAAAATTGGATTATACAATTAGAGGCTGAAGAAAGAGAAAAAACTGGAATCAAAAACTTAAAAGTTGGGTTTAATAAAGTATTTGGCTATTTTATTGAAGTTACAAAATCATATTTAGACCAAGTTCCAGAAAGATTTATAAGAAAGCAAACACTAACAAATGCAGAAAGATATATAACCGAAGAATTAAAAAACTTAGAGAATCAAATACTTGGGGCAGAAGAAAAAGTTGTAAACTTAGAGTATAATGCTTTTACAAAAATTAGAGAAGAAATAGCTAAAAATGTAAAAAGACTACAAAAATCAGCAAATATTGTATCAACATTAGATGTACTTGCATCTTTTGCAACAGTAGCAGAAGATTTGAATTACTGTAAACCAGAAGTTGATGATTCTGGGGTATTAGATATTAAAGGTGGAAGACATCCAGTAATAGAAAAAATGTTAGGAGCAGGATGTTTTGTAGAAAATGATACATATCTAGATAAAGAAGAAAATAGATTATCAATCATAACAGGACCTAATATGGCTGGTAAATCTACATATATGAGACAAGTTGCATTAATAACATTAATGGCTCAAGTAGGTTCATTTGTTCCAGCAACATCAGCAAAAATAGGGGTAGTTGATAAAATCTTTACAAGAGTTGGTGCATCAGATGATTTAAGTATGGGTCAAAGTACATTTATGGTAGAAATGATGGAAGTTGCAACAATACTTAAAGAAGCAACACAAAATAGTTTGGTAATATTAGATGAAATAGGAAGAGGAACATCAACTTATGATGGACTTTCAATAGCTTGGGCAGTAGCAGAATATATAGCTGACAAAGAAAAATGTGGTGCAAAAACATTATTTGCTACACATTATCACGAATTAACAGAACTAGAAGAAAAATTAGATGGTGTTAAAAATTACAATATAGCTGTCAAGGAAAAAGGTGAAGATATAATCTTCTTAAGAAAAATTTTAAGAGGTGGAACAGATGAAAGTTACGGTATTCATGTTGCTCGTTTGGCAGGTGTACCTAAAGCTGTTACACAAAAAGCGGATGAAATATTAAGAGGATTAGAAAGAAAAAATATCTTGACTGGAAAGAAACAAGAAAAAGAAAGTAAAAAAGCAGTAGAAGGTCAATTTGATATGTTTAATTATAAATTAGCAGAAATTGCACACGAAATTGATAAAGTTAATTTAAATGAATTAACACCAATTGATGCTTTGAATACTTTAGTTAGAATAAAAGAAAAAATGAAATAGAGAAAAGATCCATTGGTCTTTTTCTATTTCATTTTTTTTATTATTTACTTTAAGGTGTTACATTTAACGTTCTATTATTGGTATAAATAACCATGCCAGGTTTAGAACCAGATGGCTTTTTAACAAAACGTACTTCACAATAATCAACAGGGACATTTGAAGAATTTTTAGCCTTACTATGTAATGCAGCAATTTTAGCAACTTTGACTAAAATATCATTATCAGGTAAAGGCTTAGAAGTATCAATTCTTAATATAGTGTGGCTACCATGAATATCTTTTGTATGAAACCATAAATCATTTTTATTTGCAAATTTTAAGCTTAAATAATCATTTTCCTTGTTATTTCTTCCAACTAAAATAGTATAACCATCAACATTGTATTTAATAGGATTAAATGAAACATCTTTATTTTTAGTTAAACTTGATTTTTTAATTTTGGATTTCTTTTTAGTTTTATATTTGGAGGTTCTTTCTTTAAAAATATCATTTTCAGAGATTTCTTCAAAAATATCAACAAGTTCATTAACAGAAGTAGAATTTTCAAGTTCATAAACAACACTTTCAATGTAATTAAGTTCATTTAAAGTATCAATTTTTTGAACACTTACAATTTCCAAAGCATTTTTTAATTTAGAATATTTTTTAAAGAAACGTTTTGCATTTATGCTAGGAGAATATTTTTTATCTAATTTTATAGTAATCAAATTATTATTGTTATAATAATTTTCAACTTCCACCATGTCTACATTTTTGTTAGGAATTCTATAAAGATTAGCAGTTATCAATTCACCCCAAATTCTATATTTGTCCATATCATCACATTCTTTTAATTTTTGATTGATATGTTCTAAACGTTTATTATATTTTTTCAAAGTATCTAAAATAAGTTTTAATAAAGAATTTCTATAATTTTTAAAATTTTCATTTGTTTCCTTTGAATAATAAAAATCATCTATATAGAAATTTAGATTAAAAGCCTCAGAAATTTTCTTAGTGGTTAAAAAATAATCTTTTATAATATCATCTTTGTTTTTGATGCTTTCGAAAGATAAATTATCAGTTCCAATATTATTTATAACAGTAGTTATATAATTAAATATTATCTCTAAATTTGATTTATCAACTTTCTCTATTTGATATTTGTTAATTATAGAATTTATAAAACTTTTACTAATTCCATTAAAAGTAGAAGATATTTGATTTGCTAAATCATTTATATTATTTGCTTCTAAAATATCTGAAAAATTAGAAATTATAATATTAAAGAAAGCTTCAAAATTTGACAATTCTAGAAAATTATTTTTTTCTGAAGTTGGAAATGTATATTTTGTGTGTGGTAAAATATCTCTATAATTTTCATCAATTTCTTTTATATGTCTTAAGCTATCAATAATTACATTATTATCATCAAGTAATATGATATTACTGTGTTTTCCCATTAATTCAATAACTAACTTTTTAGAAATAATATCATCTAATTCATCAAAACCTTCAAATTCTAAAATAATTAATCTTTCTAAATCAAAAGTTATAATATTTTTTAGTTTCAATCCAATTAAATTTTTTCTAAGTAGCATACAGAAATTAGGAGCAATTTGAGGATTGGGTTTTGAATGTGTTGTTAAGTTTATTCTGCAATTTTGGGCTTCTATACATATATTTAATGCATAGTTACAGCCATTTAAATATAAACCTAATATAATTTCATTTTTATTAGGTTCAAAAACTTTATCTATTCTTGCTCCGCAAAGGGGAGTAATTTCTGTGGTTATTGCTTTTGTTACAATTCCATCAAATGCCATTTTTATCAGTCCTTTTTTTATTTTTTTATAATAGTATCATATTTTGGGTGGGATGTCCAATTTAGAATATAAAAAATATAATTTTTATAATAAAGAACGTCAAATAAAAAAATGCGTTATTAAAATAAATAACATTATAGAGGACAATTAAAAAAGTGAAATTTATTTAGGAAAAGTAAATTCTTTTTACAGATTAAAAGTTATTTATGTCACTCTAGTATAGACATATTAAATTATGGCAAAAATTTCTTGCTTTTTCTAATCAGTTATAGTAAAATAAGAATATCAAATGAAAGGGGAAAAAAGTAGTGAAAATAAAGAAAAAAATACTTTATATAATAACATTTTTACTATTTTTCATTTGCATAGGAACAAATCAATCAAAAGCAGGGAACTTGAAGTTAAATAACTTAGATTTTCAAGCACAAATAAATGCGGATGGAAGTATGGATGTAACAGAAATTTGGGACATCAATATAAAAAGTACAAATACATTATATAAAACATTTAAAACAGACAATTCAAAATATTCAGGAATAACAAATGCTACAGTAACAGACATTACAAATGGAATACAAAATAATTTTATTCAAACTAGTGAATGGGCATATCATGTAGCAAAAGGTTATTACTATGGAACAGAAAATGATGATGATGACTTTGAAATCGGTTGGGGTGTTGGATTAGATAATAGCTCAGCAAGAAGAGAATATAAAATATCATATACAGTAAAAGATGCAATAACAAAATATAATGATTATGCTGAATTATATTGGCAATTTGTTGGAGACACATTTGAAGTAGATGCAAATAAAATAACAGGAACAATTTTATTACCATCAAATGTAGATAATAAAGATGAAATAAAAGTATGGGGACATACTAAAAATTTAAATGGTACAATATATGCAACAGATACAAATAAAATAGAATTTGAAGTAGATAATTTTAAAAATGGAACATATGTAGAAGTAAGAACATTATTTCCGACTAATTTAATTACAACTGCGGGAAGAATAAAAAATAAAAATACGTTAGACAATGTTGTAAAAGAAGAAACAAAATGGGCTAATAAAGCTAATGCAAGTAGAAAAAGACAAGAATGGATAGAAAAAAACTTTAAATATGTATTATTTGGTGCATGGCTTGGATTAAATATTTTATTAGGTGTATTTTTCTTTAAAAAGACAATTAAATATTGGAAGAAAATAAAAGGATTAAATAAATTTGAACCAACAACAAAATTAGAATATTATAGAGATTTACCAGATGAAGATTCAACACCAGGTGAAGCTTACAAAACTATGAATGAAACGGTAACTAAATTCACAGCTCAAAATTTTGGCAAAATATTCTCAGCAACAGTTTTGGATTTAACATTAAGAGGTTATATAGAAATACAACAAGAAAAGAAAACACTAGGAAAAGATATAGTGACAATAACTCTAAAAAAACAAGTAAGTGATGGATTACCCCTAAATGAAGAAAGAATAATGACATTTATAATAAAAGCAGCTAACAAAAAAGATACAATAACATTAAAAGAATTAGAAAAATATATCAAAAATAATCCATCAAAAATTGAAAGTTTATTAAGTGGAACATATAAATCAGTTGAAGACCAACTTATAGGAAAAAAATTAATTGATTCAAAGGCTAAAAAAGAATATAGTGATTATAAAGAAAAATGTGTGGAATATATATTAGGAGTAATCTTTACTTTAATATTTACAAGTGGTTTTGGATTAGCACTAATAGCACCATTAATAATAATGATAATTAATGCAATTTTATGTAATAGAATAGCAAAAAAATTAAATGTCCTAACACAAAAAGGTGTAGATACTAAAGAACAATGGAAAGGACTTAAAAAATATATGGAAGACTTCTCATTACTAAAAGAAAGAGAAGTTCCAGAATTAGTAATATGGGAAAAATACTTAGTATATGCGACAGTAATGGGAATAGCAGACAAAGTAATAAAACAATTAAAAATAGTTTACCCAAATTTTGAAGAAATGACAAACTCAATAGGAACATATACTTGTATGAATGTTATGATGCACACAGATTTTTCATCAAGTTTCTCAAGTGCAATAAGTAGTTCAATAACATCTGCAACAGCATCATCAAGTTACTCATCAGGCTCAGGCGGTGGCGGAGGCTTCTCAGGAGGCGGAGGCCGGCGGTGGTGGCCGGAGGAGGCGGAGGAGGAAGATAATTCCTCCCACAAAAATATAAAGAAGGGAAAAAATAATATGTCAAAACCAATAGTAGCAATAATAGGAAAACCAAATGTAGGAAAATCAACATTTTTCAACTATTTGGCAGGTAGTAGAATATCAATAGTTCAAGATACACCAGGTGTTACAAGAGATAGAATATATGCAGAAACAAACTGGCGTGGAAGAAACTTTACATTAATAGATACTGGAGGAATTGAACCAGATTCTGATGATATAATATTATCTCAAATGAGAGAACAAGCTAATCTAGCAATAGCAATGGCTGATGTAATTATCTTTTTAACAGATATAAGACAAGGTGTAACTGCAGCAGATAGAGAAATTTCATTAATGCTAAAAAAATCAGGAAAACCGATTGTATTAGTTTGTAACAAAGCTGATAATTACGAAAAAGATAGTCAAGAAATTTATGAGTTTTATAATTTAGGAATAGGTGAACCTTTTGCAATTTCTGCTACAAATGCTTTAGGAATAGGAGATGTTTTAGATGCAATATATGAACATTTCCCAGAAAAAGATGAAAATGAAGAAGAAAAAGAAATAATAAAAGTAGCAGTAATAGGAAAGCCAAATGTAGGAAAATCATCTTTAATTAATAAAATATTAGGAGAAAAAAGGAATATAGTAAGTGATATTGCAGGAACAACAAGAGATGCAATAGACTCTCCTTTTGAAAATGAACATGGAAAATATGTTTTAATTGATACTGCAGGAATTAGAAAGAAAAGCAAAGTAAATGAAAGTATTGAAAAATACAGTGTAATGAGAAGTTTACTTGCAGTAGAAAGAGCAGATGTATGCTTAATGATGATTGATGCAAATGATGGTGTAACAGAACAAGATGCTAAAATAGCAGGTGAGGCTCATGAAGCAGGAAAAGGTGTAATAATAGTTGTAAATAAATGGGATGAATACGAAAAAACAACAGGAACTTTAGAAAAATATAAAAAAGAAGTTTACAACAAATTATCATACTTATCATATGCACCAGTAATCTTTATTTCAGCTAAAACAGGACAAAGGGTCGATAAATTATTTGAAATGATAAATAACGTAGCAAAACAAAATTCATTAAGAGTATCAACATCAGTATTAAATCAAGTAATAAATGAAGCGATTGCAATTGTTCAACCACCAACAGATAAAGGAAGAAGATTAAAAATATTCTATGGAACACAAGTATCAACAAAACCACCAACATTTGTAATATTTGTAAACAATAAAGAATTGTTCCATTTTTCTTATCAAAGATATTTAGTAAATCAAATAAGAAAAGAATTTGGATTGGAAGGAACACCAGTAAGAATTATCGCAAGAGAAAAAAATGAAAAATATGCCGAATAATAAAAGGCATAAAAGGAGGTAATAAAAATGACAGCATATATTTTAATGACAGTAATAGCATATTTAATAGGAAGTATAAGTTTTTCAGTTATTATAAGCAAAAAAATGGCTGGATTTGATGTAAGAGAAAAAGGAAGTGGAAATGCAGGAAGCACAAATGTATTAAGAACAGTTGGAAAAAAAGCAGCAGCAATAACATTAATTTGTGATGTTTTAAAAGGAGTTATAGCAATATTAATTGCTATGATAATAGGAAATATATTTAAAAATGTAGACAAAGAATTAATAGTGCAAATAGCAGGAATAGCAGTAGTTTTAGGACATACATTCCCAATCTTCTTTGGATTTAAAGGAGGAAAAGGTGTTGCAACATCTTTAGGAGTTTTACTTATGTCTAACTGGCAAATAGGACTAATTTGTTTAGTGTTTGCATTAGTATTAATGATTTTAACAAAAATGGTATCAGTTGGTTCATGTGGTGCAGCTGTATTATTCCCAGTGTTAACTTTATTTATAAACGAAAATTACACAGTATTAACTGAAGGAAAAAGTGGAAAAGTTTATTTTGTATATAGTGTAATATTAGCAATAATAGTATTATACAACCATAGAGCTAACATAAAAAGAATAATGAGTGGAACAGAAAATAAATTAAGCTTTGGTAAAAAAGAAACCAAATAACAAAGGAGAAACAAAAATAAATATGAAAAAAATAGCTATTATAGGAAGTGGTAGCTGGGGTGTTGCATTAGCAACATATCTAGCAAATGTAGGAAACCAAGTAAAAATATGGTCATTTTCTGAAGAGGAAAGAGATTTAATCAATAACGAAAAAAAATGCAAATTTTTACCAGATTTAATTATACCAGAGAATATCTATTGTTCAACAAGTTATGAAGAAGTAATAAAAGATACTGAATTTATATTACATGTAACACCATCAAAATTCACAAGAAGTACATTCGAACAATACAAACAATATGTTGGAGAAAAGCCAGTAATAATATGTTCAAAAGGGTTTGAAAAAGAAACATTAAAAACCTTAGATGAAGTTATTGAAGAAGAATTACCAAATGTAAAAGTAGGAGTTTTATCAGGACCAAGCCATGCAGAAGAAGTATCAATAGGAGTTCCAACAGCATTAGTTATGGCATCAAAATACAATGAAGTATTAGATATGTTACAGGAAACATTTATGTCAGAAAAAATGAGAATATACACAAGTAATGATGTAAAAGGTGTAGAACTTGGAGGAGCATTAAAAAATATTATAGCATTTTGCGCCGGAGTTGCAGCGGGAATTGGACTAGGAGATAATTCATTTGCAGCCTTAATAACAAGAGGATTAAAAGAAATATCAAGACTTGGAATAAAACTAGGAGGAGAACTAGAAACATTTTATGGATTAAGTGGATTAGGTGACCTTATAGTAACTTGTTTAAGTGAGCATAGTAGAAATAGAAAAGCTGGAAAATTAATAGGACAAGGAAAAACATTAGAAGAAACAAAAAAAGAAGTCGGAATGGTAATAGAAAGTATAGACAACATAGATGTAGCATATCAACTTGGAAAAATAAATAATATAGAAATGCCAATAGTTAATGCGGTATATGAAGTATTATATAATAAACTAGATCCACAAGAAGCTGTAAAAAATTTAATGACACGAGACAAAAAAATGGAATAAAATTGTATAATAAATACTAATAAAAACCATAATATAAATATTAAATAATTGACACATTTAAGGAGGAATAAAAATGGAAATTTTTAATAAATTAGGTAAAAAAGCAAGTGAAGCATATAAAGTAACTGCTGACAAAACAGGGAAATTAGCAAAAGAAGCAAAATTGAGAATGAAAATAGCAGACTTAAAATCACAAATATCTGATATATACAAAGAAATAGGTAAAAAAGTTTATGAAAACCATGTAAGAGAAGAAAAAGTAGATTTAGAAAAAGAATTAGAAGAAGAATGCACAAAAATAGATGTAATGAGTGCAGAAATAGAATCTAATTTAAAACAATGCCTAGAATTAAAAGATAAAAGAAAATGTGAAAAATGTTTTGCTGAAATAGATAAAGACGTAAAATTCTGTCCAGAATGTGGTGCAAAACAAGAAGAAGTTGAAGAAACACAAGCAAAAGAAGTCGAAATAGTAGAAGACAAAAAAGAAGAATGTTCAGATGACAACTGTGAAGACTTAAAAAAGACTGTTGAAGTAGAATCTGATGTTAAATTAGAAGATGATAAAACAGTAGAAGAAATAAAATATGAAGATGAGTAAAATTATAAAAGTCGAATATAAAAAGTATTCGGCTTTTAAATTTATAAATCAATATTTTACAAATCAATAAGGATATCTTTCATACAAATATTTAATCAAACTATCAGCATTATCTGTAGTTACATTAATATATACACCTTTATCAAGAGAAACCCACATAACAATATTAAAATCATCAAAATTATCAACATAAGCACCAATGATTTCAGCTAGTTCTACAGGATTACTATATTTATGTTCCCAATTTAAATTATCATTTATATCAAAAGAAGAATTATAAAAAGAACTCAAAAATTTTTCTAATTCATAAGAATCTTCACTAATTAAATTAACAGAAACCATCACAATCTCCTTATCAAATCTATAATAATATTATGATAAATAATAAAAAAAATATACTAAAGGAATAGTTTTTACAAAAAAGCAAATACTAAAATAAAAAAATGGAGGTATATTTTGAAAAAATATCAAAAAATAGCATATATTTTCTTAGTAATATTTGTACTAAGTATAGCTTTTATATTATTTAAATCATATGCAAATATCAATAAAAATGAAGATGAAAAAGAAAAAACAGAAACAGAAATTCAAAGAATAGAATTAAGTTTTGTAAATATGTTTAATGAATTAAATAACATTAAATTTGAAAACTATAGAATAAATACAAGTCAAATAAATAAAGAAGATTTAAAAGACAATTCATCAAGCAGTGCATCAGAAACTACTCCATCCTCAGGAAGCTCTTCTTCCTCAGAAAGTTCTTCATCTGGAGATCAGGGAGAAAGCCAAAAAGAAAATGGAAGTAGCCAAAGTTCAGAAGAATCAAAAGAAAATCAAAATTATGAAATGAAATTATCAGGAGTTTTAACAAATAATAGTGACATAAATTGGGAGAATTTAAAAAATGAAGTTGAAATATTATATTCAGCAATTCCATCACTTACAATTGATTTATATAAAATAAATATAAACAAAGAAAAAATAACAAACTTTAATCAAGAATATGATAATTTAATGAAAGCTATAAAAGAAGAAAACAAGCAAAATGCACTAGATGCTTTAGCAAATTTATATAATTATTTACCAGATTTTATAGAAAATTCAACAGATGATACAAACGAAAAAATATTAATAAAAACAAAAAATAATGTATTTAAAGCTTATAGCTTGTTAGATAAAAACGATTGGAATGCAATTACAGAAAATGTGAATTTAGCAAATCAAGAATTTACTAAAATACTTACGAATTCTCAAAGTAGCAATAAAAATCAATATATAATAAATAAGGCATATGTTCAAATAAATGAACTTCAAAATTCAACACAAACTAAAGAAAAAGAAATTTTTTTAATAAAATATAAAAATTTGCTAGAAGAATTAGAAAATATATGATATAATACAAAACAGAGTAAATTGAATAGTCGCTGGTAAATTCCGAAAGGAACTACGAGAGGAAAGTCCGGGCTCCATAGAGCAAAGATGCTAGATAACGTCTAGTAGGGGCAACCCTAAGGAAAGTGCAACAGAAAATAACCGCCTTGATTTCAAGGTAAGGATGAAAAGGTGAGGTAAGAGCTCACCGCCCTTATGGTGACATAGGGGGACAGTGTAAACCCCATCTGGAGCAACACCTAAGAAGAAGATAAAGTCTGCTCGACGCCTTCTAAATTGCGTGGCTTGAGATATATAGCAATATATATCCTAGATAAATGACTATTTTTAACGACAGAACCCGGCTTACAGATTTACTCTTTTATTTTTTTGTCAATTTTTTTAAATCATCAGGCAAATCGCAGACAAAATCCAAATTATTTTTAAAAATTGGATGAGAAAAACAAATATGATAACAATGTAAAGCTTGCCTTTCAATCAAATTAGAATCAGTACCATACAAAGAATCACCAATAAGGGGATGCCCAATACTACTCATATGAACACGAATTTGATGAGTTCTACCAGTTTCTAAAGAACACTTAACTAAACTAAAATTATCAAATTCTTTTAAAACTTCATAATGAGTAATAGAAATTTGCCCATCTTCAGAAATACATCTTTCAATAATACTATTTTCTTTCCTAGCAATAGGTAAATCGATAACACCAACTTTATCTTCAAAAATACCATCACAAATAGCCAAATAATCTTTTTTAAATACATTAGACTTCATTTGAGAAATTAAACATTCTTGAATATACTCACATTTAGCAAAAACAACTAAACCAGAAGTATTTAAATCTAATCTATTAACAGGTCTAACTTTTTTCTTTAAACCAATAGAATCAAAATAAAATCTAACACCATTGCATAAAGAATCTGAAAAGTGTAAAACAGATGGATGAGTTGCAATACCAGCAGGTTTATTAACTATTAAAAGCCAATCATCTTCAAAAACAATATTTAAATCCATTTCAGTAGGCACAATATTAGAATTATCTTCAGAATAATCAAAATTAATAGTTATAATATCATTAGGAGAGGCTATATTTCTAGTATCACATTCTTTTCCATTAAGAAAAATACAATTATTTTTTACAATTTTATAAAGCAATCTAGAAGATACTTTAAGATTGTTTTGCAATATTTGATTTATTGTTAAATTCTCATTTTCAACTTTATATTTTAATTCCATAAACATACTCCATTTAATTTGATATTAGTATTTTATCATATATCTTTAGTAAAATAAAGAAGCAAATACTCGAAATTTGTCGAACGATTTTTGTTGACAAGCCAAGATAAAGCATGTTAATATATATTCGTGCAATTAATTTGACAATTGCATAGATATAAAATTTTAAAAAATATTTAAATCAAGCAACTTAGAAAAGACAAAAATTTGGAAAATCAAGAAATTTTAATTCTAAAAATTAAAAATCAAAAAGATACCCAAAATCAAAAGAAGATAACAAAAAGAAGGGAGGAAAAATTAAGAATTCTATAATTGTCAAACTAATTGTACTAAAAAATAAAAATTTACTAAAAGGTATTGTCAAATGCAAAACTATTTAGTATAATTAAGGAGGAATGAATAACGAAAACAACAAGATTACCAATAACAGATGACTATATATTTAAAAGAGTATTTGCCTACAAAGGAAATGAAAGTGTATTAAAAGATTTTTTAGAGGCAATATTAAAAAAAAAGATAAAAAAAGTAACAATAAAAAATCCAGAGATAATCCCATACGAAAAAGGAGAAAAAAGAGGACTATTAGATATAAAAGCGGAAACGGAAGATGGGACAATGTTAGATATTGAGATGCAAATGGAAGATGAGAAAGACATAGATGAAAGAGCAACAAGTTATATGGGTAAATTAATATCAGAACAATTACAAGTAGGACATAAATATATAGAATTAAAAAAGAGTATAGTGATATTTATAACAAATTATAATTTTTTAAAAAGAAATAGTTATCATAGTGTAGGAAGATTAAAATTCGAAAAAACAATAGAAGAAGAATTTGTAGATTTAGGCTATAAAGACGAGGAAGAAATAGCATCAGAGTACATAGAATATCATTATATAGAATTACCAAAATACAAAAATAAAAATCCATCAAAATTTACAAAATTAGATCAATGGATGTGTATATTTACACAAAACGAAGGGGGGATTATGTTGGCAAAGAAAGAGAATAAAGAAATAGAAAGAGCAATAAATACATTAGACTTTATAAGTGAAGATCCAAAAGAAAGAGAAAGACATAATTCAATAGTAATGGCAGAATATAATAGACTTACAAGTCAGCATAATTTTTATAAAGCAGGAAAAGAAGAAGGAATAAAAGAAATAGCAAAAGAATTATTAAAAATAAAAATGCCAATAGAACAAATCATACAGATAACAAAACTAACAAGAGAAGAAATAGAAAAAATAAAATAATAAAAAACAAAGAATAATCAAGCCCTAATATTAAAAATAAAAGGTTAATATTAGGGCTAATTTTATATTATAGAATATTTTGAAAAACACCTTTACAATTAAAAAAATTATGTGTATAATTCAAATAGCAAAAACAATAAAATAAGGAGCAAAAAAGCATGAGGATAAGATACAAAAAATGGGCAAGACCAGAACTAGAAGCAAGTAAATTTTACATAGATGAACCAGAAAAAATGAAAGGAAAATGGAAAACATTTTTCAAAAATCCAAACAACCCACTATACCTAGAACTAGGATGTGGAAAAGGGCAATTTATCTCAAACCTAGCATCAGAAAACTTAGACAAAAACTATATAGCAATAGACTTAGTAGATGCAATGTTAGGACTTGCAAAAAGAAATGTAGAACAAGTATATGCAGAAAAAAACATAGAACCAGAAAACATAGTATTAACAAGATATGACATAGAACGAATACTACAAATACTAGACAAAGAAGATAAAATTGAAAGAATATATATCAACTTCTGTAATCCATGGCCAAAAGGAAAACATAGAAAGAAGAGACTAACACATACAAGACAACTAGAAAAATACAAACAATTTTTAACACCAAATGGAGAAATATACTTTAAAACAGATGATGATGATTTATTCAATTCAACCTTACTATATTTAGAAGAAACAGGATTTGAAGTTAAAGCAAAAACATATGACTTACACCAAGAACCAATTTTTGAACATAATATAGAAACAGAACATGAAAAAATGTTTACAGAACAAGGAATAAAAATAAAAGCATTAATAGCGCAAAATACAAGTAAAAATGAAAAGCAGGTGAGTAATACATAATGGAAGCAAAAGATGTTACAGAAATGAAACAAAATAGAAATTCAAGAGAATATGTATTAGAAGCGGTTAGAAAAAAAGGAAAACTTTTAGAATTTGCTGCCCCTGAATTTCAAGATGATGAAGAAGTAGTAAAAACAGCATTAACACAAGATGGCGAAGCAATGGAATTTGTAAGTAAAAGATTAAGAAATAATAAAGAGCTGGTTTTATTAGCAATAAATGGAGCACCATGGACTGCTTGTTATGCATCAGAAGCATTAAAAGCAGATAAAGAAGTAATAATGGAAAGTGTTAAAACATATGGGCAAACTTTGTATTATGCGAGTGAAAGATTAAGAGATGATAAAGAAGTAGTAAAAACAGCAATAGAAAATAAAGGGTTAATAATAAAATATGCAAGCTTAAGATTAAGAAGTGATAAAGAATTAGCAGAAATAGCAATAAAACAAGACAAAAGAGCATATTTATTCTTAAGCAAAGAATTAAAACAAGACGAAGATATAAAAAAATTAATAAGCTAAAGAGAACAAGGGAGGATTTAAAATGATAAAAAAAGTAGCTATATTAGCAAATGGAGGAGATGTAGCAGGATTTAATGCTGTTATTAGAGGAATTGTAAAAACAGCAGAAAATAATGATGTAGAATGTTACGGATTTATTGATGGTTATAATGGACTATTAAAAAATGAGTATGTAAAACTAAGTACAGCAGAAGAAGGAAATGCAGAAGGAATTTTACCAAAAGGTGGTTCAATTATAGGTTCATCAACAAATGCGAATGTATTTAATTATAAAGTAGTAAAAGAAGATGGAACTGTAGAATATAAAGATTTGTCAGATAAATGTGTTCAAAATATTAAAAATGATGGATTTGATTGTGTATTCACATTAGGTGGAGATGGTACTCAAAAATCAGCAAGAGATTTCTCATTAAAAGGAGTAAATGTAATTGGTGTACCAAAAACAATAGATAATGATGTTGCATGTACAGAAATAACATTTGGGTATAATACAGCTGTATCTGTTGCAATGGAAGCACTTGATAGACTTCATACAACAGGAGAAACACATCATAGAATAATGGTTCTAGAAGTAATGGGAAGATATGCAGGATGGATTGCATTAGAATCAGCAATAGCAGGTGGTGCAGATGTTGCATTAATTCCAGAAATTCCATATGATATAAATAAAGTTGCAGAAAAAATAAAAAATAGACAAAAAAGAGGTAAAAACTTCAGTGTTGTAGTTGTTGCAGAAGGTGCAAAACCAATAGGTGGAGATATAACAGTAGAAAATGAAAGAGATAATGGAAAAGGTGTAGACAACACAAAGCTTGGAGGAGTAGGCCCAATAGTTGCAAAACAATTACAAGAATTAACAGGATTAGAAGCAAGAAACACAACTTTAGGATATATGCAAAGAGGAGGAACACCAACAGCATTTGATAGAGTTTTATCAACAAAATATGGTGCAAAAGCAATGCAATTAGCATTAGAAGAAAAATTTGGAGTATTAACAGTTATAAAAAATAACAAATTGGATTATGTATCATTAGAAGATGTTGTTGGAGAAAACAAAGAAATAGGAGCTGTTTCAGGAAATACAGCAGTAAGTAACCAAAGAAAAGTAACAATGGATGATGATTTAGTAAAAACAGCAAGAAGTATAGGAATAAACTTAGGAGACTAATCAAAAATAAAATTTAGGAGGTACAAAAGAACATGAAAGATAATAAACTTAAAAAACCAATGATAATTATTGGAATAATTATATTAGTAGTTGTAATTATTGGAGTAATAATATTTGCTATATCTAGTAAAAATAAAAAAAACAAAACAGAACAAACAGAATCTGTGGAGATACAAAAAAATTATGAAAAAATAGCAAATTCAAAAGAAATGACATTTACAACAACATTAGATGAGAACAATAGAGAAACAATAGTAATAAAAGATGGCCAAGCATATAAAGAAACAACAAGAAATGGAGTAACTTACAAATATATAGTAAAAGGAAATGACACATATTTTGTAGATGATAGTAATAAAACATATTACACATACAAAAATAATACAGAAATATCAACAGAAATCCAACAAAAATTATCAAAGTTAAAAGAAATGTCAAGTAACACTGGAAAAGAAAAAGTAAATGGTAAAAATTATCAATATGAAGAATTTGAAAAATACCAAGACTTTTTAATAAATAACAAAATAGCAGTGACAGATTTAACAAAAGCAAAAACAAGGATATACTATGATAACGATAAAATCGTTTATATAAAAACAATTGCAGGAGATGAAGAAGAATTATTAAAAGTAGACATCTCATATGGCACTGTGAAAAATGATTACTTTAATATTCCTAGCGAATATAAAGATGGGAATATGTAATAATAAATATTTATATAAAGGAGGAATGTAAAATGGCAATAAAATTTGTCTTAAATGAAACATCTTATTTTGGAAAGGAAGCAAGAGGAGCTTTAGCAGAAGAAATAACAAAAAGAAAATTTAAAAAAGTATTTTTAGTAAGTGATAAATCACTAGTTAACGCAGGTGTAACTGCAAAAGTTGAGGAAATATTCAAAAATGCAAACATAGATTATACATTATATGATGAAATAAAACCAAACCCAACTATAAAAAATGTAACAGATGGTGTAGAGGCTTGTAAAGCATCAGGAGCTGATGTTATTGTAACAGTTGGTGGTGGTTCAAGTATGGACACAGCAAAAGGTATATCAATAGTAATGACAAACCCAGATAGAGCTGATATAAAATCTTTAAATGGAGCATCAAATACAGTTAATAGAGGAATGCCAGTAATAGCACTTCCAACAACAGCAGGAACAGCATCTGAAGTTACAATAAACTATGTAATAACAGATGAAGATAGAAAAATAAAAATGGTATGTGTAGATCCAAATGATATTCCAATAGTAGCAATAATAGATTCAGATTTAATGGCATCAATGCCAAAAACACTTGCTGCTGCAACAGGAATGGATGCATTAACACATGCAGTAGAAGGGTATATAACAAAAGCTCATAATGAAATATCAGATATGTTCCATATGCAAGCTATAAAAATGATATTTAAATATTTACCAGCAGCAGTAAACGACAAGGATGAAAAAGCAATTGAAATGATGGGAATGGCTCAATACATTGCAGGAATGGGATTCTCAAATGTTGGATTAGGAATAGTTCACTCAATGGCTCACCAATTAGGAGCAGTATATGACACACCACACGGAATTGCAAATGCAATGTTATTACCAACAGTTATGAGATTTAATGGTGCAAATCCAGAAACAGCACAAAGATTTAGAGAAATCTTATGCCAAATCGGAAGACCAGATGCAGAACATTTAAACGACCAAGATGTTATAAATACTTTTGTATGGATGATAAGTGAATTATCAAAAGCAGTAGGAATTACACAAACAATAAAAGATTATGGAGCAAAAGAAGAAGATTTCGAAATGCTAGCAGATAAAGCTATGGAAGACCCATGTAAACCAGGAAATCCAAGAGAAGTTAGTAAAGAAGATTTTATAAATTTATATAGACAAGCTATGTAATAATAAAAGGTATGAAAAGAATATTAATCTTTTTATACCTTTTTTATATTGTAAAGTAATAAAAATGCAGTAGTTTCTAGATATACATCACTAAATAAACATAAAGTGTTGCAATAATTACTAAAACATGGTATAATTAGAAATAGGTGATGTAAATGGAAAATAATGAATATATTGATATGAAAAAAATATTAAATATTATTTTATCCAAAAAAATATTTATAGCTCTAATAATATTATTAAGTTTAGTAATGAGCTACTTCTATTCATATTATTACAAAAAGCCTCAATACAATTCATCTGTAACAGTCTTATTAACAGGAGATGAGGCACAGGGGGAAAAACAAGTAACACAAACAGACTTGAATTTAAACTCTGGTTTAATTTCTACATATGGAAGTATTGCTAAAAGTGCAAATGTTCTAAGTAAAGTAATAGAAAACTTAGGACTTGATATTTCTGTTAAAAATTTACAAAAAAATTTAACAGTAGCAGAAATAAAAAATACACAATTCTTAAAAATAACAGTAGAAAACTCAAATCCAGAAACAGCAATGAAAATAGCTAATGAAATATCAACAGTTTTCGTAGAACAAATAAAAACAATTTATAATATTCAAAACATTAATATCATAGATACAGCAGAAATATCAAATACACCATGTAATATAAATCATATTAAAGATATGGCAATAGCTTTAATGGCAGGAATATTTGCATCAGGAGTATTGATATTAATACTTTATATTCTTGACGACACAATAAAATCTGAAAAAGACATTCCAGTAAATTTAAAACTTGAAACAATAGGGACAATACCAAATACAAATAAAACAAACAACGAATTAATAATAGAAACAGACCCAAAATCATATATAGTAGAATGTTTAAAAACAACAAGAACAAATATATTGTATTCTTCAAATATCAACAAAAAGAAAGCTATTTTATTCACTAGTGCAAGAGAAAAAGAAGGAAAAAGCTTTATAGTAAATAATATAGCAGTAGCTTTTGCACAAGCAAACAAAAAAGTTCTTATAGTAGATACAAACTTAAGAACTCCAAAAGGAAGAAGTCAAATATTTGAAAACCAAACAGGAGAAGGATTATCAGACTTTATAAAAGAAATAACAGAAAATAAATTAGAAAATTTAGAAAAAGCAAAAAAATACATAAAAGAAACTAAAATACCAAATTTACATATTTTAGAAAGTGGAACAATTCCACCAAATCCATCAGAATTATTATCATCAACAAACATGAGAAACTTATTAGAACTTTTAAAATCAATGTATGACCTTGTATTATTAGATGGAACACCAAGTATGATAGTTTCAGATAGTATAGCATTATCAACAATGGTAGACAGCACAATATTAATTGCTGAAAATAAAGTGTCAAAAATAAATGAATTAAAGAAAACAAAAAGACAAATTCAAGATGTCGGTGGCAAAATAATGGGTGTTATACTAAACAAGAGTGATGTACAACATAATAAATACTATGGAAAAGGTTATGGCTATTATTATGGAGATGGAAAACAAGAAAAAGTTGAAAAAGAAATACAAGTAAAACAACCAATAATTACAGTTTCAGAAATAATAGAAAATGCTAGACCAGTAATAGAACAAGAATTATTAAATAAAGAAGTAGAACAAGAATTAGAAAATACTCAAGTAGTAGAACAACAAGAAAAAACAATTGAACCAAAAGAAAATGGATTAAAAAATGTAATTAAGAAGATATTTAGCAGAATATCAAATATAGAAAAAAGATTAGACAATGATAATTCAAAAGAACAAATAAATAATATTTATACAGAAATAGATAATATAAAAAATAAACAATCATTAGACAAACAAGAAATCATAAATAATATAAATGAATTAAAAACAGAAAATTTAAAAGTACAAAATAGTATTGAAGAACTAAGTGAAAAACAAAATAATCTAAAAGAAATACAAGAAGTTGATAAAAAAGAAATATTAGAAAATATTCAAAAATTAGATTTAGAAAAAGTAAAAATTTTAGAACAAATAAACATATTAAAAGATAGCAATAGTGATATGTTTGAAAATATCGATGAATTAATTAATAGCAAAGAAGCAATAAACGATAAAATAAATGGTTTTGATGAAAAAGTAGAACAATTGAAAAATGAACAATTAAAAGCTAAATCTGATATAGAAAATACAGTAAAAGAACTTCAATCAATAGAAATATTAAAACAAAAAACACAAAATATAGAAGAGGAATTTAATCAATTAGAAGTATTAAAGGCAAAAATAGAATTAGCAAATAAAGAAATTGAGATGTTGAGACAATTTCAAAAAGAACAAATAAATAATGTAAATTACAAAATTTCTGAATTGAAAAAATTACAATTAGACAATAATAAAGAATTAATAGAAAGAATAGAATCAATAAATTATGATGAAAAATTAGTTGAAATTAATGAAAATATTACAAGAAACAAAAATGAATATACAAAAATGATAGAAGAAATTAACAATAAAAATAAACAAGAAGAAAAACCAAGCAATATTATTAGCTTTGAATCATTAAAGAAAAAGAGAAAAGCAAACAAAAAAGTATTTTCTATCAACGAAAATATTATGTCAGATGAATTAGAAAACGCTTCATCATATGTAATAGAACTAAATAATGAAACATTTGGAATTATGGCAAATTAATAAATAATAAAATATAGGAGAAATTATGGAAAAATTAAAAAAATTAATAGTAATAGAATTATTAGCTATACTTATTTTAGGTTACACAATTCCAGCATTAGCAATAAGTGAAGAAACTACAACAACAAAAACAATATACACATTACCATCAGTAGCAAATATGTCATTAACAGGTACAAATCGTGGAAACGGACATGACCGTCAAAACTTAGGAATATATATGAAAGCTGGAGCAAGTTTTCAAATTAGACAAACAAATACAAAATTAAATAAAGATTTAAGTTTAGATTGTTTGAATAATGACAGTCAAACAGAGATAAACTATCAAATACCAAAAAATGGAGACTGGATTACAGTAGAAGTCCAAAATGATAGTGTACCATTTATTAGAACACCAGTTGACACAGAAGAACAACCAAGTATTGAAATAAAAAATGAACAAGGAACAGAAGAATTGACATATTATTATTATGGGGATGATGAAGAACAATTCTTTGAAAAATGGAAGAAAAATAATCATTCTTATGCAGTAATAGAAAATGATAGAGCAACATTTTTAATACCAATAAAAGATAGAGAATTAATAGTTAGAAAAGATGGAAATAACTATAACTTTAAATCAATTGATGAAATGCTTGAATATTATCATAATTTTGTAGAACAATTTGACCGTTTCTTAGGGTTATCTTATGATACTGATAATGAATTAAACAAAAACGTAAAAACAAAATTTTTTGTAAAAGCTAACAAACATGGTGCAGGTGCAGCTTACTATAGTGGAAACCATACTGCACAAAATGGAGATAGTATAAGTGGGTATTTATCAAAAGGATGGCTAAACTTACATGAATTTGGACATGGATATGAAGGAAGTTTAGCTAGCAAAGACCTAGCATTAGTAGATGTTATGAACAACATTTTAGCACATTATTATCAAATAACATTTTTAAATGAAAATGATGGTGGATGGCTTGGAAAAAAATTAAATATAGAAAATAATATGAAACAAGCAAGAGACAAAGCAGAAAACTTTAACGAATTAAGTTATCAACAAAAACTATATGTATTTGTCGATTTATTAGATAAGATAGGCCCAGAAAAATCTATGGCATATGTACATTCAGAATACAGAAAATATGTAAAAAATGGAATACAATACAATGCCTCAGATATGTATGCAAAAGGATTTAGTGAGGTATCTGGCTATAATGTAATACCATATCTAAATCAATCAAAAATCTTTCCATCAGAAGATATAGAAACAGAAATATATGAAAAAGAATTACCAATGTTATATTATTTAAGAGATTTAGTATCAAGTGATGAAAAAGCAGAACAAATTAGAAAAGAATTAAATTTAGAAGGAAACTATTCTGTAGTAAGCAATGAAGACATATCAAAATATAATATGAAAGGTAATGCTGTAATAAAAATTTCAATAGAAGATTTTGAACAAATAAAAGGAAAAAAACTATACATTAAAGATGGTTCAAAAGTAATAAAAGAAATAACAGTTGATAATCAAACTATATCAATAAAAGACTTACCAGCTGGTATATACACAATTCAATTACCAAGCACAAAATCAGAAGCATATGAACATTCTTACGAATATCTTGTAATTCAAGAAAATGCAAATACAGAAAAAAATGTGCAATATAAAAAAATAAATACAAATGTATTAGTATCAGACACAAAAGTAAGACTTACAGGACTAGGAAATTCAGAATTTGCAAATATAACAATGGACTTAGAAAATAAAACAATAAGAATAAAAGCAAATAACCAACAACCACATTCTTATTTTACTGATGAATATGCAAATATTCAAATATCAGATAAAAATGGTAATAAAATTTATGAGCAAAGTTTCATTGGAAATGTAAATACACCATGTGATGATACCTTAAACATAGAATATGGATATAAAATAACACTAAAGCATAGAGAACCTACAAGATTAGTATTTCAAAGTCAAATGTTAAATGAAAAAGAAGAATATTCAAATACAACAACAGAACCAACAAGTTATATTATTACAAAATATGGATTACAAAAAGAAGGAACATCAGATGAAGAACAATATCAAATTTATAAAAGAAAAATAGATAAATATATTACAAAAATAAAATCAATGATACCAGATACTAAAATGAAAGATGGAAATACATATTTTATTCAAAGAAACAAACTTTTATCATCAATTTTAGAATTAAATGAAACTGATAAAAAACAATATTTAGAAGAAAATAAGATATTGTTATTTGGAAATGTAGAGACTCCTAAAGATGACAATAAAGACGATGATAAAAAGGATGATGTTTCTAAAGATGACAACAAAGAAGATAATAAAAAAGATGATAACTCAAAAGACGATTCTAAGAACGATGTTACAAAATTAACATTAACATCAGAAAAATATAAAATAAATGATAAATGTATTTACAGAGTACAAAAAGAAACAAAATATAGTGATTACATTAAAAACATAAAAACAAATGGAAAAGTAACAATATTTAAAGAGGACGGAACAGTTCTAAAAGCAGAAGAATATGTAGGAACTGGAATGAAAATGACTGTTGAATTACAAAATGAAAAGAAAGAAATTAAAATTGCAGTTGCAGGAGACTTAGATGGAAATGGAAAAGTTACAGCAACAGATTTATCAACATTAAATAAAGCAATATTAAAAACAGTCACATTAGAAGGTGAGTATAAATTAGCAGGAGATTTAGATGAAAGTGGAAGAATTACAGCAACAGATTTATCAACAATAAATCAAATGGTTTTAAAAATAATATAAAATAACATAACATATGAATAAAAAAATAAATATATTATAAAATATTAATATAATTATTATATTAAAAGACATAAAATTTATTGACAAATATCAATTCAAAATAGTATAATAATTATAGATAGTAAATGTTTCTCGCTTGTGGTTGGCGCGAGTAATAAATCATACCATTTCGCAAAATGTTCTCGCTTGTGGTTGGTGCGAGTAATAAATTATACCATTTTGTAAATATTTTGGCCCTTTGTTTCTGTAAAGGAATAAAGGCCTTTTTATAATATAAGGAGAAATATATATGGAAATAAAAGAAGGTTATGTTTATCATATAAAAAATGATTATTTCGAATTAGTAAATGATGACAAACTTATGAAAAACCATGAAGGAAATTCAACAAGGCCAAATTATTTCTGTGTTAAGATGAATAATGAAGATATTTTATGGTTTATTCCAATGAGTAGTAGAGTAGAAAAATACGAAATAATAATAGAAAATAAAATTAAAAAATACAAAAAGTGTGATACAATTATAATAGGAAATTATAGAGGAAAAAATCATGCTTTTTTAATACAAAATATGTTTCCAATTACAAGTAAATACATAGATCATATCGATACTGTTCAAGGAAAAGCATTACAAGTACCATCTGAAACAAGGAGAATTATATTAGACAAAGTAAATAAGATATTTAAATTGAAGAAAAAAGGAATAAACTTAATTTTCCCAGATGTAGATAGAATCGAAAAATTATTAATAGAAGAATTAAATCAAAAATAATGAAGAAGGGGTGAGAAAATGTTTAAACTACATTCACCATATAAGCCAACAGGAGACCAACCACAAGCAATAGAATATTTATCAAAAGGAATAGATCAAGGCAAAAAATTTCAAACATTACTTGGAGTTACAGGCTCAGGAAAAACCTTCACAATGGCAAACATAATAAACAAAGTTCAAAAACCAACCTTAGTATTAGCACATAACAAAACACTAGCAGGGCAATTATACTCAGAATTTAAAGAATTTTTCCCAGAAAATAATGTAGAATACTTTGTATCTTATTACGACTACTATCAACCAGAAAGTTATATAGCAAGTTCAGACACATATATAGAAAAAGATGCATCAATAAATGACGAAATAGACAAACTAAGACATTCGGCAACACTATCATTATTTGAAACAAGAGATGTAATAATAGTAGCATCAGTATCATGCATTTATGGCTTAGGAGACCCAGTAGACTATCAAGAAATGATGTTGTCTCTACGACCAGGAATGAACAAATCTAGAGATGAAGTATTAAAAAAACTAGTAATAATGCAATATACAAGAAATGAAATAGACTTCAAAAGAGGGACTTTTAGAGCAAAGGGAGATATAGTAGAAATCTATCCATCATCACAAAGTGAAAGTGCAGTTAGGGTAGAATTTTGGGGAGATGAAATAGAAAAAATTTCAGAAATAAATCCATTAACAGGAAAAGCAATAGGAGAAAGAAAACACATATTAATACCACCAGCTTCTCAATATGTTACAAGCAAAGACAAGCTAGATAAGGCAATAGGAACAATAGAAGAAGAATTACAAGAAAGAATAAAATATTTTAAAGATAATAACAAATTAATAGAAGCACAAAGAATAGAAGAAAGAACAAACTTCGATATAGAAATGATGAAAGAAACAGGTTTCTGTCAAGGAATAGAAAACTATTCAAGACATTTAAGCCAAAGACCTGCAGGAAGCCCACCATATACATTATTTGATTATTTTCCAAAAGACTTCTTACTTTTAATAGATGAATCACATGCTACAATACCACAAGTAAGAGCAATGTACAATGGAGATAGAGCAAGAAAAGAATCACTAGTAAACTATGGATTTAGACTTCCATCAGCCTTTGACAATAGACCATTAACATTTGACGAATTTGAGAAAAGAATAAATCAAGTGATATTTGTAAGTGCAACACCAGCTGATTACGAAAAAGAACACAGTAAAGAAAATGTAGTTGAACAAATAATAAGACCAACAGGATTACTAGATCCTAAAATAGAAGTAAAGCCAGTAACAAATCAAATAGATGATTTAATAGAACAAATACGAAAAAGAGTAGAAAAACACGAAAGAGTATTAGTCACAACACTAACTAAAAAAATGGCAGAAGATCTAACAGCATATTTAAAAAGCTTAGACATAAAAGTAAATTATATGCATTCAGACATAAAAGCACTAGAAAGAATGGAAATTATTAGAAATCTACGTTTAGGAGAATTTGACGTTTTAGTAGGAATAAACTTACTAAGAGAAGGACTTGACATACCAGAAGTATCACTAGTTGCAATACTAGATGCAGACAAAGAAGGCTTCTTACGTTCAGAACGTTCGCTAATACAAACAATAGGACGTGCTGCAAGAAATACAGATGGAACAGTTATAATGTATGCAGATGAATTAACAGAATCTATGGAAAAAGCAATAACAGAAACCAACAGAAGAAGAAAAATACAAGAAGAATACAACAAAGAACATGGAATAACACCAAAAACAATAACAAAATCAATAAGAGAAGCAATAAGTGCAGTAAAACAAGAAGACATTGGCGTAGAATTCAAAATGGAAAAAGAAGAAGATGTTAAAAAGGCAATAGAAAAATTAACAGACCAAATGCTAGAATACGCTGCAAACATGGAATTCGAAAAAGCAGCTGAAACAAGAGATAAAATAAAAGAATTAGAAAAATTGTGTCAATAGGGACGCCCTTTTTTGACACGAAATCATACCAAAAGTGGTAAAAAAAGAGCGTCCCAAATAACCAATGAGGAGGAAAAAATGGAAGAAGAAGTAATTAAAAAAGAAAAAACAGGAAGCTACCTAACTGGAATAATAGGAGCAATAATAGGAGGAATAATAGCAACAATACCATGGATTTTAGTGTATGTCTATGGAAATATGATGTTATCAATTTTAGCAGCAATTATTGCTGGAGGAGAATTTTTAGGTTATAAAATTTGTAAAGGTAAAATTGACAAAAAATTACCAATTATAATAATGGTTATAGCTGTTATAGTAGTAATGGTTACAACACTTGCAATAATACCAGCATTATTAATACACAAACAAGGATTACCTGTAAGTATAGCTAATGTCCAAAAATTATATGGAAGCAGTGAATTTTCAACAGCAATAACAAGAGATTGCATAATTTCAATAATATTTACAATATTAGGAGCAAGCATTATAACATCAAACATAAAAAAACAATTAGAAAATAACGATGGAAAAGAAGTAAAAATTCAATTTAGTAACAATGAAAATATAAATAAAATGATAAAAGAGTCAATTGAAGAATTAAAGCCAATTTTTGAAAAATATGAAGCAACAACACCTGATAAAGCAATGATGAAAGAGGAAGTATTGGCTGAAACATCAGAAGATAAAGGGGCAAAAATTAGATTTAATTATTTAAAACAAATAGGAATAATAAAAAAATATAAAGGAAAATATTATTATTCAAAAGAAGCTGAAAATAATCCAGAAAAAAGACAAAAGAAATCAGCTAAAGCTTTTACAATATCTATGATAGTAATTATAGTAGGAATTATATTACTAGCCATATTAGGTGGAGATAATCCAAGTCTTTTACAAAGCAGTGAAAAGATAGATTATAAAGATTCTAATATAAGCTTCCGAATAGCAGGAGACTGGAAAAAAATTAATACACAATACTCTCAATATGTACAATATTATAAATACATACACACATTTCCAAATTTAAATCAACAAACAAACCAAACAGAAGAACAAGAAGAAGACTATTCTTCTTACCCAGCTATGATAGTTGTAACATATGAACAAGTTGATACAACAACAATAAAATCTATAGAAGATGTAAAAACAAATATAGAAGAGTCAATTAATAAATCTGAGGAAAAACCAGATACACTAGAAATGAACATCTCAAAAACAGCTAATAATTATGATATATTAAAAGTTAAAGTAATATTTAATTCAGAGCCACAAGAAATAATGTATAATTATTATATATTAACGGGGGATAAAATAGCTAGGATTATAGCTGAAAGCTATAGTTTAGATGATGATAAAGAAATAGAAAGCGTAGTAAATGATGTGTCTAATTCTTTCACATGGGTTGTAAATGAATAAAAAATAAAAATATGTCAAAAAAGGTCGTCCCAATTGACAGAAAAAAATAGTTCTAAAATAAAAAGACAAGCATATAATATTAAAAATAATTGCAAGGAGAATAAAAATGCAAATTATTAAATATTGTATGCTTTTTTTAGTGTTTATATTATCAAATGTAATAGGAAATTATATAGCAAAAGGTTATATGTTAAGACTTGAAGAATTAGAAGAAATAAAAAATGCTTTAAATATATTTAAAACAAAAATAAAATTTACATATGAACCAATACCTGAAATATTTGGAGAAATTAGTGAGAATTCTAGTAAAAATATATCAAATTTGTTTTTTAAGGCAAAAGAAAAAATGAAATTTGAGAGCACAGATATAGCTTGGGAAGAAGCGGTTGAAGAATTAAAAAGTAATCTAAAAACAGAGGACAAGCAAACAATAAAAACTTTATCTAAATTACTAGGTTCAACAGACACTGATGGGCAAATAAGCCAAATTGAAGTAACAGAAACTTTCTTAGAAAAACAAATACGAGAAGCGGAAGAAGAAAAACAAAAAAATGAAAAATTATACAAAAAGCTAGGGGCAACAATAGGACTAGCCATTGTTATTATTTTGATATAGGGGGATTTATTATGAGTATAGATTTATTATTTAAAATAGCAGCAATAGGAATATTAGTTGCAGTGTTATATCAAGTTTTAGTAAGAGCAGGTAGAGAAGATCAAGCAATGATGACAACACTTGCAGGACTGGTTATTGTTTTAACAATGGTAATAAAAGAAATAAGTGGATTATTTGATACAGTAAGAACTTTGTTTAATTTATAAGTGATTTATAAGGAGCTTCAATTATGGAAATAATTAAAATTATAGGAATAGCTCTAACAGCTTTAGTTATTATTATTATGTTAAAACAATATAGACCAGAATATGCAGTTTTTATAAGCATATTAACAGGAGTGTTAATATTAGTCCTAGTAATGGACAAATTAACCGGAATTATAAATATAATTCAATCAATACAAGACAAATTTGGAATTAATACTCAGTTTATAGCAATATTAATAAAAATAACCGGAATAGCTTTTCTTTCAGAATTTGCAGTGAGTATTTGTAAAGATTCTGGAGAAGCGGCAATAGCCAGCAAAATAGAAATAGGAAGCAAAATAATAATAATATCAATGTCAATACCAATAATATCAAATCTGCTAGAAATTATATTAAAAATTCTACCATAGCAAAAATATTAAGGAGGAAATAAAGATGTGAAAATACAAAAGAAAATAATATTAATAATTATAATTGCAATAATATTTATTCCTAAAACAGTAAAGGCAGAAGATAATACAATTGCAACACAAAAAGAAACTTTTGGTATAAATTCTTTTATAGAAAATTCAAAACAATATACAGGAGAATTTTTCGCAGATGCAGACATAAGTGAAATATTAAACTCAGCAATAAGTGGAAAAGTAGACAATTCAAAAATATATAAAAAAATATTAAACATATTGGGTACAGAAGTTCAAACAGGAATAAAATCCTTACTTAGTATTCTAGCAATTATAATAATACATAGCATATTAAAATCAATAAGTGAAAGTTTAGAAAATGACAGTATTTCAAAGCTAATCTATTATGTGCAATACATAGCAATAGTAACAATAATAATGAGCAATTTTTCAGATGTGATAAATTTAGTAAAACAAACTTCAAATAATCTAATAGGATTTATGAATACATTAATACCAGTATTAGTATCACTTATGTTATATACAGGAAGTATAACAACTACAAGCATACTAGAACCAATAATATTATTCTTAATAAATTTTATAGGAAATTTAATTCAAAACATATTGATACCAATAATTTTAATAATTGCATCTATTAGCATAATATCAAAAATATCAGACCAAGTTCAAGTAGCAAAATTATCAAAATTCTTAAAATCAAGTACATTATGGTTTTTAGGAATAATTTTAACAATTTTTGTGGGAATAGTATCTTTAGAAGGAACACTCGCAAGCAGTGTAGATGGAATAACTGCGAAAACCGCAAAATCAATTGTAAGTTCAGCAGTACCAGTAGTTGGAAAAATTTTAGGAGATGTAGTAGATAGTGTTCTAGGATGCGGAATTATATTAAAAAATGCAGTAGGTTTTGTAGGAGTGGTAATAATAATCAGTATATGCATAGTGCCAATTTTAAAATTATCAGTATTAACAATCTCGTACAAGCTAGTAGCAAGCATAAGCGAAGTAATAGCAGATGCAAAAATAGTGAAATTATTAGATGAAATGGGAGATATATTTAAAATCTTATTAGGAATATTATTCACAATATTTTTTATGGTAATAATAGGAACAACCTTACTTATAAAAATGTCTAATACAGGAATGATGTACAGATAAGGAGGAACAAGTGGTAAATTTTTTAAGTAGTTGGGTAAAAAATTTAAGTTTAGCAATAATTGTAGTATCAATATTAGAAATGTTACTCCCTAATAATAAAACTAAAAAATACGTAAAAATGGTAATGGGATTATATATATTGTTTAGTATAATATCTCCTTTTATAAAAAATAGTGATAAGCTTAATTTTGAAAATATTGATGTTTCTTCATATATAAACGAAGAATTAGATACCAGTAATGTAGAGGCTAATCAAGAATCAATGGACAAAAGATTAAAAGAAATTTATATAGAAGAATTAGAAAATGATATTACCAAAAAGTTAAAAGAAAAAGGCTATACAATAGAATATTGCAAAGTTGATGCAAATATATCTCAAGAAAATAATGACTCAGGTATAAAAAAGATAACTTTAAGATTAGACAAAAAAGAAGAGACGAAAACAGATGAAAATTCCAAAGTTAATGAAAACACAACAGAAACAATAGAAAACAAAATTGTTTCTGAAATACAAAAAATTCAAAAAGTAGAGGTAAAAGTAGGAAACAATACAAAAGAAAACAGTACAGAAAATGAAAATTCAAAAATTACCAAAACAGACATTGAAAGTGTAAAAGAATTTTTAATAAGTGAATACGGGGTGAGCAAATCATGTTTAAAGATAAATTAAAGAAAATAATTGACAGTAAAGAAGAAACAGAAGGAAACAACAAAAAGAAAATAGAAAACTTAGTATTTTTTGTTGTTATTTTAATAATAACAATTGTTATTATAAACTATGTATGGAATGGAAATAAGAAATCGGACAAAACAATTACTAACACAGCAGGTAGACAACTTGCAAATGCAGATACAACTCAAACAGAAGAAAGCAATAATTTAGAAGAAAGATTAGAAAATATACTAGGAAAGATACAAGGAGTTGGAACTGTAAAAGTTTTTATAAATTACTCAGAATCAAGTCAAACAGTTGCAATGTATAACGAAAATTCCAAAACAAGTACAACAGAAGAAACAGACACCTCTGGGGGAACAAGAAAAGTTGAACAAACAGATTCAGACAAAGAAATTGTATACCAAGAAGAAAATGGAAAAAAAACGCCAATACTTCAAAAAACTTTACAACCAAAAATAGAAGGAGCAATTATAACAGCAAAAGGAGCATCAAATGTTAATGTAAAAACAAACATAATACAAGCTGTAGAAGCAGCAACAGGACTGGCTACACACAAAATTCAAGTTTTTGAAATGGAATAGGAGGATTAATTATGAAATTATTTAAAAAGAACCAAGTAATAATCTATGTTATTGCTTTAATGTTAGTAGCAGCAGGCTATTTAAACTATACCGCCAATGGTAATACCAATAGCATAATACCAACTAGTGGAACAGAAGAAGAATTAGACAAAATGGCAAATATAGGAGATGCACAATTAGTCAGCAGTAATGATATTGTAAATGAGGCAGTAAACAATACCACCAACAATACAGAAAATGCTAAAACAGAAAACACAAGTAGCAATACAGTTACTACAAGTTCTACTACAACCAAAACAACAAATAATAGTGATTATTTCAAAACATCAAAATTAGAAAGAGACACAATGTATTCACAAATGATAGAAACATATGAAAAAGTTTTAAACAGTGATAATTCACTAGAAACACAAAAACAATCTGCAACAGATGAAATAAAAAAAATAAACGACACAAAAAATAGTATAATGATATGCGAAAATCTTATACAAACAAAAGGTTTTGAAAATAGTGTTGTATTTGTAAATGGGGAAAGTGTTAGTGTGATAATAGAGGCTAGTGAATTAAGCAAAGAACAAGTTGCACAAATTCAAAATATTATTTCAAGAGAAATGAATGCAAAGGCTGAAAATATACATATTTCTAACAAATAGAATAAAAAAATAATAGATAATGATTAAGCAATATTTTCTGTGAGAATTTTAATGTAAGCTCCAATTTCTTCGTTAGTCAAACCTAACTCATCAATTAACTTCTTTAAAATATCTCTCCTAGGAAATGCTTTTTCATTATCTATTCTTACATATTGTCTTAAACTTATACCCAGTTTTTCTGACATTTGCTCTTGTGTCAGATGCATGGAATTTCTTTTTTCTTTTATCATAAAATCACCTTATATTTTTTTTGAAATTTTATATATAAATTATCATAAAATTAGGCTAAATTATATTGACATTTTTCGTCATGTTAGTATATTATTAATGTGACAAATAGTGACATGCTTGAAATACGAAGGAGGAAATTTAAAATGAAGAAAAAAATTAGAAAAGAATATGGGATTACTTTAGTTGCATTGGTTATAACAATAATAATTTTGTTAATTTTAGCAGGAATAAGTATCCAAGCACTAACTCAAACAAATTTATTTAATAAAGCCAAACAAGCAAAAAATGCAACAGAGAATGCACAAAAAGAAGAAAATAAAATATTATCAGAATATATGAATAAAATGAACGAATATTTACCAGAAACATTAGCTTCCAAAGTAAATAGTGGAGAAGTACCAATAGGTTCATATATAAAGTATACACCAGATGTAGCTAGTGAATAAACAATAAATAATTTAATAACAGAATTAGGAACATACTCTGGTTCAGAAGCCAATACCAAAGAAACATTAACCCAAGAAATGGGATTAAATTGGAGAGTTTTAGATGTAAAAGATGGACAAGTTAGATTAATAAGTGATGTACCAACAACATCAACAATTGCATTAAAAGGTTATAATGGATATAACAATATAGTATATTTATTAGATGATATTTGTAATAAATTATACAATAATCCCAAATTGACAAATAAAGTACAAAATCTAAAAATAGAAGATATACAAGATGAAATGATAGAAAAAAATTATAAAAATATAACTTCAGATTATGGAGAGGTATTTACTCCAACTAACTATAAATATTATCCAAGTATATTATTAAAAGAAAAAGAACAACAAGTAAATGAAAAAACTGGAACGGAATTAGATTTGAGCGAACAAAAAGAATTGATAGAACCTACTTCCAGTAATTCAATTGCTAGTTTATTGAAAGTAAAATATACATTCTGGACTAAAGCAATGCAAGCAAATGATTTTAAAGATAGTAAATACTATGAATTATTTATTAACAATGAAACTAATACATATTGGTTATCATCTCGTTGTGTTATCATAGTTCCAGAAGATTATGCTAAATTTTATGCATATGCTGTAGGAAACGTGGGTATTGGGGCTGGCGGCTTGTATAATAGTAGAAACTATAGTATTATAAATAAATTTTCTATTAGACCAGTAGTAACATTAAATTCAAATGTTCAGCTTGATACAACAAAAGCAGCAGACGGAACGCAGCCAAGTACAGCATATGAGATAAAATAAAGGAGAAAAATCATGAAAACAAATAAGGGAATTACATTAGTTGCACTTGTGGTTACTATAATAATCTTATTAATTTTAGCAGGAATAAGTATACAAGCACTAGTTCAAACCAATTTATTCAATCAAGCAAAACAGGCAAAAAATACAACTGAAAATGCACAAAAACAGGAAAATGAGACGTTATCAGAATATATGGATAAAATTAATGAATATTTACCAGAAACATTAGCTTACAAAGTAAATAGTGGAGAAGTACCAATAGGTTCATATATAAAGTATACACCAGATGTAGCTAGTGAATAAACAATAAATAATTTAATAACAGAATTAGGAACATACTCTGGTTCAGAAGCCAATACCAAAGAAACATTAACCCAAGAAATGGGATTAAATTGGAGAGTATTAGATGTAAAAGATGGACAAGTTAGATTAATAAGTGATGTAGCGACAACTTCAACAATTGCAATAAAAGGCTATAATGGATATAACAATGCAGTATATTTATTAGATGATATCTGTAATAAGTTATATAATAACTCAAAATTAACAAATAAAGTGCAGAATTTAAAAATAGAAGATATAGAACAGTATTTAAAAGATAAAATAGTAGTAAGTGAAAATAAAATATCGCCAGCAGGCATCAAGTATCCTCAAATAGTAGAACAAGAAGAAAATCAAACTATAAATAATATTACAGGAACATTGAAACCAAGTGAACAAACAGAATTAATAAATCAAACAGAAGTAAAAATAGCAACATCATCGAGTTTGAAAAGAACTTATAAATGGAAAAAATTAAATGAAGAAAGTTTTAAAAATTCAAAATACTATACAATGTTTTTCAATGATGGGGAAAATACAAAAAGGTATTGGCTATCAACTAGAGAAATTTATACGGCTTCTGATTATGCTACATTTGGAATTGGTTGTCTTCGGGTATGGAACTATAGATGGACCACATTTGTATGATTCTTCTGAAGAAATTAGAAATATATCATATTATTTTAGACCAGTAATAACATTAAATTCAAATGTTCAACTTGATACAACAAAAGCTGCAGATGGAACACAACCAAGTACAGCATATGAAATAAAATAAAACAAAGGAGAAATAAAAAAGTGAAGAAAAATAGTGGAATTACATTAGTTGCACTTGTAGTAACAATAATAATTTTATTAATTCTAGCAGGAATAAGCATACAGGCACTAACTCAAACCAATTTATTCAATCAAGCAAAACAAGCAAAAAATATAACAGAAAATGCACAAAAAGATGAAAATAAAAAATTAGGCGAATATAGTAGTAAAATAAATGAATATATTAGTGGAACATCAAGAGAAGAAGCTTCATCCGAAGTTTTTAAAAAGATTGAAGAAACATCAACGGTAAACACATATAGTTATACAGGAAGTGAACAAGAATATACAGTACCGGAAGATGGGTACTATAAAATAGAATGTTGGGGAGCTCAAGGAGGAACTTATCAATATGCAGTAGGTGGAAAAGGAGCATATACAAAAGGAATAATAAAGTTATCTAAAGGTGAAAAATTATATGTATATGTTGGTGAATGTTATAATGGAGCCAGAGAGACAATGTGCTACAATGGAGGAGGTTCAGGAAGTTATGCAAGTTTAGGAAATACAACAAATACAAATGGAGGTGGAGCAACAGATATCAGATTGATTAATGGAAATTGGAACAATTTTAATTCTTTAAAAAGTAGGATTATGGTAGCAGCTGGAGGAGGCGGTGGATGTGATAATGGATCTGAGTATAACTATAGCTATGGAGGTTATGCTGGTGCTTTACAAGGAGGAAATGGTAGCATAATAAAGGTGGCAGGATATGGAGAATTAAATCAAACAATAGGAGCTACACAAATATTAGGAGGACAAAATAATAGTGCTTCAGTATTATCTTTATCGGGAGTATTTGGAAAAGGAGGATATGAAACAACTTATAGTGCAGAATGGATTTATCTTTCAGGAGGTGGCGGAGGCTACTATGGAGGCGGTGCAGGTTGGTCTGGTAAAGCTATCATATCTTCAGCCTCAGGAGGTTCATCATATATTTCAGGATATGATGGGTGTAACTCAATAGCAGAGTCATCAATAGAGGAAAACATAATACACACAGGAAATATTATACATTATTCAGGAAAATACTTTGTATATACAAGAATGGAATCAGGAAGAAATTATATGCCATCTCCAAGTGATACAACAACAGAGGTACAAGGTAACTCTGGAAATGGTTATGCCAAAATAACAAAAATGAAAGTAGAAAATTTTTAAGCACGAAATTTGTCGAACGATTTATGTTGAAATGCAATAGAAAATATGATAATATAAGACTGTACATTATTTGTCAATGTATAGTCTTATAAATTTTTAAATCAAAACAACTTAGGAAATACAAAAATAAATCTAAAAAAATCCCACAAATATCATAGAAAATAGGAAAAAGGAGGTTAATACAAAAAAGTAAACAAAAGAATTATAAAAAATACAAATTTACTACAGAAAAAACATTGATAAATAAATAAAATATAATTATAATAAAGGAGATGGAGTAATATAGAAAATTTTACTTATGGAGACTATCTGAAATATAAAGATATTTTTAAAAATCCTAAAAGAAATAGATGGAGGTGAGGAGAAAATGTTAGCATTAGTAGATATGATAAGAAACGAAAACAAGATGTATATAAACATGGGAAGGAAAGAAGGTAAAAAGCAGAGTTGTTTAGAAATAGCCAAAAGTCTTTTAAAAATAAATATGCCAATATCACAAATAAGTGAAGTTATAAAATTAACAGAAGAAGAAATAGAAAAAATAAAAATATAAAAAACAAAGTACAAGTTTTTTCGAAAAATACTTGTACTTTTTTCAATTTATATATATAATAAACAACAGAAAAAATGGAGGTAAGAAATGAACTTTATAGAAAATATAAAAAACAGAGCAAAACAAGAAATAAAAACAATAGTGCTTCCTGAAGCAGAAGACTTACGAACACTAAAAGCAACACAAATAGCATTAAAAGAAAAATATGCCAACATTGTTTTAGTTGGAAATGAAGAAATAATCAAACAAAAAGCACAAGAAAACAATGTAAATATAGAGGGAGCAACAATAATAAATCCACAAACATCAGAAAATTATGAAAAATATGCACAACTATTATATGAACTAAGAAAAAATAAAGGAATGACAATAGAACAAGCAAAAGAACTTGTACTAAATCCAGTATATTTTGGAATGCTTATGGTAAAAGATGAAGAAACAACAGCAGATGGTTTAGTTTCAGGAGCTGCGCATTCAACAGCAGATACTTTAAGACCGGCTTTACAAATATTAAAAACAGCACCAGATACAAAATTAGTATCAGCATTTTTTGTAATGGTAGTTCCAGATTGCGAATATGGAGAAAATGGAACATTTATATTTGGAGATGCAGGATTAAATGAAAATCCCAATCCAGACCAATTATCAGAAATTGCAATATCATCAAGTAAAAGTTTTGCACAATTAGTACAAAAAGAACCAAAAGTTGCAATGTTATCATATTCAAGCCATGGAAGTGCACATTCTGAATTAACAGAAAAAGTAATAGAAGCAACAAAATTATTAAAAGAAAAAGAACCAAATTTAATAGCAGATGGAGAATTGCAATTAGATGCTGCAATCATCCCGGAAGTTGCGGCTTCAAAAGCACCAACAAGTACGTTAAAAGGAGAAGCGAATGTATTGATATTCCCTAACCTAGATGCAGGAAACATTGGGTATAAATTAGTACAAAGACTAGGAAAAGCAGAAGCATATGGACCATTATGCCAAGGAATTGCAAAACCAGTTAATGATTTATCAAGAGGATGTAGTGCTGAAGATATAGCAGGAGTTATTGCTATAACAGCAGTACAAGCTCAAAATAAATAAATTAAATAAATTTAAAGGAGAGTAAAAAATGAAGGTATTAGTATTAAACTGTGGTAGTTCATCACTAAAATATCAATTAATCAATATGGAAACAGATGAAGTTATGGCATCTGGAAAATACGAAAGAATAGGAGAAGAAGAAGCATTTATTACACATAAAGCAAAAGGTAAAAAAGTAGAAATTCAAAATCCAGCATATAATCATGCAGAAGCAATTGATTTTACTTTAAAACAATTCACAAATCCAGAATATCAAGTTATAGAAAGCTTAGATGAAATCAATGCAATAGGACATAGAGTTGTTCACGGAGGAGAAATCTTCAAAGAATCAGCAATAATTGATGATGAAGCAATAGAAAATATCAAAAAATGTGGTGAATTTGCACCATTACACAATCCAGCAGCAGTTTTAGGAATGGAAGCTTGCAAAAAAGTTATGCCAGGAAAACCAATGGTAGCAGTATTCGATACAACTTTCCACCAAACAATGCCAAAAGAAAAATATGTATATCCAATACCATATAAATATTACGAAAAATACGGAGTAAGAAAATACGGAGCACATGGAACATCTCATTTATACGTATCACAAAGACTTGCAGAAATAGAAAATAAATCTTTAGAAGGAACAAAAATAGTAACTTGCCACTTAGGACAAGGTTCAAGTATATGTGCAATAAAAGATGGAAAATCATTAGATACAAGTATGGGACTTACACCACTTGGAGGATTACCAATGGTTACAAGAAGCGGAGACTTAGACCCATCAGTAGTTACATATTTAATGAAAAAAGAAAATTTAAGTGCACAAGAAATGGAAGACATTTTGAATAAAGAATCTGGACTTTCAGGAATGTCAAACTTAAAACCTGATTTCAGAGTAATAGAAAACACATCTGTAGAAGGACAACCAGATGCATTAATGGCAGTAGAAACATTCAACTATTCAATAGCAAGCTACATTGCAAAATATGCAGTTGCAATGAATGGAGTTGACTACATAATATTTACAGGTGGAATTGGAGAAAACCAAATAAATATCCGTAAAGGAATTTGTGAAAAATTAGCATTTATGGGAGTAAAAATAGACTTAGATGAAAACAATATGAGAGGGGAAGAAAAAGTTATTTCTACACCAGACTCAACAGTTAAAGTATATGTAATTCCTACAAACGAAGAATTAATGATAGCAAAAGAAACATTAAGATTAGTAAAATAAAATGTCAAAAAAGACCGTCCCATCTGACAGAAATGTCAAACGGGAAGGTCTTTTTTGACAGAAATAAAAACAAAACAGATATAATTGAAATAAATTCAAATTATATCTGTTTTGCTGTTGTGTTTAAATTGAGTTTTTTAGTTATTGAAGATATAAATTTTCGAAAATTTCTAATAATCTTTTATTAACCTTTCCTTGAAAGATAATCAAAGAATAGTAATAATATAGAAAATTTTCATGCCGGCTAATATAAGATGATATTAATAAATCATTGTCTAAAATCCAAATTATTGATTTAACAAAATTACATTTATTACTTCTAGATAAACAGCTAATTGCATCAATAAGAACACTTTTCTTAATAAGAGAATACAACTTACTTATAATATCAGCTTCTGTAATATGAAATTTTGTAAATAAAATGTTTTCGGATCCTTCCTGAAATTGATTGTAAACGTTATGTGCAACAGTTTCAATTTCTGTGGAATGTTTTTTTAATAAACACTTATAATGCTTAAGTATCTTCTTGTTAGACACCAATATTGAGTTGATAAATGATTCGGAAAACTCTAATTTTAACATAGCTAACCTCCTAAAATTTCTGGAGGTTTTACCCTCCAAGCCTATAATTAATAGTTACTAAGAGAGTATTACTATAAAATATGAGTTTATTATAGCACTTGTTTTTATATATATCAACACATTTTAAAAAATAAAACTTGAAAACAAAACTAAAATAAACATTGCAAAAAAATACAAAAAAGTGTAAAATAAAACCAGAAAAATCAAAAAGGAGATAAAAAATGGAAAACACAGTAGCAGTAGATATCTTACTAACAACTTATAACACAAATATAGAATACTTAAAACTTCAACTAGATAGCATACTAAATCAAACCTATAAAAACTTCACACTTATAATCTCAGATGATTGTTCAACAAAACAAGAAGTAAAAGAAGTTTTACAAGAATACGCCCAAAAAGACAATAGAATAAAACTATATTTTCAACCACAAAATCTAGGTTATACAAAAAATTTTGAATTTGTCTTAGCACAATCAACAGCAGATTATATAGCTTTTAGTGACCATGACGATATATGGTATCTAAACAAAATAGAAGAAAGTTTGAAAACCCTAAAAGAAAAAAATGTAGATCTAGTCTACTGTGATGCAAACCAAATCGATGAAAAAGGCAATATATTACACGAAAGTTATTTAAGATACAAAAATATGCCAATAATAAACGAAAAAAATAACAGTAAAAAGGAAATACTAGCATTTTCAAGACATATAGCTATTGGATGTAGCCAGATATTTACAAAAGAAGTAAAAGAAAAACTAATACCATTCACTCCAAGCACAATGGCACATGACTGGAACACAGTTTACATAGCATCCAAAATGAAAGGAATTTATTGCTTAGATAAACCACTATTTGCTTATAGACTACACGGAAACAATGCATTTGGAGGAAGAAACTTCAAACAAAACGTACATATATGGAAACAAAAAGAAGGAAACAACTATAAATCATATTTAAAATATAGACACCATGCAATAACAGACACATATCTAGCAGGAGTGCTAATGTGTGAAGAATACTCAAAAAGAATAGAAAACAATAATCTAAAAAAACAAGAAAATGAAGTAATAAAATACTTTAAAAATGCACAAAAACACAAAATAATATATTTACCAATACACAAATACTTTAAATACCTATCATTCGAAGGAATACAAAAAAGAGCAATAAAAGAAATTATGATACTACACTTTCCACTAATAGGGTTCATAATATTCTCAATAATATAGAAACAAAAAAATATCTTTATGGTTATGGAAATGGAAGGTGTACAAATAAATATTTTTGAGTGCGACCGAAATAATTTTAGAAATTCTTAATTAATTTTTAGGGGAATGTTCACGTCGAGCGCCAGCGAGGACTAAGTGAAAGGGACCCAAAAAATCAATTTAGAAATTCTTAAATTATGAAGCAAGCCGAAAAAATATTTATTTGTACACCTTCCATTTCCATAACCATAAAGATATTTTTTCAATTAACAATATTAATAACCTCATTTTTATTGACAAAACCCTAATTTAAATATAAAATAAATGCAGAATTTTTAAACAAAAAATTACAAAAAATTTCAAATAAAAAAATAATCAAAACAGGAGAAAAATAATGGAATTCATAAAAACAATATTAAAAAATAGAAGCATAATATGGAAACTAGGAAAAAGTGACTTCAAAAACAGATTTGCAAGTACAAGCTTAGGAAGTATATGGGGATTTTTACAACCATTTATATTCCAAATGATGTATGTATTTGTATTTCAATACGTATTTAAATCACCAGGAGAGGCAGGAGCACCATATGTTGTATGGTTTTTACCAGGAATGGCAATATGGCAATGCTTAAATGACAGCATAATGAGTGCAAGTAATTCAATAAGGAGTTATAGTTATTTAGTAAAAAAAGTAATATTTCCGGTAGATGCAATACCAATTATATCATTAATAGGAAGTAGCTTTGTATCAATATTCTTATTTATAATTGCAACAGCAGTATGTATAGCCTTCAAATTTGTGCCAAATGTATGGATTGTTTTATACATAATTTTTGCTACATATGCATTTATCATAGCATTTACAAGATTAACATCAGCAATAACAACATTAGTACCAGATTTTTCAAACTTATTAGGAATATTAATGCAATTATTCTTCTGGGCAACACCAGTAGTTTGGAGCTTAACAAGACTTGCTGACCATCCAACTATGTTAAACATAATGCAATATATGCCATTTTCATATTTAGTAACAGGATTTAGACAAGCCTTTATGGGAGGAGATATAATAACAGCAAATCATGGAATGTACACAATAGTATTTTGGGTAATAACAATATTAATGTTTGTATGGGGGAACCATGTATTTAATAAAAATAAAAAAGATTTTGCAGATGTATTATAATTACTAAATAAACAAGAGGAATAAAAATGGAAGAAAAAATAGATATATTATTAGCAACATATAATGGTGAAAAATATGTGGCTGAACAAATTGAAAGTATATTAAATCAAACGTACAAAAATTTTAATTTAATAATATCTGATGATAACTCAAGTGATAATACACCTAAGATTTTAGAAGATTATGCAAAAAAAGATAGTAGAATAATATTAAATCTTCAAGAAAAAAATTTAGGAGTAGTAAAAAATATAGAATTTTTATTGAAACAAGTGCAAAATGAATATTATATGCTTTCAGACCAAGATGATGTATGGCTTGAACAAAAAGTAGAAAAATCTTTAGAAACCTTAAAAAATGAAAATGCAGATTTAGTTTTTGGTGATTTAGAAATAGTAGATGAAAATTTAAAAACAATTCATCCATCTTTTAGTGATTTTATGTCATTAACAAAAAAGATAGAAAAAAACATAAACAATTATAAATTAAATTATTTATATAATTGCATAACAGGATGTACAATTTTATCTAAGAAAAAATATTTAGAAAAAATTTTACCATTACCAGATACTTCAAGCCATTTAATACATGACCATTGGATTGGCTTAATGGTGTCTTTGAATGGTAAAATTGCTTATATGAATAAAGCTTATATAAAATACAGACAACATGGAGATAACCAAGTTGGAACAGATAAGCTTTCATATAAATTAAGAACTCTAGAAGAAATAAGAGAACATTTTATAAAAGTAAAATTAGGAGTGTTTGGAGTATATGTAGAAAATAACGAAAAATTCCCAAAAGAACTTCAAACATTAAATAAACAAGCCTTAGAATATTTTAATATGGTACAAAAAAAGAAAAATGTGAATTTTAGAAAGTGGAATATTTTTTATAAGTTATATAAAACAGAAAGCTTTAAATATTATATGCTAAACTTCATAATAATTAATTTACCAATATTAGGAAAATTATTATTTAATATAAGAAAAACCATTAAAAAATAAAAGGGACAATAAACCGGAGGAAAGTAAAAAATGAATAAAGAAGAAAAGTCTGAAAACATGATTGAAATTAAAAATTTAAGAAAAGATTACAAAATGTATAAAAGTAAAAAAACTAGATTATTAGAAGCTGTACTTCCTTTTTATCAAAATCATGGTACATTTAGTGCAATAAATGATTTAGATTTAACTTTAAAAAAAGGTGAAGTATTAGGAATTTTAGGAAAAAATGGAGCTGGAAAATCAACTTTATTAAAAATGATAACAGGAGTTGTAGCACCAACAAGTGGAACAATAAAAGTTAATGGGAAAATAAGTTCATTATTAGAATTAGGAGCAGCTTTTAACTCAGACTTAACAGGGCTAGAAAATATATATCAACATGGACAAGTTATGGGATTAACAAATGAACAAATAGAAGCAACAAAACAAGACATAATAGACTTTGCGGATATAGGAGACCATCTATATCAACCAGTAAAAACATACTCATCAGGAATGTTTGCAAGGCTAGCTTTTGCGTGTGCAATAAATGTAGACCCAGATATATTAATAGTTGATGAAGTTTTATCAGTTGGAGATATGGCCTTCCAATTAAAATGTTTCAAAAAATTTGAACAATTCAAAAAAAGAGGAAAAACAATTCTTTTTGTTACACATAATATAACAGATGTAATAAGAAATTGTACAAGAACAATTATTATAAATGATGGAAAAAAAATATATGATGGAGACGTAAAAGGCGGAGTTGAAAGATATAAAAAAATCATTGTAAAATTAGATTCTGATAGACAAGAAATAGACAAAAAAGAAAAAATAAAAAATGAACAAGAAAAAGACTTAATCCAAAACAAAGTAACAGATAAAGATGAATGGAAGAAAAACTACACAATAAATCCTAACATAATAGAATACGGAAACGGTCAAGCAGACTTAATAGATTTTGGTATTTTTGATACAAATGGGAACATATTAACATCAATTCCAAATGACAAAGAAATTGTTTTAAAATCAAAAGTTGTATTTAATGAAAGAGTAACAGACCCAATATTCACAATGACAGTAAAAGATTTTAAAGGTTTAGACCTTATGGGAACAAATACTTTAATAGAAAAAATTGTAACAGGAACATTTGAAAAAGGAGATACGGCTATAGCTGAATTCAAACAAAGAATAAGTTTAGCACCAAATAAATATACATTATCATTTAGTTGTACACATTTTAACGGTAATGGAGAATTAGAGGTACTAAGTAGAAAATATGATGCTTTATTAGTAGAAATAACATCAAATAAAGATACTGTAGGACTATATAGAATAGATTCAGATATAAATGTTACAAAAATAGAAGGGGAAAAATAATATGAAAAAGAAAAATAAAATTGTAAAAATAGTAGCAATTTTAGTTTTAATAATTTTTGTAATAGGCACAGGTCTATACATAAAAAGAAGAAACAATTACATATATATAACACAATTTTCTCCAACTACATCAAGACAAATGATGGGATATGCAATAAAAACTTTAAATGGAAAAATAGTTGTAATAGATGGTGGTTTACAAGAAGATGCACAGCAACTAGAAAAATACATTACAGATAATGGTGGAGAAGTAGATACATGGTTTATCACACATCCACATATTGACCATGCAGGAGCTTTTGAGATAATTTCACAAAATACCTCAATAAAAATTAATAAAATCTATATGTCAATAGAAGACAAAGATTGGTATTTAACAAATGAACCATCAAGAACAATAGATATAGAAGAATTTTTCAAAGTAATAAATCAAGAAAAAATAGCAGAAAAGATAATAGAACCACAAGTAAATGATATTATAAAAATTGATAATATTACAGCAAAAATTCTAGGAACAAAAAATCCAGAAATAACTACAAATGCTATAAATAATTCAAGCATGGTAATACAAATACAAGTTAACCAAAAGAAAATATTATTTTTAGGAGATACAGGAACTGAAAGTAGCGAAAAATTAATAAAAAATCAAGGAAAAAATTTAAAATCAGATATAGTTCAAGTTGCACACCATGGTCAAGCAGGAGCAACAGAAGAATTATACAAAATAGTAAATCCTAAAATATGTTTATGGCCAACAATAGATTGGCTATGGGACAATATAGCAGATGGAAAGAAAAATGCAGGACCATTTAAAACAATGGAAACAAGACAATGGATGGAAAATCTAAAAGTAAAACAAAATTACTTAGCACAAGATGGAATAAAATCAATAAAAATATTCTAACCGGAAAATTAAGGAGGGGGATTTGATGGTTATAGATGAAGAAATAGACTTAAAAAGAAATGTATTACAATGGTACCCAATAAAAGAAAATAGCACAATTTTACAAATAGGTTTTGAAAGCTATGAAGTAATTGATGAAATGTGCAAAAAAGCAGAAGATGTAACACTAATTGTAAACAGTGAAGAACAAAAAGAAGAAATATTACAAAAAGCAAAATATGAAAATTTAGAAATAATAGTGGAACAAGACCTAGAAAAAATAGAACAAAAATATGATTATGTATCATTAATAGGAACCATTAAAATCTACCAAGATATATTAGAAGAAAAGGCATATAAAAGATTACAAAAATTATTAAAAATTGCAAATAAAATTTGTAAAGATACAGGAAAAATTTTATTAACAGTAGACAATAAATATGGAATGAAATTCTGGACAACAATGTATGCACAAAAAAATATACTGTGTAATCAAAAATTTGCATTAAGCAAAACAATGATAGAACAATTACTAAAAGAAGCAAATCTTACAAATTACAAATTTTATTATATGTTACCAGATTATAAAATAACAAATGTAATTTTTACAGATAATTTCTTACCAAATGTAGAAAGCATACATAGAGATTTTACATATGGAGAAGAAGAATTTGCTAACTTCAATGAAATAGAAGGATTTGGGGAAATATTAAAAGAAAATAAAGAATTATTTAAATTCTATTCAAATTCATATTTTATAGAAATTGGAAAAAATAATTTAGAAGAAAATGATATAAAATTTGTTACATACACAAATATTAGAAAAGAAAAATATAGAATAAAAACAATAATATATAAAGACAGAGTAGAAAAAACATATAATAACGAAAAAGCAGAAGCACATATAAATCAAATAAAAAGAAATATAGACATAATGAATGAATTGAAAATAAAAACCTTAGATACATATGAAAATGAAAAAATAATCAGTAAATATGTTGAAAATGGAAAAAGTTATGATAAAATCCTATTAGAATATTTGGAACAAGAAAACAACGAAAAGTTCTTTTCGGAAATAAAAGCATATCAAAATAGAATAAAAAAAATATTGAAAAACGTCGACTATGCACAAATAAAAGAAAATAATGTATTTACAAAATATAATGTTGATTGTGAAGAAGAATTATTAGAAAAACTTCATTTTGTAAAGCATGGATTATGGGATTTAATTTTTCAAAATGCATTTTATATAGATAATGATTTATATTTCTATGACCAAGAATGGTATGAAGAAAACATACCAGTAGAATATATAATTTACAGAGCAATTGCATATTTCCCAAATGCACATGCATATATACCAACAAATAAATTATATGAAACCTTAGAAATTGAAAAATATATTCAAATATTCCAAGAGCTAGACAATAAAATACAAGATGAAATTAGAGATAACAAAATATGGGAAGCTCATAACAGAATCAAAACAGGACAAACATTAATGGATTTATATTACAATTTACAGAAAGAATATGTAAATTATAAAAAAGAACATGAGAATATTAATATAGATGAATTAGTAAAAGAAAACACACAATTAAAAAATAAAAATATTGAATTAGAAAAACAAAAAGAAAATTTTGTAAATGAAACAAAAAGCTTAACAGATACAGTAAATGTATTAAAAGGTCTAAATGACAGAATGGCAAATTCAGCATCATGGAAAATAACAAAACCACTTCGCTGGATTAGAAGAAAATTTTAGGGGATTACTATAGGAGGAAAAAAGTGAGAAGATTACAAAATATAATAAATCAAGTTAGATATTATTTTAAAAAATATGGGTTTGTAAAAACAGTAAAAAAGGTTGTTTTAAAAACATATACAAAAATATTTAGAAGAGAACAAGAAGCACATCTTGTAAGTGAAAGAGAAAAATATCAAATATGGATTAAAAATAATGAACCAGATGAAAAACAATTACAAGAACAAAAAAATACAAAATTTAAAATAGAACCTAAATTTAGTTTAGTTGTTCCAATGTACAACACACCAGTAAACTTTTTCGAAGAATTAGTAGATTGTTTAATTAATCAAACATATTCAAATTGGGAGCTTTGCTTAGCAGATGGAAGTCCAAAAGAAAACGAAGAAATAAAACCAATATTAGAAAAAGATGAAAGAATTAAATATAAATTTTTAAACGAAAACAAAGGTATTTCAGGTAATACAAATGAAGCTCTAAAATTAGCAACAGGAGATTATATAGCATTACTTGACCACGATGACTTAATACCAAGATTCTGCTTATATGAACTTACAAAAACAATAAATGAACATCCAGATGTAGAATTTATATACACAGATGAAGATAAAATTGAAACAACACAAGCAACAAGAAGAGACCCACATTTTAAACCAGATTTTGCAATAGATACTCTACGTTCAAATAATTATATAACACATTTATCTGTATTTAAAAAAGAATTAATGGACAAGTTAGGTGGATTTAGAGACAAATATAATGGAGCACAAGACTTTGATATTATAATGAGAGCATGTGAAGAAAGTAAAAAAATAATACATATACCAAAGGTTTTATATCATTGGAGAGTACATCCAAACTCAACAGCAATGGTAGCAGATGCAAAACCATATGCTTATGAAGCAGGAATAAAAGTAATAGAAGATCATTTAGAAAGACAAGGATTAAAAGCAAAAGTAACACATGGTGGAGATATACCAGGAGTATACGAAGTAGAATACGAAGTAGAAGGAAATCCAAAAGTTTCTATAATAATACCAAACAAAGACAGTATAAAAATATTAAAAAACTGTATAAATTCAATATTAAAACTTACAACATATGACAACTATGAAATAGTAATAGTAGAAAATAATAGTACAAATCCAAAAACATTTGATTATTATGAAATGATACAAAAATTAGATAAAGTTAGAGTTGTAAAATATGAAGAAAAAGGCTTTAATTATTCTAAAATAATAAATTTCGGAGTTAAAAATTGCCCAGACAGTGAATTTGTAGTTCAACTAAATAGTGACACAGAATTATTAACACCAAACTGGTTAGAAAAATTTATTGGTTATGCACAAAGAAAAGATGTCGGAGCAGTTGGAGCAAGACTATATTATGAAGATAAATCAATACAACATGCAGGAATTGGAATAGCAATATGCGATTTAGCAGCAAACTTACTTACAAATACACCAAATGGTTTCCATGCATACTTTGGAAGAGAATGCTTAACACAAGATTTATCAGCAGTTACAGGAGCATGTCTATTCTCAAGAAGAAGCATATATGAAGAAGTAGGTTATATGGATGAAGAAAACTTTGCAGTAGCACTTAATGATGTAGACTTTTGTTTAAAAATTAGACAAAAAGGTTACTTGATAGTATATAATCCATATGTAGAATTTATGCATTATGAATCAAAAACAAGAGGATATGAAGATTCGCCAGAAAAACAAGCAAGATTTGAAAGAGAATGCAATAATTTTAGAACAAAATGGAGAAAAGTGTTAGATGCTGGTGACCCATATTCTAATATAAACTTTGATAAAAATACTGCACAATACAATGTCAGAACAGATAAAATAGAATATTAAAAATCAATTAAGGAGAAGGTTTAATGACTGAGAAAATAAAGAAATTTATAAAAAAAGGAAATTATACAAAAACAAAAATAGTGTTATTGATTTTAATATCCATTATAGGAGCATTTATATTAACATCAATTGCAAGAAGAGGCTTTATTTGGGATAGAATACCAATTTTAACAGTTATTTTATTTTTTGCAGGATCACATTTTATATTCAATATAAAAGAACTTTACAATAATATATATAAATATAGATTTTATATAGCTGGTATAGTACTAATATATGCAGTGCTAATGGGTTACTCTGGTTCTTCAATAGGTGTTTATAATGATATTATTCAACCAAATAACAGAGAAATATATTATAGTCCAATATTTGGCGATAGTCGAACAATAAGAACCGATGAATGGGCTGTAAATGCACCAAGTTTTGTTTCTCAATGTGTAGACCCTAACGGAAATAATTATTCATATTATCATGATAGTTTGAGAGGAACAAAAACAGAAATGTTTTCTCAATTAAATCAACCAATTTTAGATATATTATCAATAGGAAAACCATTTACACTTGGAGCTCTTATTTTAGGAGCTTCAAGAGGATATTCTTTTTTATGGGCAGCAAGTATTATTGCTTTATTATTGGTATCATTTGAATTTTGTATGGTGATATCAAAAAATAATAAATTAGGCTCACTTTTGGGAATGCTACTTATATCTTTTTCGGCATCAACACAATGGTGGCAATGTTATAATATTTTTACATGGGGAATGTTAGCTATAGTATTATTTGATAAATTTATGCTAACAAAGAAATTTAGTACAAAAATTTTATGCTCTATAGGGATATTTATTTCGGGAATATCATATATATTCTATTTTTATCCAACTTGGCAAGTTCCTTATGGATATATATATTTAGCAGTATTGATTTGGGTAGTAATAAAGAATTGGAAAGAATACAAAATAAACAAAAAAGATATATTATTAATTATTGCAATAATATTAGCAATAGGAGCAATATTAGGAATATATTTTGTGAAATCAGCAGATGCTTTAAAATTAATAACAGGAACAGATTATCCAGGAAAAAGATTTGAAACTGGTGGAAAAGAAATAAAAACAATCTTTTCTTATGTATATTCAATAATCTTCCCATATAAAATAGATACAATTGGTAATCCATGTGAATTATCAAGCATGATATCATTTTATCCAATCCCAATGATAATAGCATTAATTTATTTAGTAAGGAACATTAAGACTAAAAGACACTTTTCATTTTTAATCCCAATGCTAATAATTAGTATAGTATATTCTATATTTATGGTATTTGGAGTAAATGAAATGTTTGCAAAGATAACACTTTTATATATGACACCTGCAGGAAGACTAGCAGTACCATTAGGATTTAGCCAAATATTACTAATAGTTTATATGTTAGGAAACTTCACAAAAGATGATATCATACTAAAAAATGAAATTATAAAAAAAGCGGGAACAGTATTAGCATCAATATCAATAATGTACATAGCTTTAAAGACAGATATGAATATTTTGCAAAACCATCCAATGTATATCTATATTTGTGGACTTATATTGGTATATGGAATATATCAAATTGTAAATATAAATGAAGAAAAAAACAAAAAAAGATTAATAATGTTATTAATGCCAGTAGCCATATTAACTGGGGCAACAGTACATCCAATTCAAAAAGGAATAAGTGTTTTAACGGACAAACCAGTAGCCCAAAAAACACAAGAAATAGTATCACAAGATAAAGAAAATAATTTATGGATTTGTGATTCAACAAACTTTATGACAAATAATTATTTACTAGCAAGTGGAGCAAAAATAATAAATTCAACAAATTTGTATACAAATTTTGATTTATATAAAACAGTTTTAGGAGAAGAAGAAAGTCAAAAACCTGAAGTTAGATATGTATACAATAGATATTCTCATATTAATATGGAAATAACTGAAGATAAAAACGATATTGAATTGGTTCAACAAGATAGCATAAAAATATCTTTAACTTCAGAAAAAATAAGAGAATTAGGGGTTAAATATATTTTAACAACAAGAGATTTAGATCAATTTGATACAGAAGATGTGAAATATCAAAAAATATATGATGAAGATGGTATGATTATATATCATGTAGAATATTAAAATAGCATTTGTTAATTTTGAAAGGATAGAATAAAGAAAATATGAAAGTTTTAATAATAATACCAGCTTATAACGAAGCACAAAACATAGAAAAAACAGTAAAAGATGTTACAGAAAACACAGACTATGACTATATAGTTATTAATGACTGTTCAAAAGATAATACAAAAGAAGTATGTGAAAAAAATAACTTCAATATGTTATCATTACCAATAAATTATGGTTTGACAAGCGGTATACAATTAGGAATGAAATATGCATATCAAAATGGTTATGACATAGCAATACAATTTGATGGAGATGGACAACATCAAGCAAAATATTTAAAATATTTAGTGAATGAAATAGAAAAAAATAATGTAGATGTAGCAATAGGTTCAAGGTTTGTAACAGAAAAGAAACCAGTTACAACAAGAATGATAGGAAGCAGATTAATATCTTTCAATATAAAATTAACAACTGGAAAAACAATAAAAGATCCTACATCTGGAATGAGAGCATACAACAAAAAAGCAATATGGGAATTTAACAGAAATGCTAGTTTAACACCAGAACCAGATACTTTAGTATATATGATTAAAAAAGGATTAAAAATAAAAGAAGTTCAAGTTGAAATGAAAGAAAGAGAATTTGGAGAAAGTTATTTAAATCCAATACGTTCTATAAAATATATGGTAAATATGATATTTTCTATATTATTTATAAGATCAATAACAAGAAAAAACAAATAGAGGTGAAAAAATATGTCAGTAACATTAAGAGTAATATTAATAGTATGTTCTTTTATATCATTTTTCTTATGTATAAAGAAAATAAAACAATCAAAACTAAAAGTTGCAAATTCTGTAACATGGATGCTAGGTAGTATTATACTAATACTAATGAGTATATTCTCAAATGCAGTAGCATGGTTATCACAAAAATTAGGATTTCTAGCACCAGTAAATTTTGTATTCTTAGTAATGATAGCGTTTTTATTAATACAAGTATTTATTGACAATATACATATAACTGAATTAAATGAAAAAATAAAAGATTTAGATCACTATATAGCATTAAAAGAACACAAAGACAATAATAAATAGTTACATATGAGAGGAACTAATAAAATGGAAGAACAAAATAATCCAAAAGTCATTATATGTATGTCAACATATAATGGAGAAAAATATGTTAAAGAACAAATAGAAAGCTTATTAAATCAAACCTATAAAAACCTTGAAATTTACGTTAGAGATGATGGCTCAAAAGATAATACAATAAACATATTAGAAGAATACGAAAAAAATAATAAAATACATTTTATAAAAGGCAATAATGTAGGTGTTGTAAAAAGCTTTTATGAATGCTTAAAAGAAGCTTATGATAATGCAGAATATTTTGCTTATTGTGATCAAGATGACAAATGGCATGAAGATAAAATAGAAAGAGCAATATCAAAATTAAAAAAAGAAAATCAAGAGCAACCACTATTATATTTTTCAGAGTTTAACTATTGTGATGAAAATTTAAATTTTGTAAACAAATCAAATTTAAATAAAAAAGGTGCAAGCTTCGAAAATTCAATAGTAGAATGTATTTCATTTGGAATTGTAGAAGTATTTAATAAAAAATTAGCAACAAAAATATTAGAATCAGGAACAGAAAATATTTGTTTTCACGATTGGTGGGCATATATGATTTCTGCTGGTCTTGGAAAAGTTATATATGATGATACAGCAACAGTGGAATATAGAAGAACAGGAAGTAATGTAAGCCCTAGCGGAAAAGCAGGCATAAACTTACAAATATATAGAATCAAAAAATTTGTATTTGGAAAATACTTTAAAAATATAAGATTACAAATTAATAAGTTCCAAAATTTATATAACAATGAACTAAAAGAAGAAAATAAAAAAATAGTAAATTTATTTAGTTTAAAATATAACTTTATTAAATCAATAAAAAAAGTATTTTATCATAAAATGTTTAGACAAAATATTATTGATGAAATATTTTGTAGAATACTATTTTTATTTGGAAGATTATAAGGAGAATTCAAATGAAAACAATAGCAATTTTTTCAGGATACTATTTACCTCATCTAGGAGGAGTAGAAAGATATACATATAATTTAGCAAAAAAATTAAATAAAATGGGTTATCGTTTAATTATAGTAACTTCAAGATATGATAAAAGTTTAAAAGAAATAGAAGAAACAGAATATGCTAAGATATATAGATTGCCAACAGCAAAAATATTTTGTGAAAGATACCCAATAAATATAAAAAATAAAAGATGTAAAGAATTATTTAAGATGTTAGAAAATGAAAATATTGACTCAGCAATTATTCAAACTAGATTTTGGACAACCTCATATTTTGCATCTAAATTTATAGCAAAAAATCATATACCGGCATGTTTAATAGAACATGGAAGTACACATTTTACAGTTAATAATAAGATTTTGGACAAATTTGGTGAAATATATGAACACAAATTAACAGAAAGCATAAAGAAAAATGTAAAAGATTTTTATGGTGTTTCTAGAAAATGTACCGAATGGTTAAAACACTTTAACATAGAAGCAAGAGGTGTATTTTATAACTCTATTGACATAGATGAAGTTGAAAAATATAAAGAATATATAAAAAAAAGTCAAGATAAAATCATAATAACATATGTAGGAAGAATGATAGAAGAAAAAGGTGTTCTAAAGCTAATAGAAGCCTTCAAAAAATTAGAAAAAAAATATAGTAATTTAGAATTAAATTTAGCTGGAGCAGGACCAATATTAGAAAAAATAGAAACAGAAAACAAAGAAGAAAAAAATATACATATATTAGGCAAAGTATCACATGATGAAGTTTTAAAACTACTTGGAAAAACAACAATATTTGTAAATCCATCAGCATTTTCAGAAGGATTACCAACTTCAATATTAGAAGCAGGAATTATGAATTGTGCTGTTGTTGCAACTCCAATGGGAGGAACAACAGAAATTATTTCTAGTGATGATATAGGCTATATATGTGGATTTGAAACAGATGAAATCTTGGAAAAAATAGAAAAATTAATAAATAACAAAGAAAAAATAGAAAAATTAAGTATGAATATAAACCAAAAGGTTAAAGAACAATTTTCTTGGGATATTACTGCTAAAAAAATAGCAGAAACAATAAAATATAAAAAACAATAAAACAAAGGAGAAAAAATGGTAAAAAAATCGGAAATAATATGGAATACCTTAGGGAGCTTTGTTGAATCCTTACTAAGTGCAGTATTATTAATGTTTTGTACAAGACTTAATGGTACAGAGATAGCAGGAATGTTTTCAATAAGTTTTGCAACAGCCACTATTTTAAATGCAATAGGAGATTTTGGAATAAGAATTTATCAAGTAACTGATACAAACAGAAAATATAAATTTGGTGATTATTTATTAGCAAGAGTATTTGTAGTTATAACAATGGTAATAATAGGAATTCTATTTGTTAATATAAGCGGTTATACAGCAGAAAAATTATGGATTTGTATAGCATTAATAATGTTCAAAGTAATAGATAATTTAAGTGAAACATATCAAGGAGAGTTCCAACTAAGAAATAGACTAGACTTAGGTGGAAAATCTATGGTAATAAGGGTTTCAAGTTCATTAATAGTATTTTTTATAACAGATGTAATAACTAAAAATGTAATATTTTCTTGCATAACATTTGTTTTAACAAATCTAACATTATTCTTATTATGGGATGTAAGAATTTTGTCAAAATTTCAAAAATTAGAAATAAAGTATGATAAAAACAATATAAAAGAAATTTTATTAGATTGTTTACCACTTGCAATATCAACTGGTTTAAGTTTATATATTATAAATGCCACAAAATATGCTATAGACAACTTTGGAGATTATACAATGCAAACATATTTTAATGTAATATATATGCCAACATTTGTAATCAATTTAGTTAGTGCATTTGTAATAAAACCATTTTTAAAACCCTTTGGAGATTTATGGAACAGTAAAGAATATCTAAAATTCATAAAATCAATTTCATTAATAATATTAATATTAGCAGGAGCAACAATTTGTATAGATATAGCCTGTGCATTATTGGGAGTACCAGTATTATCATTTATATATGGAATAGATTTAAGCCCATACAAAATGGAAATGATATTACTTGTGATATCAGGATTTTTCTATGCATCAGCAACAGTTATGTTATATGCACTTAGTACAATAAGAAAACAAAAATTAACAACAATAGCATATATTATTACATCAGTAATAGCTTTAATAGCATCAAATATTTGTGTAAATAAATGGCAAATGAAAGGTGCAATAGTCTCAAATATGATAACTACAGTTACTTTGTTTGTTTTATTAGTAATCTTCTTTTTATATGAATTAAAAAAGAGTAAAATGGAAAAATAAGGAAATTGCTATAAAATGATAAAAAACTATTGATAAAAATCAAAAAATAAACTAAAATTAACATAAATGAATTATGTTGGAGGTAAAGCAAAAATGAAAAAAAAATCTTTAATAGTAATAATTATATTTATTATAATTAATATATTTTCTACATTAGTATATGCAAATAATGAAAATACAAGCAATAAAACAAAAAATGTGCAATCTAAGAACATATCAAAAGAAAATACTGCAATAAATAATAGTTTAGTGAAAAATAATACTAATACAAATAATAGTATAGCTAATACAACAAACAATACTACTAACACTATGACAAATAATGTAATAAAAAAAGATAATACAATAAAAAACAGTACTACTAATAGTATAAACAATACAACAAGTGAAAAAAATACTACTACAAATAAAAATAATACAACTAATAAAGCGGCAACTGAACAAATCCAAGTAGAATCAGATAATTCTAAAGCAAGAGCAGTTGTTAGTAATGGAATTCAATATAGAACGCATGTACAAAATATAGGATGGCAAAACTATACAGAAAATAGCAAAACAGCAGGAACTGAAGGGAAAAGTTTAAGATTAGAAGCAATAAATATAAAATTAGTAGGAGATATAGCATCAAACGTAAAAGTAAAATATCAAGTGCATGTTCAAAACATAGGATGGCAAGGTTGGAAACAAAACAATGAAATGTCAGGTACACAAAACCAAAGTTTAAGATTAGAAGCAATAAAAATAAAACTAGAAACTTCTGATGATTATTCTGTAATGTATAGAGTTCATGTTCAAAATATAGGATGGCAAGAATGGAAAACAGATGGTGAAATAGCTGGTACAGAAGGAAAATCATTAAGACTAGAAGCTATACAAATAAAAATAGTACCAAAGGTAAAAAAAGCATTAATTAACCTTGATACAGCATATGATAATTCAGTTTATTATAGTCCTTCAACAATAAAAGTATCTGGATGGAAGATGGCAAATGTTTCTAATACAAAAATCAAGGCATATATTGACAATAGCACAACACCATTAGCAGATAATCAAATTACATATAAAAAAAGAGATGATGTTATCTCTGCTATAAAAGGCTATGGAACATCAGTTGAAAATGAAAAACCAGGCTTTGAATTTAATATTAATGCAACAAATTTGAAAAACGGAACACATACAATAAAAATAGTTGTATGCACAAAAAATAATGAAAAAATTAAAGAAATAACTTCAAAGATAAAAATAGATAGAGATTTACATGTGCAATATAAAACACATGTCCAAAATGTGGGATGGCAAGGAAATACTTTAGATGGAAAGACAGCAGGAACAGAAGGAAGATCATTAAGAATAGAAGCAATAAATATAAATTTAATCAATGCACCAACAAATGCAGGTATTATATACAGAACTCATGTACAAAATATAGGATGGCAGGCATGGAAATCTAATGGACAAATGGCAGGAACTTCAGGACAATCTTTAAGAGTAGAAGCAATTGAAGTAAAATTACAAAATATGGATAAATACACAATAGAATACCAAGTACATATTCAAAATTATGGATGGAGTGGTTGGTATATAGATGGAGAAACAGCAGGAACAGTTGGACAAGGAAGAAGAATTGAAGCAATCAGAATTAGAATTGTACCAAAATATAAGAGAAGTTATAAAGGAATAGATGTTAGTGAATTTAACCATAGTATAAATTGGGCATTAGTAAAAAGAAGTGGAGTAGAATTTGCAATGATTAGAGTTGGCTATAGAGGATATGGTACAGAAGGAAACTTTAAAGAAGATGCAAATTTTAGAATCAATATAGAATCTGCAAAAAAAGCAGGAGTACCAGTAGGAATATATTTTGTAACACAAGCTACAAATAAAGAAGAAGCAATAGAAGAAGCAAATTGGGTTATAAACAAACTTAAAGGTTATAGTATAAACTACCCAGTTGCTATAGATATAGAAAGGTCAACGAAACCTAATGGTTCAGGAAGAGCAGATGACTTGGATAAAAATACACGTACATATTTAGCAAAAACATTTTGCCAAACAATTCAATCTTCTGGTTATACACCTATAATCTATACAAATGTTGAATGGGCAACAAACAAACTTGATATGTCTCAATTATCAGCATATGATACTTGGATTGCAAGTTATAAAGAAAGTATACAATCTGGACCAGGGTATAATGGAAAATACTCAATGTGGCAGTATACAAGTTCAGGAAAAGTAGATGGAATACTTGGAAATGTTGATTTGAATATTTGTTATAAAAAATACTAATGAAAGGAAAACAAAATGAAAAAAATAAAAGAATTATATTTAAAATATAAAGAAATTATAAATTATTTAATATTTGGTGTATTAACTACATTAGTATCTTTAATAGTATATTATTTATTAGTATTTACATTTTTAAATCCATCAAACCCTATTGAGCTACAAATTGCAAATATATTATCTTGGGTAGCAGGAGTAGCATTTGCATATTTTACAAACAGAAAATTTGTATTTGAAAGTAAAGAAAAAAATAAAATAAAAGAAGCTAGTAAATTTGTAATGGCAAGATTGGTTACACTTATAATGGATATGCTTATTATGTGGATTGGTGTAACAATATTACATGGAAACGATAAAATAATGAAATTATTATCACAAGTGATAGTAATCGTATCAAATTATTTGTTTAGCAAATTAATAGTATTCAAGGAAAAAGAAAAAAATGAAAAATAAAATTAGAGATTTTATATTAAAAACAATTGCAGTAATATTTTCAATATTATTTGCAATTGTATTATTTAATACAATATTTTTTAATAAAACAATTGGAATAAATTATAAAATACCAGTAATTATAATTTTTACGATAATAGTATATGGAATAATCTTATTTTTGTATTATATATATACAAAAAAAGAAATGAAATTCTTAGATTATTCACCAAAAAAAATATATTATTTTATTTTTATTACTATAATTTTTATAGTTCAATTTATTATAGCAAAACTTGTATATGGCGAATATGGATGGGACTGTGGAGAAATAATAAAAGATAGTTATTTATTCACAAATAATGGATATTTTAATTTTCCATATTATGCACAGTATCCTAATAACATAGGAATATTTTTAATAATAAATAAAGTTTTGGAAATTTCTAAAAATTTTATAGATATAAAAATAATAGAAAATTGTTTCTTATCTTCAATTGTATTTAATATAATAATGGTAGATTTAGCTTCACTTTTTACATTTTTAACAATAAAAAAAGTGAGTGGAAATAAAAGTGCATATCTTTCGTTAATGTTTATATTACCATTAATGATATTTTCACCATATATAAATATACCTTATACAGATACAATATCAATGATGTTTCCAATATTAATTTTGTATCTATATATATGTATAAAAGAATTGCCAAAAGAAAAATTCCAAAAATATCTTCTGGCATTATTAATGGGAATTGTAACAGTAGTTGGAACGTTATTAAAGCCAACAGTGATAATTATGCCAATAGCAATTTTTATAATATCAATTTTAAATATAAATAAAGTCGGATTGAAAAATATTGCATATACATTAATATTATGTGTGTTTTTTATAGTAGGTGTAGGATTTTCATATCTTGGATATAGTGTTCAAAAAGAAAAATTTTTTAATGAATTAATATCAGAAGAAATGTCTTATGATTTAGAAATATCATATATGCATTTTTTAATGATGGGAATGCAAGAAAAACCAAATGATACAAAAGAAGATGGAAAAAACCAAACACTATACGGAGCATATAATGGAACAGATGTTGAAAATACAAATTCAATAAAAGGCTACAAAGAAAAACAAAATTATAACTTAAAAATAGTAAAAGAGAGATTAAAAAGTTTTGGAATAGTTGGATATATTAAATTTTTATATAATAAAGCTAATTGGATATTATCTGATGGAACATTTTATTATGGTTATGAAGGAACTTGGCTAGTAAATGGTTATAGCAATAAAAGTGAACCAGCAAAAAGAATACAAAAATTTATAACAGTTACTACTAAAGAATATAAAAATATAACAGCTAATATAATGCAAATAGCTTGGATAATTATTTTTATTGGTCTAGTATTTTCAATTAGTAAAGAAAAAAATGAGTATATAGATATAGGAAAATTAGCTATAATTGGAATGGTACTATTTTTATTATTATTTGAAGGAAGAGCAAGATATTTAATTAATCATATTCCAATATTTATACTTGTTGGAACATATGGCTTGAAAAATAGTTTGAATAAAATACTATTGACATTAGAACATAAATAAATTAGAATTTTATTAATAATGAAAAAGGAGAATAAAAATGGAAAAGAAAAAAGTAACACTTGTAATACCAATGTATTATGAAGAAAAAGTTGTTGAAGAATGTTACAAAAGAGTAAAAAGTAATTTAGAAAAACTTACAAACTATGTACATGAAATAATATTTGTAAATGATGGTAGTAAAGATAAAACATTAGAACTATTAGAAAAAATAGCTGAAAATGATAAATGTGTTAAAATAGTATCTTTTTCAAGAAACTTTGGACATCAAGCAGCAGTTACAGCTGGTTTACAATATGTAACAGGTGATGCAATAGTAATAATGGATGCTGATTTACAAGACCCACCAGAATTAATTCCAGATATGCTAAAATTATGGGAAGAAGGAAATGAAGTAATATATGGAAAAAGAAAATCAAGAGATGGTGAAAGTGCATTCAAACTATTAACAGCAAAAATGTTCTACAAAACACTAAATGCATTATCAGATGTAGAAATTCCAAAAGATACAGGAGACTTTAGATTAGTAGATAGAAAAGTAGTAGACACAATAAACACATTACCAGAACACAATAAATTCTTAAGAGGTCTATTTAGCTGGATAGGTTACAAACAAAAAGCCTTTGAATATGAAAGAAAAGAAAGATTTGCAGGAGAAACAAAATATCCATTAAAGAAAATGCTAAAATTAGCATCTGATGGAATAATAAGTTTTTCAACAAAACCATTAAAATTAATAGGAATATTAGGAGGGGTGTGCATAGCAATATCACTAATATTACTAATATATATAATAGTAAATGCTATTGGAAAATTTAATTATTTATCAGTTTCATGGCCAATTATAACAGCAATAACATTCTTCTCAGGAGTGCAATTAATGACAACATGGATAATATCTGAATATATAGGAAGAATTTATGATGAAAGTAAAAAAAGACCACAATATATAGTTGATAAAAAAATAAATATAGAATAAAGGAAAACAAAAGATGAAAAATAGAAAAATTAGTGCTTTAGAAACAGCAATTATTTTAATATTAAGTTTATGCCTATTAATTTATGAGTTAGGATTTTGTAACTGGAATGCATTGGCAGATAAGACCTATAATTTTTCTTTGTTTAGAACAATTATATATATTGTTTGTATAGTTTTATATAGTAAATTTTCAAAAAGTTTTATAGAAGAAGCGGAAAAAGTAATAAAATTTAAGAAAAAATTGATAATAGTATATTCAATTATTGCAACAATTTTTACTATATATGAATTATTTTCTCATAAAAACATATATTCAATAATTTTAATATTATTAGTAGAATTAAATGGAATGTTATTTATATTATGTGTTACAAAAGATTATATAAAAAATATAGTTTTAAGTATAATAACATTTGGTTTTCTATTCTCAATTACAACTACAGTGTATCATATTGTAGATGAGAAAAGACATTTTTTATCTGCTTTAAACATAGCTGATGGTAATTTTAATTATATGAATAAACCAATAACAGATGGTGCATTTCATAATATAGAATTTAATAATCCATCAATAAACTTAGCAATAGATTATTTTGGAGAAAAATATAAAGAAGATAAATACGAAATTCCGGAAAACGAAGAAGTATATTCAACTCCAACAGATACATCACCAATACTATATATCCCAAGTGTTATAGGAATAAATCTAGCAAGGCTATTAGGACGGAAGCGTAGCAGACATATTTATAGCAGGTAGAATATCAAATGTAATTTGTTACGGAATATTGTTAATAATCATATTTAAATTATTAAAATTCAAGCAAGACATATTTTACTGTTCATATTTATTACCAATAGCAATTATATTAGGAGCATCATATTCTATCGATGCATTAACAATTGGAATAATAGGTATTTTTATTGCATATGTGTTAAAACTAAACATGGAAAATAAAGGAACAATAACATTTAGGCAATTTTTAATATTATTAGGATTAATGGTGTTGTGCTTGTTATGTAAAAATGGAGCATATTTTGGAATATGTACATTAATATTTTTATTGCCAATAATCAAAAGCATAAAAAAAGATAAAAAAATTTTATGTACAGTAATAATTATTATTATATTAGCATTAGGATTTGGAATGTATGAAGGAATAAAAATATCAACAAATTCTCAGGGAGACCCAAGAGTTGATGGAACTAGTCCAATAAAACAAATAGAATTTTTATTAGAAAAACCAAGCAATATATTAACAGTATATATAAATTATATTCGCTCATCAATATTTAATTTAAATTGGTATACAGGATTTAATTTAAAAGTATTTTGCGGACCATATTATAGTATAATAGCATATATATTATTTATTTTTGTATTATATAAATCTATAACAGATAGTACATATACATTTAATAAAAAAGAAAAAATAATAATGTTTAGTACATTTGGAATAACATTTTTATTAACAACATTTGCATTTTATTTATTAGTAACACCAGCAAGAGCATTATCAATAAATGGTTATCAAGCACGATACTTAATTGCAATCTTACCATTGATATTAGTTAATATAAATAGCAAAAAGATATCAACAGATTATAGAGATACAAATGAATATAGTAAAACAGCATTATATATAGGAATATTGACAATAATAGATTTATTATCAAAAATTGGTATATAAAAATAAAAAAGTACAAGAAAAAACTTGTACTTTTTCCTATTTAGTGATATTATAATGACTGAAATTAAAGGAAAGAAGGAATAACATATGAAAATACTTATAACAGGTGCAAATGGAATGCTTGCAAAAGAAGTAAAAGAAAAATTTGCAAAAGGAAATGATATTACTGCAACAGACGTTTCAGAACTAGATATAACAGATGAAAAAGCAGTATTTGAATTTATAAACAAATTAAAACCAGATTATATAATAAACTGTGCAGCATTTACAGCAGTTGACAAAGCAGAAGAATGTTATGAATTAGCAGATAAAATAAATGGAGATGGACCAACAAACTTAGCAAAAGCTGCCAAAGCTTCAGGAAGTAAATTAGTACACATATCAACAGATTATGTGTTTGGAGGAAATCTAGATTTATCAAAAGATTATAAAGAAGATGATAAAAAAGAACCAGTAACAGTATATGGAAAAACAAAATTACACGGAGAACAAGGAATAGAAAACAATATGGATGAATACTACATATTTAGAACAGCATGGTTATATGGAGTAGGAGGAAATAATTTTGTAAAAACAATGACAAAATTAGGCTCAACAAGAGATGAAATAAATGTAGTATCAGACCAACACGGAAGCCCAACATATGCAAAAGACTTAACAGAAATAATATATCAAGCAATAGAAAAACAAATACCATACGGAATATACAATGCAACAAACGAAGGTTACACAACATGGTATGACTTTACAAAAGAAATCCTAAAAGAACAAGGAATAGAATGCAAAGTAAATCCAGTAACAACAGAAGAATATATAGAAATGATGAAAGTTACACAAGCCAAAAGACCATTTAATTCACAAATGTCAAAAGAAAAACTTGAAAAATGTGGAATAAAAGTTCCAGATTGGAAAGATGGATTAAGAAGATATTTAGAAGAAGAAAGATGTCAATAGGGACGCCCTTTTTTGACATTTCAAGTTAGTTAAAGTGTCGATGGGGACAACCTCATTGGACAGTAAGGAGGAAATAATGAAAAACAGAAAAGGAATAATATTAGCAGGAGGAAGTGGAACAAGATTATACCCATTAACACTTGCAATATCAAAACAAATAATGCCAGTATATGACAAACCAATGATATATTACCCATTATCAGTATTAATGGAAGCAGGAATAAAAGAAGTATTAATAATATCAACACCAAGAGATGCTGAAACGTTCAAAACACTTTTAGGTGATGGTTCACAATGGGGAATGAAATTTGAATATAAAATACAAGACAAACCAAATGGCCTTGCAGAAGCATTTATCATAGGAGAAGACTTTATAGGAGAAGACAATGTTGCAATGATATTAGGAGATAACATGTTTTATGGTTCACACTTATCAGAAATGCTAAAAAGAGCAAATGAAAGAGAAAACGAATCAACAATATTTGGTTACCAAGTAAAAGATCCAAGAGCATATGGAGTAGTAGAAATAGATGAAACAGGAAAAGCAATATCTATAGAAGAAAAACCAGAAAATCCAAAATCAAATTATGCAGTACCAGGACTATACTTCTATACAAATGATGTAATAGAAATAGCAAAAAATGTAAAACCTTCAGCAAGAGGAGAACTAGAAATAACAACAGTAAATGAAGAATATATGAGAATGAACAAATTATATGTAGAAACATTCGGAAGAGGAATGACATGGTTTGATACAGGAACACATGATGCATTACTAGAAACAGCAAGTTTTGTACAAACAATAGAAAAAAGACAAGGATTGCAAGTATGTTGCCCTGAAGAAATAGCATATCAAAAAGGTTGGATAACAGCAGAGCAATTATCAAAATTAGCTGATAAATATATGAAAACAGACTATGGAAAATATTTAAAAGAATTAGTTAAATAATTTTAGATAATTAAAAAATGTGTCAAAGAAAGGATGAAGAAAATGGGAAAATTTAAAAGAATAGATACTTCAATAGAAGGTGTTTGTATAATTGAACCAACAGTATTTGGCGACAATAGAGGATATTTCATGGAAACATACAGCAAAAAAGATTTTGAAGAAATAGGTTTAAACTATGACTTTGTACAAGACAATCAATCAAAATCAAAAAAAGGAGTATTAAGAGGACTTCACTTCCAAAAAGAAAATACACAAGCAAAATTAGTTAGATGCATAAAAGGAGAAGTATTTGATGTTGCAGTAGACTTAAGACCAGGAAGCAAAACTTATGGAAAATGGGAAGGTGTTGTATTAACAGAAGAAAATAAAAAAATGTTTATGATACCAAAAGGATTTGCACATGGATTTTTAGTATTATCAGACGAAGCAGAATTTGCTTACAAATGTGATGATATTTACAACCATGAAGCAGAAGGTGGACTAGCTTGGAATGATCCTGATGTTGGAATCAATTGGCCTATGGGAGATTTAAAAGTGGAAGAGCTACTAACATCAGAAAAAGATGGAAAATGGCCATCACTAAAAGAATTAAAAGAAACAGATTTGTTTGAAAAATTCAGACGTTCTTAAGAAATTCGACCAGCGGGGACGTTGTTCAAATGGTTGAATAAATAAAAATGAAATAATAGATATAATTAATAAGGGTTCAACCATTTGAACAACGTCCCCATTGGTTGAGCGGAAGGAAGGAAAAAAGATGAGTAAAAATGTATTAGTAACAGGTGCTGCAGGATTTATAGGAGCAAACTTTGCAGAATATTTTGTAAACAAACATCCAGATTATAATGTAATAGTTTTAGATAAATTAACATATGCAGGAAATTTAGATAATTTAAAAAAAGTAATGGATAAAATAACATTTGTAAAAGGAGATATATGCGACTTTGATTTTGTACTAGAATTATTCAAAAAATATGACATAAATGGTGTAATCCATTTTGCAGCCGAATCACACGTTGATAACAGTATAAAAAATCCATTCATATTTACACACACAAATGTAATAGGAACACATACTTTACTAGAAGCTGCAAAACAAGTATGGGGAGAAGGTAGCCCAAATAAATTTGTTCATATATCAACAGATGAAGTTTATGGTTCACTTAAAGAAGATGGATATTTTACAGAAAAATCTCCAATCAAACCAAGTAGCCCATATTCAGCATCTAAAGCAAGTTCAGATTTAATCGCATTAGCATACAAAGAAACATTCAAAATGAATGTAAATGTAACAAACTGTTCAAATAACTATGGACCATATCAACACAATGAAAAATTAATCCCACATATGATTAAATTAGCATTAAATAATGAAAAATTACCAGTTTATGGTGAAGGATTAAATATTAGAGATTGGTTATATGTAGAAGATCACTGTGAAGCAATAGACTTAGTATTCCACAATGGAGTAGCTGGAGAAAGATATAACATTGGTGGACACAATGAAAGAAGAAATATAGAAATCGTTAAACTAATTTTACAAAGATTAGGAAAATCAGAAGATTTAATCGAACACGTAGCTGACAGAAAAGGACATGACTATAGATATGCTATAGACCCAACTAAAATAAAAAATGAATTAGGATGGTATCCAAAAACAAAATTTGAAGATGGTATTGTTAAAACTATTGATTGGTACTTAGCAAATCCAGATTGGTTAAAATAGAATAAGTATAAAATAAGGAGAAAACAAAAATAAAAATATGCTTTCTCCTATTTTATATAATTGAATCTCTTTTTCGTAATTGATTTAGAAAAATAAAAATCATCAAATAAATTAAAATAAACAACAAAATATTACAAATAAGATTTAACTTCAAATCAATTAAATTAAAGTGTGAAACACACAACACCAAATATGAAATAATACTGCAAACAATAGGAATTATTAGCCAATCAATAAAATTTAATTTCATTTTTGAATATTTTATCATTTGAAAAAGACTTACAAAAAAGTTTAAAATCTCACTAATAAATATAGAAATTATATACCCTTTAATGCCATAAATTGGAAGTAAAAAATATATAAAACATATAGTTACACTTAAATCCAAAATATTACAACACATAACACCAAATTGTTTATTAAGACCCTTTAAAATACTATCAATTATATTGTCCATATACATAAAGAAAATTAAAGGAGCTAAAATCTTAAAATAAAACCCAGACTCCAAATTATTATAGATAGCTAAGCCAAGTTCATTCGAGAAAAATAAAAATATACTGCAAATACAAAAAGAAAAAGCAGAGGTCAATCTAAATATCTTATTACTAATGTAATTAATAGCTTTATAGTTCTTTTGAGCTAAATAAGTTGAAAACTCAGGTATTAAAAGCATACTATAAGAACTCATAAAAACAATAGGAAAATTTATAACAGGCATAACCATACCGTTAATAATACCATATTTAGAAAGAGACTCAGAACAAGACAAACCAGATTTTTCAAGTTGGGTTGGAATTATAAGTTGCTTCAAAGTAGAAAGCCCAGAACGTATATAAGAAGTAAGTGCCACAGGAGCAGCTATTTTAACAATACTTGTTCTTTCTCCAAAAGAACGTACATTATCTAATTTTTTCTTTCTAATATCAACTTTATATAAAATATAAATTAAAGTAAAAGAGCAAACCTCTGATATAACATCAGCCAATATTAAAGAAATACAAACAAGTTCAACGCCTTTACTAATATTAATTTGTAATAAAATAATAGTTGCAATAAGTTTTATTATAAATTCAAAAATTTGTGAAATCGCATTTTTATAAGCTTTTCGTACAGAATTAAAATAAGCATTAATGCAAGCTGACATCGCAATAAAAGGTAGACCAATAGCAATATAAAATAAAGGTTTACTTGAAACCCTGTTATGTAAGCAAGCTGAGGTAATAAAATTAGAAAAAATAATAATTAAACTACCTGCAACAATTCCAAGAAGTAAACTGAAAAATATACAAGTTCTAACAGCTTTTATGCCTGTCTTTTTATTTTCTAATGCAAATTTTTCAGAAACAATACAAGTGACTGCAATATTCAAGCCAGAAGTTGCAACTGTAATAAAAAACAAATATACAGCCATTACTAAACTAAAAATGCCGACTGCTTCAGAACCTATTTTATTAGAAATATATATATTAAAAATTAATGTTACAAATCTCATAAATAATGCGGTTAATGTAAGAATTGTACCATTAATTAGAAAAAGTTTGCTTTTTTCTCTCAAAATAATTCACCTCTTTAAGGGTATTCTTGAGATGAGTTTTTATGATAAAAAAATAACACTTCTTCGGAGAAAAGTGTTAGAAAATTAAGCTGAAAACTTAATTAATATTTTTTTACTATTATATATCATAATAAAAGCAAAAATGCAATATGTGTTAAAAAATTTTTGAGTTAGTGTAATTTAGAATCAGTTGAAGATAAGCTATTTATAAAGTTCTTTCACTTTATTAAGTTTTCAGCTTAATAAAGGAGGAAAAATAAAATGAGAAGACAAAAGAAGAATGAAAGTGGAATAACATTGGTAGCACTAGTGATAACAATAATTATTTTATTAATTTTAGCAGGAATTGCAATAGTCACATTAACACAAACAGGGTTGTTTGAAAATGCAAAACAAGCTAAAAATGCTATGGAAAATGCGCAAAATACAGAAAATGTTACTTTAGCTGAATATAGTGATGCAATAGAAGAAGTTGTTGATGGATCTACAAGAAATCAAAATGGCAGTTCTAAAGTAATTTGGACTGGAAATTTAAAACCTACTGAAAAATTAGATTTAGATATGAGTAAATATGATTATATAGAATTATATATATTATCTGAGCATCATACAGAAGTTTTAAAATTTGATTTAACGCAACCAGTTGAAAAGAAATTACTAGATGGTTATGATTATGTAACATCAATAGTAACAGCTAATAGTATTCAAAATGACGGATATATTTGGTATGGATTTTGCGAATTTGCAGTAAACAAAGAAAAAAATAATTTAAATTTTTATTGGCAAGGTTTTACAGCAGTAAACCTTTCAAATAATTCAGGATATACAAAAACTAGTTGGACAACAAATTCTTATGTTTATCGAATAATTGGAGGAAATTATAATTTATAAAAAACAAGAAACTCGAAATTTGTCGAACGTTTTATGTTGATATCAAATAAAAAATATGATAATATAGGATTATACATTATTTGTCAATGTATAGTCTTATAAATTTTTAAATCAAAACAACTTAGGAATGACAAAAAGAAATCTAAAAAAATCCCACAAATATTATAGAAAATAGGAGAAAAGGAGGTTAATAAAAAACTAAACAAAAGAATTATAAAAAACACAAATTTACTACAGAAAAAACATTGACAAATAAATAAAAAGTAATTATAATAAAGGAGATGAATTAATATAGAAATTTTTACATATGGAGACTATCTGAAATATAAAGATATTTTAAAAAAATCTAAAATATCAAAATTATCAGATCAAAAAGAAAGCTACAATATAACAAATAAACACGACAAAATATTTAGAACAATATTGGACAAAAAAGAAGAAGCAATTGCTTTAATAAATCAAGCAATAAAAATAAAACTAAAAGCAGAAGAAATAGAAAAATATACAAGTAGCTTTGTAAGCAAAATATTCCAAAATAGAGAAGCAGACATAGTATATAAATATAAAAATAAAAACATATTTTTCTTGATAGAACATCAAACCAAAATAGACTACTCAATGTCATACCGAATATTAGAATACGAAATAGAAATAATGAAAAGTGCGATAGATATAAGAAAAGTAAAAAATAAAGAATACAAACTACCATTAGTAATCCCAATAGTTTTGTACACAGGCAAGAAAAAATGGGATGCCAAAAGATATCTAGAGGAAAGCCAAGAAACATTAGATGGTGTAGAAATAAAAGCAGGAAACTACAATTTAGTAGATATCAATGATTTTACAAAAGAGGAACTGCTACAAGGAAAAACACTAATCTCAAAAATGATGTTACTAGAAAAGAGTGAAAGTACAGAAGAATCAATAGAAATGTTAGAAAAAATAATACCAAATACAAATAAAGAAGAAAAAGAACTATTAAAACGAGTAATATCAATACTATTTGGAGAAAAAATAGGAGAAGAAAAAACAAAAGAATTAATAGAAAAAATAGATGGAGGTGAAGGAAAAATGTTAGCATTAGTAGATATGATAAGAAACGAAAACAAGATGTATATAAATATGGGTAGAAAGGAAGGCAGAAAAGAGGCAAGAGAAGAAGGAAAAATTAAATTAAAACAACAATGCTTAGAAATAGCCAAAAACCTTTTAAAACTAAATATGCCAATATCGCAAATAAGTGAAGTAACAAAATTACCTGAAGAAGAAATAGAAAAAATAAAATAATAGAAAAGAAGCACTTTGATACTCATATAGGTAAAAAAGTGCTTTTTTTCAATTGACAAAAACCAAAAAATATGATAATATAACTAACTGTGAAACACAAATAACAAAAAATAACACAAATGGTATAATTGGAAACGAACATTATTCAAAAAGAATAATGACTAACGAACAACACAAAAAGTGTTGTATTTTTTTGTTAAAAATAAAAGGAGGAACAAATGGAAAACGAAGAAAACATACTAGGAAAAGAAAAAATCGGAAAACTAATCAGAAAATTCTCAATACCATGTATAATATCGCTATTAGTAAACTCACTATACAACATAGTTGACCAAATATTCATTGGTTGGGGAGTTGGTTATTTAGGAAATGGGGCAACAAACGTAGTATTCCCATTAACAATGATATGCTTAGCATTTTCATTAATGTTTGGAGATGGAGCATCAGCATATCTAAGCTTAAAATTAGGAGAAAAGAAAAAAGAAGAAGCAGGAAAAGGTGTAGCAAATGGAATTGCAATGTCTGTAATTATAGCTTTAATTATGTGCGTAATAACATTAGGATTTTTACCACAACTATTAAATGTATTTGGATGTACAGACAATTTAAGAGAATATGCCTTAAAATATGGTTATATAATAGCAATAGGATTACCATTTATGATGATAGGAACAACATTAAACTCTATAATAAGAGCAGATGGAAATCCAAAATATGCAATGACATCAATGGTTTCAGGAGCAATTTTAAACACAATGTTAGACCCAATTTTTATATTTGTATTTAAAATGGGAGTTGAAGGTGCAGCAATTGCAACTGTAATAAGCCAAATATTAACATTTATAATAAATATATGTTATATTAAAAAATTCAAATCAGTAACATTAAATAAAGAAAGTTTCAAAATAAAAGCAAGTGTAGCAAGAAAAGTAGCAATGCTTGGAATAAGTAGTTTTATAACACAAATGAGCATAGTTGTAGTTATGGCATTTGAAAACAATTTACTAGGAAAATATGGTGGACAATCAAAATTTGGTTCAGAAATTCCAATCACTGTATTAGGAATAGTAATGAAAATAAGCCAAATATTAAATAGTATAATAATAGGAATTGCAGCTGGAGCACAACCAATAATTGGTTATAACTATGGAGCTGGAAAATATGACAGAGTAAAGAGAACTCTAAAAACAGTATTAGGATTAAGTGTTATTATAAGCACAATAGCATTTATTTTATTCCAAACAATACCAGATAAATTAATATCAATATTTGGTAGTGGAGATGCAAATTATATGGAATTTGCTTGTATAGCATTTAGAACATATTTAATGTTAGTAATATGTAATGGAATTCAAATTCCATCAGGAATATTCTTCCAAGCAATTGGAAAAAGTGTAAAAAGTGCAGTGTTATCATTATCAAGACAAATACTATTCTTAATACCAGCAATGGTAACATTTGGAAAACTATGGGGAATAGATGGAATATTATATGCTGGACCATTTGCTGATGGACTTGCATTCTTAATAGCTTCAACATTATTAATCTTAGAAGTTAAACATTTAAGAAATAATGAAAATAAAGAAACAGTAACTGTTGAAGAAAAATCAGAAGTAGAAAATCAAAATGGAAGAAACATAGTAATAACAATAGCTAGAGAGTATGGTTCAGGAGGAAGATACATAGGAAAATTAGTTGCTGAAAAACTAGGAATAAAATTATATGATAAAGAATTTGTTAAAAAAGTAGCAGAAGAGACAGGACTTTCAGAAGAATTTATCAAAAATAATGAACAAAAAAGAGATGCTTTAGCAGATTTAAATAATGGTTATTATTTTGGACTAAACAATGCAGATGAACTATTCTTAAAAGAATCAGAAATAATTAAAAATACAGCAGAAAAAGAATCATGTGTAATTGTTGGAAGATGTGCTGACTTTATATTAAATGATAGAAAAGATGTAACAAAAGTGTTTATTTACAGCAATATGGAAAATAAAGTAAAAAGAGCAACAGAATTCTATGGTTTAGATAAAGCAAAAGCAGAAAAAGAAATAACAAGAATAAATAAATTAAGAGCAAATCATTATAAACATTATACAGAAAAAGAATGGAACAATCCAAACAATTATGATATCTGTATAAACAGTGATACATTAGGTGTAGAAAAATCAGCAGACTTAATATGTGAAATAGTGAATAAAAAAACTGACCAATTAGTGTAATGACATTTTAAATAAAATAGTGTATTATAAATAAGGTAACTAAAACAGTTACCTTATTTTTATATATTAGGAGAAAATTCATGAGAAAACAAAGAGAAGTAAAAGAATTTGAAAATGTAAAAGAAATAATTTATAATTCAGCAAAGGAATATAGCAATAATGTGGCTTTTATAAAAAAAGAACAAATTAATAAAAAAGCAGAATATACCAATATAACATATAAAGAACTTTTAAATCAAATAAATTATTATGGTACAAAATTATACGATATGGGACTAAAAAACAAAAGAATAGCCATTGTAGGTCGTAATAGATACGAATGGATATTAGCTCATCTAACAAACCTTTTAGGAGGAATAGTTTCAATCCCATTAGACAAAGATTTACAAATTGATGAACTAGAAAATTCACTAATAAGAAGTAAAGCAGATGCTGTAGTATTTGATGAAAAATACATTGAAAAAATACAAAAAATAAAAGATGATAACAACACAAACATAAAAGAATATATTTCAATGTCAAAATTAGAAGGATTTTTAGATATGAATTCTTTATTAGAACAAGGAAAAGAAATTTATGAAAAAGGAAATAAAGAATTTGTAGAAACAAAAATAAATTCATACGAAATGGCCATTTTGCTATTTACATCTGGAACAACATCAAAATCAAAAGCAGTAATGCTTTCACAAAACAATATTGCATCAAATATATATGCAATGAAAAAAGTAGAAGGAATATATGAAACAGATTCAAACTTAGCATTTTTACCATTTCATCACATATTTGGTTCAACAGCATTAATAATGATGCTAGCTTGTGGTGTAAGAACATCATTTCCAGACGGATTAAGATACATTGCACAAAACTTAAAAGAATATGAAGTATCTGTATTTGTTGGTGTGCCATTATTAGTAGAAGCAATTTATAATAAAATTTTAAAAGAAATTGAAAAACAAGGAAAAACAAAATTAATAAATAATGCAATAAAAATTAGTAATGCATTATTAAAAATAAAAATTGATATAAGAAGACTATTGTTTAAACAAGTATTAGAACAATTAGGAGGAAAATTAAGATTCGTAATTTCAGGTGGAGCACCACTAGATCCAAAAGTTCAAAAAGGATGGAATGATTTAGGAATAAAAATGGTTCAAGGTTATGGACTAACAGAAACTTCACCGGTAATATGTGCAGAAAATGATTTCAAAACAAGAAACGGTTCAATAGGAGTTCCTATGGAAAATGACACAATAGAAATCGTAAATAAAGATGAAAAGGGAATAGGAGAACTTAGAGTAAAAGGACCAAATGTAATGCTTGGATATTATGAAAATGAAGAAGAAACAAATAAAGTCTTAAAAGATGGATGGTTCTATACGGGAGATTTAGGCTACCAAGACAAAGATGGATTTATATTTATAACAGGTAGACAAAAAAATATGATAGTTTTAAAAAATGGAAAGAAAATCTTCCCTGAGGAGGTAGAAACCCTAGTAAACAGAATTGATTTAGTTGAGGAGTGTATGGTTTTTGGATTACCTGATGAAAAAGATAAAAATGATATTACTTTGTCTGTTAAGGTGGTTTTAAATAAAGAAACTGCTAAAGAAGAAAAATATAAGGGCATGAGTGATGATGAGTTAAAAGATATTATTTGGAATAAGATTAAGACTGAGGTTAATGAGACTGTGCCTAGATATAAGCATATTACTAATATGATTTTTAGTAAGGAGGAATTGGTTAAGACTACTACTAAGAAGGTTAAGAGAAATGAGGAGATGAAGAAGATTTTAAATAATGGTCTTTAAATTGACCGCCCCCAAAAGAAGTATTTTTTGATATTTTCGTTGCCCCATTTAAGAAAATGTAACTCACTGGCGTTCGAACATTTTCTAAAACGGTCACCCACGGATCACTGCAATATCAATAAATACTTCTTTTGAGTGCTTCTCTACTTTTTGGATTTTTTGTGTTTTTTAGTGCTTTAATATTAATTCCTAAAAATTTGGGGAAATTTTTAGGAATTTTTTTGTGGCTTTTTTTAACTTCTTAAGAGGTCTACCCAGCTGTATATGATTTGTTTACAGGTAGTGAATGGAGTTATTTTGTCTATGTTGTTTTCGGCTACTAGATTTGTTGTGGCTAAGGTTTGCCCATCAAGTGTAAAGGTAACTTCTCCAATTTTGTCTCCTTTTTTTAGTGGTGCTTGTATATTATTATTGATAGTTATATTTTGTGTTATTTGATTTTCTTTTCCTTTTTCTATTAATGTACCAGCATTATCTTCTAGAATTGCATTAACAGTGTTTTTAACACCTTTACTTACATTAACATTTTGAATTACATCATTTTTGTTTCCAAAGTTTTTAAAAGAGAATTTGCTAAAACCATAGTCTAAAAGTTTTGATGCTTCAGCAAATCTTACTTTAGTAGATGGTGCTTTCATAATAACAGCTATTAAAGATAGGTTATCTCTTGTTGCACTTGCTGATAGATTATATAAAGCTAGGGAAGTTGAACCAGTTTTTAGCCCAGTAATACCTTTATAGGTTCTAATTAATTTGTTGGTATTAACTAATTGTGATTTACCATCTCTTAAAGAATCCATCCAAATTGTTGTATATTTTGTTATATCAGGATGGTTACTTAAAAGCTCACGAGACATTAAAGCTATATCATATGCAGATGTTACGTGGCCATCTTCATCAATCCCATGACAATTTTTAAAAGTCGTATCATTCATACCAAGTTCTTTTGCTTTATCATTCATCATTTGAACAAAAGCTTCTTCAGAGCCTGCAATATGTTCAGCCATTGCTACTACACAATCATTTGCAGAAACTACACAAATTGCTTTTAACATTTCATCAACTGTTAGTGTTTCTTTTGTATCAAGCCATATTTGAGAACCTCCCATAGACCTTGCATTTTCAGAGCATGGTATTTGCTCTGTATATGAAAGCCTTCCACTATCAATTTGTTCCATAATCAAAAGAATGCTCATAATTTTTGTTACAGAAGCGGGACGTAATTTTTCATGACTGTTATGAGAATATAAAACTTGACCAGTAGATTGCTCAATCAAAATAGCAGAGCCACTTTCAAGGTTTAAAGAGTTATTATCTTCAACATTAATAGATGTATTAATTGAAGAAGAAGTTTCTAGGGTAGCAGAATAATCAGAAGACCAAATGTAAGAACTTGAGGTGTCATAACAAAGAGATATTGTAGTAAAAGATAACACAAAAATAAATATAATAAAGGTTAAAACAAATTTACGCATAATAAGCCTCCTAAAGGGTAATTAATTTAGTATAAATATATGTTGATAAAAACCATTTAGAATAAAAATTGTAAAAATCTAAAACCCTTGACATTTGGGACAAAACATATTAATATATAAATGTAAAAAGTAAAGGATGTTGAAAAATATGATTAATATAGTTGTTAAAATATTAGGGATTTTATTAGTTCTAACAGGTGTTATTTTAATATATGATGCAAGAAATATAACAAAGAAATTTTTTGGATTTGGAGACCAAAATGAGGGAAGTTCTGGACTAAAAATAATAGGATTTATTATTGCAATAGTTGGAGAAATAATTGTATTTGTTGTAAAATAGATTTTTATATAAAAAAATAGATGTTTTATAAATGAAATTGACATAACAACATAAGTGGTGTATAATGTAATAAGTCAGCTAAGAGCTGATTAATAAATATAAAGTGAGGATTAGAGAGACATGAAAAAGGTTACAGCAAAACAGGAGAACACAACAGTATCAACAACAGTTAAAGACTCAATGGCGTCTAAAAAAGAGGGCTATGAGGCTGCTGGAATCCCAGTAGATAGATTAGTCGTTTGTAATGGATTGCCACTTAGTACTGTTGAATGATTGAGTGTACTAATCCGGAAAAGGAGCATTTCAATAATGCTCTTTTTTCTTTAGAAACTTTGAAAATTAAAAAAATTTAAAAATACTATTGACAATAAAAGTTTAAATGTGCTATTATAAGTAATGTCATAAGAAATGCGGATGTGGCGGAATTGGTAGACGCGCTGGTCTTAGGAACCAGTGCCAACGGCGTGGGGGTTCGAGTCCCTTCATCCGCACCAATAACGTATCTGTTCGAACTAATAAAACAGATAGATACAAAAATCAATCAGAAAATAAATCTGGTTGATTTTTTTTGCCTTTTATTCAAAATGAAGGGGAAATTTTAAATTATGAATAAAGAAAAATTTAAGGAATATAAGTAAAAGACATGGCACACTGCCCCAATTTTCAAGAAATGTTAGCAGATACGAGAAAGGTAAAATTAATTATATTGGTAGCTTATTTAACAAATAAAATTTGATAGACCTTTTAAAAAAAATTTGTGTGCATTTATAGTAAAGTTTTAATTCTAAAAAATAATTTGCAATTTTATGTAAAATGATGTATAATTGGGCTATAGGTATTTCCTAATAGTAGCAAACTAACGGTATAAGTAATTATTATTACTTATACATTATCAAACAAAAACAGGAGGAAAAGCTATGGTACAAAAAGTTCGTTACAATGGTGGAACACAGCGGATGTATGAATGTTCAGATCCTACTGATTTAATTGTAGGAAAAGAATATGAAGTTATCCAAAAAAAAGAGAGTGACTGGCATACAGAATATATTCTTAGAGGAGTTAAGGGAGAATTTAATTCAGTATGGTTTGATGAAGTTTCAGAAAACATCTATATGGCTGTTTCTCGCAGAAAACCTGAGCTAGGAAAAATATACGCTTGCTCTAAATTGGAGTTTATCGGCGGAAAGCTTAAACTGAAAGGCTGGACTACAAGCATTGTAAAGAATGTGGAACATCTAGGAAATGATATCTTTAAGGTAAAAACAGAGAATAATATTTACATCATTAAGGTGGTTGATTAACCACTCAAAAGACTCTTACTTAATGTAAGGGTCTTTTGAGTTCTATATTACTTAGTAGGATGAAAAAAATAAAAAGTTTTTACATTACATTTATATTACAATTTTTCAAATTTATTGACTAAAAAAATATGCAATGATATAATAAAACGGAAAAAGTAAAAAAATATCAAAAAAGGAAAAATATATAAAAAAAACGAAAGAATTGGAGGAAACAATAAAGATGAAAATGCTAAAAAAGATATTAGCAAGTATAATAATCTTAACAATGATAACATACATATTATCATCAATATTAATTCAAAATAAATCACTAGCAGTAACACAAAGTACAAGTACAGATATTAATTCAATAGATAGTTTAAAATATCCAGGAGTAAAAGAAAAAATACAAGCTTTACAAAAAAAATACCCAAATTGGAAATTTAAAATACTTTATACAGGGTTAGATTTTAATGAAGTAATAGCAAATGAATATACAGGACACGGAAAATCTCCTAAAAACCTAATATACAAATCAGCAAATTATCAAGGAGCATGGATTTGTTCAATTTGTAAAGAAAGAATATATGACAATGGAAATTGGAGATGTGCATCAGAAGAAGCAATAAAATATATGATGGATCCTAGAAATTCAATAAACGAATCTGATATATTCCAATTTGAAGAATTAACAAAAACAGAAACAGATATAAACACAATAAAAAACATGACAACAGGAACATTCTTAGCCGGTTATGAACAAGCAATAATAGATACTTCGAACAGTAACAATGTAAATGCTTGCTATATAGTTGCAAGACTAATACAAGAACAAGGAAAAACAGGAACAGTTTTAACATCAGGAAAAGGTTATAATGGTCAGTATGTTGGCTATTACAATGCATTTAACAGAGGGGCTTCTGGAAACTCAACAGAAGCAATATTATTAAATGGATTAGCAACAGCACAAAAATATGGATGGACAAGTTTAGAAAAATCAATAAGTGGTGGAATTGATTTTATAGCAAATCAATACATACATAAAGGACAAAATAACCTATATTTACAAAAATTTGATGTAGAAACAACAAATGGACTATATTCAAATCAATATATGCAAAATCTAATGGCAGCAGAAAATGAAGGATTAACATTAAAAAATACATATAAAAATACAAATTCAATGTCATCAGCACATACATTCATAATACCAGTATATGAGAATATGCCAAAAGCAGATTGTGCAAGACCATCTACAAATGGAACAAGTAATGTAACAACAGATTTAGTAAGAGTAAATGTTAATAGTACAATAAGATTAAGAAATGCTGTGAATGGCAATAATACAGTTGGATGGCTATATAAAGATGAAATTGTAACTAGATTGGAAAAAGCAACAACTAAAGTTAATGGAACTTATTGGGATAAAATAAAGAAAGCAGATGGAACAACAGGATATGTAGCTAGAGAAACTTATGAGAACGAAAGTGAGTATAAATTGTATTTAGTTCCTATAAGTGAAAATAGCGGAAATAATAGTAATAACAGTAACAACAATAATAGCAATGAAAATAACCAGATTTTAAAAGGTGATGTAAATAAAGATGGAAAAATAACATCAAGTGATTACGTTTTAATAAAAAATTATATAATGGGAACAAGAGAGATGAGCGAAGAAGAAAAAAAATATGCTGATTATAATGGAGATGAAAAAATAACATCAAGTGACTATGTTCTTATAAAAAATTATATAATGAATAATTAATAAAGGAGAACAAATTATGAAAAAATATATAAAAGAAATGTTATTAATAGTATTTTTTGTAGCAATAATGTGGATTTTAACTACTACTTCAAACGCTGCATCAATATCTTTAACACCAAGTAAAACTAGTGCAGAAGCTGGAGAAAATGTTAATGTAACTGTTTCTTCAGATTGTGTTGGAAGAGTAAATTTAACAGTGTCAAACGGAAAAATTTCAACAAATAAAGTTTGGATTGAAGGTGGAGCACAGTCTGTAACTGTAACTGTTGGAAATTCTGGTACAACAACTATAACTGCATCAGCACAAGATGGAATATTGTCAAATAATGGAGTTGATGTTCCAATTTCTTCAATTACTAAGACAATAACAATAAATAGTAATAATAATGGAAATTTAAATAATAACTCAAGTTCAAATAATAATTCAAATAATGCTTCAAATTCAGGCTCAAACTCAAATTCAAACACACAACAACAACCACAAGCAAAATCAAATGTTGCAACATTAGCAAACTTAGGAATAAAAGGACAATATGATTTTACTGGATTTAGAGCAACAAAAACTTCATATTCGGTAACAGTACCAAATGAAGCAGAATCAGTAGAAATATATGCAACTAAAGGTCAAAGTGGGCAAAAAATAACAGGAACAGGAGTAAAACAATTAAACGAAGGTGCAAATACAGTAAATGTTGTAGTAACAGCAGAAGATGGAAAAACAACAAAAACATATACAATTAATATAGAAAGAAAAGCATCTGAGGAAACAACAGAGACCCCTGAAGAAAGTTCAGAAGAAACATCAACAGAAGAACAAGAAAGCTTTGGACTAAAAGAATTAAAGATAGAAGGAATAGAAATTACACCAGAATTTAAAACAGACATATATACATATACTGCAGAATTAAAAGATGATAAAACAAGTTTAGAATTAACAACAATACCAACAGAAGAAAATGCAGAAATAGAAGTTACAGGAAATGAAGATTTAAAAGATGGTGAAAATCTAATTACAGTAATAGTAAAAGAAAAAAATACAGATAAAACAGCTACATACCAAATAACTGTAAACAAAATATCAAATGAGCAAAATACAACTGAAGCAACAGTAAATAAACTACAACTAAGTAAAAAGAAAATAATAATTTTAGGTGCAGGAATAGTAGTTTTATTATTAATCATAATAGTAGTGATTTTTATTATAAAAAGAAGAAAAAATGCAAATAATAATGGAGAATATTACTATAGTGAATTATATGGTAATGATGATAAAGAAGAAAATTTACAAGAACAAATAGAAGAAGATTATGATGAACAACCAAAAAAGAAGAAGCATTCAAAAGGTAAGAGGTTCAAATAAAGAGAGGAAAGAGTATGAAAAATATAAAACAAGCTGTAACTCTTGATACTGTAGAGAGAGAGAGAGAGAGAGAGAGAGAGAGAGAGAGCTATAGTCTACTAAAAAATAAAAAAATAAATAGTATTTAAAAGATGGGAATATTACAATTAAAAATATGTAATATTGCTGTCTTTTAGTCGTTACAAAAATGTTATTAAAATCTTAAATTATATAAAAAATAAAGGAGGAAAATTATGAAAAAAACAAGAAAAAAATATTTAATGATATTATTTTTAACATTAAGTATAACATTATTACCAATGGGAGGAGTAAAAGCGGCTTTACAAGCAAATCCGAACACTCATGTCAAAAAAACAGATAAACCTGCAAACTGGATGAGCAATATTAGAAAAATGGAAGAAACGAATGGGGCAATGGGATTAAGTGAAAGCTTAAATTCTGATTTGACATCAAAGGAAAGTAATAATATTGATGTTCATATGATGCGAACTACTGAATATGGAGCGATTGCTATTCTTTCTGCATCCGGTTATGGAAATTCAAAAACATTACAGAATAGTTCAATAAAAACAACTACAGGAAATAAAACAGGAGTATATTTTAAAGGAGATAACTGGGAGTGGAATGCAGGAGGATTACAAGGTAAGATTTTTGGAGGAGTTAATGCAAAATATTATGATAGCTATACTGGAAGTTCTTCATCAGCAAAAGTTGGAGATGCGTTTGGATGTAGCGAATGGCACTCAGCGCCTAACGACAGTTGGGTTAGTAGTGGCTACCCTTACTTCGAACGTGATAGTGGAGGATTGTTTTCATTCAGCAGCTACGGTGCTAATGAGTGGTGTGCTGGTCGTGGGGTTGCAGTCTGTGGTGCTGGACTTTAAAGGTTGTTTTGCCCCTTGTGTTTTGGGTAAAATTAATAAAAATAGGGATTATGTTGAAGCGTCTAACTCTAATTGGGTTAATAGTAGCAACCCTTACTTCAAACATGATAGTGGAGGATTGTTTTTATTCAACAACAACAATACTAATAACACGTATGCTGGTCGTGGGGGTGCAGTCTGTGGTGCTGGACTTTTATATAGAATGAAATATTTTAAAATATTTCGAATCAGAGGGAAAAATTTTATGGAATTTTCCGAGTATTTTCTATATATAAAAGAAATGTAATTGCTTCCTTAATTAGTAAAAAATAAAAAAATAATATAATGCAAGTAATATAAATGAAAGTGATATATTATAAAATATAGGTGAAAAAATGTCAAAAATAGATGAAAATTTATTAATTTATCAAAAATTTATTAATTTAATATATTATTCAAAAAATTTATTAAATAAATTTCCTAAAAGTGAGAGGTTTGATTTGTGTAATGATATTAAAATTACATTATATAAAGATCTAAAAAATATAATATATGCTTGGAAAGCATACTCAAATCAAGAAAAATTAAAATATTTGAGAGAAACAGATGTAAGTTTAATATTTTTGAAAAGTTTAATTACAATTTCATATAAATTAAAATACATATCACAAAAAACTATATGGTATGGAATAATCAAATTAGTGAAATAGGAAAATTATTAGGAAGTTGGATAAAAAAAGTCAAAAAGATTAAATAATATTTTTTATGATAAATTAAAATTTAAAAATATGTATGAAGCTTACAAGAGAGCTGCAAAAAATAAACACAAATGTAAAGAAGTAATTATTTATGAATTAGATTTAGCTAATAATATATTAAAATCTTTAAAACAGTTATATTCTGGAACTTATAAAATTGGTAAATACAGAAAATTTAAGATATATGAACCAAAGGAAAGAATAATTCAGTCATTGCCTTTTTGTGATAGAGTTGTACAGCAATGGTATGTTGAAGAGTTTATTAAAAAGATATTTGTACCGAAATTTATACAAGATACATATGCTTGCATCGAAAATAGAGGTGTACATAAATGCGTAAGAAAGTTAAATAAATATATGTATGAATATTCTAAAAACAATTCCGAATTTTATATATTAAAATGTGATGTTTCTAAATTTTTCTATAGTATTGATAAAGAAAAATTATATAAGATAATTTCAAGATATGTAAAAGATAAAAAATTTTTAGATTTGACAAAAAATTTATATATCATGATAATAATTCATTTGGGACACCAATAGAAAATTATACATCACAATATTTTGCAAATATTTATTTAAATGAATTAGATCATTTTGTAAAAGAAAAGATTAAAGTTAAGTATTATGTAAGGTATATGGATGATTTTATTTTACTTTTGGAAAGCAAGGAAAAATGTCAGGAAGTGTTGAAGAAAATAAAATAGTTCTTATATGTAGAATTAAAATTGAAACTGAATCAAAAAACTAATTATTTTAAAAATAAACAAGGAGTTAATTTTTGTGGGTATAAAATTTATTCTACGCATATTAAATTAAAAAAAGAGAACAAAAAGAAAATAAGAAAAAAATAAAAAAATGGAATAAATTATATTATGATAAAAAATTAGACTTAAGACAAACAACGTTAAGGCTAAATTTATGGATAGGACACGCCAAAAACGCAGATACATTTTTATTAATAGATAAAACTGTAAGAATGTGTAAATGGTTATATAATGAAAGAACGTAAAGGAGAAAATTAAATGAAACGAAAACCAACAGGCATAACACTAATAGCACTAGTAATAACAATAGTAATTCTTCTAATACTAGCAGGAATAACAATATCAGCAGTAACACAAAATGGTCTATTTGGCAGAGCAAGCGAATCGGCATTCAAAACAAAAATGGCAGAATATAGAGAAAAAACAAATCTATATGTATCATGGAAAATAACAGAAACATTAAATACAGATACAACAAACATAAATGCTGGGGAAATTTTAAAAAGTGCAATAGACCAAGAAATAGTAACAGACATAACCAAAGATGATGTAACAATAAATTTAGAAGACATAATAACAAACATAAAAGCAAGTGATGAAGAATCTCTGGTTGTATATAAAGGTGAATTGTGTTATGTATCAAATAAAAATACTCAAAATAATGAAAAACAAGTAAAATGGTGTAAAGATATTGGAATAAAAGTTTTAGAATACATAGAGCCAACCGGAATCGTAGTAAAAAATGGAAAATATGAATTAGTAAAAGGAGTTTATCTATGTACACCAGTATTAAATAAAGGATTTGTAAGCGAAAAAACAAGATACTTAGAAGTAAATGATAAAGGAAATTTAACACCAGGAAATTGGATTACAGATAATCCAAGCGAGAATTGGTATGATTATAAAAATAGTCAATGGGCAAATATATTAGTCGAAAATAATGGAGCAGAAGTTTATTATACATGGATTCCAAGATATTGTTTTAAGTTGAACAACAGTACACAAAGAAGTGATGTAAAATTTATAGACACAGATAATAACTACAAAGATGAAAATGGAAACATAACAACTTGGGAACAATTACAAACAGATGGATATCAAATTCCAGAAGCCTTTACATTTGATGGACAAACATTACCTGGTTATTGGGCAATGAAATATACAGCGGGAGATATAACAACACCATCAACAATAAATTATGATATGTCAGTATCAAAAGGAGTAATAAATTTAAAAAATATTACATTAAATACAACAATAACGAATACAAATCCAATAACAAAATATACAGTAGCATTAAATGGTAAAATAGTACAAATAATTGAAAAAGCTGAAGATATAACAAATATAAATTCTCAAACAATAAAAATAGATAATTTGAAATCTGGAGACAACACTGTAAATATAACAGGATTAAATGCTGGAGGAGAAGAAGTTGGAAGCATGACAAAAGTATATTCACCAGCAATTGTAAATAAACCGGATTTGAGTGGATTTAATCCAGATACAACCTTCTATGTAACATATGATGAAAATGACAATGAACATAGTACAGTACCAATTAATCAACAAATGCCACAATATTGGTATGAATATGGAGAAAGTAGATGGGCAAATATTGTAACAAGAAACAATGGATTAGAAACATATTATACGTGGATTCCAAGATATGAATTTATATTAGACCAAACAAATCAAAGAAGTACAGTAAAATTTTTAACAGGAACAGCAGAAGCAGAATCAGGTTATCAACTACCAGAAGCATTTACATTTGATGGACAGCAACTAACAGGCTATTGGTCAATGAAGTACACAGCAGGAGATGCTGGAACACCAAAATTTGATACAGAAGTAATTGCAACAAATACAAGCATAAAAACAAAAGAAATAACAGGAACAGCCAAAGCAGATGGTCAAGTATATAAATATTACTTAAATGGAGAATATAAAGGAGAAAAGACAAATTCAACAGATACATTTGAATATACAGGATTAAGCTCAAAAACAAAATATACAATACAAGTAGAAATAAGAAATAGCACAACAGATGAATATATTGGTTCAATAGTAAAACAAATAAGTACAATAGATGCAAATAAACCAGAACTAACAGGCTTTAATGCAGATTGCACATATTATGTTTTATATGATGAAGAAGGAAACGAAACAATAGGAGAAAAAATAAAAAATGATGGAAGTAATATGCCAAGTAATTGGTATGATTATAGCCAAAGTAAATGGGCAAATATAGTTGTACAAGCAAATGGAAAAACAACATATTTTACATGGATACCAAGATATGAATTTATGATAACAAGTAGTCAATCTGCACAACCAGCAGTAGGAAGAACAGAAACAAGATTTATAGAAGGAATATCAACAGAAACAGATACAGGTTACAAAATACCAGAAGCATTTACATTTGATGGAAAACAACTAACTGGTTATTGGGCAATGAAATACACAGCAGGAGACTAGTAATGGAAAGGAGATACAAGCATGAAAATTAATATTAAAAATAAAAAAATAGCAAAACATAAAAAAATAATAATATTAGTAATTACAATAATATTAATTTTAGCTTGTATTATTCCAATTACTAATATTGTAGTTAAGCAAAATCAAATAAAACAAATACAAGATAAACCATTATTAGAATATGAAATAACAAAAAGAACAGAAAATAATAAATACGAAATATTAGTAAAAATAAACAATGAAAACGGAATAGAAACAGTAAAATATTTAAATCCATACACAAATAAAGAAACACAGCTTAATGCCCATAACAAAATAATAGTAGGAATAGACTATCTAGCTGAAGATAAAAAGGATTACGAATTTAAGATAAAACTAGTTGGAGAAAACGAAAAGTTAGAAACATTACATTTTGAAATTCCAAGAATAAAAGGAAATTATACACTAACAAAAGGAGTCTATGCAAATGAACCAGACTTAACAGGCTATAATACAGATTATACTAGATATTTAGACATAACAGAAGATGGAAATTTAGTACCAGGAAATTGGGTAAATGGCGAGAAACCAGAAAATTGGTATGATTACAAAAACAGCCAATGGGCAAATATCTATGTAGAAAACAATGGATTAGAAACATATTATACTTGGATTCCACGATATTGTTTTAAACTTGATCAAGAAAACCAAAGAAGTGAAGTTAAATTTATAGATGTGTATAATAATTATAAAGATGAAAATGGAGTAGAAACTACATGGGAAGAACTAGAAGCACAAGGGTATCAAGTGCCAGAAGCTTTCGAATTTTCTAATACACAAATTCCTGGATATTGGTCAATGAAATATACTGCAGGAGAAAATGATAAATATGCTATAAATTACGAAACAATAGCTAATAAAAAAGCTGTAAAGATTATAAATATTACTCCAAATACAACTGAAGAAATTGCAAAATACACATATGCAATAGATGGCAAAATCGTATATGAAGGTACAACACCAGAAAATTTTGAAAAAGCAGAATCAACGGAAAATGAAAAAATCGTAAATGTTACGGCATTAAATTCAACTGGAGAAATTGTTGGAAGTATGACAAAAAAATGTAAACAAGCAATAATTAATAAGCCAGAATTTACAGGATTTAATCAAGAAACAACCTTTTATGTAACATATGATGAAAATGAAAATGAGCATAGTACGATACCAATTAGTAGTGAAGCTCCACAAGATTGGTATGATTATGGAGAGTCAAAATGGGCAAATATTGTAACAAAAAATAATGGGTTAGAAACATATTATACTTGGATACCAAGATATGAATTTAAATTGGATCACACATCTCAAAGAAGTAATATAAATTTCTTAGAGGGAAAATCAACACAAACTTCTGATGGCTATCAAATACCAGAAGCCTTTACATTTGATGGACAGCAACTAACAGGCTATTGGGCAATGAAATATACTGCTGGAGATGCAACAGCACCAAGATTTGACACAGAAGTAATGGCAACAAGTACAAGCATAAAAACAAAAGAAATAACAGGAACAGCCAAAGCAGATGGTCAAGTATATAAATATTACTTAAATGGAGAATATAAAGGAGAAAAGACAAATTCAACAGATACATTTGAATATACAGGATTAAGCTCAAAAACAAAATATACAATACAAGTAGAAATAAGAAATAGCACAACAGATGAATATATTGGTTCAATAGTAAAACAAATAAGTACAATAGATGCAAATAAACCAGAACTAACAGGCTTTAATGCAGATTGCACATATTATGTTTTATATGATGAAGAAGGAAACGAAACAATAGGAGAAAAAATAAAAAATGATGGAAGTAATATGCCAAGTAATTGGTATGATTATAGCCAAAGTAAATGGGCAAATATAGTTGTACAAGCAAATGGAAAAACAACATATTTTACATGGATACCAAGATATGAATTTATGATAACAGCAAGTCAAAGTGCACAAATATCAATTGGAAGAACAGAAGTAAGATTTATAGAAGGAATATCAACAGAAACAGATACAGGATACCAAATTCCAGAAGCATTTACATTTGATGGAAAACAACTAACAGGTTACTGGGCAATGAAATATACTGCAGGAGATTAAAAACAAAAGTCAAACATAAATTTTAAAAAAACCAAATTTATGTTTGACATTTTTTTGCTTGTATGATATGATGTTAAAAAATCGAAATGGAGTGATAAAAATGCCAAGAAAAAAACCAGAATTAAGTAATAGAGAAAAATCAATATTAAAATTTATCGAAAAACAAATAATGACAGTTGGTTACCCACCATCAGTAAGAGAAATAGGAAAAGCTGTAGGTCTAAGCTCTACAGCAACAGTACATGGTTATTTAGCAAAATTAGAAGAAAAAGGTTACATCAAAAAACAAGATAAAAAAGGAAGAACATTACGTTTATTAAAAGGAGCAACAGGAGAATCAAAGAAAACATCAACAAAAGATTTTTACACACAAAAAGAATTAGTAGATGTTCCAGTTGTTGGAAAAATAACTGCAGGTATGCCAATATTAGCAGTAGAAAATGTAACAGATACATTCCCAATTCCAATAGACTTTGTAGGAAATTCAGATTGCTTTATGCTTACAGTTAGAGGAGAAAGTATGATAGAAGCAGGAATCTTAGATGGGGATTACATATTAGTTAGAAAACAAAGTAATGCAAACAATGGAGAAATAGTAGTAGCATTAATAGAAGATGAAGCTACAGTAAAAACATTTTACAAAGAAACAGACCATATAAGATTACAACCAGAAAATAGCACAATGGACCCAATAATAGTTCCAACTTGTGAAATTTTAGGTAAAGTATGTGGTGTATTTAGAAAAATGTAATTATATAAAACAGGAGAAAACATGATAAAAAGAGTAATATTTGACATAGACAATACACTAATTCCATGGGAAAGTGAATATGATAAAGAAATAGAAAAAACATTAGATGAATTAAATATACAATATACAGAACAAGAATATAAAGAAATAAGAAAAGCATTTTCTGAATACGAAAAAGTCAATTATAGATTTGATAAAAAATTAATGTTAAACTATATAAACAATCATATGAAAAAACAATACCCAATTGAATTTATGGACAAAGTTCTTGAAAGATGGGGAAATTGTGTACCAGAAAAGATTGAAGATAGTGTAAAAGATACATTAGTGTATTTAAAGAATAAATATGAAATGGTTATTTTAACAGATTGGTTTGCAAAAGAACAAATAAATAGGTTAGAAATATTAGATATAAATAAATATTTTTCACGAGTATATTCAGCAGAAAAAACAAATAGAAAACCATTTAAAGAAGCATTTGTAAATGCTATTGCAGATAATAAACCAGAAGAATGTATAATGATAGGTGATAGCCTAGAAAGAGATATAAATGGAGCAATAAATGCTGGACTAAGAGCAGTTTATTATAATCCTAATGAAATACCTAATTATGAAGGAAAAAATAGTTATCGAATAATTAATAAATTAGAGCAATTAAAAGAGATTTTATAAAAGTTCACAAAAAATTCACATTTAAATTATTGACAAATGACACCGTGTCACATATAATATATGACACGGTGTCATTATTGATTTATTAAATTCAAAGGTGGTGATTAATATGCCAAAAGAAACATTTTTAAAACTTCCAAATGAGAAAAAAGAAAAAATAATAAAAGCTGCTCAAAAAGAATTTGAAAGAGTTCCAATAGAAGAAGTGTCAATAAAAAATATTGTAGAAAATGCAGAAATTGCACGTGGTAGTTTTTATCAATATTTTGAAAGTAAAGAAGATTTACTTCGGTTTTATATTAAATAAACATTTTAAGCAAATGAATAAAGAAATAAAAAATAATATAATAGAAGCAAACGGAGACATTTTTAAAATATTTATATCTATGTATGACTGCATGGAAAATAATTTTGCTAAAGAAGAAGATATTAAATTATATAAAAAAATATTTGAAAATTTAAAAACAAGTGAAGATAGCAAAATTTTCAAAAAATTCATAGAGGAAAAACCTAAAAAAATTAAAGATTTTTATGAATACATAGATACAAGTAAATTAAGAATAAATTCAAAGGAAGATTTAGAAACTGTTGAAAAAATTCTATTTACAATAACTGCAAAAGCAATAGTTATGAGATTTAAATATGACTCAAAAGAAAAGGCAAGAGAGGAATATTTAAAACAAATAGAATATCTAAAATATGGAATATTAAAACAATAAAAAAGTTAAAATAAATGTATAAAATAAGGAGGAAAAAATGCTAAAAGTATTAAAAAATTTAAAGGAGTCATGGCTATCAGTAATAGCAATAGTATTATTATTAATAGTTCAAGCAGCTGGTGACCTAACATTACCAGATTATACATCAAAAATAGTAAATATAGGAATACAAAGTGGTGGAATTGAAAATCCAGCACCAGAAGTAATTAGAAAGTCTGAAATGGACAATTTACTAATATTTACAGAAGACAATGAACAGATTTTAAATGACTATAAAGAAATATCAAAAGAAAATTTAGATGAAAAAGAATACGAAAAATTAGTAAAAAAATATTCAGCACTAGAAAATGAAACTTTATATGAGGTTAAAAAATTAAATAGTGAAGAACAAACACAATTAAATAATATGATGACAAAACCTTTAATGATGTTAAGTTCATTAGAAAATGAAGAAACAGCAAATTCAATGAAAGAGCAAATGTTATCAAGTATGCCAGCAAATATGCCAGAACAACAAAAAATAGCAATGCAAAATATGGAATTAATTGATATTATAAAACAAATGCCAAAAGAACAAATAGATAAAATGCTAGAAACAGTAAACGAAAAATTAGACAATATGCAAAATAGCATATTAGAACAAGCTGCAATACAACAAGTAAAAAAAGAATATAAAGCAATAGGAATAGACACAGATAATTTGCAAAACAAATATATAATTATTGCAGGATTAAAAATGCTTGGAATATCATTTATCATAATGGCTTCAGCAATATCAATTATGTGTTTATCAGCAAGAGTTGCAGCAAAATTAGCTAAAACATTAAGAGAAAAAACATTCAAAAAAGTATTAAAATTCTCAAATAAAGAATTTTCAGAATATAGTACAGCATCATTAATAACACGTTCAACAAACGATATTCAACAAATTCAAGGATTAATAGCAATATTATTTAGAGTATTAGTATATGCACCAATAATAGGTATTGGAGGTTTTCTAAGAGTATTAAGCCAAAGCGATAATTCAATGGCTTGGATTATAGGTGTAGCAATATTAGCAATTCTTTTTGTAGTAGCAACATTATTTATTATTGCAATGCCAAGATTTAAAAAATTACAAGAATTAATAGATAAACTAAACTTAGTCGCAAGAGAAATACTAACAGGATTACCTGTAATAAGAGCATTTAACACAGAGAAAAAAGAAGAAAAAAGATTTGATAAAGCAAATGTAGATTTAACAAAAACCAATCTTTTTGTAAACAGAGCTATGAGCTTTATGATGCCAACTTTAATGTTGATAATGAATGCAATTTCACTATTAATTGTTTGGGTTGGAGCACATGGAATTGATAATGGAACAATGCAAGTTGGAAACATGATGGCATTTATTCAATATACAATGCAAATAGTAATGAGTTTCTTAATGATTTCAATGGTATCAATCATGTTACCAAGAGCTTCAGTATCAGCAAACCGTATAAATGAAATATTAGAAACAGAAGAAGCAATACAAGAAAGCAAAGAACCTAAAAAATTAGATGCAAGCAAAAAAGGATTAGTAGAATTTAAAAACGTATCATTTAGATACCCAGATAGTGATGAGGAAGTTCTAAGTGATATAACATTTACAGCAAAACCAGGAGAAACAACAGCTATAATAGGAAGCACAGGAAGTGGAAAATCAACAATAGTAAATTTAATACCAAGATTTTATGATATAACTTCAGGAAATCTTTTAATAGATGGTGTAGATATAAAAGAAATATCAAATAAAGATTTAAGAAAAATAGTTGGATTTGTACCACAAAAAGGAATATTATTCTCAGGAACAATAGAATCAAATATAAAATATGGTAATCCAAATATGTCTGATGAACAAATGATAGAAGCTGCACAAATTGCACAAGCTACAGAGTTTATAGATTCAAAACCAGAAAAATATAAAGAACCAATAGCACAAGGTGGAAGTAATGTATCTGGCGGACAAAAACAAAGATTATCAATAGCTAGAGCGATAGCAATAGACCCAGAAATTTTAGTATTTGATGATAGTTTTTCAGCATTAGATTTTAAAACAGATAGCACATTAAGAGCTGAACTTGCTAAAAAGACAAAAGACAAGACTGTAATTATTGTAGCACAAAGAATTAATACAATCTTAAATGCTGACCAAATCATAGTATTAGAAGATGGAAAAATCGTTGGAAAAGGAACACACGAAGAATTAATTAAAAACAATGAAACATATAAACAAATTGCATTATCACAACTTTCAGAAGAAGAACTTAATTTACAAAAAAATCAAGAAATAGAAGGAGGTAACAAACATGAGTAATACAGAGCAAACAACAAATAAACCTCCAAGAATGAGAGGACCAATGGGTGGAGGTCCACACGGAGGACATGGCCCAGCAGAAAAAGCAAAAGATGTAAAAGGAACAACAAAAAAATTAGCTAATAGACTTTCAGAATATAAAATAGCCATAATAATTGTAATGATATTTGCAATAGGAAGTACAATTTTTAGTATTGTTGGTCCAAAAATATTAGGAAATGCAACAACTGAAATATACACAGGATTAATGAACAAAATTAACGGAACAGGTGGAATTGACTTTGCCAAAATTGGAAAAATAATTTTATTTGCATTAGGCTTATATGCAGTAAGTGCATTATTTTCAATGATACAAAGCTATATTATGGCAGGTGTAGCTCAGAAAACAACATATAAAATACGTAATGAGCTAACAGAAAAAATAAACAAATTACCAATGAAATATTTTGACAAAAGAACAAATGGAGAGGTTCTATCTATAATTTCAAATGATGTTGATACATTAAGTACAGGACTAAACCAAAGTATTACACAAATAATAACATCAATATTTACAATAATAGGAATTTTAGTAATGATGCTTTCAATAAGCTGGGAAATGACACTTGTAAGTTTATTAATATTACCAATATCAGCAGTAATACTAAAAAAAGTAATTGGTAAATCACAAAAATACTTTGTAAAGCAACAAGAATACTTAGGACACGTAAATGGTCAAGTTGAAGAAGTATATGGCGGACACAATATAGTAAAAGTATTTGGAAGAGAAAATGAAGCAATAAAAGAATTTGAAAAAGACAACCAAGAACTTTACAAATCAGGTTGGCGTTCACAATTCCTATCAGGATTAATGTATCCATTAATGAACTTTGTTGGAAATGTTGGTTATGTTGCTGTAGCAATTTTAGGTGGTTATTTTGCAGTAAAAGGAAGAATAACAGTTGGTAATATACAAAGTTTTATACAATACAATAAACAATTCACACAACCAATAGGGCAAGTTGCACAAATATCAAGTACAATACAATCAATGCTTGCAGCTGCTGAAAGAATTTTTGAATTCTTAGAAGAAAAAGAAGAAGTTGAAGATGTAAAAAAACCATTATCAACAGATGGATTAAAAGGAAATATCAAATTCGAGCATGTTCATTTTGGATATGACCAAGAAAAAACAATAATAAATGACTTTAATGCAGATGTAAAAGATGGTCAAAAAATAGCAATTGTTGGTCCAACAGGAGCTGGAAAAACAACAATGGTAAAATTATTGATGAGATTTTATGATGTAAATAGTGGAGCAATTCTTTTAGATGGACACAATATAAAAGAATTCAAACGTGGTGAACTTAGAAAAATGTTTGGAATGGTACTTCAAGACACATGGCTATTTGGAGGAACAATAAAAGAAAATATTAAATATAGTAAACCAGATGCAACAGACTCAGAAGTAATAGAATCAGCAAAAGCGGCTCATGTTCATCACTATATAAAAACTTTATCAAAAGGTTATGATGCAAAAATAAATGAAGAATCAACAAATATATCAGCCGGTCAAAAACAATTACTAACAATAGCAAGAGTTATACTTGCAAATCCAAAAATATTAATACTTGATGAAGCTACAAGTTCAATAGATACAAGAACAGAGCAACAAATTCAATCAGCTATGGACAATTTAATGAAAGGTAGAACAAGTTTTATTATTGCACATAGATTATCTACAATAAAAAATGCAGACTTAATTTTAGTTATGGATCACGGAGATATTGTTGAACAAGGAAATCATGAAGAATTATTAGCAAAAGATGGATTTTATGCTAAACTATATAATTCGCAATTTGAAGATTGCAATGATGAAGTTGAATAAAATAAAAAAGTTGTTAAAAGGGAAAATTCCCATTAACAACTTTTTTTATTTTTGATATTCATAACTAGAACACATTGATTCATCAGCATTTTTTGTATTACAATCTTTTGTTGGTGAAACTTGGATTTGAGCTAATTCACAACGGTTTTCTAAATTATTGTATTTACAGCTTTTAACACTGCAACAAATTTTTTGATTTCCATTCATGATAAAAACCTCCAAAAATAAGAATGAATTTAATTTTAAATTCAAAATTAGTATAACAAAAAAATAAAAAAATATTCAAAATATAGAAATTTATAAATCAATGTGATAATATAAAATAAAAAAAGGGGGAAAATATGAAAAAAATAATCAAAATAATATTAATAACAATTTTAGCACTAGTAACTATAATATTAGTATCAACATTAGCAATAAATCAAAACATATATCTAAAAACAAAAAATAAAATAATAACAGAACAATCAGAAAAAATAGAAAATGTTGACTGTATACTTATATTAGGAGCAGGTATATGGAACAATCGTCCAAGTCCAATGTTGGAAGATAGATTATTACAAGGTATATCATTATATCAAAAAGGATTTGCTTCAAAAATAATTATGAGTGGAGATCATGGAAGAGAAAATTATGATGAAGTAAATATTATGAAAGAATTTGCAATAGAAAGAGGAGTAAATTCTGAAGATATATTTATGGACCATGCTGGTTTTTCAACTTATGAAAGCATTTATAGAGCAAAAGAAATATTTGGTGCTAAAAAAATGATAATAGTAACTCAAGAATATCATTTATATAGAGCTTTATATATAGCACAACAATTTGATATAGAAACATATGGAGTTGCTTCGAACCCAAGAGAATACATGGGTCAATTTGCAAGAGAAGTAAGAGAATGGTTAGCAAGAGATAAAGACTTCTTTAAATGTATATATAAACCAAAGCCAACATATCTGGGAAATACAATACCAGTAAGTGGAAATGGAGATATAACAAATGATAAAGAGGAGGTAGAAAAATGAATTTAGTAACAGGTCTATTAATACCATTTTTAGGAACGACCTTAGGCTCAGCAATGGTATTTTTAATGAAAAATAAAATGAGTCAAAAAGTAGAAAAAATCTTATTAGGATTTGCATCAGGAGTAATGATAGCAGCATCAATATGGTCTTTATTGATTCCAGCAATAGATATGGCAGAATCACAAGGAAAAGTTGCATGGATTCCAGCCACAATAGGCTTTCTACTTGGAATAGTATTTTTATTAGTATTAGATGGTTTAATTCCACATATGCACTTAGAAAGCGATAAACCAGAAGGAATCAAATCAAAGTTAAAGAAAACAACAATGTTAGTTTTAGCAGTAACACTTCACAATATACCAGAAGGAATGGCAGTAGGAGTAACTTTTGCAGGAGCTTTAATTGGAAATACAGGAATTACTATGGCAGGAGCTTTTGCTTTAGCGGTAGGGATTGCAATTCAAAACTTTCCAGAAGGTGCAATTATTTCAATGCCACTAAAAAGTGAAGGTGTATCAAAACCAAAGGCTTTCTTATATGGAACTTTATCAGGAATTGTAGAACCAATAGGAGCGATTATTACAATATTGCTTACAAATGCAGTTATTCCAATTTTACCTTATTTATTATCATTTGCAGCAGGTGCAATGATTTATGTGGTAGTTGAAGAATTAATCCCAGAATCACAAGCAGGAGAACATTCAAATATTGGAACTATTGGAGTTGCAATTGGTTTTGTGATTATGATGATTTTAGATGTAGCTTTAGGGTAAATAAAAAATGGCATAATTTTTGTTATATATTAGCAAAAATTATGTCGTTTTTTTAATGTTAGCCTTGACAAACAATCCGCAAGATAGTATAATGTTAACCGTAGTTAACAAAAATATAAAAGGAGAAAAAATATGATATCAAAATCATCTGAAGAATATCTGAAAACAATGTACATATTAAAACAGCAAAATGGTAATGTGCGTGTAACAGACATAGCAAAAAAAATGAATTGTACAAAGCCAAGTGTAAATAAAGCAATATACAACTTAAAAGATGAAGGTTTATTAAATTATGAATCATATGGAACAATAGAATTAACAGACTCAGGAGAAAATTTAGCAAAGAAAATTTTAGAAGCCTATGACATAGTTTACGTATTTCTAAAAGATGTTTTAAATCTTGAAGAAGATGATGCCAAAAAAGAAGCAGAAAGAATAAAATTAGCGATAACGGATAAAACAATAAATAAGCTAGCAAAATATGTACATAAAGTATTAGGATTAAGCAACTTAGATTGTGATTATGATATAAATAAAGAAAAATGTAGATGCTGTGCAAGAAGAATAGCAAAAAAGGAAAGGAATTAAAATTATGGACAACAATTTATTAGAAATAAAAGATTTACATGTAAACGCAGGAGAAAAAGAAATATTAAAAGGCATAGATTTAAATATAAAAAAAGGAGAAATCCATGTAATAATGGGACCAAATGGTTCTGGAAAAACAACAACAGCAAATGCAATATTAAATAATCCAGAATACACAAAAACAGAAGGAACAATTACTTTTGATGGTGAAGATATAACAAAATCAAGAACAGATGAAATAGCAAGAAAAGGAATATTTATGTCTTTCCAATTACCAGAAGAAATACCTGGAGTTTCAGTAACAAATTTCTTAAAATATGCAAAAAATAAAATAACTGGACAACCTGTAAAAATATTTCAATTTAAAGATGAACTAAAAAAATACATGGAAGAATTAAATATGAATTCTAAAAATATGGAAAGAAGCTTAAATGTTGGATTTTCAGGTGGAGAGAAAAAGAAAAATGAAATTTTACAAATGCTTGTATTAAATCCAAAACTTGCTATTCTTGACGAAACAGATTCTGGTCTTGATGTTGATGCAATAAAGACTGTTTCAAAAGGTATTGAGATGTTTAAAAATGAGAATAATGCAGTTTTAATTATTACCCATAATACTAAAATTTTGCATAGTTTAAAGGTTGATTATGTCCATGTTTTGGTTAATGGAAAAATTATTAAAACAGGAGGACAAGAATTGGCTTCTGAAATTGAAGAAAACGGGTATGCACAGTATAAATAAAAATGAAATACCAGCCAAATAAAATGGCTGGTATAAGGATACATGTCGCATTAATTTTAAATATCATCAGATGTTTTATCAAATATAAAATCAAATATTGGTGTAGCTAATATACAAGCTGATGAAAAAAATATTAGTTGTGAAACAGAAAAGGATGATTCAGAAGCAAAATAAATAAGTGCTATATAAATTATCCGTACAATTGATTTTGCAATGCGATGTTTGCTATTGTTCATAGTATTATCCTCCTAAGTTTTTTATATATTATAACATACTTAACATAAAAAAACAAGTTTTAAAACTGAGAAAGGAATAAAATGAAAACAAAATTAGAAGAAATAAATAGAAATATCTATGATATAAAAAACAAAGACGAATACGACTTCAAAATAAAAAAAGGTCTAACAAGAGAAATAATAGAAGAAATATCAAAACAAAAAAACGACCCAGACTGGATGAGAGAATTCAGACTAAAAGCATTAGAAGTATATAATAACTTAGAAATGCCAACATGGGGACCAGATTTATCAGAATTAAATATGGATGAAATTGCAACATATGTAAAACCAAAATCAAAATTAAATAGTTCTTGGGATGATGTTCCAGAAGATATAAAAAACACTTTTGATAAATTGGGAATACCAGAAGCAGAAAAAACATCACTTGCAGGTGTTGGGGCACAATATGATTCAGAAGTTGTTTATCATAGTATGAAAGAAGAATTAATCAAACAAGGTGTAATTTATACAGATATGGAAACAGCTGTAAGAGAATATCCAGAATTAGTAAAATCACATTTTATGAAATGTGTACCAGTAAATGACCACAAATTTGTTGCATTACACGGAGCAGTTTGGTCAGGAGGTTCATTTGTATATGTACCTAAAGGTGTAAAAGTAGATATACCATTACAATCATATTTCAGATTAAATTCACCAGAATCTGGCCAATTTGAACACACATTAATAATTGTAGAAGAAGGTGCAAGTTTGCATTTTATAGAAGGATGTTCAGCACCAAAATATAATAAAGTTAATTTACACGCTGGATGCGTAGAATTATATGTAGCAGATAATGCTTATTTAAGATATTCAACAATAGAAAACTGGTCAAAAAATATGTTAAATTTAAATACTAAAAAAGCGATAGTAGGAAAAAATGCAAAAATGGATTGGGTATCAGGTTCATTTGGCTCAAAAATATCAATGCTTTATCCAATGAGTATATTAAATGGCGAGGGAGCAAAAACAGAATTTACAGGAATATCATTTGCAGGTGGCGGACAAAATCTAGATAATGGATTTAAAGTAATTCATAATGCACCAAACACATCAAGTGTAGTAAATGCAAAATCAATCTCAAAAAATGGTGGTAAATGCACATATAGAAGTTTGGTAAGAATAAATGAAAATGCAAAAAATTCAAAATCATCAGTATCATGTGAATCACTTATGTTAGATGATATATCAATATCAGACACAATACCAACAAATGACATAAGAACAGATGAAGTAGAATTCTCACACGAAGCAAAAATTGGTAAAATAAGTGATAAAACAATATTCTATTTAATGAGTAGAGGATTATCAGAAGAAGATGCAAAAGCAATGATAGTAAGAGGGTTTGCACATCCAATAGCTAAAGAATTGCCAGTAGAATACGCTGTTGAAATGAATAATCTTATTAACTTAGAGTTAGAAGGAGCAATAGGATAATATGGAAAATTTAAAATTAAATGAAACACCAGTTAGAACTGCTAAAAATTTTAGAATAAACAATATAAAATTAGAAAATATTGAAATTCCAGAAGTTATACCAGAATTCGAAAATGTAACAATAACAGGTGATACATCTAAAATAGATATAGAACAAAATGCAGATAATATAGATATAAATTTAGCTTACGGTTTAAGCGAAGAACTTGCAGTTCAAGTAAAAGCACAAGCAAATCAAAAAATAAAGCTAAACATAAAAGGTACTCAAAATGAAAAATCAAAAACAGAGAATCTAGAAAAAGCAGAAGCAGAAATAGATTTTAAATTTGATGATGAAAATTCTGTATTAGTAGACGATATAGAAATTACTGCAACTGAAAATACAAAATCAACAGTAGTAATAAAATATACTTCAAATCAAGAAAGTGAAAATTATCACAATGGAATAATAAAAGCAAAAGCAGAAAAAGATTCAGAATTAAATATAGTATTAATTAATTTAATGAACACAAAATCAAATAATTTTCTAGCAATCGAAAATGATTTTGAAGAAAATGCTAAAATTAATTATACAATAATTGATTTTGGAGGAAAAAATAGTATTACAAATTATTATTCTAATTTAAAAGGTGATAATTGTGATAATCAGCTAAATACAATTTATTTAGGAAAAGAAAATCAATTATTTGATTTAAACTATATTGGAGAATTAAGAGGAAAAAAATCAAATATAGATATAGAAGTTCAAGGAGCATTAAAAGATGTAGCTAAAAAACACTTTAAAGGAACAATAGACTTCAAAAAAGGCTGCAAAAAGGCTACTGGAAATGAAAATGAAGCTTGTATGTTATTATCTGATACAGCAAAATCAATAGCTTTGCCAATGTTACTTTGCTCTGAAGAAGAAGTTGAAGGTAACCATTCAAGTTCAGCTGGAAAAATTGGAGAAAAAGAATTATTCTATATTATGAGTAGAGGATTTGAACTTAAAGAGGCTATGAAATTGATGGTTAGAGCTAGATTTAATAAAATATTAGAAAATATAAAAAATGAAGAATTAAAAGATGAAATTTTAAAAGAAATTGATATGAGGTTAGATTAACAAAATTAGCCTCCAATGGAGGCTAATCGTAAGTGAACAAGATAAGGGGTGTTAATTTCTTACAATTAAAAGTGAAATAAATTTGTTTTCTGAAAGATCATTTAGTAAGACTTCATTACCGAATATTTTAAGAGCAGACTTGATGTTTGAAATGGTTTCTTTATCAGGAATTACTTTTTCAAAGACAATCATAATGCTTTCAGAATCATCTCGAAAGTAGATTTCAGGAATAATATCTGTAAACTGATGTATTCCTAATTTGATATCTCTTGCTAAATCTTTTTTCATGTCACTAGTCATAATGTTACCTCCTATAGTTGCAATGAGTATATAATCTATACCCTTATTAATATTGTTATCTATATAGTAACATTAAAAATATGTAAAATCAAGTCTATATAAGGAGAAATTATGCAAAATATAATGAAAAACGACAATATTAACACAACATATGCAATATTAGTAAATAGAAAAAATCCATATAACGCTAAAGATTATGAAAAATTCAAATATATAAATATTAAAAGTACGGACAACCGTGAAATTATTGTTGAAAATATTACATATAAACATTTTTTAGAATTGAAAGATGAAATGGAAAAAGAAAATGTAATAATAGGAATAAAACATGCCTTAAGAGATAAAATAGAACAACAATCTTTATATGAACAATTTTGTATTAAATATGGAAAAGATTATGCTGATAAAATAGTGTGTCCTGTTGGTACAAGTGAACATCATACAGGATTAGCATTAGATATTGAGGTGAAAATTGATAATGAATGGATTTCAAATAATGATAATTTTGATATCACAGAGCCAATTTTAAAGAAAATGCATCCAATATTACATAAGTATGGATTTATTTTGAGATATCCAAAGAATAGTGAAAAAATAACAAAAGTTCCGTATGAACCATGGCATATTAGATATATTGGAAAAAGCTTAGCACAATACTTATATGAAAACAAATTGCTATTAGAAGATTTTTATAATATTAATAATTAATTATTAAGAAAGGAAATAAAAAATGAATAATATAAAAAAAGATTTTCCACTACTAGAAAATGAAAACATCACATATCTAGACAGTGGAGCAACAACACAAAAACCAATCCAAGTAATAAAAGCAGTAGAAGAATTCTATCAAAAATACAATGCAAACCCACACAGAGGAGCATATTCACTAAGCGTAGAAGCGACTGAACAATATGAAAACACAAGAACCAAAATAGCAAAATTCATAAATGCAAGACATAGAGAAGAAATAATATTTTCTAAAAATGCCACAGAAAGTTTAAATTTAATTGCATATTCATATGGAATGGACAACCTAAAAAAAGATGATGAAGTAGTAATTTCAATAATGGAACATCATTCAAATCTAGTTCCATGGCAAAAAGTTACAAAAAAGACAGGTAGCAAATTAAATTATATGTATATAAATGATGAATTTGAATTAACAGATGAAGAGATAGAAAATAAAATCACAGACAAAACAAAAATAGTTGGAATTACACATGTTTCAAATGTTTTAGGAACAATAAACAATGTAAAGAAAATCATCAAATATGCACATAAAAAAGGAGCTATAGTAATAGTTGATGCATCACAAAGTATTCCACACATGAAGATAGATGTTCAAGATTTAGATGCAGACTTTTTAGTATTCTCAGGACATAAAATGCTTGCACCACTTGGAATAGGTGTATTATATGGAAAAAAAGAAATATTAAATAAAATGTCTCCATTCTTAATGGGAGGAGATATGATAGAATATGTTTATGAGCAAGACACAACTTTTGCACCATTACCAAATAAATTTGAAGCAGGGACACAAAATGTAGAAGGTGTAATAGGATTAGGTAGTGCTATTGATTATATTGAAAATTTAGGGTATGATAAAATCCAAAAAATAGAAAAAGAAGTATTATCATATGCAAGAGAAGAATTATCAAAATTAGACTTTTTAGATTTGTATATAACTCCAAACGAAAATAATCATTCAAGCGTTATATCATTCAATATAAAAGGTATACATCCACATGATGTTGCAAGTATTCTAGACTCAGAAGGAGTTTGTGTTCGCTCTGGAAATCATTGTGCACAACCACTTATGAGATTTTTAGGAATAGATTCAACTTGTAGAGCAAGTTTCTATATCTATAACACAAAAGAAGATGTAGACAAGCTTGTTAGTGCTTTGAATAAAGCATATGATATGTTTAAAAAATATATAAAAAAATAGGGGTAAAATAATGGATGACGAATTAGCAGATGTTTATAATGAATTAATAATGGAACACAGTATGAATTCATATAATAAAAAAGAATTAAAAGATGCAGATTACTCAGAGATTGGACATAATCCAAACTGTGGAGATGAAATTAAACTAGAATTAAAATTAAATGGAAACAAAATAGAAGATATGGCATTTTCAGGACATGGATGCGCAATATCTCAAGCTTCAACATCGATAATGATAGACACATTAAAAGGAAAATCAATTGATGAAGCAAAAGAAATTATAAAAACATTTATAGAAATGATAAAAAGAGAAACAACAGATGAGGATGAATTAAAAAAATTAGAAGATGCAATAGCTTTTAGAAATGTTTCTCATATGCCAGCAAGAGTAAAGTGTGCTCTTTTAGCATGGCATACAATGGAAGATATTTTAGAAAAAAATCAAAGTCAAAACTAAAAAATTTTGGCTTTATTTTTTTGACTAAAATCACCTCTATATAAAATATTAATATAATACTAAAATGTGACAAAATTTGTAACAAAAATGTAACAAATCATTTTTCTCTTAGAAACAAGCGGACAAAAAAATACAATAAAAAACTTTTTTATAAAATGTTGCATTTGCAACAGTAAAAGAAAAAGATTGATATATAATAAGAACATAAAAAATGAGGAAGGAGATATGGTAATGAAAATTATAAAAAGGGATGGAACAATAGTTGATTATAATCCAGAAAAAATTAAAATAGCAATACAAAAAGCAAATAATGAGGTATCTGGAAGAGAAAGAGCTTCAGAAAAACAAATTAAAGAAATAATAAATTATATAGAAGATTTAAAAAAATCTAGAATATTAGTTGAAGATATACAAGATACAATAGAAAGAAAATTAATGGCATATGGAAAATATCAATTAGCAAAAACATATATTACATATCGTTACACAAGAGAATTAGTAAGAAAAGCAAACACAACAGACCAATCAATAAAAGAATTAATAGAAGGCGAAAGTGAATATTGGAATAGTGAAAATTCTAATAAAAATGCAACAGTAGTAACAACACAAAGAGATTACTTAGCTGGAATAACAAGTACAGATATAACAAGAAGATTTTTATTACCAGAAGATATAGTAAAAGCACATGATGCAGGAATTCTACATTTCCACGATGCAGATTATTTTGCACAAAATGCATTAACAAACTGTGAACTTATAAATCTAGAAGATATGTTACAAAATGGTACAATAATGAATGGAGTAATGATAGAAAAACCTCATAGATTTATCACAGCATGTACAATAGCAACACAAATAATATTAGCAGTTACTTCTTCAACATATGGAGGAGCAACAGTATCATTAGCACATTTAGCACCATTTGTTAGAAGCAGTTATGATAAATATTATAAAAAATATAAAGAAAAAGGTTTAACAGAAGAACAATGTAAAAAATTTGCAGAAGATGATACTAAAAAAGAAGTTGCAGATGGAGTTCAAACCTTCAACTATCAAGTAAATTCAATGACAAATACAAATGGACAAGCACCTTTCTTATCAGTTTGCATGTATTTAGGAGAAACAGAAGAATATAAAAAAGAATTAGCAATGATAATCGAGGAATTCTTAAACCAAAGAATTTTAGGATTTAAAAATGAAAAAGGTGTATATATAACACCAGCATTTCCAAAATTATTATATGTATTAGAAGAAGACAACATTCACGAAAATAGTAAATATTGGTACTTAACACAATTAGCTGCAAAATGTACAGCAAAAAGAATGGTTCCAGATTATATATCAGAAAAGAAAATGAAAGAATTCAAAGTTGACAAAAATGGTGAAGGACAGTGTTTCCCATGTATGGGATGCCGTTCATTCTTAACACCATATATTGACCCAGAAACAAACAAACCAAAATATTATGGAAGATTTAATCAAGGTGTTGTAACATTAAACTTAGTAGATGTTGCATTATCATCTGGAAAAGACTTTGATAAATTCTGGGAAATATATGAAGAAAGACTTGAATTATGTCACAGAGCATTACAAGCAAGACATGAAAGATTAAGCAAAGTAACAAGTGATGTAGCACCAATTTTATGGCAATACGGAGCATTTGCAAGACTTAAAAAAGGTGAAAAAATACATCCATTATTACATGGTGGTTATTCAACAATATCACTTGGTTATGCCGGATTATACGAATGTGTAAAATACATGACTGGAAATAGCCATACAGACAATGGAAAAGGAAAAGAATTTGCTATACAAGTAATGCAAAAATTAAATGATAAATGTAATGAATGGAAAGAAAAAGAAGACATAGATTACAGTGTTTATGGATCACCAATAGAATCAACAACATATAAATTTGCAAAATGTTTAAAAGAAAGATTTGGAATTATAAAAGGAATTACAGATAGAGGTTATATAACAAACTCATATCATGTACCTGTATTCGAAGAAATAGATGCATTTTCAAAATTAAAATTAGAAAGTGAATTCCAAAGATTAAGTCCAGGAGGAGCTATATCTTATGTAGAAACACCAAACTTACAAGACAACTTAGAAGTTGTACTTCAAATAATCAAATTTATTTATGACAATATAATGTATGCAGAATTAAATACAAAATCTGATTATTGCCAAGAATGTGGTTATACAGGAGAAATCTTAATAGATGATAATTTAGAATGGTATTGCCCAAACTGTGGTAATAGAGATCACAATACATTAAATGTAGCAAGAAGAACTTGTGGATATATAGGAAGCAATTTCTGGAACAAAGGAAGAACAGAAGAAATAAAAGAAAGAGTTTTACACATAGATAACAAAGATGATAAAGAATAAAACATTAAACGATGAATAGAGGTAAAAACAAATGAGATATAACAAAATCAGAAAAATGGACATCTCAGATGGCCCAGGTGTAAGAGTATCAATATTTATGCAAGGATGTACTTTCAATTGCAAAAATTGTTTTAATAAAGAAACACATGATTTTAATGGAGGTAAAGAATTTACTGATGATACAATAAAAAGAGTTTTAGAATTATGTGAAAATGAAAATGTAGAAGGATTATCAATATTAGGAGGAGAACCAATGAACCCTAAAAATATTGATGGAACTACAAAACTTGCAAAATCATTTAAGGAAAAATTTCCTAACAAAAATTTATGGGCTTGGTCAGGATATCTATTTGATAAAGACTTAAAAGATAAAGATGTTGTAAAATACTTAGATGTACTAGTAGATGGTCAATATGTAGATGAATTACATAATCCAACTTTAAAATGGAAAGGCTCTGCAAATCAAAGAGTTATTGATGTGCAAAAAAGTTTGGAACAAAATAATGTAGTATTATTGTAGAAATAAACTCGAATTTTGTCGAACGATTTATGTTGAAATTAGGGAAAAAACGTGTTAATATATAGCTATGCAATTTTGATATATTGCATGGCTTATTTTATTTATAAAAAAATTAAAATCAAACAACTTAGGAAAGACAGAAATAAAAAAATTAAAATCAAAGATTTCAAAAAAGAAATTTTAAAATCTAAAAAAATTCCAAAGAAATCAAATACAAAAACAAAATAAAAGCAAAGGAGGAAAATAAAAAAGATATATAAAAGCAAATATTTAAAAAACATAAAAGAGTCAGTAAAATCAAAATTGTAAATATAACAATAAATATTTACTA